>Ga0315556_1000102_pt1 | contig 45701 bp, 41 predicted proteins | sample SalMarSW160310MG_FD_202112 | JGI IMG/M metagenome (GOLD analysis project Ga0315556, IMG submission 202112) | Salt marsh sediment microbial communities from the Plum Island Ecosystem LTER, Massachusetts, United States - Salt Marsh Sediment SW1603-10 ...
CTTACTGGGCCGGGCGCCGCCGAGCGCGGACTCCGTGTACGCGCGGACTTCGGATGGAGGCAGCAGAGCCTCAAGCTCGGCGCCCACCGCGTCGGTCAGCCCTTCCGCCAGGCTGCCTTGAAGCCGTTCGTGGTCCTCCCCGGCGATGGAGCCGGCCTCAAGGGTGCGGTTGATCAATCCACCAAGGAACTGCGACCACGTCGACAGGCCGGATTGCGCGCCAAGGCCTGGTCCCGCAAAGAGCACGCATTCGCCAGCGCTGATCCTCTGGAACAGGTCTGTGGGAGGGGGGGCGGGCGGTTTAGGTGCCAGACTCGAGGACTCCCCTGCCTCTCCCCGCCGGATTGCGGGCAGCGCCGTTCTCGACAACTTCGTGGCGGATGCTCGGGCACGAAAGCGGGAATTGTACATGATGAGGAGCAGTGCGGTGGGAGCACCCAGGACCAGGTACCACAGGCGGGCCCGGTCCGGCCAGAATGGCGTGACCAAGGTCAGCCGTTCGTAGGACTCGCTTACCTCACCGTCAATGACGACCCGAAGCGACGGGGTCCTCCGCCCCAGGAGAGTTTCCAACAGCGCCCCAGAGATCTTCGTAGGGAGGCGCCCCCCTACCGAGGTCTCCGACGCCGCCTGGAAGACCACCGTCGACTCCCCGACGAGGATCCGCACATCCGGCGCGTCTCCTCCGACGGTCGCGTTGACGTAGCGCGACAGCTCTAGGACCACGGCCTGATTGGGACTCGCGCGTTCAGGAGTGACTGAGAGAATGCGAAAGGGGACGATCACGGGCCCGGGCGCGGCGACGACCGCCTCGCCGCGGCGGAACGAGACGATGGGGCGCGAGCCTCGGAGGAGTCCGCCCGGAACCACGACCCGGACGAGGTCGCCAGCTACGGCCAGAGTCCTCGCCGGATGAGCGTCGAACCAGATCAACGAGTCGCGGCGGGCGTCGGGAACTCGTGGCTTCCCGAGGACCACATCCAGCGAGCCACCGACCGGCACCGAGTCAACAGAGAACCGGAGGCTGTCCGGTAGGGAGCCTGGAACGGCCTGCGAGTCGGCGGAGGCTGGAAGAAGGGCCAGCCAGGACAGCCCGACAAAGAGCTTACGAACCACGGCGCCTCTCGACGGGAGGGACACCGGGGGGGTGCTCCCACGGTAAGAACATGATCCCTCCCTCGCAACATCTTCGAAGCGATGTCCCCGAGGGCGGGATGGGGCGCCTCGCGGAGGTGGCCGATCCGCCGGAGCCAGACCGACGCCCTTGCTCCCGAGCGAGATGAGCCGTAGATCCAGAATGAGATCGTCCCCCTAGGGTTCGGACCACCAATCCGCTCCCTTCCGAGGTAGCCATGGACACGGCCGTCCGCCTCAGGACCCGGACGCTCACCGTGATCGCCCAGGACCCGGGCGTCACGGACCCCACCGCCCCGCGTGGTCGGCGAATCCTGCGAGCCGGCGTCGAGATCCCGGCTGAGATCCTGGACCCCGGGCCCGGGGGATACCGGGTGCAGGTCGTGGACTTCGACGTCTCGCGGAACACCTCCTACAAGCCGTGCCTCATCGATCCGGTGGACGACCCCTACGCCCGCAGCACGGACCGGCAGCTCCTCCGCGATCCGCACTTCCACTGTCAGAACGCCTACGCCCTGGTGATGCGCACGCTGGCCCGATTCGAATTCGCTCTGGGGAGGCGGGTCAGCTGGGGCTACCACAACCATCACCTGAACGTGTTGCCCCACGCATTCGCGGACGCGAACGCCTTCTACTCTCCGGACGACCAGGCCCTCTTGTTCGGCTACTTCCCGTCCCGCCATGGCGACCACACGGTCTTCACATGCCTCTCGCACGACGTGGTAGTCCACGAGACCACGCACGCGCTACTCGACGGCTTGCGGACGCGCTACACGGATCCGTCTTCGCCTGACCAGGGAGCATTCCACGAAGGCTTCGCCGACGTGGTCGCCCTTCTCTCCGTCTTCTCCCTTCCCAGCATCGTAGGGAGGGTTATCGACCTCGCCGAGGGGGCCGGTGGTCAGGAGCCGCAGATCAGACGGGAGGCCGTGACGCTGGAGGCGCTCAGACGCTCAGGCCTCCTCGGCCTTGCGGAGGAGTTGGGCGATGAGCTGTCCGCCGTCCGGGGCAACCCCCTGCGACGCTCCGTCGACGAGTTGTGGCCGCCAAGCCCGCGTCCCTACCGGGAAGACAGCGAGTTCCTCGAACCGCATCGCCGCGGAGAGATCCTGGTGGCGGCGATGATGAACGCTTTCCTCCAGACATGGACCCACCGTCTACACGACTTAGGCGAGATCAGGGTGGGGCACCTCAGCCGCGAACGGGTGGTCGAGGAGGGCGCTCAGATTGCGGACACTCTCCTGACCCTGGCGATCCGTGCACTCGACTACACACCACCTATCCACTTGGAGTTCGGGGACTACCTGAGCGCGATGCTCACCAGTGACGTGGCAGTTCGTCCCGACGACTCGCGCTACGACCTCCGGACCCGACTGCTGAAGAGCTTCAGGGCCTACGGGATCGAGCCGTCGAGCAGCAGTGGAGCCGGCGATGAAGGTATGTGGGAGCCGGCGCCCACGGAACTGAGCTACAGCCGTACGCATTTCGAGCCCATGCGGAGCGAGCCCGACGAGGTCTTCCGGTTCATTTGGGAAAACCGGGGAGCCCTCGAAATCAGCGAGCAGGTGTTCAGCCGCGTGCTCTCCGTCCGGCCGAGCGTCCGCGTGGGCCCCGACGGGTTCATTCTCAAGGAGGTCGTCGCCGAGCACGTCCAGACGCTCAACTTGCGAGCGGGTGAGCTCGCGCGGTACGGGATCAAGCGGCCAGCGGACATGCCCCGTGACCTGGAGATCCGCCTCCACGGAGGCGGGACCCTGATCTTCGACGAGTACGGGCGGCTCAGGTACCACATCCACAACGACGTTCTTCACCCGAAGCGGCAATCCAAACGAATCCAGTACCTCTGGGAGAACGGGTTCTACCGCAAGGACTCGGCGGCGCTGCGGGAGTTCTCGAACCTGCACAGGCAACGCGCCGCCGGGCTCACGCTGGTTCCGACCCAGGAGGAGTGGTAGCCATGGCGGCCTCACCCCGGAGAATCACGCTACGCTCGTACCAGGTGGGATTCGGAGACTGCTTCCTTCTCGGGTTCCACTACAAGCGCTCGAGCCGCTTTGTCCTGATCGACTTCGGCAGCACGGGGCGACCCCGGGGAGCCAAGGCGACCCACATGGTCAGCGTGGCGAAGGACATCGCCCAAACGTGCGGGGGCAAGCTGCACGCGGTCGTCGCGACCCACCGTCACAAGGACCACATCAGCGGCTTCGCGAGGCAACCCGATGGGAGCGGCTCCGGGGAAGTCATTGCTGCATTGAACCCGGATGTGGTGATCCAACCGTGGACTGAGCATCCCGATGCTAAGCCGTCTGCACGGCAGGCCCCCCGTGGGATTTCGGCTGCCGGTCGGTCGTTCGTCGGCATGCTAGAGGACATGCACACCGTCGCGGCGGCTGTCGCCGCCGAGGCGAGCTCCATGCCCGCCACCAGCAGGCTCGCGCGGCAGTTGGCGTTCATGGGGGATACGAACCTCCCCAATCCGGCGGCTGTCGAGAACCTGATGACTATGGGTAAGGAGAGGCGCTATGTGCACTTCGGCTCATCCAGTGGGCTGCGCATTCCTGGAGTGAAGGTCCGCGTGCTCGGCCCGCCGACGCTCGAGCAGAGCGAGACCATTGCGAGCCAGCGGCAGCGCGACGAAAGCGAGTTCTGGCACCTGATGGCGCTGGCCGAAGGAGCCCACGGGCTTGGTTCCGGGCGACTGTTCCCAAGACGATATGAGTTGACCAGCCCTCCAGGACAGCGAAATCGCTGGCTGATGGACCGGGTCACGAAGCTGCGGCCGCGCCAGCTTCGTGAAATCGTGCGGATCTTGGACAAAGCTCTCAACAACACGAGTGTGATCCTCCTATTCGAGGCGGGCGACCACCGCCTCCTCTTCCCCGGAGACGCGCAGATTGAGAATTGGACGTATGCCCTGAGCAAGCCAGCGGTCCGCGAGTTGCTCACCGAGGTTACCGTGTACAAAGTCGGGCATCACGGGAGTATGAACGCCACGCCAAAGACCCTGTGGAACGGCTTCACTAGGAGGTCGCCGGACAAGAATGACCCTGGCCGACTTGAGACCTTCATCTCGACGTTGGCCGGGAAGCATGGTTCGACGCAGAGGGACACGGAGGTGCCGCGGAGGACCCTCGTGAAGGAACTCAGTAGGATGAGCAACTATCATACCACCGAGACCGTCCGACCCAGCGTTCTGTTCCTGGAGACCTCCTTCGACCTTACTGTGGGGTGAGCCCGGACAAGGCCCCGCCCGCCCCTGCCTACCCCGCGGCGCTCGCGCCCGATGACCGCGTCAGCTTGAGTCCGTAGTAGAACGTCGGCGGCACTTCGTCCCCGAGTCACTCCGAGTCACTGATCGGGCGGGGACGCATCATGAACGACACCGAAAGCGGCTCGTCACCGGTTCCGCAGCTCACGACGACGCTGCGACGTTCTGTGACCAGGCCGGCGGTGGATGCGGTGACGCGTTGCAGGCCGGGGGGAACAGCGAGGAGCAGGTACCGCCCGTCGACGTCTGAGAGGGTCCCTATCTTCGTCCCGTCCACGGTGAGCATCACTTGTGCAGGCGCGAGCGTTTCCTCGAAGACGACTCGGCCCGACATGTCGCAAGCCGCTCCGCCGTGATCGACAGGCGGCACCGGCCGCATGATGAAGTTCAGTCGGACCACGCACACAGGATCCCGTTCGCCCCGGGGCACGACGGTCCAGTGGCACGCGAGGGTCTCGAAGCGTTCCTCCGGCAGATACCCCGGAAGGAACGCTTGCACGCCGGTGAGGGCATCAAGGGTCCGCTGCCGCTCACGCATGACGTAGGATCCTTCCGCGTCGGATACGGCCGGTGCTGACGAAGGTCCGATGGACACCGAGACCCCGGCGAGTGGACGGCCTGTCTCCTCCGATACGACCGTGCCTCGCAGCTCGAGTGGGACGGCCTGTGCCCCGACCGCCCGCCAGCCCAGGACCAGTGCGGCGAGCACCGCCCCTGCGATGATCAGGAGGTGTGACCGGGAGGCGCTGCCTTGGCTCACCATGCTCTACCGTCCTGTCGACTCCAAGAGTCTCGCTTTCAGGTCCACCGGCACGACGTGGCAATCGCCGCCCCTGACGCGTACCCCCGTGCTCACCCAGGTCTCGTACCCGGCGGCGTTCACCACGACGCTGTAGACGCCGGCTCGCTCCCCTGCCCCGAACAGGTCGTTGCCAAACACCTGCATCTCCTCCGAGTAGGAGGATTGGAGGAGGGACCCGTTCAGGCCGGCCTGGACGGCTGTGCCGCTGACGGAGTCCACGGCGTTGACATGGACGCCGTAGACGAACTCGTCGCTACACACCTTGCCGATGATATTGCAGGCCGATGGCGCCACAACGATAGCGGCGAGGAACACAACCTCCGCGTTCAGACTACCGGCCTTCCGTTGCGGGATCATGGGGACGGTGACGCCGGTGTCCCGTCTCATATCGGAGGGTCTTCACCCAACATACCACACGCGTGTGCCTCATCCGCCCTCCTCGTCTTGCGCTCGATGCTGGCGAGCTGCGTTTCCAGCAAAGCAATGGCCTCCTGACTCCTCCTTTGCGTGTGTCCGATGTACCACCGCAGGGCCGCGAATAGGCCGCCCATCGCGGCGCAGACCACCGTCCCCGCCACGTCGTGAGCAATGACCCACGCCGCACCGGCTCCGACCCACCACCCCAACGCTCCCACCGATCCGGCGACCCGTCCCCAGAGCGCGGCCCGCCGGGAACCGACTGACTTTCGAATAGCATCCAGCGAATCAAGCAGAGCCAGGCGTTCTTCCGCGTTCGATGTGAGATCTTGACTCGCGAGATCGAGCCCTCCTCGGGCGATCACTGCCTTCTGCAGCCGGCCAGCGTCGACCTGCGTAGCGCGTTCAGGGTGTCGTAAGAGGCGGAGACCTGAGAGGGCACCTGGGAAAAGGACGATGGCAGCGTACGGGAGGAGATCGTCGCTCAAGACGATTGCTGTAATCGCCGCCAAGACGATGACCGCCAAGGCCAGGCCCGCCCAGCTACGCGCGATGCGAGTGGCACTCGTGTTCAGAGTGTCGTCAGCAGGCGGCGGCTGCCTCATGGCATTCTCGACGTCAAAAGATCTGCCCATTTCGCTCGGACGCCTCAAACGTGTTCACGCCGGGCGACGACTGCTTATCGCCTACGCCCGACCGTCTTGAGGGATGCTGGAAAGCAACGCGTCCACCTCTGAATCATCCAGCCGACAGGGGATCTCCTGACCCCTGTCGTTCCGTGCCGCGCCGTAGGACTCTATCTCCACCCGAACCGGGCGATTAGCGCTCTCCCGGATGACGCCGATCACCTCAAGGCTTATATCCTGAGCACCCAGATCATCTTCGCCCCCTCGACCGCACAGCACATGGCCGCTGGCGCCACCACCCCACACCCCCACTGGATCGAACCGCCCGGTCCTGACGCGCCCGTCCCTGGCGTGTTCGACCACGGGCAGACCGAGGGATGCAAATGCCTGCTCCAAGCGTTGCTCAACGTCGCGAGCCGGAAGGTAGGTCGTTACCTGACGGATTGGACTGAACGCGCCCGCACACCCAACCAGGCAGAGTGAGGACGCCAACGTGGCCGCGAGCCCTTTCATATCGACCCTCCGTCGAAGCGCCGGCCACGGAATGGCACGTCCAAGGAGGCGACTTGGCGGTCGCCTCAACGCGGAGGAGGGTCTTCACGCAGCATCATTAATAAGCGGGCACGTATCGCCCTGGCGAGCGGCGCATCGTGCCGCCGGTGATGAGAGCATACACCGTGCCGACCCTGCACGGCCGGCTCGCACGATCATCTGAACGCTGAAGCTGGCGTTCTGCTCCCTCCAGAGGACAGCTCTAACGACCATTCGAGGACATGCCTTGGGCCGCGAGGTGCAAAAGCGAGCGGCCCCGGCCTCAACAGCTGACCACCCCAGCTGAGGGCCCAGCTAGAGTGCCACCGTGCGCGGGGCCTGCCGCCACCAGTTGTCAACTACTAGACCGCCTGGCCGCGAAGCCGGCGATGGCGTAGCATACCGTCAGACCCTCCCCGATTCCCCGGCATCCAGAAGGCTGGAGGCATCTGATGCGGGTCCGCCGACTGACACGATTGGTGCCGATGATCTGGGCTGTCCTCGCCACGTCAGGCTGCAACTCCGATCTGAGCCCGCGTCGCGCGGAGGGAGTTCTTCATGATCATCTCTCGTCGGTGCTGCCGCTGAGCTTCCCTGGCGACTCCTTCAACGTTGGCGTCACCGAGGTACTCTCGCCATCCGAGACAGTGCGCGAGGCACGCTTCCGCATCCTGCCCGCCACCGACGGCGTCCCCGTGGACTCCACCGAGGTACTCACTGCAACGCTCCAGCGTAGCAGCCGAGGCTGGTCAGTAGCAGGATACGGCGAGTCTCTCAGAGAACGGATGGCAGCGGGCCTGGCGTACTCGTGGGTCATGCGCTTCGAGGACCTCCTCACCCCGCTTCACTCGATCACCGGTGCGGTGAATAGCTGGGAAATGGAAAGACTGACGGAGTCGACCGAACTCTCTGAAGGCGGCAAATGGGCAGAGAGTAACCGCGCCATGGAAAAGTACTTCGTGGGGCCAACGGAGGCGCAGACGAAGGAGCTCTTGGCCGACAGCAGCGTCATGCGCTCCAGTTCAATCGAGTGGGGCTTCATCGCCCGGCAAGCGCATGAAGACCCCCAGGTCGCCTGGGTGCGCGACAGGGCGGACACAGTGAGGGTGTGCGCACACCTCGACGGATCCCCGCGTGCGCTCGTCATTTCCGGGTACTGGTGGGCTGCAGAGAATTGGGATAGCTGCAAGGACCACGATGTGCGCTTCGATCTTGGTAGCGTGTTGGACAGTGCTCAAGCGGCCATTCGCCGGGCTGGCGGCGTCTTGTATCCGGCCCAAAGCAACTGACGGCCCCCCTGACATACGCTCGCCCGCGTCCATCTAACGATCAGGATTGTTTCCACACTCTACGCGCGAGAAGGATGGGAGGCGAGGGTCAAGAGAGTGTGGACACGATTCAGTTGAGCTGAGCCGCTACGCGGTGGGTGGGGCTATGGAGATTGAGGGGCCATGGGGGTCGCAGCGGGGATGGGAGGATCCGGGAGACGGACGGAGGGCGGAGATCGGGAGGGCGAAAGGACTGGGTCGGAGAGCCTTGAGGTCCCCCCGAGGGAGTGGGTCGCGGCCGCAGGCCGCAGGATCTCACTGACCCCAGGTGCAGAGGCCATGGATCAGGCAGCCCGACGAGGAAGGTGTCGCCCGGGCGGAGGACGCTCGAGGATCTGGATACATCGCAGGAGTCCCTGCTTGCAATGAAGGCACAGACGCAGACGCTCGGGCAGGAGATCGAGGAAGCCCTCGTCGTCATCACCCAGCTCGGGGCTCGTGTCGGGGACTCCGTGTCCTTGATCGAGCGCCTCGCGGCAGCAGGAGAGGAGTCGAGCGCGGGTGCCGTTGGCCAGGAAGCCGTAGTAGCGGATGCGGACGAAGCCCTTGGGGAGGACGTGAAGCAGGAAACGCCGGACGAACTCGGCAATGGGCAGGCTCAGGGTTCGAGGTCGACGACCGCGGTAGTCCTTGAAGCGGAAGGTCACCCCGGTGTCATCGACGTGAAGCAGCCGGTGGTTCGAGATGGCGATGCGGTGGGTGTAGCGGGCGAGGTACTTCAGGACGTGCTCGGGCTGCTCGAAGGGTGGCTTGGCGTAGACGACCCACTCGGTGCGACAGGCCTCGCGCAGGAGCTGCTCGAAGGCCTCGGGCTGTCGGTAGCGGGCGAGTTGCCCGTGGAGCTCGAGGCGGCCGTGTCGGAACGCGGTCCGGAGTCCCGCTATGAACTTGCCCCGGAAGAGGCGGCTGAGGACGCGCACGGGCAGGAAGAAACCCGGCCGGCACGGCTTCCAGGTGCGTCCGTCCTCGCTCAGGCCGCCCGCGGGAACCACACAGTGGACATGGGGATGATGGACCAGGGTCTGACCCCAGGTGTGGAGGATCACGAAGAAGCCGAGGCGTGCGCCGAGGTGGCGAGGGTTGGCGGCGATCTCCTGAAGGGTCCGGGCGGCCGTGTGGAACAGGAGGTCGTAGACGACCTTCGGGCTCTGGAGGGCGAGCGGTGCGAGGGACTGGGGCAGCGTGAAGACGACGTGAGCGTAGGGCACCGGCAACACCTCGGCCTGGCGCGCGTCGAGCCACCCGGCCTGGGCGCTGCCCTGACACTTCGGGCAATGACGGTTCCGGCACGAGTTGTAGGAGATCTGGCGGTGGCCGCAGGCGTCACACTCGTCGACGTGGCCGCCGAGGCTAGCCGTGCGGCAGGCCAGGACCTGGTCGACGACCCTGCGCTGTTCCCAGCTCCAGGGTGTGGCTGAGGGAAGAGGGTGAGCCTCGAGGTATCTGTGGAAGATCTCGGCGACCTCGTGCCGAGGTCGCTCGCCCACCTACTCCGAGATCACGAGCTCCGGGCCCAGCGCATCCAGGGGACTCCGCGTCGCACGCACGCGCTCCGTCGCCACGTGCGTGTAGATCGCCGTCGTCTTGAGAGAGCGGTGGCCCAGCAACGTCTGGATCACCCGCAGGTCCGTACCCGCCTCCATGAGGTGCGTCGCGTAGCTGTGCCGCAGCGTGTGGGCCGTCGCGGGCTTTGCGATCCCGGCTCGGATGCGGGCCGCCTTCACGGCACGTTGGATTGTCGACGGGCCCAGGGGATGGTCCACCGTTTGGCCCGGGAACAGCCAGCTCGGCGGCCGGTACGCGCGCCAATACACCCGGAGCGCTTCCAGCAGCACCGGCGACAGCGCCACCTGCCGGTCCTGGTCTCCCTTGCCGTGGCGCACCGTCAGCACCATTCGCGTGCTGTCCACGTCGCGCAACTGAAGCGAGAGCGCCTCGCTGATCCGCAGCCCCGCCCCGTAGAGCACCATCGCTACCGTCCGGTGCTTCAGGTTGCCGATCGCCCGCAGGAGCTGGACGACCTCCCGGGCGCTCAGAACCACGGGGTGGCGCCGCTTCAGCCGGGGATAGGGCAGATGCGGCATCAGGTCGGGGCGATCCAGCGTCACGCGGTACAGGAACCGGAGCGCCCCCACCACCTGCGCGAACGCCGAGCGCGACACCCGCCGCTCCTCCTTCAAGTAGCGTAGGTAGCCTCGGACCTCCTCGCTGCCCAGATCCTCCAGCGAGCGCTCGAAGTGGCGCGAGGCCTCCGCGACCCGCGCGATGTAGATCTCCTGCGTTCGCTCCGCGTAGTTCCGGATCCGTAGGTCCGCCAGCATCTTCCGGCGTAGCTCACTCATCGGTCCTCCTCGACGGGGTTGCGTTGGGGAAACGCAACCTACTCCGCCAAGTCCCCGGACCGTCCGCAGGCTCCCTCGCCTGCTCACGCCCTCCGACTCTGACCTACTTCGATGCCACCACCACCCACCGCGTAGCGGTTTAGTTCAACTAGGGTTTGCTGCTGACGCGGTAGGCATCAGGGCCCCGGGCCGCGCCGCTTGCACCTCGCGGCCCGGGGTCGGCATTGTGGACGCGCAGCAGAAACCCAGAGTCGTTAGCCAGCCGCCGTTCTGGCTTCGGCGCGCCGCGAACTCGTGGCGCGTTTCAGACGCTCTGGCGTGGGTTTTGCGCACGACCATGCACGTGGTTGATGTTGTATGATACGGCCCGCTTAGCAGCCCGATGCCGGCCGCCACGGCAGGTGCAGGGAGTGCGACGGAGGTGACGACGGCCGCACCCAAGAGGTCGCAACCCGCCTCGTCCATGATGGCTTCTTCGACCTCATGGGCCGATGGCGGTTGGCCGAGCATTCGCGGTTGATCCGATGAAGGGGTCGTGTGGGTCGCGGTGTTTCCTGGTGCTCTGGCTGTCCTGCTCGTGGGTTGCGACCCGTTCGGGCGACCCCGATTGTTGACTGCGGTCTTCCCACAGCCCGGGACCCATGTTGGATCCTCTCGCCCACTTGAATGGCGCCCTCGCGGGCCGCTACCGGGTCGAGCGGCAGCTCGGTGAGGGCGGAATGGCCACGGTTTACCTCGCTGCGGACTTGAGGCACGGGCGCAAGGTCGCGCTGAAAGTGCTCAACCCCGAGATCGCCGCGGCCGCGGGGGCGGACCGCTTCCTCGCCGAGATCGAGACAACCGCGGGGCTGCAGCATCCCCATATCCTCCCACTCTTCGACTCGGGCGAGGCTGGCGGTGTCCTCTACTACGTGATGCCCTACATCGAAGGGGAAACGCTTCGGGAACGGCTGGACCGTGAGGGCGAGCTGCCGATTGCTGAAGTGATGCATATCCTGCGTGACGTTGTCGACGCACTCACGGAGGCGCACGCCAAGGGCGTCCTCCACAGAGACATCAAGCCCGCGAACATCTTACTCAGGGGCCGCCACGCGCTCGTGACGGACTTCGGGGTAGCCAAGGCCGTGAGCGCCGCGACGGGACACGGTGACCTGACCGCCGCGGGCGTGTCGATCGGCACGCCGGCCTACATGGCTCCCGAACAGGCGGCTGCCGACCACAACCTCGATCTTCGCGTCGATCTCTACGCCTTGGGCGTGGTGGCGTATGAGCTTCTCGCCGGCCGCCGCCCGTTCGAGGGCCTCACGCCGCGTCAGCGACTCACCGCCCAGGTCGTGGACGCTCCGCGATCGGTCGCGGAGTATCGTGCGTCGACGCCGCCCGTGCTTGCAGCGGCTGTGATGCGCTGTCTGGAGGCGAGGCCCGCGGATCGGTGGCAGAGCGCGGAGGCGCTCCTCCGGGAGATCGAGGCGGCCATCACTCCACCGGCCGGGGTCGGGGCGCCCTTCGGAGAGCCGGCATCGATTCCCCCTGCGCTCGCGCTGCCGGACAAGCCTTCCATCGCTGTACTGCCGTTCGACAATCTGTCGGGCGGTCCGGAGCAGGACTTCTTCGCCGATGGTTTGGTCGAGGATATCACGGCAACGCTTTCGCGGATCCGCTCCTTCTTCGTGATCGCACGCAACTCCGCTTGCCGTTACAAGGGTGAAGCCGTCGACCTGGCGCGCGTCGGCAATGAACTCGGGGTCCGCTACGTGCTCGAAGGCAGCGTACAGGAGGCCGGCGGCCGGGTGCGCATCAGCGTGCAGCTAATCGACGTTACGAGCGGCGCTCATGTCTGGGCCGACCGGCTCGACGGTACGCTCGAAGACGTGTTCGACCTTCAAGATCGCATCAGCGAGAGAGTCGCCGGTGCGCTCCAGCCGTCTATCCGCCTCGCGGAGATTGAGCGCGCCCGACGGAAGCGACCGCAAGATCTGGGGGCGTACGACTACACCATGCGTGCCATGCCCCTCGTCTGGGTATTGGAGGAGCGATCGAGAGACGAGGCATTGGAACTCCTCGCTCGGGCCCTCGCGGCCGAACCCGAATACCCGCTCGCGCTATCGCTTGCCGCCTGGTGTCACGCCCAGGGCTCGGTCTACAACTGGACCGACGATGCCGAGTCGGCGTGTGCCACCGCACTGGAACTCGCCGAGAAGGCGGCGGAAGTGGGCACCGAAGATCCGTTGATTCTCGCCGTCCTCGGCACCGTGCACTGTTTCCTGCGCAACAACGGGACGGCGCGCGTATTGCTGGAACGTGCGGTGACTCTTGATCCCAACGGGGCGTGGGCTTGGAGTCGGCTCGGTTGGGTCGAAAACTACAGTGACCGGCCGGAGCGGGCGATTCCTCACTTCGAGCGAGCGCTGCGGCTGAGTCCCCTCGACCCGACCAACTTCAACAACTATGTAGGCATAGGGGCCGCCAACGAGATCGCGGGGCGGTTCGGCGACGCGGTCGCATCGTACAGGCGAGCTCTACAGGAGCGACCACATGCCGAATGGATTCTGCGTAATGTAGTGACGGCTTTGGTCGGCGCCGGACGCATGGACGAGGCGTCGGCCGAGCTCACGCGTTTGACGGCCGCCTACCCCGATCTGACCGTAACCAAGTACAAGGCGGCGATGGTCTTTTCGTCCGCGACCTTGGAACGGATGGGCGAGAATCTGAGGAAGGCCGGCCTGCCCGAATGATGATCAAGGGAGCTGAGAGCGTTGGTCCCGGTGACTCCGATGGGCGACCGGATCGCCTCGTCATAGGTCAACCGCGTTGCGCCTACACCGCGCACGCGTGGCTCCGGAGAACAACGGCACATGGCAAGAGTGGCCGCAGGAAGCACAAGGACTGGTGGCTGAGGTGGCCGCCGAGCTCGGGGGGAAGGCTGACCTGGTGGTGGTGGATCCCCGCCCGGCGGTCGGGGGGCCCGGTTGGCCCCTCCTAGCCGGCGCGTAGCTCCCTGGCTGCTCGGCGGGCAGCCGATCACGTGGCTGCCGACGAGGCCCGGGGGAAGCCTGCCGTGCGCAGGGTCGCGCCCCACCCACCACAGGATCCGCATCTGCCCTTGAACCCACGGCGCCACCATGCCGGCGGCAGCCGGGTCACCCGTCAGGTGTCTCGACAGCCTGGGTGCGCGTCCTCCACAACTAGCTCACACACGGTGCGGGCCTGACGGATCGGGGGGCCGGCAGTCGCGGAGCACGACGGCCAGGATGCTCGCGGCGAGGGTGTCGACGCACTCGCGGCGGACTCCATAGGCATCGCACCGATATTCGTCAGCCCAAGCCCATCCTGGAGGAACAAGAGCCGGCTGGATCAGCGCCCCGAGCTTCGTGCACAGGGAGCTCGGGAACAAGTAGGGCTCGTTCTCGACGCTCATATCGACCGTCTTCCTGCCCCGTACCACGAACGCAAGAAACGGTCGTCTCGCGTGCAGGCACTCCCTCCACCACTGGTTCCACAGTTCCCAACCGCGTGGTTGCTCCTCACGAGGAGGAATCCCGATCCCCGGGCTTCACGGATGAGTCCGTTGGCGACGACGCGGACCTTCAGGAGACCTACGACACCGAGCGCCACCTGCTCTACGTCGCATGCACTCGCGCCCGGGATGACCTCCTGGTCACGGGCGTGCAGCCGGGATCGGAGTTCCTCGACGACCTGGGCCAAATCGACGTCCCGCTGAGCGGCCTTGACGGTGGGCGAGCCCGTGGCGCTCCACGCCCCTGAGGCGGTACCCTGCATAGTCCGGGTCGTCCGTCTAGGCCGCGGGAAGCCACCACCCTTTGCTGTACCTGGCGACTCGCTCGTGCTTCCGGTCGGCCCGGACTTCCGGGAGGGTGTCTACGGGGATCACATGGGCCCCCCTACGACGACTCGTCATAGTGCTTACCGGGAATCAACTCCGTGGTCGTAGCCCCTTCGGCAGGACCACGGGGTGTCGCGTCCACGGCCACGGAGGCCATGGGTCGGTGGGGCCGATACCAAGACGGAAGCGGATGTGTGCCTGAATGTACGGCGGCACGGCCCGTGCGCCGCGGAGCCATTCGTTGATGCGGTGCCGTGATGCGACACCCAACTCGATGGCCGCCCTGCGCCGGCTCCAGCCGAGCCGCTTGAACGCGGCCTGGAGGTCGATCGGGCGGCAGGACGGCGCAGTGAGCCTGCGCTCCGCCTGCGTGGGCGTCTCGCTCAAAGATCGCCCTCCAGCCCGTCCTGCCCCTTAACGGCGGCGGAGGGCCATGGGTCGTGGGCGCCGAGGCCGAGCGCGGTCCGCATGTCGCGCGCGACCCACTTGGGGACGATCCGGCCGCTCGCCCATCCTCTCACCCACCGACGGGCGACCGCGTCGCCGCCAGCGAGGTACCGAGCCGCCGCCGCCTGGGTCCAGTCGAGTGCCTCCAGGCACGCGTGGAACTCGGCGGTGGTCATGCCTTCCCGGGCCGCGCGTCGCTCGACCGCCCGCAGACGGCGCGCCTCACGTCGCTCCTCCTCGGCCAGAGCAGCCGCGTGCACGGAGTCGTGGAGCTTCAGCGCTGCTGCATCGGTGATCCGTCGGTACCCGCGTTCCCGGGCCCGGACGGTGGACGGTCGACAGCCGAGCACGCGCGCGGCCCGCTTGGGGTCGCCGAGGGTTTCGCGAAATGCGCGATACCGGCCGGGCTCGGTCAGGTCATGGAACGCAGGCGTCCGGAGCTGTGGCGACGGTGCCCCGGGGGGCCGCTCTCCTACGAGGACGTAGCCGTCGCCGGGCGCAAGACAATGTGGCACGCGGTGTCCGTCCCCGGCTCCGTGGACGTGGCGTCGCCCGCAATACGGACAGCGCTCGACGACGTAGCGCGCGCCGTCGCCCTCGCCGACCAGGACAGCACGGACGACGCGCGGCCCGCGGGCGGCCGTCATGTCTTGACTCGGCACGTGAAGCACACCGCTCCGTCCGGGTCGGATGAGTGCATCCCCCCACCGCAGGACGGGCATCGGCGGTCCACGAGCTGCCGGCCGTGGTTTGACTGGACCCGCTGCCCAGGAGGAGTTCGTCCTCGAATGTCGAGCTTCCCCCGCCGGCACCAGAAGCACACCGCCGCTGGCTCGACAAAGGAAAACCGTCCGCAGCAGGAGCAGGCATAAGCCTGGACGCGTGGGCGGACGGATGCGATGAGCTCCGGCTTCGCGGCGCGGGCGAGGGCCACGAGGTCGTCGCTGATGGGGCCCCGGAGCCGAATCCGGTCGGGGGCTTCGTAGAAGACCTCGACGCCGGCCTCCTGGAGCTTCCGAAGGGCCGCGGCGGCCGTCACAATACCACTTCCGTTCCAACCTCGGCCGGGGTCGGCTCGGGCGAGGACCCCCTCACCGACATGCGCGAGTCTTCCTCCGCGTAGAGGGAGACGGAATCGACAGAACTCAACCTCTTGGGGGTGGAGACCTCAGTTCTGTCATTTCTGTCCCCTGTCTTGCAGCGAGTCCTCAGCGCCGGATGCACCTCCACCATGGGCGAGGGCGGCCGCCCCGGGCGCCCGCGAACCACGGTGTGGACCCGTACGCACCCCCTCTCCACCAATCGCTCGACGACCGGCTCAAAGTCGTCCATGGTGGCGAGCCCGGGCCTTCCCTCCACCGCCCGAAAGAGATCCCGCAACGTGGATCCCTCGGGCAACCCGGTGGCTCGATCGAGCACGTAGCGGAGAAGCCGGGTCTGGTCGTCCATGCCGATCTCGGCGTAGACGCGCTGGGCGTGGGTGGACAAAGACGCGCACAGCCGGGCAGCGCCCTCCATGGACCATCCTGAGATCGGAGCCGTGAGTGGCCGTCCGTCCGCCGCCCGGGCCGCGAGCTCCAGCAGGACCGCGATGCGCACGGCTCGCCCCACGGACTTGGCGGCGTGGTCCTGGACGCCGACCAGCGCTCCGCCCTCACCCATCGCGTTCTCCACCGCGTAGTGGTACCGGCGCTTCACCGCCACGGCCTCCGGTGAGAGCGTGATTACGTGCGGGGTGAGCGTGCCATCCTCCGCTACGGCTGCCGGCGCCCACTCCAGCAGCCGCCGGAGCATTGCCGCGTAGCGGTCAGCAGCGTGGCGGTCGAGCGCCGGCGCTTCGGACGAGTCCACGCGAGACCCTACGAGCGATCGCGGCATGACCCACGCAATGCGGCCGTAGATCCCCTGCCCACGCAGGGAGCGGCCGTTCCGTATGGTGGCGAGGACCGAGGGCTGAAGCGCGACCGCGAGAGTGAGTGCCGGTCTCCGGACGGGCTTGGTCTCGCGACCGATCCGGCGCGGCCGAAGCTCCTCCCCGTCATAGGCCTGTGCGAGCTCCTCGAGGCGCGCAGCGCCATCGCTGTATCTGCCATCGAGGATCTGGAGCGGACCACCTTCGGGGCTCATCACAGCGACTCGTCCGCCCTGTTCCGCCATTTGCGCAACGAGGGCCTCGGGCGTCGAGTCCTGGGCGAGGAGCGCCGGCAGTACGGGGATCTTTCGTAGCGCCTCCGCGTGCGCCAAGACCTCTGCCTCCACTTGATCGGCCGTCGCCTTCTCGCGGGCTGCTTCGTCCTTCCGCCGCCGAAGCCGCCGCTCGACGACGTCGGCCTGCTCGACGGCCATCCGGTGCTCGGGTGCAACACGTGCCGCCTCGTCCGCCTCCCACTCGCGCAGCGGCTCGGTCATGGCGGCATACGCAGCGCTCTTCCGCTCGCCCGGGGGCGCGACGATCACTCCGTACAGCGTCACCCACTCTCGCGTCCACGCGTCGTCCACGCGCACCTCGACCTTCCCCGCGGCTGCCGCTGACACGGCACACAGCCCCAGTAGCACCGTCATGTCGGGGGACACCTGGACGCTCACCGCCACACCACGCGCGTGGTCTCCTAGCACAGGCGGTAGGACATCCACCGGCAGCGGTTCGGGCTCACTGGCTCCGGGCACGTCCGGCCGCGCCGGCCAGGGTTGGAGCAGATAGGCCTCCGAAGCGCGCTCCAGGCTCCAGGCCCCGCAACCATCTGCGGGACAGGACAGCCCGGTCAGCGACACGGATGCATTGGGTTCGCCGCACCTCGGGCACTTTCCCCACCACACACCTGTCACCACGGCCTGACGGAACCCCAAGGCCTGGCCCAAGGCGTCCCGCGTTTCTGTTGCTGATGTACTCGGTCCCTGCGTCAACTTCCTCTCCTCGTGACCGTACGCGGCTGACATTGCCGGATCGCCAGACTCCGAGGTCTCACGAGGCGGAAGCGGGTTCTGGAGAGGACGTCGAAGCCCGCACTTTCGTGGCAAGCCAAACGTCGATATCTGACGAACGGTATCGGATGCAACGGCTGGAGATTCGGACGAAGGCGGGTCCGATACCGAGGCCGCGCCAGGATTGAAGAGTGCGGGGGGTTAGGCCGAGAACGTCAGCCGCCTGGCGCTCCGATAGGAGCTTGTAGGGCAGTGTCGAAACGTGGTCCATGGCGATCGTCTCCTGTTTGTCTCATCGACCACGATGGTAGACAGATCGCCAACCGCGCGCAACCGTGCAAACACAAGCGATTCAACACTTTACAAAAGTACTCAAGACTCTTCAAATCAATTCAAATGAGGCCTTGACACCATCGTTTCGTGTTTTCTTCGGGCATGGAGAGAGCCACTCCTAACCCACCTTCAGCCCTGCGTTGGTCATTTCGGCGCCGACGGCTTCCATGGGAGCTTCGGTGACATCCTGGCTGAGCTTGGCGTAGATCTGCGTCGTCTTCGCGTGTGAGTGGTTCAGGACCTTGCCGATTAGCGGCAAGGAGGCTCCGCCGATCGCCAGCCAGCTACCCGTCGTGCGTCTCAGGTCGTGAATCCGAAGGGGGTTGTCCGACGCCATGGCCCTCCTTGCCAGCTTCAGCAGCCTGGCCTCGACAGCTTCCCGCCGCGCGGTTCCGCGCTTGGGGCCCCGCTTGCGAGCGTCAAGGTCTGCCTCAGCCCGCCGGCGTAGGTCACCCGCTGCCTTCGGATTCATGCTCAGCCACAGCCTGGCGCGAATCCGGTGCCACGGCTTGGTGACGTTCACCAGCGGCTTTCCGGGCCGGCGACCTGGGAAGACGTAGGGGCTTCCGAGTTGCCGAGGCAACGCCATCAAGATCATCGCGGCCGGTTCGGACAAGTGCACCTCGTGGGCTCGTTTGGCTTTCGTGTCCTCGAGTCGGACCCGGTGGGCTCGGAGGTCGACAGCAGACCATCTCAGGGACAACAGCTCCGACCGCCGAAGCCCCGTCAGGAGGTAGAGTTTGAAGGCCGCTCGGACATACGGGTTCGTTTCGCTGTCGATGGCCGCGGCGAGAGCCGGCATCTGGTCCGGTTTCACGTACTGCTCCCTCGATCGCTCCTCGAGCCGCTGGACGTTCTTGGCCGGATTGGGGGCGCCTTCCGGGAGATATCCCCACTCCGCCGCCTTGGAGAAGAAGACCGAAATCAGGGCCAGAACGCGATTGGCCTCGTACGGTTTCGTCCTCCCGATGGCCTTGTGCAGCCGAGCCACATCTGCTCGGCGTACCTCCGTGAGCTTCAGCTTACCGATAGCCGGCACGATGTAACGGCTCAGCCTCCGGCGGTCCTCCCGCCAAGATCGTTTTCGTGGCTTGGCGTGATCCTCCATGTAGATGTCGGCGAAGGACGCGACAGTGTCGGCGCTACGCTCCTTCCGGCGGGATTCAAGGGGATCGGAACCCCGCCTCACCTCTGCCAGCCTGTCCTTTGCCTCGTCGCGCGCCTGCTTCAGGGTCATCGCGCCGAAGGTGCCGAGGGTGATCATCCGGGGGCGTCCAGTCTTCGTGCGGTACCAGAGCACGAACGACTTCCGACCGCTCTCCCGTACGCGCACCCCGAAGCCCGGGACGCCACCCTCATCGTACAGGATCTGCGTGGCCGGGCCGGAGGGATCGAAACAGAAGTGATCGACATCACGTTTGGTCAGCATGGGGCTCCGGTTGGCAGGCGGTTGGCAACGCATAGCGAAATCGAGTGTGCGGTAATGTAGGTCTGATTCGCCATAATACCAATGATGACGCGCCTTTGTGTGACTTGAGCGGGAGGTGGTGCAGCCTAGGTTCTCTGACTGTTAATCAGAGGGTCGTGGGTTCGAGTCCCACCCCCGGAGTCGAACCGCCCTCGGGAGCCCCTCTCGGTTCCCGGGGCGTCGTGTTCGGCCCTGCGTGCGCACCTTGGCGACGCGACGCTACATCCCGATCCAATAGCTCAGCTTCACCAGGAAGACGTCGTCCGCTGGCGCGTGCACGAGCGCGTCGATGTCCCGGCGCACGTCCAGCGTCCCGGTTGGGGCCTGGTCGCTGCGCGAATGCGTCCACGCGAAGTAGAAGGTGGAGCCCGGGCGGAACTCCCAGCGCAGCACGGCGTTCCCGCGCAAGGAGCGGAAGTTGAAGTCGGGGTCGTCGAACGAGAACGCCGGCGCGCTGCCCGTTCCGTCGGGATCGACCACGTATTGCCCTTCGGCCGACGCGATCGTCCCGGCGTCCGTCCCGTAGACCCGTTTCGTCATCTCGCGCGGCCGGCCGAACTCCTTGAAGCGCGCATAGTCCGCGCTCACGATGAGCGGCTGCATGTAGAGGTCGACCGTGAGGGTCGGGGTCAGAGCGACACCGAGGCGGACGTTCATGCCGAGGGTGCGCTTCGTAAGGTCCGCGAAGACGTAGCGCACGCCGGAGAACGCGGTTGCCGTCGAGTCCTCCACCACGGTGACGTATTGGACCGTGGATTCCCAGTGGTCGAGCATTGGCCCTACGACGAGGTTCACGTTCGGCGCAGGCCGCAGGGTGATCTCGGCATCCACGTGGCGGTCGTGTGCTCCCTCGGCGTTCGAGCCGAGGTACACGCCGAGCCTCCCTGAGAGGGTCTTGCGGCTGTCGGTCGACACCTGCGCCTGCCACCCCGTGCGCGCCGGATATGGCACGACGGGCCCACCGCGGGTGAGCTGATCGTCGAGAATGGAGGGCATGTACTGGGCGAAGGTCGAGAACGTCCAGTAGTTGCGGAACGTGACGCTCGCGTGGGCTCGCATGGCCCGGCTGACGGGGTCGCCATCGAAGTTGAATTGCTGCTGACCGCCCGCGATCAGGGTGTATCGGCGGAAGAGCCAGGCCGGCGTGGTGCGACGGCGCATCACGTTCGCGTTCATCCACACGTAGTCGGCTCGTCTGAGAAAGGCCAGATCGTTGGTCTCGAAGCCTGGGCTACGAGCGCCGGCGTTCACCTCCCACAACCAATCTCCCGCCTCGCGACTCAGGCGGCTCTCGAACCCCCAGCCGCGCATCGCCGTCAGGCTGGGATCGTAGGCCTCCGTGAACAGCCCGTTCGTTCCCTGGTCGCGATCGGGTCGTTGGAAGTAGTGGGCGCTCGAGCGCTGCAGGCGCAGGATGGCGCTCGAATCGCCGGCCACCTGGGATGCCGCGAGGGTCATCGCCCACCGGTACCGTCGCTGCCCGAACCACCACTCGGCATCCAGGCCCCCCGCCTCGGCGTGGCGGGTGATCTGTGCCGCCAGCTCTGGACTGCCGATGTCGCGCGCGACGGACGTGGCCATCGCACGGACCTGGAGATTGCCGCCGCGGTAGTCCTTCGCCACGCGACCCACGAAGTAGTTGGTGAACGGCTCCACCTCCGCGTCGAACCGGCTACCGTCGGGCGCGGCGACACGGGCCCGCTCGCGAGACGTGACCGCGTTCAGCGCGCCTACGGACCACCCCGAGGCGGTGCGGCCGGTGACCTTCGCGGCGCCAAGGATGGTGGCGTTCCCGGGAACCCGCGCGAAGTCACCCGCCTCGCGGGCCAGGGCGGCGCCCTGTGGCGCCCGACCGATCCGACGCGAGTAGAAGAGGCCCAGGCCCGACCCGTCGCAGAAGAAGCACCACAGGCCGCCGAACTGGAAATACCCGCCGCCCTCGACGAAGAAGGGGCGTTTCTCGTCGAAGTACGTCTCGAAGGCGGTGAGGTTCACGACCGCCGGGTCCACCTCGACCTGCCCGAAGTCCGGGTTGAGGGTGCCTGTCAGCGTGAGGTTGGACGTGAGCAGGTACTTGAAGTCGGCGCCCAGACGCGCACTCCAGTCGTCTCGTCGATAGAACGGGCTCGCCGGGTCGGCGGTGCCCAGCCGTTCATCGCTGGTAACCACGTAGGGCAGGATCTCGCCCCCGGCGGGCGAAGCCTCGATGGACATTCCCTCGAGGTGACCGAAGAACGCCGGGCCTCCCGACTCGTTGGCCGGATAGTAGCTCCACATGGAGAACTCGTTCCGCCGGTGCAGCCCGCGCCAGATCTGGAGTCCCCAGGTCTGGAGCGGCTGGTGGGGGAAGCGGAGCTGGGAAAGGGGGATGCGAAGCTCGGCGGTCCAGCCCAGGGAGTCGACGGTCGTGACGGCGTCCCAGACCGGATCCCACGATTCGTCGGGATTCGCTCCGCCGAGTCCCAACTGGTCGCCTTTGACCCCGGCCGGATTGACGATGAACGTGGTCCGGCCCAGGTGGTCGTGGAAAGTGTCGAAGACGATCTGGAGCACGTCGCACTCGAAATCCCCGTCGCGTCGGAACGTGCGAGACACGATGCCCGCAGCCCCGTCCGAGTCGTACATGCTTGCACCGACGTAGAGGGCGGCATCGTCGAACAGGAACCTGACCTCGGTGCGCTGTGTGGCTGCCACACCCTCGTCGGGCTCCTGCTGGGTGAAGCCGGTGGCTGCGGGCGTCCCCCGCCAGGCTGGCTCGTCCAGCTTGCCGTCCACCCGGATGGGTGAGGCCGTACGCGTGGCGGCCACGCTCGGACGCGTCTGTTGGGCGTGAGCGGTGGTCGGCATCCCGAGCAGGATTGCCAGGAGCATGGCTCTCCGTCCACGCGGCGTGCACCGATTCCGGAGGAGCGCGAACAAGGCCATCCAACCTCCCCCCCATCGTCCCCGTCATCGTCGACGTGCTTCACTTCATCAACGTGCAAGGCGGAGGGTGCTACCGACCCCGGGGCGGGCGGAGGGCAAAGGACCCAAGGCCGCGGAGCCGGAAAGGTCCCGGACCTCGCTGCGTAAAACCCTCGTGAAACGGACGTTCCCTGGCTCCGGGGGGCTGGTGATGACGGGAAGTGAAACCGTGCGGGGGGTGCTGCCGCGAAGGGCGTTCGTGCGGATCTCGCTGGGAGCCGTGCTGGCTCCCAACCTGGTGGGATGCTTCAAGGACCTGACGGACTACCGGGACGGCCCGACACTTACGGCCCGTCCGGGGGCCCCCACCAGGGCTCCCGTCACAGGAAGCATTCAGCCATTGGGTCTGGGAGGGAAGCGCGACGGGTACCTCTACGTCCCGCCGAGCTATTCGGCCGACGAGCCCATGCCGCTCTTCGTGGCCCTGCACGGGGCCGGCGGCAAGGGCCGTGACTGGGCGAGCTACCCGGGTCGGGCCGATGCGCACGGCATGATCGTGCTGGCGCCCGACTCGCGCGCCTCGACGTGGGACCTCGTCACGGAAGGGCTCTTCGGGCCGGACGCCCGCTTCCTCGACGAGGCGCTGAGCCACACGTTCGAGCAGTGTCGGGTGGATCCCACGCGCCTGGTGCTCGGCGGCTTTTCCGACGGAGCGTCGTACGCCCTCTCTCTGGGGGTGGCCAACGGAGACCTCTTCACGCACCTCATCGCCTACTCACCCGGGTTCTTCGACCCGGGCCGGCCCATTACCGGGGAGCCACGCGTCTTCATCTCCCACGGCAGGCAGGATCCGATCCTCTCCTACGCCTACACGGCCGAGGCGCTCGTCCCCGGGCTGGAAGGGTTCGGATACGACGTGACCTTCCATCCCTTCGACGGAGGGCACGAGGTGCCGGGTGAAGTGTCGGAGGCCGCGCTCGGGTGGTTCCTGCCGGGCTGAGGGGTGAGGAGGGTCGACGGCGGGGGCACCCTCCACGACGTCGGGGTGGCGTGGACCGTTCTCCCGCATCATAGTGGAGACGCCGGACCACGCCCCCCGGGCTGGCGGGGAGGAATCACGTATGGCGACGAACCGGGCGAGCCTCTGCGCCCGCTCGATCATTGCGCGCTTCGACACGATGGGCGGCCCGTCACGCCGCCGCGCCATCGATCGTTGGTCATCGTCCGAAATCGAGCTCCGTCCGCGCACGCCCATGCCCAGCTTCCGCTTCGATGCGTCCCCCACGTTGATCCTTGGCGCCGCCGTCTTCGGGCGCGCCCTCCCATGAGCGCCCCGGAGCGACCCGCGAGCCCGGTGGAGATCGCGGTCGTCGAAGCCGCGCTGGCGGTCGCACCGATCAGCCACCGGGCCTCGCTTCTCCGCCGGAGCGTCCACGACCTACGCATCCGGGCTTCCTGCGACTGCGGGTGCGCGTCGGTGGATTTCGAGACGACGCCGGAGCCCGGCAGCTGCAGGCTCGTTGCCGACGGCATCGGGCGAACGCCGTCGGGGGGAAGGGTCGGTATCCTGGTCTGGGCTGTGGACGATCGCGTCAGCGGTCTCGAGGTATACGACCTCGGCGCGGGCCAGGACGACCGGAAGCTGCCGATCCCGTCATCGATCCAGCCTTCGCCGGAAAGCGCGAGTTGGCAGCTGCGCGTCCGAGCGACCACCCCACCGGACGCGGGCGGCACGTTGGAGCAGACAGCGTCCTGATCGGGTCAAGGTCCCTCTCCGGCTGGGCGGTGTGGGCCCACGCGCCTGACCTCACCCGCAGTCGGTCGTCGCCTGTCGCTCGACCAGATAGAGCTGTCCGCCCGTGCGCGGGACGAGGACCACGGTGAGGGGTGCGGTGGTCGCCTGAGTCACGATGCAGCCCGGTCCCGGGGAGCGCTCGACGACGGTCAGCCAGAGATCCGCGCCCTTCTGGCTCAGCGACTCCGCCGAAATGGAGTAGCCGCCGGTGGGGCGGCCTCCCATCGCCAGGACCACGAGCACGTGGTCGGACAGATCGACGGCGGGCGCGGGCGGTTGCGGCAACACGTCGGCGCTCGACTCCGCCCACACCGCCTCCCACTCCGCCTGTGTTTCCACGAGCTGCCTGCGGGGCTCCCGGATCGCCTGGTTGGCTCGTGTGACGACCGACTCCACGCCTCCCTGCTGCACGGGCGTGGCGTCGGCCGGGACATCCTGCGCGACCTGGGGCTGCGTGGGATCGAGATCGCTGGTACAGCTGGTCGGCACGAGGGCCGCCGCGACCGTCGCGATGACCAACGTCGCGGGACTCGAGCGTAGCATGGAACGTCCTCCTCGGAGTGCCAGCGCGTCCGGCGCTCCGCACGATTGGGCCGCCTCGCCGTAAGATACAACGGAGGGGCCGCTTTCGGACATCGGCACCCCCGGGCCGGGGCCCGGGGCCGATCGCCGACGCGCCGGAGGGATGGCGCCGTGCGCCGCCCGTCGCTAGGGTCCCGCGAGCCGGGCCCCTTCAACCCTCGCACGGACAGTTCCATGACCGAACGAGCCGCGCACCAACCCGTCGTCGCCCCCGGACTTCCCGAGCCCGTCGGCCCCTACTCGCCGGGGATCGCCTTCGAGCGACTCGTCGTCGTTTCGGGGCAGGGTGCCACCGATCCGGCCACCGGGAAGCTCGCCGGTCCGGACGTCGCCACGCAGACCGAGCAGGTCTTCCGGAACATCCGGTCGATCCTCGAGGCGGCGGGAACGGATCTGGACCATGTGCTGCGGTGCGGCGTCTTCCTGGTGGACATGCGCGACTTCGAAGCGATGAACGGCGTCTATGCGCGTGTGTTCGGGGACCACCGCCCGGCACGGACCACGGTCCAGGTGGCTTCGCTGCCCCACGTCGGCCTCCGGGTGGAGATCGACGCGATCGCGTATCGGCCCTAAGAGGGGCTCCAAGGCAGCATGCGGCGCCGGATTTCGCCGGCGCCGGGAAGGCCGAATCCGCCCGATGGGCCGCACCGTGCCCGCGAGGAGCCTTCCTGCTGTCGAAAGGGTGGGCTGTGAAGCGCGGGAACCGGACGCTGGCGTCCGGCCGAACGAGGATGGGGTGGTCCGGCGGCAGCAGACGATCTCGTCGGACGCACCCGGGCGGGATCTTCGGGAAGGGAGCTCCACCACGGACGTCCAATACTTGGGGGGCATGGACTCCAGTCGTGACGGCGCTCGCCGACCCATCGGGCGGACTCCTCTCGGCATCGTGTTGCGAGTGTGCACCCACTCTGCCACCCGAACGCCCCCGTCGCGCTAGGACTCTCTACGTATCGACCACGCAGGATGACGTAGACGCGATCCGCCGCCGACGTAGGCCGCGCGTGGACCATGCTCCCAAACGTAAGTCAGACATCGACTTCCGGGAGGCGACGTGCGATCCACACCGTTCGGAATATCGCCGTGCCGACAGTCCCAGCCGCCACCAGGCCGATGACCGGAACAAGGAGCGCGCCCGTCGCGCGGCCGGTCCAGGCGGAGACCGCCGGATCCAGGATCGCGCCGAACCCCAGGAGGAGAAGTCTCTCGGCGCGCTGCATCACCCCGAGCTTGCACACGACGCCCACGCTCTCGCCTCGCGCTCGCGCGTAGCTGACCAGAAGCGAGCCGCCGAGTGCGGTGACGACCAGCACCAGGCCGGTGCCGGAGGCGCTGAAGAAGAGCGCCAGTCCGACGAAGGCCGCGACCTCCGCGAACCGGTCCAGCGTGGAGTCGAGGAACGCACCCCGCCGGTTGGCCATCCCGAGGGCGCGGGCGATGCGCCCGTCCAGGACGTCGGCGACGCCACCGAGCAGGACCGCCCACCCCCCCGGATTCACGTGCCCGGTCGCGAAGAGCGCGGCGGCCACCACGCCGAAGGCCACGCCGAGCAGGTTGAAGAAGAGCGGTCCCAGGCCGAGCGCCAGCGAGACCCCCTCGACGGGTCGGACGAACCAGTAGAACCAGCTCCGTGCGAAGCCGCCCAGCACGAACGATCCGCGATTGGCGACGTCGTGCGGATCGCGGGCGCGACGCGCGGGCCCGACCGCGTACACGGGCATGGAGGCCAGTGCCGCTGCCAGGACGATGAGAAGCACCAGCAGGTCGGTCCTCATCGTACTCGGTCCTCCCGTTCGGGGCGGGCGAGGAGCACCCGCACCACGCGCGGCCAGAGGAAGAGGAGCGGAAGGCGCCGCTCCAGAGGTGTGAGCTCCACCTTCATTCCGGTGCGCCGCTCCACCTTGCGCACGATGTAGGGGAGCCAGTTGTCGAAAGTGACCATGTGCTTGAGCCAGCGGGCGGTCACGCGCGCCTTGGACCAGGCGAGGTGGCGTCGCCAGCGCCGACGCGCTACAGGTCCAGGGGGGACGGCGAATCTGTACTTGCCGCCTTCCCCGCTCAAGCGGCCGTCCGTCACCGCGGCTTCGAGCAGGGGACCGAAGCGATCCCGGAAGTGGGTCCTCTGCATCTCGAAGATCGTGGCGGCCCTGTTGCGGGCTTCGGGCCGGAGCTCTGCCCGATAGCACAACTCGAGGAGCCGGTGGCCCAGGTCCTCGGCGTCGAAGGGCTCCGCCAGGAAGGGTCCGACCCAGTCGAGGACGCCCGCGCGGGCCGTTTCCAGCACGCCTTCGGCCCAGCGTTCGCGGTCCGCATCGGCGGCCCGAACGAGGGCCACCTTTTGCACCATGCGCGCCAGGAGGAAATGGTCCGGCGGATCCGACCCCAGGGCTCTGACGAAATCGGACCGGTCCACCACGAGGCACTTGGCGATCCCGTCGGCGCCGTCCTCCGGCGTGAAGGCGATCACGTTGGGTGGGAGGAAGCGGGACAATGCCCCCATGACGCGGGGTGATCGGTGGATCTCGCCGGCGGCGTTCAAGGCGCGATAGAAACGCGCGTAGTCGTCCACGACCACGACGAAGTCGAGGGCGCTGTGCCGGTCTGGATTCGCACCCAGGAGATGGGAGCCGTACAGGATCACAGCGTCCACGGACCCCGCGGCTGCTTCGGCCAGCAGGGCCGCCAGATCCTCGGCGACGCCCGGGCCGGTGCCCGAGCCGTCGTCCGGCGTGCGCTGGGTCATTTCGAAGGTCACGCGGTGGGAACCGGGGCGCGCATCTCGGCCAGCCGGCGGGCCATGTGCTCGCGCATCTCCTGGATGAAGGGCGCGGGGTCCGCGCCTTCGTCGGCCCACTGGAAGGGACCGATGAGCTCGATCCGCCCCCGGATGGCACCCATTCCCCCCAGGAAGTGCTTCAATTTGGCCCGCTGCCAGAACCCGTCGGCCACCAGGACGTAGACCGTCCATGGCCGCTCCTCGAGGATCAGGCCCAGCCCCGTGGTCTTGAAGCGGCCGATCTCACCGTTCCGCGTGCGCGTGCCCTCTGGGAAGATGGCCAGGGGGACATCGGTTGTGCGGGCCGCATCGCGGATCGACCCCAGCATGCGCCGGGTCGTCCCGGCGTTTGCCGACGGGTCCACCACGGGGTATTGATACAGCCGGACCATGTGCGAGATTAGCGGGATCCATCTAAAATAGCGCTTCCGGGTGACGATCCTCGGGTAGGCATTCCTGACCGATGCCACCACCAGGGGGATGTCAAGAAGCGACTGGTGGTTCATGAGCACGAGGGTGTCGCCACGCCCCGGAATGGCCGGCAGCGTGGGGATGCCGGCGCCCCCGATCGTGGAGACCGACCGTAGGACGAAGTGGGCGAGGAAGCGCTGCCAGCGGGTGAGCACCCGTATCCGCCGGGAGGGAGCCAGGCGCGCCCACGGTCCGACCACCAGGCGCTGGACCGGATCCAACAGGAGCAGCACGAGGCACACGAACGTGAGTGCCAGGTAGCCTCGGAGCTTGAACAACGGGCCTCCGTCGATACGGGAGGTCGGAAGTCACGGTGGGCGCGCGCGCCTCGAACGGCCAACGCTAATCGGATCTGCGGACGCGCATCAAGGCGGGCCACCCCGAATCGTACATCGGCCAAGGATGACCGACGACATGGAGTACACGTACTACGGGTTCCGTAACTGCGTCGGAGCCTTCTTCGAGATGGCGACCTCGGACGCCAGGAAGATCCTCCCGAGCCATCTTCAGCCGCTCGAGATGCAGCACACGCGTAGCATCTTCGCGCTGATGGCCTTCGAGTTCACGCAGAGCGAGGTGGGGCCGTACGAGGAGGTCGTGATGTCGATCCTCGTGCCTCCGATGGTGGAGGCCGGCAGACCTCTCCCCAAGGGAGCGTTCTACCCGTTCATCGTCGGGACGTCGACGGAGGCATCGCGCCTGCACGCCATCGAGAGGTGGCACCTGCCCCACTACATGAAGGACCTGCACATCGGGTTCACGCCGTCGGACGGCAAGATGGAGGTGCGGGTCCGCGACCAGGACCGCCCGGTGCTCGATCTCACCGTCACGGAGTATGCCTTCGAGCCGGCCAAGAACCTCTACAACGCATTCACACTGGACGGGGACGACCGCTTCAAGGCGAACATCCTCATGGAAGCGCCCCACTCCGAGCACGAGGAGGAGCGGGGCTCGCTCACTCTCTACGAGCACCCCATGACCGCGCCGCTCTCGATCCCCGAGGTCCACGCCTGGCCGTTCCGCGAACAGTGGTACCAGGCGGGGATACAGACGTTCGAGCCGCTGGAGAGGATCTGAGCGACGCGGGTCGGGTCTTCGTCGTCCTCAACCCTGCCTCCGGGCGGGGGCGGGGGGCACGGCGCCTGGCCTCCTACCGACGTCTCCTGCGGGAGCACCTGCCGCACGCGGAGATCGGTGTCACCACCCGACCAGGTGAGGAGCGCGACCTGGCGGAGCGGGCAGTGGATCAGGGGTTCGACGTGGTGGCCGCCGCGGGCGGCGACGGGACGTGGAGCAACGTTGCGGACCGGGTGGTGGCCTCCGGCCGCGAGGATGTCGCGTTCGGCGTGCTCCCCAGCGGCACCGGAAACGACTTCGGTCGTAACCTGGGATTCAAACCGTCCGACGCCGCCGAGGCAGTTCGTGTTCTGGCCCAGGGTCACACCCGGGCCGTCGATGTGGGACGGCTCGAAACCCCGAGCGCCTCGGAGCACGCCCCCGATGTCCTCGAGGCGCGTCATTTCCTGAACCTCGTCGGATTCGGCTTCGACATCGCGGTTCTCGACGCGGCGGCCGGAGCGCGCTTCCTCAGGGGCGAGCTGCTCTACAAGCTCACGGCGCTCCAGCAGCTCTTTCGCTTCCCCGGCTTCCGTTTCGTCCTGCGCACATCCGGCGGCGAGCAGCGCGAAGGACGACACCTCATGCTCACGGTATCGAACGGGCGCTTCTTCGGCGGCGGCTTTCCGATCGCTCCGGAGGCGCACATCGACGACGGCAAGCTACACGCGTGCCGTATCATGGACGCGCCCCCGCTCACCCGGCTCCGACTCTTCCACCTGGCCGAGAAGGGCAGGCATGTCCAGTCGGAACGGGTCGAGGTGCTCGACGACACATCCTTCCGACTGGTGTTCGACGCCCCGCCGCGCTTCGAGATGGACGGCGAGGTCCGCCACGCGGCGGAGCCGGCCCTGGTCGTGCGGATCCTGCCGCGCGCCCTGCGGGTCGTGGCACCCCACTCCAACATCACGTAGCGGCGCCCCTTCGGGCTCGGGCGAGCGTGGCGGCCTCATGGGGCAATACTCTGTGGTACAAAGTACTTGCCGACAACCGCGAGCCTCGCCATCGTCAGAGCATGATCAGACCCGCGCCGCGTGTCGGGGAAGCCGACCTGCCACCGCTCGCCCTGCACGATCGGGCGATGGAGAACCTGCGCTACATCCGCGAGACGATGGAGCGCTCGCAGTCCTTCACCGCGGTCTCGGGGTTGGGTGGCGTCGTCATGGGGGTCGTCGCCCTGGTGGCGAGCTTCGTGGCGACCCGGGCCACCAGCACCGCCATGTGGGTGGGGACCTGGATGACTGCGGCCTGTCTCGCGTTGGGCGTCGCGCTCTTCGCAATGGCCAGAAAGGCCCGCCTGGCAGGCGGTACCCTCCTGGGGGGAGCCGGTCGCAAGTTCGCCTGGAACGTATCTCCACCGCTCCTCGTCGGTTTCCTCCTGACCGTGGCGCTCACCCGCGCCGGGCTGGTCGAGCTCCTTCCCGGGTCCTGGCTACTCCTCTACGGGACGGGGGTCGTCACCGGGGGTGCTTTCTCCGTGCGCGTGGTGCCCACGATGGGCCTCACGTTCATGGCGGTCGGCGCGCTGGCGCTGTTCGCGCCCGCGGCGTGGGCCAACCTCATCATGGCGGCGGGCTTCGGTGCGCTGCACATCGTCTTCGGCATCGTGATCTGGAGGAAACATGGCGGCTGAACGAAGGCCCGTTGCGCGCTCGGAGGAGGACATGGCCAGAGCCGGTCCCGCCCTGGACGCGGTCGCGGGCACGGCTCCGGAGGCAGGCGCGCTCGAGCTCGATCGACTCATCCACGAGCGCGTGCGCCTCGGGATCGTGAGCGCGCTGGCCGTGAACGGGAAGCTCCCGTTCACCGACCTGCGCGATCTCCTCGGCACTACCGACGGGAACCTGAGCGCGCACGCGCGGCGCCTCGAGAACGCGGGCTACCTTTTGTGCCACAAGTCGTTCGACGGTCGCGTACCCCGGACGGACTACGAATTGACCGCCCGCGGCCGGCGGGCGTTGCAGGCCTACCTCGACCACATGGAGGCGATCATCGCCGCCACGCGGGAGCGCTGAACACCATCGGAAGGCCACTCCGTTTTTTTGGGGCATGAACTCTATGTCACAGAGCAGACGCACGGGTGGAGCGGGGCTGCACGTCGGGATCATCATGGACGGCAACGGGCGGTGGGCCGAGGCCAGAGGCCGCCCGCGGGAGTGGGGACACCGCCAGGGCGCGAAGGCGGTTCGCGCCGTCGTCGAGGCCGCGCCGGAGCTGAGGGTCGCCACTTTGACGCTCTACGCGTTCTCGTCGGACAACTGGCAGCGGCCGGAGCGGGAGGTCCGCTCCCTCATGTCGCTGTTCCGTCGCTATCTCCACACCGAGAGCGCCGCCTTGGCGGAAAGTGGGGTGCGGCTGAGCGTCATCGGCCGCCGCGACCGGCTCGCGTCCGACCTGCTGCGTGCCATCGAGGCAGCCGAGTCGGTCACCGCCGACGGGACTCGCCTCCTCCTCCGGCTCGCCGTGGACTACTCCAGCCGCCATGCGCTCCTGGAGGTGGCTCGCTCCTGCGACGCTCGCGGTGCCCTCGACCGTGGGACCTTCGAGCGTCTCCTGGCGGAGGTGACGCACTCGACGCAGGAAGGCGCGCCGGACGTGGACCTTCTGATCCGCACCGGCGGGGAGCAGCGCTTGAGCGATTTCCTTCTCTGGGAGTGCGCCTACGCCGAGCTCGTGTTCACGCCGCGCATGTGGCCCGACTTCCGCAGTGAGGACCTCGCGGCCGCGGTGCGCGAATTCCACGGTCGGGATCGGAGGTTCGGCAGGGTCCAGGCGGCCGTCTAGCAGGTCGCTTGGAAAGGGGAGTACCGAGGGCGTCGATGCGCCGCGGTGGCGAGGCGCGACGACGAGGGTTACAACGCGTAGCGTTGTCGGCAGCGCTATTTGGAGGAGGAGCGACGCAGCCACCGTGGATGCAGCGGCGCACGAATGCCGGCCAACCTCTGACTCGGGACACTCATCGGCGCTTCGCGTCGTACGGGCCCGCTACGTAATCCGCCGGTTCCCGATACGTCGTGGTGCGGAGCGCCCCCGGGCGAGGGTCGGCGCAGCTTGCGGTGCAGGCTGCCCTCATCCCCGGGGTTCGACATGAACGCTGCCTTCCACTCGTCAGGAATCGTTCCGCAGGCTTTCCGCGATCCGCTGCCGACACCCGCGACGAGCCCGTGGCGCCCGCGCGCGTCCGAGCGCGTTGGCGGTATCGCGCCGGCGATCGGCCTCCTACCTTCAGGGCCGCCAGAACCCTCCGCCCTGCCCCGCGTCAGGAGGAAGATCATGGACGCGATCGAGCGCATCGGCGACACGACGCCGCTTACGGATCTGCTCCCACTCGTCGGTCGCGCCCCCGAGCTGGCCGCGCTCGAAGCGCTCCTGGAGAGCCCGGATCGAGCCGTTTCCACCGTTCTCCTGAGCGGCGAAGGCGGATCGGGGAAGTCCCGCGTTGCCGTCGAGCTGGCGGGTAGGGCGCTGCGCAGGGGCATGGTGGTGGCGCGGGGTCGCGCTTACCCGGTCGAACGCGGCGTTCCCTACGCGCTCTTTGCGGACGCTTTCCTTCCCATCCTGAAGGACATGGATCCTGAGACCCTCACCGTCTTGAGCAGGGGGGGCGAGGGGAAACTCCGATACCTCTTCCCGGCACTGGATACGAACACTCCCGTCGATCGCGATCGCGCGGAAGCCGAGCCGGACGAATTCCGCACCCGCCTCTTCTGGAACTTCATGGAGTTCCTGAAGAGCCTTGCTGCTCGGGCTCCCCTGTTGTTGATCCTGGAAGGCCTGCACTGGGCCGACCCTTCCTCCCTGGAGCTCGTCCACTTCATCGCGCGGCAGGCGACGGGTCAGCCCATCTTCCTGCTGTGCACCTACGTCGACACGGAGCGCGAACGCACCCCACGTCTCGTGCAGATCGAGCGGTCCCTCACCTCTCTGGGCGCCGCCAGGACGCATCACCTCGCGCCGCTTACGCGCGATCACGTCACCGAGCTCGTATGTCGGTTGTTCGCGGTGGACGCCGAGCTCGTGGGGGAGTTCTCCGCGATGTTGTTCGGTTGGACGCGGGGCAACCCGTTCTTCGTGGAGGAGATCCTTCGGTCCCTGGTGGCGAATCGTCGCCTCGAGAACAGGAAGGGGACGTGGGTGGGGTGGGAAGCCCGCGACTTCGCGCTGCCGGCATCGATCCGCGACGCCGTGACGGCCAGCCTCGCGGCGTTCTCCGACGACGCCCAGGCCATCGCCGAGCTCACGGCGGTGATCGGCACCCGCGCCACATACCCGCTCCTCGCGTCGACCGCCAATCTCGGCGAGGGCGCCCTGCTCTCCGCCCTCGAGGAGCTGTGCACGCACGGGATCCTGACGGAACGGGCGGAAGGAGCGTCGGTGGTCTACGACTTCCGACACCCACTGGTCCGAGAGACCCTCTACCGTGAGTTCGGGCTGCAGCGTACGCGCGTCCTACACGGTGCGGTCGCCGAAGCGATGGAGGCGCACTGGGGCGAGCATGCGCTCGAGCACGCAGACGAGTTGGCGTATCATTTCGCCCGAGCGGATGCCGACCACGTCACCCCCAAGGCGGTGCGCTATCTCTCGGCCGCCGGGCGACTTGCCCTCGAGCGGCACGCAGACCGTGAGGCTGCGGACTACCTGCGCGCGGCCCTGGATCGCGCGGAGACCCACGGCACCGACGCGATCGGCGCCGACCTGAAGCACGCCGTCATCGACGATCTCGCGCGGGCGCATCAGCGTCTGGGCGAGTACGAGGCGGCTTCGGCGCTCCGGGCTAGCGCACTGGAGCATGCGCCCCCGGACTCGGTGGAACGGGCCGCGCTGCTGAGAAGCCTGGGCCTGGTGACCTTTTGGTGTGGTCGGGCTTCGGAGGCACTCGACCATCTCGCCGAGGCGCTCCGTTGCGCCGAAGCGGCGCACAACGACGCGATGCAGGTGCACGTGCGACTCATCCGCGGCCATTGCCTACAGGAGCAGGGGCGCGGCGCCGAGGCGCAGGCCGACGTCGCGGCGGCGCTTCCCCTGGCCGAGGCCATCGGCGACGGCCAGCTGCTGGCGCGTGTCCACCGGTCGCTTGCCCTCCTCCATGTCTGGATCGGGCCACCCGAGATGGCAGACGTCCACGCGCGGCGCTCGATCGAGCTGGCCCGGGAGGCCGGGGACCTCTCCGCTCAGTTCTGGGCCCGATGGGGGCTTGCCGTACTCTGGGGGATGACCGGCGACACGACCCGCATGGTGGCCGAGACCGCCGAGGCGAACCGGTTGGCCAACGAACTGCGCTCGCCCGTGCTCCGGCTGTGGACGGAAGAGCTCTCCATCGAGCTGGCCTACGGCAGCGGGGACTGGGACGCCGGCATCGCGCTCGGCGAGCAGGCCATCACGCTCGCCCGCGGACTGAACCAGTGGCGCCTGCTGCCGAGGCTGCTCGTGCTGACATCACTGTTCTACGAGGGTCGCGGTGATCTCGAGCGCGCCCGGGCGCTCATCGACGATGGGCGCGACGTCTCCGGTCTCCTGGGCGACGGCCCGCACGACGTGCACCTGGTAGTTCCCACCTTGATGGGGATCGCCCACTACCAGGTGGTTGTGGGTGACCACAGCAAGGCCATCGCCACGGCGCGGCGGGGACTGGAGATCGCCGAGGGTACGGGCTACATGCTCTGGGCGGTGCACAGGTTGCTCCCGATCCTGGCGGAGGCGTGCCTGTGGGCCGGAGAGATCGACGAGGCCGAGAGGGTGGGTCACCGACTTCGCGAGCACTCCACGGCCATGAACCACAAGCTGGGGCTGGCGTGGGCGGACGCCTGCGACGCCCTCGTGCGCTGGAAGCGCGGCGATCCACAGGGAGGTGCCGTCGCGATGCGGGAGGCGGCCGTGGCGCTGGAGGCGATCCCGATGATCCCCTACGCGGCGAGGCTCCGCCGACAACTGGCCGGTCGCCTGGCCGAGATCGGTGACGTCGACGGATCGGTCACGGAGCTGCGTCGGGTCCACGACGTGTTCGCGCGGCTCGGTGCCGAGCTGGAGCTGGAGAAGACGCGCGCCATGTTCCGTGAGCTCGACCAGCGACCGCCGCCTCGCCCCGTCCCCGAGGGCGCGGCGGGACTCACCCCGCAGGAGCTCGTCGTCGCTCGCCTGGTGGCGAAGCGGAAGTCGAACAAGGCGATCGGCAAGGATCTCGGGATCTCCCCGAGAACCGTGAGCACGCACCTGTCCAACATCTTCAAGAAGCTGGACCTGAGCTCACGCACCGAGCTGGGCGACCTGATCCGTGATCAGGGCCTGATGGAGGACTGAGGGCGTCCGCCGTCAGGCAACCCGCGCGAGCGAGCCCCCGGAGAGGTGCCACCGCTCTCCTGCCAGGGCCGATGCGTCCGCTTCGTCGTGGCTCACCAGGACCAGCGGGACGTCGCGCGCCTCCGCCCATCCCCGGACCGCTGCGGTGATCTGGGCGCGCAGAGGCCGGTCGAGCGCCGAGAAGGGCTCGTCCAGCAGGAGGAGCCTGGGGTCGGAGAGGAGGGCCCGCCCCAGCGCCACGCGCTGACGCTCCCCACCGGAAAGGCGGCGCGGGCGTCGGTTCAGGAGGTGGGCGACCTGGAGGAGGCCCGCGATCTCCTGCACCGCTCCCTCGTCGGCGCCGGCATATCCGAGGTTGCCGCTCACGCTCAGGTGCGGAAAGAGCAGGATCTCCTGGGGCACCCACCCCACGCGCCGCCGCCATGGCGGAACGATGGGCCCGCGCTCCGGGTCCTGCCAGGTGACACCTCCGACCTGGACGCGACCCCTCCCCCGCCGCTCGACCCCTGCCAGGATACGCAGAAGCGTGCTCTTGCCGGCGCCGGACGCCCCCACGATGGCCACGGCGGGCGCATGCGTCTCGAGGTCGATGCGGAGCGCTCCGCTCTCCAGCGGGACCTCGACCGCCATGAGGATCCCCGCCCACTCACTCGCCACCACGCACCTCCAGCCGGCGGCGCTGCCGACGCGAGAGAGCTTCGTATCCGAGGAGGGCCACCAGCGCGAGGACGACGCTCGCCCCGACCAGCGTCCAGGTGGCGCTCCGCCCGGCGGGCGATTCCAGGAGGGTGTAGACGGCCAACGCGATCGTGCGGGTCCGCCCCTCCACGTTCCCCGCCAGCACCACGGTGGCGCCGAACTCGCCGAGTCCCCGGGCGAAGGCGAGCACGGCGCCCGCGGCGATCCCCGGGAGGGCGAGGGGGAAGGAGATCCTCCGGAAGGTCGTCCCCGGCGGAACGCCTAGCGTCCACGAGACTTCCTCGTAGTGCGGGTCGACCGCCTCGAAGGCGTTGCGCACCGAGAGCACGTAGAGCGGGAGCCCCACGACGAGGGCGGCGACCGACGCGCCCAGCAGCGTAAAGGGGATCGTGACACCCAGGGCGTCCAACCAGCGGCCCAGGGGACTGTGGGTGCCGAGGGCGCTCAGCAAGAGGAATCCGGTCACCACTGGTGGCATGACGAGCGGGGCCAGCATCACGGTGGAGACCAGCGCCTTGCCGGTGAAATCCAGCCGTGCCAGCAGCCAACCCGCCGCAAGCGCGACCGGGAATCCTGCGACCGTCGCCAGCAGCGCGACGATCAGGGACAGTGTGATGGCCGATCGCGTGTCGGGGACGGTCGGCGGAAGGCCGGTGGCGCCAGGGCCGGACGGGCCGGCTCGCGGCGCCGGGGGCCCGGTGATGAAGCCGGCCCTCGCGAAGAGCTCGGCCGCCTCGGGGCCGGCGGCGAACTCCAGGAACGCTCCGGCGAGCCCCGGCCTCGGAGCGTAAGCCAGCACGGCCGCGGGGTATCGGATGGCCTGGTGGCTGCCCGGCGGGAAGGTGAAGGCCACGCGAACATCCCTCTGCGCGATCGCGTCCGTTCCGTAGACGATTCCCGCGTCGGCCTCGCCTCGCGCGACCCATTCCAGCGTCCCCCGGACGGAGCCACCCCGCACCACATGACCGCGGAGCGCCTCCCACACCCCCGTCGCCCGGAGCGCCTCCTCCGCGTACCGGCCGGCCGGGACGTTCTCCCCCGCGATCGCGAGGCGGCGTACCGACGTCAGCGCGGCCGGTCCATCGGGCAGCGGGCGTCCGGCCGGCACCACGAGCACGAGACTGTTGCCGAGGAAGTCGCGCACGCTGCCCTCGAGGACGCCTCCTCGATCCACGAGCCAGTCCATCCAGGTCCGGTCCGCCGAGAAGAAGAGGTCCGCGGGAGCGCCCTCGATGGCCTGCGGTGCGAGGCGAGAGGTCGCCGCGAAGGAGAAGCGCACCGGCACGCCGCTCCGCGCGGTCCACGCCTCGGCCACTGCCGGCAGGGCGTCGGTGAGGCTGGCTGCGGCGAGCACCAGCAGTTCCCCTGCGTCGCCCCGTGCCTCCGGCCGCTGCCGCCCCGTCACACCCGGGGGAAGGCAGGTGAAGAGGGCGCACCCGAGGGTCAGGATCCGACGCGTCGGGGTCCGGCGGGTCGCTTGGATCTCGAGGGGGAAGCTCGGCATGGGTCCGGCAGGTTACCCCGTGGCGCCGCGTGAGTGCAACATCGGCCCCGGCCGCGTTGCCGCGTCTTGCCCGGGCATCGGCCGGCGGGCGTAATTGATGCCATGATCGAGCCGCCGCCGGGCGTACCCTGTTCGGAGTGCGTGATCGAGGTCCGCAGCCATGAGCTGGATTCCTTCGGCCACGTGAACCACGCCGTCTTCCTGAACTACCTCGAGCACGGCCGCTTCCACGCGCTGCGCGATTGGGGCTTCCCCTACGAGGCGCTGAGGGCACGGGGCTGGGGCGTCTACGTGGTGCGCGTGGAGGTTGACTACCTGAAGGAGGCGCTCCTGGGCCAGCAACTTCGGGTACGCACGTGGGCCGATGGGTTCAGGCGCACCAGCATGGTCCTGGCGCAGGACATCCGGGACGCCGAGGGCTCCGCGACGCTGGCGCGCGCCCGGGTGACCGCCGTCTTCGTGGGCGAGAACCGGCGCCCGATGCGCGTGCCCGAGCCGATCCGCGCCGTCCTCGGCGGGGGAGGCTCCTGAGGAGACGACGGACCTCGGGTGGTCTTGACGGCCACGGGACGCCGGTCGATCCTCGGTACCACCCGTACTCATCGCGTTGGAGCATGACCATGATCAGCAGTCGCCGCCTCCCCGGCGCCGCCGCGTACCTCACCGTGCTGGCGTTCGCCGCCTGCACCGCCTCCGAGAACCCCTCCGCCGGCGAACGTACCGCTGCGGGGGACGCTCCTTCCACGACGGCCGGACTCTGCGACCGCGACAACGGCGGGATCACCCTTCCCGAGGGCTTCTGCGCCGTGGTGGTGACGGAGGACCTGCCAGGTGCAAGGCACGTGGCGGTCGCCGCGAACGGGGACGTGTTCGTAGCCACCAATGGCTCGGACCAGGGAGCCGGCGGCGTGGCGGTCCTCCGGGACACGAACGGCGACGGGAAGGCCGACCAGGTGGAGAAGTGGGGCGAGGTGGGCGGCAACGACGTGCTACTCGCCGACGGCTGGGTCTACTTCGCGCCGAACGACCGTGTGCTCCGGTACCCCCTGCAGTCCGGTCAGATGACGCCGTCCGGTCCGCCCGAGACGATCGTGTCGGGCCTCCCCGACACGGGGAACCACACCGCGAAGAGCATCGCGCTGGGTGACGACGGCAGCCTGTACGTGAACATCGGCTCGCCCTCCAACGCCTGTCAGGAGCAGACGCGCACCGCCGGCTCTCCCGGTAAGGATCCCTGCCCGCAGCTCGATACGCGGGCCGGGATCTGGCGGTTCGACACCGGCCGCACGGGCCAGACGGAGGCGGACGGCACCCGCTTCGCCACCGGCATGCGCAACACGGTGGCGCTGCGCATGCACCCGGAGACGGGGGTCCTCTACGGGGTCGTGCACGGGCGCGACCAGCTTCACGGGCTGTGGCCCGACCTCTACACGGAAGAGGACAACGCCGAGAAGCCGGGAGAGGAGTTCGTCCGGGTGGACGAGGGCTCCGACTTCGGGTGGCCGTACTGCTACTACGATCCGCAGGCGAGCCAGAAGGTGCTGGGTCCCGAGTACGGCGGGGACGGGCACCAGGTCGGACGATGCGCCGACAAGGACCTCCCGATCGTCGCCTTCCCGGGCCATTGGGCCCCGGACGACCTCGAGTTCTACACGGGCGATCAGTTCCCCGCGCGCTACAGGGACGGCGCCTTTATCGCCTTCCACGGCTCGTGGAACCGTGCGCCGCTCCCGCAGGCCGGGTACAACGTGGTGTTCGTGCCCGCGCAGGGGTCCGGCTTCGGCACCGAGTGGGAGGTCTTCGCGGACGGCTTCCAGGGCCAGGATGCCCGACCCGTCGGCGTCGCGATGGGTCCGGATGGATCCCTCTACATCGTCGACAGCGCGAAGGGCAAGATCTGGAGGGTCCTGCACGTGGGCTCGTGAGCCGAACGCTCGTCGGAAACGACGTCGTCGATCTGGACCATCCCGCAACCAGGGGTAAGGCGGGCCACGGGCGTTTTCTCGAGCGGGTCCTCGCGCCGGCCGAGCGTGCCGCGGTCACGGCCGACGACGATCCCCACCTGGCTCTGTGGACCAGGTGGGCCGCCAAGGAGGCCGCCTACAAGGTTTTGTCCAAGCTACGGCGCCAGCCACCCGTCTTCGCGCATCGCGCCTTCGTGACCAGCGCGGATGCCGTGGAATACGAGGGGACGCGCGTTCCGGTGCACGTGACCCGCGCGGGGCCCGTCCTGCACGTCGTGGCGTCGCTCGGCGTGGCCCCGCAGTCGCTGGTCGCCCGGACGGCGCCGCTCTCCTCGGAAGACGCACCGTGGGGAGCCCCTCTGGACGCGCTCCTGGAGCGTTTCACGGCGCGCGAGGCCGAAGCCGTCCACACCCTCGCGTCCGCGGCGGTCAGGCTCGGTGCGCGCGCCGAGCTGGCGTCGGTGCTGGGCGTGGAAGAGCGGCGGCTGGAGATCGTATGCGCTCCGGGCCCGACCGGCAGACGGCCGCCCCTGGTGCTGCTCGACGGCGCACCGGCTCGGGCCGACGTGTCGCTGTCCCACCACGGAAGGTGGATCGCGTGGGCGCTCTTCGCGCACGCCGGCCGTCCCGGCGGCCCGAACGTCGGACCCGGGACGCCCCCGCTCAGCCCCCCATCGGCCGGTAGTTGAGCTGGATGGACGTCCCGAAGCGACGGTAGTACGCGCTGCCGATGTCCGTCTCGGCGCGCGTCCACCCGAAGCGGATCCCACCGTCCAGGTTCGTCGCGATCGGCCTGTTGAGCTGCAGGTACGCGAGTGAGGCGTTGTCCGCCTCTTCCCCCGGAACGAGCCGGGCGTACGTCACCTCGGCGATGTAGCTCTTCCCTGTGAGCAGCGCGTAGAGGCTCGCCGAGAAATCGCCCGGCAGGGGGGTCGTGATCAGGAGCCGGAAGCTGAGGGCGTCGTACTCGGGCCGCTTCCCGTTCGACCGATTCAACGTCCCGTCCAGGCCCATCTGGGCGAAGGCGGCTCCGGCGTACGTCCACTCCACGCCGGCGTGTATGGTGTGATCCCGTCGGAACGGGTCCGCGGGGTCGTAGCTCGGCTGGTTGGTGTAGTCCGTCCAGCGCACGCCCCCGTAGAAGCGCACGGTGGACGTGTATCCCCAGCGCAGGCCGAGCTCGACCCCCGACGATCTTCGATCCAGGAGGTCGAGCTGCGGCAGCAGGCTGGGTGTCTCGTAGTTCACCGACTCCAGGTCGAAGGTCCCGTCGAGGCTCACCCCGTCCAGCGAACGCGTGACCAGCGAGACGGACCCCTGTCTCGTCCCGTAGGACGGCTGTAGGAAGAGTGGCGGCGGCGGGCGGTCCCGGACCGCCCTCTCCCGCACTCCTCCCCGGAGCTGCAGGGACCCCCACGTTCCCAGGCGCTGCTGGAAGCGCGCGGATAGGTTCCCCACCCACTCCCTGGGCGCGTAGTCCTGGAACTCGAACCCGAAGGCGGCCGTCTGGCGCATGCCGCCGTCGAACGACAACTCCAGGTTCCGTCCGCTGCGCTCCAGGAGGGTGACAATCCCACGGAGGCCCAGCTCCCCCACCGTGGCGACCGCATGGTCGGTGCTGTCGACGAGGGGGTTGCTCACGGCCGAGAAGTTCCCGGCATAGCCCTCGACCGAGCCGCCGAGCGTCACGACGAGATCGCGGACCTTGACCTGCGCCGTCGCGGTGGAAGGTGCTGCCAGCACGACTGCGACCGTCAGCGCACCGCCGAAGCGCATGCGGCAGGGAGTGGGCAGGAGCAGCCTCACGAGGCCACCGATCGAATGCTCTGGCGGAACACCCTCGCCCGGACCAGGTGCTCGTCCCTGTATTGGACGAGTCGTTCCCGGATCTCGCGCAGCTGACCCAGTTGGTCCTCCAGGCTGACCGGATCGGAGCCGACGGCCGTGCTGTCCGAGGGAGCGGGACGGTCGCGGTCGCCCGTCGGCTGCCCGGTGACCACCGGCAGACGCGTGTCGTCGAACCGATCGAGCGTCGCCATCAGGTCGCTGCGCTGACGCTCCATGCGGATGCGATCGTTGAGGGACTTGATCTGCCGGTCCACGTCGATGATGGTCGTGTCGATGCTCGCCGCCCGTCGCTCGAGGATCTCCGCCTTCTGCAGCCGCTCGGCAGCCCCGTCCCGGGGATCGAAGATGATCTCGGGCATCACCATCGGGTCCAGGCGGAATCCGTCTCCCGCCTCCGATTCCAGCTCCCGCAGCTCGTGATCCAGGTCCACCCACAGCGTGTCGAGCTGCGCTCGCTCCTGCGCGCTCGAAGCCGCGTCCATCTGGTCCAGCAGCTGCTCCTGACGGATGGTCACGATCTCGATGAGCGCCTTGCGGGAGGAGGCCACTCGTGCGCGCTGTTCCTTGACGCGCTCCTCCTGTGCGCCGTATGGGATCGCCTGGTCCTGTGCGCGGGCGTACGCGGTGGCCAACGCGTTGTCGTCCCCGCTGCGGCGCGCGCGGGTCACCTCGTTCAGCGCGGTGGAGAACCGCTGCTCCACCACCCGCAGCGCGCTGCGGGCAGACTCGTACGAGGCCTTCGCGGCCAGATACTCGAGGCGCCGTTGTTGAAGGAGCTCCTCGGTCGTCTGGGCGGCCGTCGGCCGGCCGACGCCCCCGATGGCCGCCATGCACAGCGCAGCTGCCGCGAGGAGCCTCCCCAACGGCCGGGGGTTCACGCCTCGATCCCGTACTTCTCGAGCTTGTAGTACAGCGCGCTGGGCTTGAGACCGAGGAGCCGAGCCGCCTCCGCCTTCACGCCATCCGCCTGCTCGAGGGCCTGGCGGAGAAGCCGTTCCTCCATCCCCTCCACGGCCTGGTTCAGATCGAGCCCCCCCGTCGGAAGGCTCCCCGGGTCCTCCGGCGCCGGGTCGACGCGCGCCGGGAGCTGCCGCGTGCCTCCACCCATCCCGAGGGGAGGGATGTCGTCGGCGCCCAACTCCTCGCCGTCGGCGAGAACGAGCGCTCGCTCGATCACGTTCTCAAGCTCGCGCACGTTGCCGGGCCAGTCGTAGCCCGCCAGCCGACGCAACGCCCCCGGGCTCGCCGCCCGGACCGGCGATGCCGTCCGGCCACGCAGCTTCTCGATGAAGTGGTGCACGAGGAGCGTGATGTCCTCCTTCCGCTCCCTGAGGGGCGGGAGCGTGATCGGCACCACATGCAACCGGTAGAAGAGATCCTCCCGGAATGTACCGTCACCGCGCAGCGCGGCGAGCGTGGCGTTCGTAGCCGCGATGATCCGTACGTTCACCGGGATCGTTTCCTCGCCGCCGACCCGCTCCAGCTCCCGCTCCTGCAGGACCCGGAGCAGGCGCACCTGCGTGGTGTGCGGAACGGTGGCGATCTCGTCCAGGAAGAGCGTACCCCCGTCGGCCAGCTCGAATCGGCCCCGGCGGCGCTTCTCCGCACCCGTGAACGCGCCCTTCTCGTGGCCGAACAGCTCCGAGTCGAGCAGGTTCTCGTTGAGGGCCCCGCAGTTGACACGCACGAAGGGCCCGTCCTTGCGCGGCGAGGCGGCGTGGATCGCCCTGGCCACGAGCTCTTTCCCGGTGCCCGACTCCCCGTAGATCATCACGGTGGAGTCGCTCAGCGCCACGCGGTCGATCCAGCGGAACACCTGCTGCATCGGCGGCGACTCGCCGATGATCTCGCCGTAGCGGGCCTGGCCCTCCTCGCGCAGATAGGTGTTCTCCACCCGGAGCGCGAGGTTCTCCCGCAACAAGCTCTGGCGCTTGGCCTGCTCGCCGATCAGGCGGTCGACCTTCACGCCGAACTCCTCGGAGGAGAACGGCTTCGTGATGAAGTCCGCCGCACCGAGCTTCATGGCTTCCACGACCTTCTCGATCGTCCCGTGCGCCGTGATCACCATGACCTCGATCTCCGGCGAGGAAGCCTTGACCCGGCGCAGAACCTCCATCCCGTCCATCCGGGCCATCTTCAGATCGGTGATGACCAGATTCGCGGTTTCCTGCCCCAGGAGATCGAGGCCCCGCTGTCCGCTCTCCGCCGAGCGCGTTCGATGGCCGCGTCTACGCAAGAGGAGCTCCAGCCCCTCCCGCATGGAGTCGTGGTCGTCGATGATCAGGATGTCCGCCATGGGCACCGTCGCTCAGCCGCCTACGTGGAGGACGGGCGGGTTCTCGAGGTTGACGAAATATATGCGGAACTCGGCACCCCTCCCACCATCTGTTTCCCCATCGGGAACCAGCTCGACCCGACCGCCGTGGGCCTCCGCGACCTTGCGTACGATCGCCAGCCCCAGCCCCGCGCCCTGCTCCTTGTCGGTCACGAAGGGATCGAAGATCCGGTCCCGGAGGTCCGTTGGGACGCCTGGGCCGTCGTCCGAGACGGAGATGACCACCTCGCCTCCCTGGCTCCACGCGCGAATCCAGATGGTCTTCGCCACCTGCGCCGCGTTGCGCAGGAGGTTGAGCGCGGCACGCTTCACCTGATCCGAGCCGACCCTGGCGAGCAGCGGCTCGTCGGGGAGCTCGACCCGCAGATCACCCCCGCGCTTGTCGACCTCGGCGCGAGCGAGCTCGACCGCCTCGCCGAGGGGTTCTCTCAGGTCCGTGATCTCGCGCGCGGGCGCCAGCGGCCTGGCGAACGTCAGGAAGTCGTCGATGATGATGTTGAGCCCCGACACCTCCGTCCGGACGCGCTCGATCAGGCGCCGCCGCTCGCCGGGGTCGTCCGCGTCGGACGCCGCGGACGCGAAGAGCTCGAGGCCGCCCAGGGGATTGCGGATCTCATGCGCGACCTGCGCCAGCATCAGACGGAGCTGCTCGTCCCGTTCCTGGATGCCCCTGCGCATCCGTTCCATCGCCCGTGAGAGACGACCGAGCTCTTCTCCCCGCTCGAGGGCGACGGGCTCGTCCATTCGGCCCCGCTGGATGCGCAGGGCAACCCGGCTCAAGCGCTCGAGCGGCTCGACGATCCGCCCTGCCAGGTACGCGGCGAGGAGGGCGGCGAGCAGGGCAGCCACCGCCGAGCCTACCAGGAGGTTGCGCCGCAGACGGGCCAGCGGCGAGAGGTAGTCCGCCTTCATGAGCACGGCCAGCAGGATCCCCGAATCGTCCAGCTCGGAGAACCCCCACTTGTAGGGGCGCCCGTCCGTCCCCGGGAACGCGCGCGTCGTCGCGGACCCCCACGCGCGTGCCGAATCCAGCTCCGGCGTGAACTGGTCGAGGAAGCGGAGGGGCGCTCCGATGGGCACCGAGTCCGCGGGCGCCGAGCTCACGAGCGCCGTGTTGTCCGGTGCCACGAGGTACGCAGCGTCGACGAAGCGCAGGAGGTGCCTCAGCCGTGCGTGGTTGCTCTCCCACGCCATCGTGTTCTCGAGGCCCGGCTCCAGCCCGACCACTACCGACGCCTGGAGGCCCGTCTCCACCGCGGCCCCCGCCACCACGGACGCGCGCTCGTCGAGTTGGGCCTCCACGGCGCCGCTGGCCTCGCGCCACGCCAGGTAGCCGCCCATCACCGATTCCAGGACGGCGAAGGTGACGAGCGCCGAGACGAACAGGCGCCGCAGGGACACGCCGCGCGGCCTCCTCAGCGGCCGCAGGGGACCTCCTCCCGCTGGATCGCGGCGAAGCGGCGGGGCGGCGGGGTCCGTGGCGCAGCGACGATGTGGTAGGGCACGTGCGTCCGCGCGGCCGGGGAGCAGAAGTCACCGGGCACGCGCTCCACGACCTCCGTCCGGGTTCCATCGTCGATCTGGAGGATGCGGCGCACCTCCACCGAGTCGCCGGCCTCCTCCCTCGGCCCGACGATGCCGACCACGACCATGTCGCTCTCGAAGTCCACGTCCGGGAGCGGCCGCGATCCGGCGTGCTCGATCCAGAACGACTGCCACGTCGACGGGTCGGTGATCACGGTCGGTGTCGACAGTGAGGAACCCGAGTCCTCGCCGCGGTCGAGCGTTCCGAATGCCACGCTGCCCCCGTATGGCGAGGTCCACCGATTGCCCACTGTCGCGTCGCGTACCAGCTGCACCGCCAGGGCGATGCGCGACGCCGCGAAGTCGGGCCCCGCGTCGTCGATCCTGATGCCGGACAGCGAGCCGCTCACGCAGCGCTTCCAGGAGG
>Ga0315556_1000103_pt1 | contig 45635 bp, 29 predicted proteins | sample SalMarSW160310MG_FD_202112 | JGI IMG/M metagenome (GOLD analysis project Ga0315556, IMG submission 202112) | Salt marsh sediment microbial communities from the Plum Island Ecosystem LTER, Massachusetts, United States - Salt Marsh Sediment SW1603-10 ...
ACCTGGACGATCGGCACTCCCCTCAGGTAGGTGGCCGCCACGAAGCCCGCCAGGTCGCCGGTGACCCCGCCCCCCAGCGCGACCACCACGCTGTCACGACCATGTCCCGCCTCGAGGAGTGCGTCTGTCAGGGAGGCCCACGTGGCGCGGGTCTTGGACGACTCTCCCTCGGGGAAGACGTGCAGGTCGGCATCCAGGCCCTCGCGGACGAACGCGGCCAGGACCCGCTCTCCGTAGAGCTCCGCCACCCTGGCATCCGACAGGACGGCATACCGGTGCGCCGGCGCGGCCACGCGGCACTTCTCCCCCAGACGGTCCAGCAGCCCCTCGCCGACGAGGACCTCGTAGAAGGCTCCGGCACGAGCGGGAACCCTCACGGCGAGCCGCTCTTCGTCGTCCCCCGGGCGTTCGCCCCGGAAGCGGCTCGACGTGTTCGTCACGAGCCGCCCGCCAGCCGGAAGCGGGCAGCCGCCCGGATCGGCGCCGCGTCGACGCCCAGCGGACGATCGATGACGAGCACGGTGGGCCGGCCTTCCGTGGTCTCCCGGGAGACGGTGATCACACGCCCCACACCGGGAATCGTGTCCGCCGCGGAAAGGCCGCCCGGACCGGAGCGCGACCCCGCTCCACGGCTCCCGTACCGGGCCGCGAACGCCTCGCCCACGGCGGCGGAGAACGCGGCTGCGGCTTCGGGCCCGTCCCACACGCTGGCCCACACGAACGCCTCGGCACAGGGGGGAGCGGCCGAACCGGCTCCGCCCGTGCGGCTGCGGGCCGCGCATCGGCGCAGCAGGCGATAGCGGTCGCCGTCCCAGCCCCTCGCCGCGGAGCGCGTCCGGGCCGTGTCCCCCAGAAAGGTCGACAGGAAGAAGCGCGTCTCGAACTCGCCCAGGTCATCGGTGTGTGCGTCCCGCCAGCCGCCTTCCAGGGCCGCCGAATCGGCCGTGAATCGGATCTCGGTCGGCACGTCCCGGGCATCCGAGAGAAAGTGGGCCGGATGGAGGACCTGCTCGGTGGAGGTCGGCATGTCCACGCCCAGCGGTGCGGGACGGCCCGGGTGGCCCTCCCACAGCGCCTGGATGAAGGACAGCCCCGCCTGGTACGGAAACACCAGTGACGCCCGAATGAAGGGCGGGGCGGCAGCCAGCTCGGGCATGCTGGACGCGCCCGCCGACAGGAGGTCGGTTCCCGAAACCATGTCCACCAGCGAGCGCATGGTCGTGAGGTCGACGTCCGCGCCGGTACGCTGGCGAAGGAGCCACTCGAGCATCACGTAGGTGGCCTGTCCCTCCAGGGCCGCGTGCGCCGCGGTCGAGGCGTCGTTGTCCTCCTGGCGCGCCCGCATCAGGGAGTCGAGGTCCATGTGCTCGTCCTGGAGGGCGTGGGTCATCTCGTGCACGAGGACAGGCCGGAACTCGGCGTCGGCCACGCCCTCCCGGACGTACAGCGTGTCCCGTCCGGGATCGTAGTAGCCGACGACCTGCTCCAGATAGAGCTTCCGGAGGAAGGTCGGGAGGTCCAGGCTGTCGGGGAGCAGGCCGAGGCGCGCGTAGGTCTCCTCGACGGCCCGGGCGCGGGCCGGGGGAAGGGCTTCCTCGAACTCTCCCAGCATGTAGGTCTCGAGCCGCTTCCTGGTGGTGCGCGCCACCGCCAGCGGTCGCGTGGCGGCCAGGCCGCTCTCGCGCTCCACGGCGGGAAGCACCTCACGGGCCACCCGAACGAGGGCCGTGTCCCCGCCTCCGACCAGGCCGGCGGTCGCGGAGTCCGATCGCGCGGCGGCCATCGTGTCGGTGGCCGCGGGGGCGGCCCGGACGCCGGTCTCGCCGCCGCACGCCGCGAGCAGCGTCGCCAGGACCAATCCGAGGACGCTCACGGGTCGACCCGCCGGACGGGCGCGCCCGTCCGGGTGTCGCTCAGGGCGACGCATCGTCCCTCTTCCTCCACTTTCCCCTCGACGAACCCGTCCCCTCATCCCCGTTCTCCACGGTCGGCGGAGCGTCACCGAAGCGCCGCACTCCGCTCGCGTCCACGCCTTCGGTCAGCTCGGCGACGCTCCGACCCAGCACCGGGTGCCGCCAGTCCGGCGCCAGGTCCCGGAGCGGCACGAGCACGAAGGCCCGCTCCGCCATGCGCGGATGCGGCACCTCCAGGTCGGCGTCGCTGAAGACGCTGCCGCCATAGAGGAGCAGGTCCAGGTCGAGCGTCCTGGGCCCGAAGCGCCGCCCCGTCCGTCGCCGGCCCGCGGTCCGCTCCACGCGCAGCATCGCCTCCAGCAGGGTTCGGGCCGGCAGGTCCGTGCTCCCCACGCAGCACAGGTTGAGGTAGTCCGGCTGTCGCACGTCCCCGAACGGGGTCGTCTCGTACACCGGAGACACCGCCATCTCCGAGAGGATCCGGCCCAGGGCCCGGAGGCCCCGCGCCAGATGCCGTTCTCGGGCGCCAAGGTTCGAGCCCATGCCGATGGCGACCTGCACGGGCCCAGCGGCGCGCGTCCTCATCGGGCCCTCCTGGCGGCGGCGCCGCCGCCGCCCGCGCGCGTCGTCGCCTTCGACACCTTGTCGCGCGTACGGGAAGGGCTTATGCTCACCGACCACGCGCAGTAAGCAGACACCCCCCCGGAGGGATCGGGATGGGTGTACCCTACTCGCGCACAATGCGTTATCTTTGGCGCATGCTGCGACTTGGGTTCCTTGTCGGGCGTCCAGTGCGGGGCCGGTCGGGCGCTCACCATCTTTGACAGGAGGAGAGGAGGGCAGCCGAACCATGTCTAAAACCAAGTGGTTGACGGGCGTGATCGTCCTCGGAGCGTTGGGTCTGTCGCTGTCGGCAACCCGGGCCCGGGCGCAGGACAACCGAATCACCGTGGATCTCCGCGGTGGCTATGCGATTCCAGTCGCCGACGCGCATGTGCTCTGGAAGGCCGGCCCCAACGCGGGCATCGGTGTGGCCTACTGGCTCAACCCGCGGCTGGCCGTGCGCGCCGACGGGGAGGCCGACTTCCTGAGCGGCAAGAGCAGTGCCGACCTGGGGGCCATTTCGGGTGGGTTCAACGTTCCCAACCTGAAGATCTACCACTTCGGTGGCGGCCTCGAGTGGCTGGCTCTGGACCCCGACAACACCATGTGGCGCATCAACTTCAACGTCGGGATCGGTGGCAGTCACCTGAAGACCGACAACTACCCGGCCGGGTTGACGGAGCCAACGCCATCGGCCGCGAACCTCAGCAAAACGTACTGGTCCGGATACGGCGGTGGCCGGATCGGCTACCAGTTCCACCCGAACATCGAGTTCTCGATCGGCGGACAGGTCCACTATATCCTGACCGACCACAATGACTTCGTGGCCTTCGGTCAGTTCATTCCGGGCGGCGCCGCCCAGTGGAACGACCTGTGGACGTTTCCGATCCAGGGCGAGTTCACCTTCCACTTCTAGAGCGAATCCTCCCGGCCGTGACGGCCGGAGATCGTGCGAGGGGGGCCGGTCACCGGCCCCCCTCTTTCTTTTCGGGGTCCCGCCACCACGCCGCCCGCTCACGCACGTCCGAAGGGATCTCGACCCGGAAGGCTGCCAGGATCGGCGGTGTCGCCCCACCGGGCGCCAGGAGAGCGTACAGGTTTCCCCCGGCGAGGTCGTAGGCGACGATCCTGCCGGGTACGTCCACGGTGGCCAGATACAGCCCGGCGCGCGTCAGAAGGTCGAGGCGCGCCGTCCCGCTACCGCCCAGGAAGGCCGGCGTCTGCCGCAACAGCGCGTATAGCCCCGAGGCCGAGTCGAACCGTACCCCCCGGTAGACGTGCTCGACCCGCTGGAGGCGCACCTCGCGCTCCACCATCGCGTCGAGGACGCTGCCCTCGAGCTTCGAGTCCATCTCCGCCGCCCTGGCGCGATACAGTCGGCGCAGGGTATCGAGCTCCGCCGCCGAGGCCGTGTCGGCCGCACGTTGGATGCCGAACTCCGAGAGCATGGCGCCCGTATCCCCTACGGCCATGACGACGGGACGCGTGCACGCCAGCACCAGCAGACGTCCGCCGCCTCCGTCCATCTTCCAGCAGTCGAAGTCCATGACCTCCGGGGCGATACGAGAGTGGACGTCTCCCGGGAGGAAGGGATGGCCGATCGTGTCCGTCACCACGTAACGTCTCCACGCCACCCCGCCGCCCCCGGCTTCGAGCGAGAGGACGGTCGTGTCGTCGAGCGGAAACAGGCTGCGGCCGTCGGCGTCGAGGCGGATGCGGTGGACTTCGTGTCCGTCGGAAGGGTAGACGGCCAGCTCCTGGTGCGATCCGACCACCACCCGACCCGGGAGGGCCAGCAGGGTCACGAGCGAGTCCCTGCCGCCGGGCGCCGAGGTCGGCCAGCCGCCTCGGGTGGCCCCGTCGCCAGCGTCGAACACGTCGACCCGGCCGCCGCGACGATCGAGGAGGTAGAGCCGGGATTCGTCCACGGCCAGGGAGGGGTCCGGGTTCCAGACCGGCCCCTCGAGGAGCGAATCCGGGAGGGAGTCCCTCCACACCGGGGCGAGCCGGATGGCTCCCGAATCGAGAACCGGCGTCGCCGGGCTGCGAACCACCGTGACGCCCCCCACGGTGTCGACCGTGCCCTCCCAGCGGGGTCCCCCGAGCTGGGAGATCATCCGACACCCCGACGCCACCACCCCGGCCAGCAGGACGAGGATCACGCCCCGGCCCGGAGCTCCCGGCCCTCCGCCCCCGATCACCTCAGTGGTGCCTGCCGTCCCGGGTCCACACGATGATCGTGGCGCACTGACCGGTGAAGCCACGGTAGACGAACTGCGGTGGCGTCTCCGAGCCGCTGCGGTAAATCTCCATGGCGAGGATGGCCTCGGGGGACAGGTCGTCGATCGCGAGGTTCGGCATCGGCTGGTTGTTCACCCAGATGAAGGGCGTGCACCAGCGCTGGCCCCGAGGCACCCTGATGGAGGTGTGACCGACGGTCGACTCTCCGACCGAGATCCCCGGGAGTCCCCGGAGCAGATCCGCCGATTTGTTGGCGCGCTCTCGCTTCCTGTCGACCTCTGCCGGCGTCAGGAACACGCCCTGCCGGGAGCGGCGCCGGTTCTCGAACCCCGCCAGCCGGTCGATCGGGAGCATGTGACGCACCGTGACGTGGATGTCCTCGAGCTGGAGGACCGTCTCGCTGAGCATGAGCGTCGCCGTCGTGACCCGGTTCCCCTGCAGCGAGATGGGCACCGATTGGTTGGCGAAGCCGATGAGCCGGACGTGCAGCGTGTCGGGGCCCGCCGGCACTCCGGACAGGACGAAGTGGCCCGTGCTGTCCGTGTACGTGCCGACGCCCGCCTGCAGGAGCGAGACCTGCGCGTTGTGCAGGGGCCCGCCCGTCATGGCCGACACCACCTGCCCGCGAAGCACCGCCGTCGTGTCCTTCTCCGCAGCGGCCCCCTGGGCGACCATGTCCCTGGCGCCCAGGAAGATCGCGGCAGCCGCCAGGGCCGCGCACAGGAGGTAGCGCCCGGGTCCGGGCCCGGCCCGGACGATCGTCGTTGAGGTGCCCATGCGTACGCTCATCTCGACTGCCAGGCTCCGGAGGGTCGCGCGGTCCGCGAGGGGGCTCACATCGCCTGCAGCTAATATGGTCCTCGGCTCCTCCGGGTTCCCTGATGCACGAAGCGGGGATGCCGCCACAAAGGCGACACCCCCGCTCCGGTCCGGGCCGCCCTCCGGCCCCGAGGGGTCGGAGGGCTCACGCCGGCGCTCAGTCCGCCCGAAGCCCTAGGGCTGCGAGACGTCGCACATGCTGAGCTGGTAATTCGTGTTGTTCTGCTCGTTGAACGCGATCTGGAAAGCCACGTCCGTCCCGAACGTGCCGCCCTTGTAGTAGGGCCCGGACGGGAACACGTCGGCCTCGTTGCGCCCGTACTGCCGGATGAGCCGGCGCAGGTCGCCGAGCCGGTGGCCCGTGGCGTACAGCCAGAAGGCGCGCTCCCTGAACATCGTGTCCACGCGAGCAGCCGGAGTCCCTGGATCGGTGATCGCAGGCAGGCTCGTGGCCGTGACCTGGTTCGAGAACCCGAAGTCGTTGGGCTCGGGCGGATCGTAGCGCGCCGCGAGCAGGTTCTGAACGTCAGCGCGCAGGGCATTCAGCTTGCTCAGCCACGTGCCGGGGTCGCCGTTGTTGAGTGCCGCCTCGGCCTCGATCAGACGGGCCTCGATGCCATCGGCCAGGACCACGTTGGAGCCCTGGAGAGGATAGCGGAGGCCCACGTACTGCGGAATCGTCTGGTCGAAACCGCCGCTCGGATCCTGCGCCCACGGCACCCGCGGGTCGTTGGCCGACCGGAAGTTCAGGCCATTGCCGCCCGTACCGTCCGGGTCCGCCACGGCCGTACCCGCCTGACCGTTGGCCACCGAGTAGCGGCCGTTGCTCATCAGGTTGAAGATCGGGTTTTGGTCCGCGCTCACGGCGGCGTTGTGGTAGATGAGGAAGATGAAGTCGGTCGGCACGGACGACACCGCGGCCGCCGCCCCCGCGTAATCCCCGTTGTCCAGCAGCGCCCGCGCCTTACCGACCATGGCCAGGTATTTCCGCTGGTTGTCCTTGGCCGCCGAGATGGCGGCGTCGAACGTGTCCGCGGCGGCCGAGAACATCTGGGCCGTCGTCAGCGGAGTGCCCAGGTCGGTGGGCGCGAAGTTCTCCGTGCTGCTGAAGGGAATGTTGGAGCAGAAATTCTCGCCCATGGCCGTGTAGTCGTAGCCGATGTAGCTCTTCAGCTCGCTGATCCGCGGATCAGCGGCCGACGCGTCGGCCATCAGCTTCTGCGCCGACACGGCCGAAGCGCGGGCGATGTGCAGGTTCCCGTACGCCGCGTCCGTCGTGTTGCCGTTCTGCGGCGTGAACTGGTCCCTCTGGTCGGTGTGCGTCCGGGTGCTGAACGTCCCGGACGAATACATCTCGTCCGTGAAGTCGGCCACCGTCGAGAGGATCTCGTCATCCAGCCCGTGGCCGCTGTAGGCCTGCTGGAAGTCCGACAGCGCTCCCGCGAACGCCACATCGGGCGTCAGGTTCGCCGGGGTGGCGCGCTCGGGATCGACCACCTGGAGCGCGTTCCCCTTGCAGGCTCCCGCGACGAGCGGGAGCCCGAGAGCCAGGAGCCAAACCATCGGCAACCCGGCCCGGCCGTTATTTCGTGAAAGATATCTCATGGCTCTATCGTCCTCCTGCCTCAGAAGCTCACGTCGACGCGCGCCGTGAAGATCCGCGGAGCGGGCTGCGTGTTGAACTCACCCTGGTTGAACTGGGTGTTGCCGCCCTGCTCGATGATCTCCGGGTCGATCCCGTTGTAGCCCGTGAACGTATGGAGATTCCGGGCCGCCAGCGTCAGGCTCAGGCCCCTCGTGAAGGGCATGGCGCTGGTCAGCGACTGCGGAGCGTTCATGCGGATCGACAGCTCCCGCCACTTCATGAACGCGGCCTTGCCCACGTAGCCGGCGTTCGTCCCGAGGAATCCGTAGGCCGCGAAGCGCGCCTGGTTGGCCAGCGGCGCGTTCGGGTTGTCGGTCTCGGGGCACCCGCGGCGGTTGCTCAGGAAGCTGTTCACGCAGTCGAACTCGGTGGTCAGGTCGAACTGGCCGTTGCCACCACGGGCCTCGAACAGCGTGTTGACGTGAATGAAGTCGAACAGGCGGAGGTCCGCCGAGATCGAGCCCTCCCACGTGGGCAGGCTCTCGTTGATGAACGTCGACGAGTCGCCGAGCGTGATCTCGCTCGGGACGATGATGCCGTCGCCGTTGGCATCGCTGTAGGTGTAGGGAATCTGCTTGTACGAACCGAGCGCCAGGCCCTCCTGCACGCTCTGACCGGAGCGTCCGACCACGAAGGACGGCACGCCACCGAGGCTCAGCACCTCGTTGTGGTTCGTGCTCATGCTGACGCCGAGGTCCAGACCGACCGCGCTCTGGTCCAGAGCCGTGGCGTTGAGGCTGGCCTCGAAGCCATAGTTCTGGACCTTACCGATGTTGTCGAACACCGTGCCGGTCAGACCGTAGGACGGCGGCAGCGGCTTGGCCACCAGGGCGTCCTTCGACGTCTTGTGGTAATAGGTGAGCTGCAGGCCCAGGCGCTCGTTGAGGAAGCCGGCGTCGAAGCCGCCCTCGTACTCGGTGATGCGCTCGGGCTTGAGGGCCGGGTTACCGGTCGAGTTGATCGTGACGCCCGTCGTCTGGGAGCCGTTAACGATCGCGACGACCGAGCTGAACAGCGTCTGAGCCTGGCGGAACCCGGGTCGCAGACCCGACACGCCCCATCCCGCCCGCACCCGGAAGCTGCTCAGGACGCTGGACTTCGGGAACCAGGGCTCGTCGGACATCACGTAGGAGAAGTTGGCGCTCGGATAGTACTGCGCGCCGATGTTGCCGCCAAACGCGCTGTTGTTGTCCACCCGGAGGCCGAAGGTCAGGTACATCCGGTCACGCCAGGACAGCTGCTCCTGACCGAAGCCGGCCACGGTGCGCAGCCGCGAGAAGTTCTCGTTGACGAAGAACCCCTGGCTCGTCGCGTCGCAGGACGCCAGTCCGGGCACGATCCCGTACCCGTAGCACTCCGTGACGCCCGTGCGGCTCTCCTCGTAGTGGGCACCGAGCAGCGTGGCTGAGGTGAAGTCGTTGCTGAGATCGAAGGTCGCCTGCACGGACCCGTTGGCCGTGTAGTTGTAATTGTTCGTGCGCGCGTTATCGCGGAAGCCCAGCGCATAGCTGGTCGCGATCGGCAGCAGGTTGGGCTGCAGCGTCGAGCTGCCGTTGATGTCGTTGAGGTCCAGACCGCCGTTGGCGTGCACGAGCAGCCACGACATCGGGTTCCAGTCCATGTTGCCGCCGATGGTGAGGCGGTCGACGTTGTGGACCTGGAGCAGGCTTCTGAGCTCGTCCGGCGAGAAGAAGAAGCCGTAGTTGAGATACGAGCCCATGTTCCCGCCATAGGCACCGGTGCCGGGCAGGTACGCGGCCGCGCCGTAGATCCCGTTGAGGATCGGGCTGAAGATGTCGTTGTCGTTCTGCGGGAGGATCAGCCGGTTGGCCAGGTACATCACGTTCATGCCGACGTTGAACTTGTCGTTGGCCTGGACGTTGAAGGTGGCCGTGGCCGACGTACGCGTGTTCACGTTGTAGCTGATGACGTTGCGCTCGAACTGCCGGTCGCCCGACAGGAAGTACGTCACCTCGTTACCGCCCCCCGTGAGGCTCCCGCCCAGCCGGTCCTGGTGGCCCAGCGTGAAGGGCGTGGTGCGCGGATCGAGCAGCGGGTTGAAGGTCAGCATCACGTCCTGCGTGCACGCACCCTGTGCGGCGTAGACGTTGGGGCACGAGGTGAACGCGGAAGCGTTGATGCCGCCGTTGGCGCCCGGGGCGATCACCGGGCCCGGACCGATCCGCATCAGCGAGGACACGTTCGGCGGGTAGGAGGTCATGTCGTTCATGTTGCCGAGCTCGCCCCAGAAGTGGAAGCGCGTCTCGGCGTTGGTGCCGTGCTTCGTCGTGATCAGGATCACGCCGTTGGCGGCGTTGGACCCGTACAGGGCCGCGGCCGCCGGGCCCTTGATGACCTGGACGTTCGAGATGTTCTCGGGGTTCAGGTCGTTGAGCGCCGAGGGCTCCTGTCCGCCGGTGCCGCCGGCTACCACCGGCTGGGCGCCCGCGGCCACCCGCACGCCGTCGATGTAGACGAGCGGCTCGTTGGAGAGCGAGATGCTGTTGGCGCCACGGATCCGGATATGCTGCGCCGTGCCCGTCGTGCCGGAGACGTTCTGAACGACGACGCCCGAAGCCCGGCCGCTGAGCAGGTCGTTGAAGCTGCTGACATTCGTCTGGTTGACCTGCGAGGCGTTGATGTTGGCCGCGTTCGTGCCGATGTCGCGCCGCTGCTGGCGCACCCCGGTGACCACGTTCACGACCACTTCTTTGAGCCCCACCGCCGACGGCTCGAGCTGAAGATCGACCGTGGTGGTCTGCCCGGCGCGGACCGTTACGTTTCGGCTGATCACCTTGTAGCCGAGGAGTCGGACACGCAGCTCGTGCGTGCCAGCCGGGACATCGGGAATTCGGTACTTACCGTCCTCTCCAGCCAGCGTCCCCAGGTTCAGGCCCGGAATAAAGACCTGTGCACCGGAGACCGGCTTGAGCGTGGACGCGTCGGTGACCGTTCCCGAGATCGTGCCCTGCTGCTGTGCCCGGCCGGCCGTGGACCAGCCGAGCGACAGGGCCAACCCCGCCGCGAGAACGGCAGCGACGCGCCCTGCGCGTCTGAACAACGTAGCGAACATGGATCACCCTCCTGTGGCTTCGGGAGTGCTTCTCCGGCGCCCGCCGCAGGCGCTGATGCGCGCGACGAGCCGCCACCCACCCCTGTCTCTCGAGCGAGCCGAACCAACGTAGGTCGGCGCACCGCATGGAGCTAGGGGACAGGCCCGGTTCGTGTTAGGCGTTGTGGGGGATCGACGACGTCTGGTGCGTCAGACCGCTCCTCCTGGTCGAAGGGGTGGTGGACGGCGCCCCGAACGAAGACCTGGGGCTCGCGGGAGTCCAGCATTGTGATTAACCGCCGGCCATACCCATGTCAAGCGCTTTGCGGACACCGCGTCACCGAATCGTTACAGGTCGCCGGCGTGAATCGGGGCGCCAGGCGTCTGCCGGCAAAGGATATCGCGGGGCCTCTGCAAACCGGATGCGGATATCGGGCGACCAGGCCGCGCCCCGGCTCGTCTCACGGGATACAGGGTTCGTCGAACCATGGCGCCGTCCGTCGCACGTGGAGCGCACCCGCGCTTCGAACCTCCCTAGCGTGGCGACGGCCGCGTTGCCGGGCTCCGACCCGGTGGCTACCTTTTCCTGCGGTCGCACAGACACTCGAGGTTCGATGAAGCCGTATCGGAACCGGACCGGGTCGGACCCGCGCCCCTCTCGAGCGCTCCCGAGCCCGGTGGCGTTCGCCCCCGCCGACGGCCCCGCGCCGCCCCGTCGAAGTGTGCTCCCGTCGCCGGTCCCCGGTCGTCGCGCGGCCCGCCGACGGGCGCTCTTCGGCTTCCTGCTCCTTGCATCCACCCTGCCGACACCGGTCGTGGCCCAGGCGGGCTCGGCCACCCTGCGCGGCTGGGTCCTCAGAACGGGCACCGACACGCCGCTCCCCGCAGCCCGGGTCGAGCTCGTCGGGATGAAGAAGGCGGCAGTCACCGACTCGGCGGGACGCTTCGAGGTGGCCGGGCTGCCGTCCGGCGTGGTGGTGGTGCAGGTACGGTACCTCGGGCTGAGCGCCCAGCGCTGGAAGGTGCCGCTGCACACCGACGCCGCCACCGCGATCGTGTTCCGCGTCGGGCTCGGCATCATTCCCGTCCCGGCCATCCACGTCTCCGTGAAGCGCGTCGTGTGGCCCAAGATGCGGGGCTTCGAGAGCCGCATGCAGCGCAGCGAGGGGACCTTCATCACCCGGGACGAGATCCAGCGCCGCCAGCCCCAGGAGCTGAGCGACCTCCTCCGCACCGTACCCGGCCTCACCTTCGCACGTCCGTCCATCGAGTTCGAGGATACTCGCGTGGTGATGGGTCACGGACGCCTGCAGTGCACGCCGACCCTGTACATGGACGGACACCGGGTCTCCGCCTTCCGCCTGGACGACTTCGCTCCCGAGCACATCGAGGCCATCGAAGTCTACACGCGCATGTCGCTCGTCCCGGGCCAGTATCGGATCGGTCCGAACCGGTGTGGAGCGATCCTGCTGTGGAGCCGCGATACCTTCTAGGAGCCCTGGAATCCGGGCCACGTCCAGGGAAGGTCGGAATCGGGCCGCCGGGAAGCGGCCCGGCGTTACGGCTACTTGCCGGCCGGTGGCGGCTGTCCGCCGGTCGTCCCGCCACCACCGGAGCTCAGGACGGCGGCCGCGGCCAGCGCCGCCCCGACCACGAAGCCTCCGGCCAGGATCGTCTTGATCGCGGAGAACTTCCGGATCTCGATCCCGGCGACCGCATCCGCGGGGACCCGCGCCGTGCGACCGCCGACCTGCTGTTGGTAGCCCGAGCGTGCGGTGGTCTGGAAGACCGACACGACCAGGGAATCGCCTTCCTCCCCGACCATCTCGGCATCGAGCTCGACGACGTCGTTTGCGCCGATCTCTCCCATGCGGACGTCGATGGGCCGGCCGAAGTGGATCTTGAGAGCGGTACCCTGCTGCACCCGTTCCGGCGCCCCCTGCAAGGGCACGTAGGTGTAGCAGCCGGACAGGTACATAGCTCCGCTCGAGATCACGAGCGCCCACACAGGCCGGAAATACCTCCGCATCGTGGTCAGTCTCCTCCGATCGTGAGGCCGTTGCTCGGAAGTCGCCAGTGGACCACCGCACCCGGCACGAGATCGAAGGGCTGGGAGACGAAGCGCAGCCGGTTGCTCCGATCGCCCGCCGCCAGGCGTCGCTCTCCCGAAATGTCACGCGATTGGTATTCCAGCGTGCCGGTGGTGTGCGGCGACACGGTGCCGAGGAAGGAGCGCTCACCGTCGAAGGTGAGGAGGTAGACCGTCAGTGGCTCGCTCGGTGTTACGTCGTTCTCCACCACGACGGTGACGCCGGCCCGCGCCGTGGAGTCGGCGGCCGTCCCCCCCGATGTGGAGACGGGCCCTCCCCTCCCGGAGGCACACGCCAGGAGCGTGACCACCGGGAGGAGGGACCCGATTCTCCTCGAGGCGAACCGGAGAGGCCTCAGTCGGCCCCTCCGGGTGCGCGCGGCGAACCGCTTGTCACTGAGTGCAGGAATCCCGCGGGTCGTCGGGTACTGGCGATGAGTTGTTGCCCGTGCCCGCCTGGTCGATGTTGGTGTTGTTCTGCCTCTCCGCCGACGGATAGAACACCCGGTCGGGGATCTTCTCGCCGTTGTAGGGCGTGATCGCGGGCTGGCAGGTGCGCAGCCAGTCGCGCCATGTCTCGTGGTTGAGGAAGTCCGCGATATACTTCTGGGTCATGATCTCGTTGAACAACGCCGTGCCCGTGAGGGTGGCGATGTTGGTCTTGAACGAGCTCAGGTCGATGGGATACCCCAGCGACGCCCAGTAGTCCTCCTGACAGGTGAGCCCGTCCTGGGCCGCCTGCTGCGCCCCCGCCGTGTTGCTGGCCTCGTACTGGGCCTCGGCGATGATGAACTGGGTCTCGGAGCACGTGAGGATCGGCATCGAGTAGTCGGCCTGCCCCGGCACGTTGAGCTGCGAGGCATACGAGCTCGGATCGCCCGTCGGCGTGCCCGGAGGTGAACCCTGGTAGCCGCCGCCCACGCTGGCGTCCGCCTCCGTGAAGTAGATCGGCAGGCGAGGGTCGTTCATGGCGTTCAGCGTGTCGACCAGGAACGCTCCCGACGAGATGTAGCCGGAACGGTCGCTGTTGAACTGGAACCAGATGTTGTTCTCGGTCTTGGTGCTCGAGTTGATGGCCAGCCAGTTCCCGGCCGGATCCGAGATCCCCTGTTGCGCCTCGGTCAGCGCCTTGCCGTAGGCGGTGGGGTCCGTCGAGGCCAGGTGCATGTAGATGCGAGCCTTGAGGCTGTGCGCCACGGCCAGCCAGCTCTGGACATCGCCGCCGAAGTTGAAGTCGCTGGCGCCGGGGCCACCCCCACCCTGCTGTAGATTGGCGATGGCGTTGTCCAGCGTCGTCTCGAGCTCGGTGTAGACGTCCAGCTGGCCGTCCAGCGGAGCATCGGCCTGCAGCGCCTGGCTGTAGGGCACGTCACCCCACGTGCTGGCCGCGAGCTCGATGTCCAGGGCCTCGTAGATCTGCAGGATGCCCTCGTAGGCGAAGCGCCCCGAGGAATCGGCCAACGCCTCGGCCTGCCTGAGGTCGACGAGCCCGCCTCCCTGGTAGATGCGCGCCCATTCGTTGTCGCCGGGCTGGTTCGCCTCGCTGATGTTGTACGCCGCGTACGTCGCGTACTGGCGGTCGGTGCCATCCATCTGCTGCGTCCAGATGGCGGCCATGCGGCTCAGATCACCTTCGTTGTCGAAGAACGTGCCCACCTGCGAGCTCACGAACAGCTGGTCAATCGTCGCGTTCGGAACGGCGTTCGGGTTCTGCGTGGTGGGGTTGATGTAGTCGCACCCCGTGAACGCTCCGGCCAACACGGCGACGGCCAGCGCGGGCCCGGCCCATCGCTTGATCGTCATCGTCGTTCGCTCCTTCATATCCCTGAGGCGTCGATTCGGAGTCATCGTCTCGGCTCGCATCCGTCTAGCGGACGTAGCTGACGGTGACGATCCAGGAGCGGACCTGCGGGTTCTGGAAGTAGTCCAGCCCGCGGCCCGTGGACTGCCCGGTCAGGTTCGTCTCCGGGTCGATGCCCGTGTAGTTGGTCCAGGTCTTGAGGTTGCGGCCGCTCAGCGCCAGCTCGATACGGTTCGCACCGAGCTTGCTCACCCAGTCCTGATTGAAGGTGTAGCGGACGGTGACGTCCCGCAGCTTCACGAAGCTCGCGTTCTCCATGAACTGCGAGGCCGGGCCCGTGAACCCGCTCCCGAGGTTGTTGAGCGCCCAGTCGGGCGTGAGGTTGACCTGCATCCCGGCTCCCGGGCCGGCACCCTGGAACGTGAAGTTCTGCCCGTCGCCAGGACATGGCGGAGCTCCACCGCTCTGGCAGTGCCACCCCGCGGTAGCGGCCGGCTTGCCGAAGTAGGTCAGCGCGCCTCTCGTCCCGTTCCACATCATGGCTCCGTGGGAGACGTCGACGAGTCCGGTAATCGTGAGGTTGTTCATCACGTGGAACGTGTTCCGGAAGCTGGCCGTCCAGCTCGGGTTGGGATCACCGATCGTCCGGAAGCTCGGGTCGTAGACCGGGTACCCATCGGGGCCGATGTACAGCTGGCCGGGCTTGGCGTTGGGGAAGGCATTGTCGATGTTCACACCGCCGACGGTGATTCCCCGTCCGAAGCGGACGAAGTCGTCGCCGTAGATCTCGCCGAACGGGCAGGGATCGGTCTGCGTCGGACCGCACTGGTTGGCGAGCACCGCCGCGTACGGATCCGTGAATCCGGCCAGGAAAATGTTGCTGGCCCCGGGCAACGCCAGGACCTGGCTCCGGTTCCGCGACCACTGGGCGTTGAGCTGCCACGAGAAGTCGCTCGTCCGGATCGGCGTGAAGTCCGCCGAGATCTCGATGCCCTTGTTTCGGAAGGACGCCGCGTTCTCGTATCGGGCGGAGTAACCCGAGCTCGGAGCCAGGGGGACGCTCAGGATGGCGTCGGTGGTCTTCTGGTAGTAGTACGTCCCGCTCAGCGTGAGACGGTTGTCCAGGAACGAGAGGTCCAGTCCGCCCTCGTACTCGCGGGTGCGCTCGGGAGCGATGTCCGTGTTACCCAGCGTCCCCTGCGAGATGACGCCCGTCTCGCCCCGGTAGATCGTCTGCAGGCCCGAGGAGACCCAGCCGTCGCCGTAGCTGCTCGTCTGGAACGCGTTCACGTTCGAGTAGATCGGCGGCGCCTTGGCGGCCTCGCCGTAGGCGAAGTGCAGCTTCCCGTAGTTGAGCCAGCCCACGTTGTCGAAGGCCGGGAGCTTGGTGAACTCCCACGCCAGCTGGGCCGACGGGTAGGTGAAGCGCTTCCCGTTGCCGCCGAAGGTCGAGGAACCCTCGTTGTTGACGCTCCCCGTGAGGAAGAGCTGGTTGTAGAGGTCCAGGTGGCCCTCGGCGTAGTACCGGTCCGCGCGTGTCTTGGCCACGTAATCGTTCGGGACCTGCTTCACGGTCGACTGAAGCTGGTCGGTCCCGTAGATGAGGTTGTTGCCCTCGATGGCGAGGTTGTTCGTCTTGCTCTGGTGGATGTTCTGACCGAGCGTCAGGCTCGCCGACACATCCGGCGTGAAGTCGTGCTGCAAGGTACCGGTCAGGATGTTGTCGACATCGAAGGCGTTGTAGTTCGCCTTGATGACGCCGCCATCCAGGTAGTTGTCGGAGCTCTTCGGAAACAGCTCCAGATCGCGGGTCTGAGAATAGTCCGCCCCGAAGGTCTCCGAGAAGGTCAGCCATGGGAACGGATTGTAGTCCGCCCGGATGTTCCCGAACGTGTGCCCCACGTTGGACGTGTTCCGGATCACCTTGGCGATCCAGAACGGGTTGTCGTACCCACGCGGCTCGGTCAGCGTGGTCGGGTCCGGGTTCCGGTAGGACCGCTGTAGCCCGCCCGCCGTCAGGTAGTTGGCGTTGTTGAACTCGGGCGGGGTCCTGAGCGCGGCCAGCAGGAGGCCGCTGATGTTCGAGCCCTGCTGCACGAGCGACAGGTCCTGGTTCGTATAGGCGAAGTTGCCGCTCAGGGTCAGGTTGTTGATCACGTTGTGCGACGCCTTCAGCCTCACCGTGGCCTTCTTGGCGCTGTGCGGGCCGATGATGTAGGACTGATCGTCGTTGAAGCCCGCCGACATGAAGTAGGTCGTGGCCTCGCCGCCGCCCGACAGGGTGATGTCGTTGTCGAACCGGTTGGCGGTCTGGAAGAGCTCGTGCGCGTGGTCGAACACGTCCTTGCCCACGACGCAGTTCGGCGCGCAGGCCAGCTTGGGACCCCAGCTCGTGCTGCCGAGCTGCCCGAAGGACGTCTGCAGCGGCGGCATCTTGTTGACCTGGTCCCACGTATACGTGCTCTTCACCGTGAGGCGCGTCGCGCCAGACTGCCCGGACTTCGTCGTGATGAGCACGACCCCGTTGGCGCCATCGGAACCATACAGCGACGTGGCCGCGGGACCCTTGAGGATCTGCACGCTGGCGACGTCATTGGGGTTGATGTCGGAGGCGCGGTTCTGGGTGACGGTGCCGCCGACACTTCCATTGACGAAGTCGGGGTTGCTCGAACTGTTGTTGATCGGCGTCCCGTCCACCACGATCAGCGGCTGGTTGCTGCCGTTCAGCGTCCTGAAGCCGCGGATGTGGATGTAGGTGCCGGCCCCGGGCTCTCCGCCCGAGCTCGTCACCTGCACGTTCGGAGCCTTGCCGGCCAGGGCGTCGATGATGTTGGTCGCCCGGCTGTTGACGATCGCGGAGGAGTCCACGGTGTTGATGGTGGCCCCCACGCGGGCTCGCGTGGTCTGCGTGCCCTGGCCGGTGGCCACGATCGCTTCGAGCTGGAGCGGGCTGAACGCCAGCGCGAAATCGTGCGAGATCGTGCCGGCCTGCAGCGTGATCGTCGCGGAGACCGATCGGTAGCTGAGTAGCGAGGCCGTGACGACGACCGACTGGCCCTGCACGCGCGATGCCGGGATGGTCAAGCTGTAGTTACCGTCCTGGTCTGCGATCGTGCCGAGGCCCAGCGATTTGATCTGGATCGTGGCACTTGCGAGTGGCTTGCCGTTCTGGTCGGCCACCTTGCCGGTGATGACCATCGCCTGCTGCGCGTGCAGCGGCGCGGTCGTCCCGACCGCGATTCCGGCGGCCATGAGGACGGCGAGCGCCGCCCCCAGCAGGCTCCGAACGCGGTTGGACAGGTGAGGACACATCGAGCACCCTCCTGTGGCGTGAGACACTGTCGGGTCGGCGGCGAGGCTCGCTGTCCTGTGAGCGGGCCCCGAACCGCTACCCGTACTGCGAATCTTCTGGCGCTGTCACCGCCCGCCAACGCGGCGGGACGGATCTTCGGGGAGCCGTTCGCTCCTCGGCCGTCAGTGCCAGTCGGACGGATCTCCTTGCGACGCGGTCAGTTTCGGTCTTCCCCCATTTCCATCTCGTTCGTCGTCGTGTAACGGCTCCGTCACACTGGTTTCTGTTATAGATGATGCGCGTCCTTCCTGTCAAGCGATGACGTCGTTCGTCGCGCCCCGACGTCGAGTCATCGTGTGAGACCGCGCGATGACCGCCAAATTCGGGCGTACGCCAGAATGTAGGTGAGACTAAGAGTATTGAATTACAACGATGTAAAACCAGAAAAAGCGGTCTTCGAAGGGGAGCGTAAAGCGGAAAAGACCCCGGGAGGAAGACCGGCCCGGGGGGCGCGGGACGCGCCCCCCGTGACCGGACCGGTGGTCAGCAACCCGAGGTGGTGGTCAGGTTCGGATTGTTGTCGACCTCCTGCTTGGGAATCGGCAGGCTGGTCCCGTCGCCCTGCGTGCCGGCGGGATAGAGATCCACGCCGTCCCTGGCCCGGAAGCGCCGCAGGGTGCCCTGGCGCTGTCCGGACAGCCACAGACCGGCGGCGCGGGCGCGCGCCAGCTGCGGCAGGTCGTCGGCCAGCGTCCCGTCGAAGCTGACGGGAGCGAAGGCGCCCATGGCCGGCAGCGTGGTGCCGCCGACGCCCGCGTGCGGCCCGGCCAGAGCCGGGTTCACCACCAGCATCGGGTTGTTCGCCTGCGCGGCGTCGGTGAGCAGCGCGTTGACCCGGTTCTGGGCCGCCGCGGTCTGCCCGTTCCGCAACTCGCTCTCGGCGATGATCATCTGAGCTTCCCAGCCGGAGGCGAGCAGGATGGGACTCCCTGCGCCGTCGTACAGGTGCTGGAGGACGATCGCGTTGACGCCCACGTCGACGGGCTTGAGTCCCGGTGGGCTCACCTGGAGCAGTCCCTGGTTCTCCCACTCCTGGAGGTACGCCCACTTCTCGTGGTGCCGGTTGCTCGACAGCGAGTCACCCACCGTCCACCGCAGCGACAGGTTGCACACGCCGCGCGTGTAGCCGTAGACGTCGTTGCACTGGGCGTTCGTATTGGACGAATACTCCGACAGGTAGGTGAAGTCCGTCGGGACGTTCTGGACGAGCGCCGCGGCCGCCGCGTAGTCCGCCGGGCTGCTGGCCAGATACACCTGGGCCCGCGCCTGCCCCACGACGGCCGCCATCTCCACGTCCGACATGCCGGCCGCCTGCGCCGACGTCTCGGCGTCCTGGAACTTCTGCAGCGCCGCCTGCGCGGCCTCCGCGGGCGTCACCGCGGCCGCCCGGTCCTCGATCACGGCCTGGCAATAGAACTCCGCCAGGAATTCCCGGTCGTACCCGCCGTACAGGTCCGAGAGGGCGATCCCCTGCTTGAGCTGGTCCTGCACGTCCGAGAAGTCGGGATCCTGCAGGTCCGCACGGAAGTTGGTCGAGCCCGTGTCGGCCGAGGCCCGCGACACCTGCAGCGGGCTCCACACGTCGTCGGTGACCGTGCCGTTGTCGTAGGTCACGTTGCGCTCGTCCACGTCGATCCGCGACGGGAACGTCCCCGACAGGATGAATTCGTCCGTGAACAGCCCGGTGTAGAGGGCGTATCCCTCGAAAGCGTTCTGGAAGTCCCCGACGAGGCCGTTGATCTGGTTGGGAAGCCCGGCGGCTCCCCCGACCTGGCTCGGCGTCACCACGTTCGGGTCCTTGACGTCCAGCAGCCCGCCGTGGCACGCCACCGCGGCCGCCGAAGCGACCACCGCCAGCACCACGAGGAGCCGTCCGGGCGACCCGATCCTTCTGCGTATGTTCGAGAGCATGGCTCGCTCCTCCCTCATCTTAGAAGGTCACCGACAGACGACCCGAGAACGACCGCGCCGGAGGCAGCGTCCACAGCTGGGCGCGTGTGAACGAGGCGCCGCCGGCCCAGTTCACCTCGGGGTCGGTGCCGGGATAGTTCGTGAAGGTCGCCAGGTTGTTGCCCGACAGCGTGATGGCGGCGCTCGAGAACGGTAGCCGCCGCACGAGAGACTCGGGCAGGTCGACACGCAGCGAGATCGTGCGAATCTTGGCGTAGTTGGCGCTGTAGATGAACGGCGTCTCCACGCCGGCTCCCGCCGCGGTGTCCTTGATCTTCGCCTGGTCCGTCAGATTGCCGCTGGCGTCCGTCTGGAAGATCGCAGGACAGGTCCCGAACTGGTCCCCGCCGCCGAACAGCCCGCAGCTGAAGGACTCGAGGCCATTGTCCAGCTTGTTGCCGCCGGAGAAGTCGAGGAGCCCGTACAGGGTGACGTTGTCGAACAGAGTCAGGGTGGAAGACACCGAGCCGAACCACTTGGGCGTCGGCGTGCCGAGGAACACGGCCGTGTCCCCGATGGTCACGGTGCCGCTCCCGTCGATCGACACCGGGCGCGCGAAGTAGGCGCCCGCCGGGAAGCCTTGCTGGTGCCGCTGGTCGCCGAACACGATCGGCTCGGGCAGCTTCGTCACCTTGTTGGTGTTGGTGGAGAAGTTCACCCGCCACGCCCACTGGACGTTGTCCATCTGCACCGGGATCCCCGTCACGCCGACCTCGATCCCCTTGTTGCTGAGCTCGCCCACGTTGACGAAGCGGGCCGAGGTGCTCGGGAAGCCGGTCGAGGGCGCCTCCTGGCGCTGCACGATGGCGTCCTTGGTCTTCTGGGTGTAGTAGGTCACCTGCAGGTTCAGCCGGCTGTCCAGCATGCTGGCGTCGAAGCCGACCTCGAGCTCCTGGCCCGTCTCCGGCTTCAGGCTGTCGTTCCCGGGCTGGTTGGCCGTCACGCCGAGCAGATCCTGGCCGTTCCGCGACACCGCGATCGGCGACAGGAGCGCCAGCGCGTCCTCGGTGCCCGGCTGCTTGCCGGACTCTCCCCAGGCGCTGCGCAGCTTGAACTGCTGAAAGAAGGTGGGGAACCAGCTCTCGTCGCTCAGAATCCACGAGAACTGGAGCTGCGGGTAGGCCTTGAGGCCCAGTTCGGAGCCGAAGGCACTGTTGTCGTCCAGGCGGAGGGCCGGCGTCAGGAAGACCCGGTCCTTCCAGCTCAGCTGCTCCTGCCCGAACACGCCGGCCGTCTTGACCTCGGCGAAGGTGTCGGAGCCCTCGTTGGTCACGGCGTTGCTCACCGCGGGCGAGCCGGCCGTGAAGTGGCGGCCGATGGCCTCCGTCTGCTGCGTGGTCTGCCGCACCCACTGGCCGCCCACCGTCGTGGTGCTCGTGATGTCGGGGGTCAGGTCCGCGACCACGCTCGAGGTGGCGTCCAGCGTGATGTCACGCGTGACGCCGTAGATCTTGTCGACCAGCCCCAGGGACTGGTCTCCGAACGGCAGTGACGGGTCCACCGGCACGATCTGGTTGGTCCGCGCCGAGTGGGAGTCGTAGCCCACCGTGACCCGGTTCGTCCAGAAGGACATGGGCCGGTAGGTGAAGTTCACGCTGCCGGTGAAGCGCTCCACGGACTGGTTGTTCTGGCGAGAGAAGAGCTTCTGCATCGAGTTCGGCACGGCGACGAAGTAGGGACTGTCGCACAGGTTGTTCGTGGCGTCCTGCAGCGAGGACCCCGTGGCCAACGCGTACTCGTACGCCAGGAAGCAGCTCTGGACCGCCGCGCCGCCACTGGTCGGGTCGGGACGCTTGATCGGCCCCCAGAACGAGGTCCCGAGCGCGTTCCCGACCACGCCGAACAGGTTGTCGTCGTTCTCGGGCAGCGCGGTCGTGCTGCTCACGTAGCCCGTGTTGACGCTGATGTCCACCTTCTCGGACGGGTGCGCTGACAGGTTGGCGCGCCCGTTGTAGCGCTCGAGCGAGTTCGACGGCAGGTCGCCCTGGTCGTTCCGGTACTCGCCCGACAGGTAATAGCCGAGGTTCGACTCGCCGCCCCGGATCGAGGCCCCGTAGTTGCCCATGTACCCCGTGCGGAAGGGCGACTTGAAGGGGCCGGCGCCTTCCAGGAGGTTGACGTCGTACACGGTGTCATGAACCGGAGCCACGCCGGTGAGGATCTGGAGGCCGAGCCCCTTGGCCGGATCCCACGCCATCGACCACCAGTTGGTGGCATCCCAATTGGCCCCCTGCTCGGTCCACAGGCTGTAGCGGGTCTGTCCCGACTGGCCCTTCTTGGTCGTGATGCGGATCACGCCCCCCGAAGCCTCGGTGCCGTACAGCGCGGCCGCAGCCGGTCCTTTCACGACCTCGATGCTGGCGATGTCCTCCGGGTTGATGTCGTTGAGGCGGGTATAGTCCTGGCCGCCCACGCCGCCGGCCACGGCGTTGTTGTTGTCGATGCGCGCGCCGTCCACGTACACGATCGGCGTGTTGCTCAGGCCGAGGGTGGTAGCGCCACGGATCTTGATGTCGGAGGCCGTGCCCAGGGAACCGGAGCTCTGCCGGATCGTGACACCCGTGACGCGGCCCTGCAGGAGCTGCGTGAAGTCGGCGCTCGGCTGCTTCTGGGTCTCCTGTGCCACGTCCAGGGTGCTGACGGCGTTCCCCAGCTCCTTGGTGCGCTGGGTGCCGGTCGCCGTCACGACCACCTCCTCCAGCGACACGGCCGACACGCCGAGCTGGAAGTCGGTGGTGGCCACGCCGCCCTCGGTCACGGTGATCGTCTTGGACGCCTGCTCGTAGCCGATGAGCCGCACCCTCACCTCGTGCTGCCCGGCGGGCACATCGGTGATCGTGTAGTGCCCATTGGGATCGGCGAGGGCCCCGAGCTGGGTGCCAACGACGATCACCTGCGCGCCCGAGAGTGGGCTGAGGTTGGTCGCGTCGACGACCCGGCCCTGGACCGTGCCCGTGCCCTGGGCGACGGCCGCCGCGCCGAGCGGCAGCGCGCCGAGGACGAGGGCGGCCAGGCCGGCGACCAGGAGTCGCATGGCTCTGTACGACGAAGTCTGGAGCATCACGGCACCTCCCTGGTTGGAGAGGACGCCAGGTGGCGCGTCCCCTTTGTGCCCGGTCCCGCTGGAGCGCGGGACCGTCGGTCTCACGGCGTGAACCCGAGTACGTGGACGTGTCGAATATTTTGCGTCCGGACCTTAGCGTCGACCCGTCCGGTAGCGACGCGTCGACCCGGCCGGCGCCTCAGGACGCCTCGATCTGCACCCGCGCGAAGCGCCGCTTCCCCCTCTGGAGCAGATAACGACCGGGCTCGAGCTGAAGATCCCGGTCCGACACCCTCCGCCCATCGACCTGGACGGCGCCCTGGTCGATCATGCGGAGCGCCTCCGACGTGGAGTCGGCCAGCCCCGCGCGCTGGAGCGCGTAGCCGATCCACAGGGAGGTCTCGCCCTCGTCCGCGCCCAGACGCTGCACTGGAAGCTCCTCGGGAGCCTCGCCGCGACGGTGCACGCGATCGAACGCCTCACGAGCCGCATCCGCCGCCCCGCTCCCGTGATACTGGGTCACGAGGTCCGCGGCAAGCCAGCGCTTCGCCGCCAGCGGGTCGCCGGCGGCCTCCTGTAGCCGCCTCCGGAGCGGCTCACCCCCGGCCGATGAGGCCAGGCGCAGCCACTCCTCGAGCAGCTCGTCCGGGATCGACATGGTCCGGCCGAACATTTCCTCCGGCTCCATGGCGAGTCCCACGTAGTTGTCGTAGGACTTCGACATCTTGCGCTCGCCGTCCGTGCCCCGCAGAAGGGGCATGATGAGGCAGACCTGCGGCTCCTGCCCGCACTTCTCCTGGATCGTCCGCCCCAGGAGCAGGTTGAAGCGCTGGTCGGTGCCGCCCAGCTCGACGTCGGCCCGAAGCTCGACCGAGTCGTAGGCCTGCATCATCGGGTAGAGGAACTCCGACAGCGCGATGGGCCGGCCGTCGGCGTGACGCCGGGCGAAGTCCTCCCGCTCCAGCATCCGGGCTACGGTGTACATGGAGGTGAGGCGGAGGATGTCGGCGAGACGGAGCGGACCGAGCCACTCGCCGTTCCGCCGCATCTCGGTGCGCTCGGGGTCGAGGACCAGGGACACCTGCCGTCGGTAGGTGGCCAGGTTGGCCTCGATCTCGGCCTCGTCGAGCACGGGACGCGTATCGGATCGGCCCGAGGGATCCCCGATGCGAGCCGTATAGTCGCCGATCACGAAGACCACGCGGTGGCCGAGCTCCTGAAAATCCCGCAGCTTCCTCAGGGAGACCGCGTGTCCGATGTGGAGATCCGGCCGCGTGGGGTCGAAGCCCTGCTTGATGACGAGTGGCTCGTCGCGCTCACGCGAGCGCTCGAGCTTGCGCTCGAGCTCGTCCTCGGGGAGGATCGCATCCACCCCGTCCCGAATCCGCTCGAGCTGTTGGGCGACGGGGAGAAACATTCTTCCGGGAGCCCTGGTATAGTGTGCCTCGTGAACGAGCGAAGCCCGTCCCTGTCCGAGGCCGGCTACCATAGCCGCGGCCACCATCGCGGGCAAGCGAATACCCGCGTCCGCCGGGCACATCCGTCTCCCGGATCCCTGCGCCCGACCCCGTGAAGCCGGGGGGCCTCCTCCGGCGGTGGTACCGGCGCCTCGGACCACGCGGGCGCTGGCTCATGCTCACCGCCTTCCTGTCCCTCCTGGGGCTGGGCACGGGCCTGGCCTGGGGCGCGTGGACGCACGTCTGTGATGACTGCCCTTCGATCGCGCAGATCTATGCGTTCCAGCCCAAGGAGGCGACGCGCGTGTTCGCGGAAGATGGGAGCCTCCTGGCGGAGCTGGCCGTGGAGCGGCGCACGGCCGTGGCCTATCGGGCCCTGCCCTGGTACGTCCCGCAGGCGTTCGTGGCCATCGAGGACAAGCGCTTCTGGCACCACCACGGGATCGACCTGCTGCGCACCCTGCGGGCCGGGATCGAGTTCGCCCTGCACGGCTACGACGTGGCCGGCGGCAGCACGATCACCCAGCAGCTGGCCGGCAACATGTTCCCGAGCGCCGTCAACCGGCAGAAGCTATCGATCCGGCGCAAGCTCAAGGAGATGCACGTCGCGCTGGATCTCGAGAGCGCCTACACCAAGCAGGAGATCCTCGGGGCCTACCTGAACCAGATCAACTTCGGCCGCGGCCACTACGGGGTGCAGAGCGCCGCCCGCTGGCTGTTCGGCGAGGACGCGCGTGACCTGAACCTCCCCGAGGCGGCGCTCCTGGCCGCCCTGCCCAAGGCACCCGAGCGCTACTCGCCCATCGAGCATCCCGAGCGGGCTGTCGTACGCCGCAACCTGGTCCTGCAGGAGATGGAGGACCATGGCATGATCGATCGGGGCACGGCCGAGGCGGCCAAGGCCTATCCCCTTGCCCTCCATAGCGAGACCGAGAACGAGGGGACGGCCCCCTACTTCGTGGAGTGGGTGCGCCAGCAGCTCATGGACCGCTACGGCCCGCAGATCTACGAGGCGGGCCTCCGGGTGTACACGACCCTCGACCCGGGCCTCCAGAGCGTGGCGGATTCGGCGCTGCACGCCCAGCTCGACTGGGTCGAGCAGCAGCCCGGCTTCCAGGGCCCCACGTTCCAGGCCACGCGGAGCTGGCCGGAGGAGAAGCTCAACGGGACCGAGATACCGTACGTCCAGGGGCTATTCATCGCGCTCGACCCGCACACCGGCAACGTCCTGTCTCTCATCGGCGGGCGCGACTTCGACGACTCGGAGTTCGACCGGGCCACCCAGGCCCTGCGTCAGCCCGGCTCGGTGTTCAAGCCGTTCGTGTACACGGCGGCCATCGCCAGCGGCATCCCGGTCTCGGAGATCTTCTACGACACGCCCGTCGAGATCGTGCTCCCCGACAGCTCGATCTACTCGCCCAAGGACTTCGGCGGCGACTTCCTCGGGCCCATCACCATGCGCGAGGCGCTGTACCGCTCCATCAACGTGGTGGCGGTCAAGGTCGGCCAGAAGGTGGGCGAGGAGGCCATCGCGCAGTACGCCCACGCGCTCGGGATCACCACCGAGATCCCTCGCGTCCCCTCCGTGGCCATCGGGTCGGCGTCCGTGATCCCGATCGAGATCGCCGAGGCGTACACGACCTTCGCCAACGAGGGGGTGCGGGTGACGCCGCGGGCCATCCTCCGGGTGGAGGACTCGGACGGCAACGTGCTGTGGAGCAGCCAGGTGCAGAGGGAGGACGTCCTCGACCGGCGCGTCTCCTACATCATGCTCTCCCTGCTCCGCGACGTGGTGGACCAGCCGTACGGCACGGGTCGGGTCGTGCGCCGCGACGGCGTGCCGGCCGACGTCCCCGTGGCCGGGAAGACCGGCACGACCAACGATGCGACGGACGCGTGGTTCGTGGGACTGACGCCGGACATCGTGACCACCAGCTGGGTGGGCTTCGACCGACCCCGCCACCTCCACTACAACGCGCAGGGCGGCGTGGACGCCGCTCCGATCAACGCCGCCGTGCTCAAGTGGTACTACGATCACCATCCGGTGCCGGCCCCGTGGCCCCAGCCCGAGGGACTCGTGCACGACAGCGTGGACCAGTCGACGGGCATGCTGGCCACCCAGTGGTGCCCGCCGGACTCCGTCTACCAGGAGGTCTTCCTGCCGGGCACGGAGCCGAGGCCGTGTGACGTGCACGGTCCCTGGTCCAGCGTGCGGCGTCGCGACAGCCTCGGCCTCGACACGCTGGACTACCGCCCGCGGCGCTGAGCCGACGCCGGAGCCGGCGGGGCGAGCGCGCGGCGGGGCGGACGCGAGAGCGCCTCAGCCGATCGGCTCGACCCCCTGCGGCGTGACCCGGTAGCGCACCCGCCGGCTCTCCCAGCGCAGCGCGGCCGAGCCGGGAGCCGGCCGGGCGGGGCCGATCCGTACCGCCGCGCCCAGACGGTCCATCGCCCGGTGCGCGTCCGACTCGCTGCGGGCGTGGACGAGCGCCGCCACGGCGCCCTCCTCCACGTCGTCCCCCGGCCGGAGGCGCAGCTCGATTCCCACGGCCGGGTCCACCGGCTGCCCCATTCGGCGACGCCCCGCGCCCAGCTCCACCGCCGCCAGCCCCACCTGCCGCGCCCCCACGGCGTGCACCCAGCCCGAGGCCGGAGCGCGCCACGGGACCCGGACCGGAGCGGCGGGGAGACGGTCGGGCTCCTCCACGACCGAGGGATCCCCGCCCTGGCGCTCGATCAGCTCAGCGAACCGCCGGGCCGCCGTCCCGCCCCGGAGGAGATCGGAAAGACGGCCTCGCGCTTCCTCCCGGTCCTCCCCCTCCCGGACGACCCCCGGGAGCTCGGTCGCCAGCGCCAGCGTCACCTCCTCGAGGTCCGCGGGACCTCGACCGTGCAGACAATCGATCGCCTCACGCACCTCGAGGGCGTTGCCCACGGCGCGGCCGAGCGGAGCCTCCATCCCGGTGACCAGCGCCGTGGCGGCCAGCCCCTCCCGGCCGGCCAGCTCGACCAGGGTCCGGGCCAGGGCCAGGGCTCCTTCCTCCCGTCGCATGAACGCCCCGTCGCCGCACGTCACGTCCAGGACCAGCGCTTCGATCCCCTCGGCCACCTTCTTGGAGACGATGCTGGACGCGATGAGGGGCATCGAGGGCACGGTGCCGGTCACGTCCCGCAGCGCGTACAGGCGACCGTCCAGCGGCGTCAGGTCGGGGCTCTGGCCCACCATCGCGCAGCCCACCTCGTCGACGATGCGGGCGAAGGCCTCGAGGTCGATGTCCGTCCGGAAGCCCGGGATGGACTCGAGCTTGTCGAGCGTGCCGCCGGTGTGTCCGAGGCCGCGTCCCGACATCATCGGCACGCGCACGCCCGCGACCGCGAGCAGCGGGGCGAGGACGAGCGACACCTTGTCCCCCACGCCTCCGGTCGAGTGCTTGTCGACCGCGGGCGGGGCGCCGGGGCGCCGGAAGTCCAGCCGCCGACCGGACTCGATCATGGCGCGCGTGAGCGTGGTGAGCTCGGCGGTCGAGAGGCCCTGGAAGTAGACCGCCATGAGCAGCGCCGACATCTGGTAGTCGGCGACCTCGCCGGCCTGGAAGCCGTCGAGGAAGGCCCGAAGGTCCGCCGCCTCCAGCTCCTCTCCGTCACGCTTCCGCTCGATGAGCTCGCTGGCTAGCATCGCATCGGCCTCCTGGCTACGATTCGGATCGGGCGTGGACCGTCCACGCCCGTCATCCGACCCGATTTCGCGGGAGAGGCCATCGATGAGCCTCCGCCTCCCGTTCGCGCGGCCCGGCGCATGCCGGGCGCTCACGCTCGCCCGGCTCGGGCTCGCCGCCGCGGCCGCCCTGAGCTGGATGTCCGCGACGCCGCTCGCGGGCCAGCAGACCGCACCCGCCGACACGGCGACGTCCACGACGGCGCCCTGCCCATGGCCGGCGACGCCCGGCGTGCCCTGGGCCGACACGGCGGCGGCCGCCGCCCATCTGGCTGCCGTGGGCGCCCCCCCCGACCGGCGAGCCGCCCTCCTCGCGGAAGGGGACTCCGCCTACGCCCTCGGCCGACACACGACCGCCTACACGGCCTTCGCCGAGGCCGCGCGAGACTCGGCCACCTACGAGGCGCTCTGGAAGGCCGCACGGGCCGCCGTGGACGTCGGGCAGGGTATCCAGGACGAGGACGACGCGCACGGGTGGTACCAGCGGGGAGAGACATGGGCGCGCCGAGCCATCCAGCTCCGTGGCAACCGGCCGGAGGACCACTTCGTTCTGGCCGAGGCGCTCGGCCTCATCGCCCTGGACGTCGGCGTCCGCCAGCGAGTCCGGATGGCGACCGAGATCCGGTCGGAGGCCCTGGCCACGATCGCGGCGGACAGCGACTACGCCGGAGGCTGGCACATCCTGGGACGCTGGAACGAGGGCATCATGGACCTCAGCGGAGCGGCCCGCTTCTTCGCCAGGGCCTTCCTCGGGGCGCAGGTGTTCGGAGAGGCCAGCTGGGAGAAGGCCGAGAGCGACCTGGCTCGGGCCGCCCGCCTGGAGCCGACCCGAATCGTCAACCGTCTCGAGCTGGGCCGCGTGTACATGAAGACCGATCAGCCCGAGAAGGCGAGGGCCGAGCTCCAGGCGACCCTGGCGCTTCCGCCGCAGGACGAGCAGGACTGCGATTACCTGGGCGAGGCAAGGGACCTCCTGGAGCAGCTCAGAGGTTGAGCTTCTCGCGTCCCTTACGAACGCCGCTGCGAACCTGCTCTCCCGAACGCTCCACCCGCCTTCTCACCTCGTCGCCCGACCGCTCGGCGACCTTTCGGGCGTCGCTGGCCACGCGGCGCACGTCGTCGGCGGCCCGCTGCAGCCCGTCCTCGGCCCGCTCTCCCAGGTCCTCGGCGGCGCGCCGCAGGCGGCGCCGCGTGTGCCGGCCGCTCCGAGGTGCCAGCAGCAGGGCGGCGCCCGCGCCAAGCAGACCTCCCACGATCATCCCTGCGATGAACTCGACGGCACCAACGTCCTCTTCGTATCCGCGCTCGCTCATGGCCGCACTCCCGCGCCGGTGACACTGACCTCTGTCTCGCTCGAGCCTGTCTGGCGATCACGAAGCGCAACGCTCGTGCCGCGCCGGCGACCGACGCGACTCTTGAAGGAGCCGCTTGCCGGACCTAGCTTGCGCGGTCCGCTCACCAGAGGAGAATCTTCGTGCACGAGGCCCATCCAACCGTCCGACTTCCAGCGGCCGTCCTGGCCGACCTGGTCCGCCGTTGCGAGCTCGCCGGACCCGACGCCGTGGGGGCCCTGAGGGGGGCCGGACGGCTGGCCGGGACGGAGCTGCTCGAGGTCGTGGCCGATCGGGCCGACCCGGAGCGAGCCGGTCGCACGGCCTTCTGGGAAGCGGTGGGCGCCGAGCTGGACGGCATGGGATTCGGGCCCGTGGCCTACGAGGTCCTCACGGGCGGCATCGCCTCCATCCTCCTGCCCGAGCTGCCCGAGGCCGCCGAGCGTCACGATCACCCGGGGTGTCCCTTCACCACCGGGATGCTCGCCGGACTGCTGGGCGGAGCGGCGGGCGAGACGGTGGCCGTGCTGGAGGTGGAGTGCCGCGCCGGCGGGCACCGCGCGTGCCGCTTCCTGGCGGGGGCGGAGCACCGCCTCCGCACGGTCCGGGAGCGGCTCATGGGGGGCGACTCCCTGTCGGAGGCGCTGGAGGGCCTCTGAGCCGGCTACCCGGGCGCGCCGTGGCGCTGGACTACGGTCGCAGCCGGATCGGCGTGGCCGTCTCCGACCCCACCCGCATGATCGCGTCGCCCCATTCGACGATCTCGAACGCGGGCGAGCCCACCCAGCCCCCCGCCGCCCTCCTCGCGCTCCTCGAGGAGCTCGGAGCGACCACCATCGTGCTGGGTATCCCTCTCCAGATGGACGGAACGGCAGGGGAGATGGCGCAGGAGACCAGGGAGTTCGGGCGCCGTTTGGCAGAAGCCACCTCGATCCCGATCGTCGAGTGGGACGAGCGTCTCACCTCCGCCGGAGCGGAGCGGACGCTCAGGGAGGCCGGGGCGTCGCGCAGGAAGCGCCGCGACAAGGCGAGCGTGGACCGACTCGCCGCGGCCATGGTGCTGCGGGCGTACCTGGCCTCGAACGGGTGAGGACCCGGTGAGGCGGGGGGGAGCCCGAACGCCGCAGGCGCTCCTCCTCCTGGCTGCCGGGCTCCTGCTCGCGGCCTGCTCCGGGGGGACGCGCGGGCGCGAGGTCGACGTGCGCATCCAGCGCGGCTCCGGGGCGCTCCGCATCGGCCGCGAGCTCGAGGCCGCCGGCCTCATCGAGCACCCGCGCTTGTTCGCGCTCTACACGGGCCTCCGGGGCGCCGAGGATCGACTCAAGGCGGGACACTATCGCTTCCGGATCGGGGAGAGCTGGTCCTCGCTCCTGTCCGCCATGGAGGAGGGTCGCGTCGTCACCCTGCGGGTCACCATCCCCGAGGGCTTCACCATCGACGAGATCGCCCCCCGGGTCGCCTACGTGGCCGAAGTCGCTTCCGACTCGGTCCGGGACCTGGCCGACGACACGGCGGTGGCCCGCGCCCTGGAGGTCCCCGGACCCACGCTCGAGGGGTACCTGTTCCCCGACACGTACCGCTTCGCTGAGGGGGTCGACCCCGAGGACGCCCTGTCCGCGATGGTGCGCCGCTACCGGGAGTTCTGGGACGCCGAGAAGCGGGCGCGCATGAAGGCGATCGGGCTCGACGAGCGCCAGGTGGTGACCCTGGCGAGCATCGTGGAGAAGGAGGCGCGGCGGGCCGAGGAGCGTCCGATCATCGCCGGCGTCTACCTGAACCGGTTGCGGCGAGGCATGCGGCTCCAGGCCGACCCGACCGTCCAGTACGCGCTCGGCACCACCAAGGCACGCCTCCTCTACCGGGACATCGACAGCGTGGCCGACGATCCCTACAACACCTACACGCACGCCGGGCTGCCGCCCGGACCCATCGCGTCGCCCGGTGCCGCCTCGCTGCGCGCCGTGCTGTGGCCGGCCGACGTCCCCTACCTGTACTTCGTCGCGCGACCCGACGGCTCCCACGTGTTCTCGGTCACCGAGCGCCAGCACGTACGGGCCAAAAATCGGATACGGCGCGAGCGCGAGCGAGCGGCGGAGGACAGCGCGGGAGCGGGGCGCTGACGAGCCTCGACGCGGGCGGGACGGGCGGCCCGGCCCCGGCCGATCCCGATCCCGACGGGGCCCCGGCTGGCGTCCCGTCCCCGGACCCGCGGCTCCGTCTCATGGTGATCACGGAGCCGCGGCCCGCCAGCGGGCTGCCCCTGGACGAGGTGGTGGAGGCCTGCCTCCGGGGAGGCGCCACCGCCGTCGAGCTCCGGCACGAGGGCGCCACGGGAGGGCTCCTCCTTCGCGAGGCGAAGCGTATCGGCGCCCTGGCACGCTCCCACGGGGCCCTGTTCCTGGTCAACGACCGCGCCGACGTGGCGCTGGCGGCCGGGGCGGACGGAGTCCACCTCGGTCCGGACGACCCTCCGGTCGAGGCCGTGCGCCGCATCGCCCCGGCGGGCTTCCTGATCGGCTGGTCCACCGATGACCCGATGTCCGCCCGGGAAGCCGCCGCCGCGGGCGCCGACTACGTGGGCGTGGGAGCCGTGTACGGGACGCGCAGCAAGCCTGGGCTCGAGGACGAGGCCATCGGCCCCGAACGGGTCGGCGAAGTGCTGCGGGCCTGCGGGCTTCCGGGCGTCGGAATCGGGGGGATTCGGCCCGGAAACGCGGGGGCGGTAGCCAGGCAGGGAGCCGGAGTGGCCGTCCTCGGGGCACTCATGGGGGCCGCGGATCCCGGCGGGGTGGCGCGGATTCTGGCGGCCGAGGTGGCGGAAGCGTGGGGCGGGGCGGAAGGCGAGCGGGGGGTATAGACGTGCGGACGCCCCGCGGCTTCCCGTGGGGGAAGTGCGGGGCGTGGGCGCAGGTGAGGCCGGCGGCGACCTACTCTCCCGGGGCGTCTCCGCCCGAGTACCATCGGCGCTGAGGGGCTTAACGACTGGGTTCGGGATGGGACCAGGTGTGGCCCCCTCGCTCGTGCCACCGACCTTCGTCCGGGCGAGGGCGTGCGGCCCCGGTGGAGCGGGTCGCGGCGTCCTCGCGGATCGAAGGGCGAGGCAGGGGAAAGGGGAAGCGGGCCGAGCGCGGGGGCTCCGGCACGGAGCAGTGTGGGGATGAGGGGGATCAAGCCTCTCGGCCCATTAGTACGGCTCGGCTGAAGCGCTCGCGCGCCTTGCACCTGCCGCCTATCTACGCAGTGGTCTCCTGCGGGCCTTCGGGCACCTTGCGGTGCGGGAGATCTCATCTCGGGGTGGGCTTCCCACTTAGATGCTTTCAGCGGTTATCCCGTCCCGACCTGGCTACCCTGCGATGCCCCGGGCGGGACAACAGGTACACCAGCGGTCGGTCCACTCCGGTCCTCTCGTACTAGGAGCGGCTCCCCTCAAATCTCCAGCGCCCACGGCGGATACAGACCGAACTGTCTCACGACGTTCTAAACCCAGCTCATGTACCGCTTTAACGGGCGAACAGCCCGACCCTTGGGACCTTCTCCAGCCCCAGGATGCGATAAGCCGACATCGAGGTGCCAAACCACCCCGTCGATGTGAACTCTCGGGGGTGATAAGCCTGTTATCCCCGGCGTACCTTTTATCCGATGAGCGACGGCCCTTCCATGCGGAACCGCCGGATCACTAAGGCCTGCTTTCGCACCTGCTCGAGGTGTCCCTCTCGCAGTCAAGCTCCCTTCTGCCTTTGCACTCAACGCGCGATTACCAACCGCGCTGAGGGAACCTTTGCGCGCCTCCGTTACGCTTTGGGAGGCGACCGCCCCAGTCAAACTACCCGCCTGACACGGTCCCCACGCCCGATCAGGGCGCACGGTTAGAATCCCGACATCGCCAGGGTGGTATTTCAAGGTCGGCTCCACGCCGGCTGACGCCGACGCTTCCCTGCCTCCCACCTATCCTACACAAGCGGTGCCCAGACCCAATATCAGGGTATAGTAAAGGTGCACGGGGTCTTTTTGTCCTGCCGCGGGTACTCGGTATCCTCACCGAGACTCCAATTTCGCCGAGCTCTTGGTCGAGACAGCGCCCAAGTCGTTACGCCATTCGTGCAGGTCGGAACTTACCCGACAAGGAATTTCGCTACCTTAGGACCGTTATAGTTACGGCCGCCGTTTACCGGGGCTTCAGCTCGGAGCTTCGCGTCCGAAGACGCTAACCCCTCCCCTTAACCTTCCGGCACCGGGCAGGCGTCAGTGCCTATACGTCGTCTTACCGACTTCGCAGACACCTGTGTTTTTAGTAAACAGTCGCTTGGGCCGATTCTCTGCGGCCCCTCTCGGCTCCGGTCGCGAAGACCTTCACCTACGCGGGGCTCCCCTTCTCCCGAAGTTACGGGGACATTTTGCCGAGTTCCTTGACCAAGAATCACTCGAGCGCCTGAGGCTTCTCGCCTCGCCCACCTGTGTCGGTTTGCGGTACGGTCCGAACGCAGCCTCACCCGCGAAGCTTTTCTCGGCAGTCCGCTTACAGTCCCTTGACGGGGTCCGAAGACCCCTTCGGCATCGGCCCTCGGCCTGACCAGGGGGATTTGCCTCCCCGGCTACGGCCTACCGGCCTTGCATCCGCACGTCCATCGGCGGACGGACCTGTCACCTCTGCGTCCCTCCTCGGGCTCGAACAGCTACATCCGGGTACGGGAATGTTGACCCGTTTCCCATCGGCTACGCCTCTCGGCCTCGCCTTAGGGGCCGACTGACCCTGAGCTGATCGACATGGCTCAGGAACCCTCGGGCTTTCGGCGACGGGGGTTCTCACCCCGTTTCTCGCGTACTCATTCCGGCATTCTCACTTCCCTGCGCTCCACGGGCTAAGAGCCGTACCCGGCTCAGGCCTTCCGGCCCCGCTTCGATGCACAGGGAACGCTCCCCTACCGCACAAGAACTTCCGTAGAAATCCCTGCACCCCTGGCTTCGGTGGCTGGCTTGAGTCCCGATCATTATCGGCGCAGACTCGCTGGACTGGTGAGCTGTTACGCACTCTTTCAAGGATGGCTGCTTCTAAGCCAACCTCCCAGCTGTCTGAGCAAGTCCACATCCTTTCTCACTGAGCCAACACTTGGGGACCTTAGCCGAGGGTCTGGGTTGTTTCCCTCTCGCGTACGAACATTATCGCCCGCACACTGTCTCCCCGGGACCAACAGGCAGGCATTCGGAGTTTGGTTGGGGTTGGTATCCCGCCAAGGACCCTAGCCCATCCAGTGCTCTACCTCCCGCCGTCTCCACCCGGGGGCCGTACCAAAATACGTTTCGGGGAGAACCAGCTATCTCCAGGTTTGATTGGCCTTTCACCCCTATCCACAGCTCATCCGAGCGGTTTTCAACCCACACCGGTTCGGCCCTCCACGAGGCATTACCCTCGCTTCAGCCTGGCCATGGATAGATCACGCTGGTTTCGGGTCTCGCCCCACCGACTCAACGCCCATTTCGGACTCGCTTTCGCTCCGGCTCCGCCGCAAAACGGCTTAGCCTCGCCAGTGAGGTCGAACTCGCCGGATCATAATGCAAAAGGCACGCGGTCAGAGATGCCGCCTCCGAAGAGACGACCCCTCCTCCCACCGCTTGTAGGCACACGGTTTCAGGGTCTCTTTCACCCGCCTCCCGGCGTGCTTTTCACCTTTCCCTCACGGTACTCGTTCGCTATCGGTCACAGGCTCGTATTTCGCCTTGGCAGATGGTCCTGCCTGCTTCGACCAGGATTTCTCGTGTCCCGGCCTACTCAGGATCCGGGCCCAGATCCTCACAACCCTTACGCCTACGGGACTCTCACCCTCTTCGGTCCGCCTTTCCAGACGGCTCGGCTTCCGGTCGCAAACACCCGGAAGATCGGCAGATCTCCCCGGCCCGCTCCTCCAACCCCACAAGGGCAACGGCTGCCGCCTTCTCCGCCCCCATGGTTTGGGCTCCTCCCCGTTCGCTCGCCGCTACTAGGAGAATCACATGTTGTTTCCTCTTCCTCCGGGTACTGAGATGTTTCAGTTCCCCGGGTTCGCTCCTCGAGGCCTATCGTTTCAGCCCCGGGTGACCGCCCTCTCGGACGGCCGGGTTGCCCCATTCGGACACCCGCGGATCAACGCCTGCGTGCGGCTCCCCGCGGCTTTTCGCAGCTGACCACGTCCTTCATAGCCGGCCTGTGCCTAGGCATCCACCGTGCGCCTTCTGTCACTTGATCCCTTACTCCTATCTCTACTCTCAACCTCGACGCTCTCGTGCCGGACGCTTCGCCCCCTACAGATCCAAAACCCGTAGACGGAAAAGCCCCGCCCGGCTCGACTCGCTTCCCTTCCCTGCCTCGTTGTCAAAAAGCGGCCTCCGACCCGCCGGAGCGGACGGAGGTCACTCGATCTATAAAAGAAAACGTGCGTGGCGTGCGGGTTGGCAGGGAAAAACTGCTCCCTAGAAAGGAGGTGATCCAGCCGCAGGTTCCCCTACGGCTACCTTGTTACGACTTAGCGCCAGTCACCGAGTTTACCTTCGACAGCTCCCTCCCCGAAGGGTTGGGCCACTGGCTTCGGGTACCCCCGGCTTCCATCGCTTGACGGGCGGTGTGTACAAGGCCCGGGAACGTATTCACCGTGGTGTGGCTGACCCACGATTACTAGCGATTCCGCCTTCATGCAGTCGAGTTGCAGACTGCAATCCGAACTTGGACCGGCTTTCTGGGATTCGCTCCCCCTCGCGGGTTCGCAGCCCTTTGTACCGGCCATTGTAGCACGTGTGTCGCCCTGGACATAAGGGCCATGATGACTTGACATCATCCCCACCTTCCTCCGGTTTGTCACCGGCAGTCCCCGTAGAGTCCCCGGCATGATCCGCTGGCAACTACGGGCGAGGGTTGCGCTCGTTGCGGGACTTAACCCAACATCTCACGACACGAGCTGACGACAGCCATGCAGCACCTGTGACGGCTCCCCGAAGGGTCACCCCCTGTTTCCAGGGGACTACCACCGACATGTCAAGCCCAGGTAAGGTTCTTCGCGTTGCTTCGAATTAAACCACATGCTCCACCGCTTGTGCGGGCCCCCGTCAATTCCTTTGAGTTTCAGCCTTGCGGCCGTACTCCCCAGGCGGGGCACTTAATGCGTTAGCTTCGGCACCGAACCCGTCTATAGGCCCGGCACCTAGTGCCCATCGTTTACGGCGTGGACTACCAGGGTATCTAATCCTGTTTGCTCCCCACGCTTTCGCGGATGAGTGTCAGATCCAGCCCAGCTAGCCGCCTTCGCCACAGGTGTTCTTCCTGATATCTACGCATTCCACCGCTACACCAGGAATTCCGCTAGCCTCTACTGGTCTCCAGCCTGCCAGTATCTTCTGCATTCCGCGGAGTTGAGCTCCGGGTTTTCACAAAAGACTTAACAGGCCACCTGCCCGCGCTTTACGCCCAGTAATTCCGAACAACGCTTGCGCCCTCCGTCTTACCGCGGCTGCTGGCACGGAGTTAGCCGGCGCTTCCTTTGAGGGTACCGTCAGCCGCCATCCCTATTCGAGATGACGGGGTTCTTCCCCTCTGACAGTGGTTTACACCCCGAAGGGTTTCCTCCCACACGCGGCGTCGCTGCGTCAGCCTTTCGGCCATTGCGCAATATTCCCCACTGCTGCCTCCCGTAGGAGTCTGGGCCGTATCTCAGTCCCAATGTGACGGGTCGTCCTCTCAGACCCACTACGCGTCATCGCCTTGGTGGGCCGTTACCCCACCAACTAGCTGATACGCCGCGACCCCCTCCCTGGGCGAGAGCTTGCAAGCAGAGGCCCTCTTTGATCCAGTCCCCATGCGAGGTCTGGACATCATGCGGTATTAGCCAGGGTTTCCCCCGGTTGTCCCTCACCCTGGGACAGGTTGGTCACGTGTTACGCACCCGTTCGCCACTCGGTTCACGGAGCAAGCTCCGTGTCCTCGTACGACTTGCATGTGTTAAGCACGCCGCCAGCGTTCGTCCTGAGCCAGGATCAAACTCTCCATTGGTTTGTTGAAAGCTTGAACAGCTCTGATGAACGCGGTCGATTCTTAGATCGAGCGTTCGGAATTCTACGTTCTAAACCCACTCGACCCGAAGGTCGAACCCGGCGGGACGTAGCGCCTGCCGGTTGTGGGCCCGCTCTACCTATCTCTCGAAACCTCGGTTTTCAATCAGCGTATTCGGCTGCCCTCCGAGGAGATTCCGGGCGCCGCGGAAGCGGCGATGGGCGGAATCTCCTTTCGAGCAAAACGCAGCGGCGGCAGACCTTCTCCCGCTCGCTGCGAGGCCAAAAAGGTAACCGACCCGCAGCGACCGTGTCAACACCCTTTCGGCTCCGACTTCGCTGTCTCTTCGACCAGGGTGAGCGACCGGACTTGAACCGGCGACCTCCAGGGCCACAACCTGGCGCTCTAACCACCTGAGCTACGCCCACCAGAGCTCCCGTGCTCGGGGCCCGAAAACCCCGCCGTTCGGGAGAGCCCGCCTCGCTCCTGTACTGGCGAGCCGAATAACCTAAGCAATCCCGGGCGAACGGGAAACCCACTCCTATGGGGCTCACGCCCCACCCCGATGGACGGGGAAGGCCGGGCCGGTGCCCGGTGGGTATCGGGGGCGGTCGCCCACCGTGCGAAACCCGACTCGCCGCGACTTGATTCGCGCCCCTGGGCCGGGTAGCCTTGAGGCGCGCCGGGGGGGCCCGGTAGACCCCCGCCCGGCGCTGCCCCAAGTCTGGCACCATGGACTCTCCGGCGAGCTCCCCCCTCGCCTGCCCAACGTCCGGTCGGAGGCTGCCTCCGCTCGCCGTCGGTCGTGTGCCCCGCCCTCCTGCCCGCCACCTTTCCCACCGGCGGCGTCCCGTACCCCCGACGCCGCTCGTACCCGCCGCAGGCGGGCGCTCCTTCCCGACCCACCCTCCGCGCCCTCGAGGTGGAGGGTAGCGAACGGCCTCGGACCGCCCCTCCCTCGGCATGAGGACGCACCATGAAGACGTCTCCGAGATTCCTCACCGTGGCGTGCGCGACGCTCCTCGCACCCTTGATGGCGCGATGCACGGACGACGCTCCCCTGCAACCCGAGGCCCTCGCCCCGCCGCCACGCGCCGCTGCCAGCATCGGGCACGCCCAAGGGCGCTGGCTCTCCGACTACCTCCCGCTGTCGCCGCGGCGGCAGGGGATCCGCTGGTATTTCTGGGTGGACAGCGACGAATGGACGGTCTCCAGGGTCATCGGCACGGAGACCATCCCCTACGTGAGTGGTGCCGTCCAGGCCACCGTCTTTTCCAGTGAAGGGGCCGAATACGGCTTCGTGGAGCACGGCGGCGAGCTCTGGTACCTCGCCGTCCGCGACGACTACTACCTGTCTACGGACTGTGACCTGACCGCCTTCCCGCCCGAAAAGGCCTTCGGCAGGGTGCGCGACGGAATGCTCCTGGACGCCTCCGCCCCGGCGTACTACGTGCGAAAGGACCTGGGAGAGTGTGTCCCCGTGACCGGGTTCGGACCCGACGAAGCCGGCCTGTTTCTGGTGAAGGAGTCCGACGTGAATCTCTTCGGCGACCGCTACCAGAACGCGATCGTCCTCTGGGGAGTCCAACCGGGCGTGCCCTTCAAGGAGGTCTCGTTCTGGGGCTATCCGGGCGACCTGTTCGGGATACGCCGACCCACGGCCGCGGAGACGGGCGGATGGGCCGTGGACGGATTCATGGTCCTGGCACTGCAGAACGGGATCGTGGCCCTGGGTGACATCCGTCTCTCCGACGGCGGCCTGGAGGACATGGCCCCGCTGCTGGGCACCTTCCGCGGTGCCTCGACGCCGGTGCACCGGCTGTCTGGAGGAGGGACCATCGACTGGACACCCGATTTGAGGGTCAAGTACGGCTTCGCCGCCACCGTGGACGCCGCGGGAGAGGCGCACGGAGTGCTGCAGTTCGACTACCGGGAAGCCGGCTACGAGTGGCACGGCGCCATCGACTGTCTGAACGTGGTGGAGAACCGCGCCTACCCGTCCGGCGTCTTCACGGGGGGCACCCACGAGGGCATGTACTTCTTCTTCGGCGCCGAGGACAACGGTGAGGGGGCGACGGCTTCGGGGCCCGACCTCATCAGCCTGATCTACTTTTCGGACAGGCCCAGGGACTGCCACGTCGACATGCCGGTCCCCTACAAGGACTGGACGAACGGCAACGTCCAGATCAGGAACCTGGCGGACGGTCTCTGGGGCCCGGGGGAGGAGGAAACGCCCGGTCCGTGAGCGTGAGGTGACCGGTCGGGGCCGGGGCCCGCGGCGGGGCACGCCGCGGCCCGGCCCTGGCCCCTGTCACGACGAGTCGCGGTGCCGCCACCCGTGGAAGTGCGCCTGCTGGGACTCGAACCCAGGACCCTCGGCTTAGAAGGCCGATGCTCTATCCGGCTGAGCTACAGGCGCGGGAGGCTCGAGACCCTTCCGAGCCCGGGCCTAAGCTAGGCCGCGGACGCCCGGGACTCAACGAACCGCTGCGCCGGTTCCGTCGTCGGCCACGCGGCGCACCAGCACCAGCGGACCCGACTCGCCTCCGTACAGTCGTGGGCGGACAGCGTTCCCTCCCCACCCCGGTCGGTGACGCGGGCGTCCACTTCCACGGTTCCCGGACAGCCGTCGCCGTAGCTCAGCGTGAGGCGGAGCCGGTCGCCCGACCACGTTCCTTCCCCGGTGGCCTCCATCGCCACGGCAGGGATCCGCAGCGTCGCGTCGTGTTTCGGAGGCCTGCGGCTGCGCAGCTCGAGCACGAGTGGCATCCGCTGTCTCCCGAACGTGACGCTTCCGCCGAACTCAGGGGATGAAGCGCGTTTGCGCCTCCTCGCCGTCGCCACTCAGCCGTTCGTACGCCCCATCGTGGCGCAGGATCCAGGCCCGGGCCGAGCCGAGCTCGGCGTCCAGGATTTCCCGCAGCCGTGCGCGCGGGCCTTCGCCGTTCACCGGCGTGATGACCTCCACGCGCCTCCTGAGGTTGCGCCGCCGCCAGTCCGCCGAGCCGATGCAGTACTCCTCGTCCCCACCGTTCTCGAAGTAGTAGATGCGGGCGTGCTCGAGGAACCGACCGAGGATGCTGCGCACGCGGATGTTCTCGGACAGTCCCTTCACTCCGGGGCGGAGCGTACAGATCGCACGCACGATCAGGTCGATCTGGACGCCGTCCCGGGCCGCGCGGTAGAGCGCTTTCACGATCTTGCGGTCCGTGATCCCGTTCATCTTCGCCTGGATGCGCGCCGGGCGCCCGGCGCGCGCGTGCTCGGCCTCCCGATCGATGCAGCGCATCAGGTTCGTGGCCAGGGAGTGGGGCGCCACCCACAGACGGCGGTAGGTCTGGCTGGGCGGTCCGGCCGCGCCCATGAGCTCGTTGAAGAAGTCGTTGAGGTCGGCGCCGAGCTCCCCGTCCGCCGACAGCAGGCCCAGGTCCGTGTAGAAGCGCGCCGTGGCTGCGTTGTAGTTGCCGGTGCCGATGTGGACGTAGCGACGTAGCCCCCCGTCCTCGCGGCGCACGACGAGCGCCGTCTTCGCGTGCGTCTTGAAGCCCACCAGCCCGTAGACGACATGCCCGCCGGCCTCGATGAGTCGGTGCGTCCAGTGGATGTTGCTCTCCTCGTCGAAGCGGGCCTTGAGCTCCACGAAGGCGGCGACCTCCTTCCCGTTGCGCAGGGCGTCGACGAGGGCCGAGGCGAGGGGCGACTCCCTGCCGGTGCGGTAGAGCGTGAGCTTGATCGAGACCACGGCGGGATCGTGGGCGGCCTCGTCGAGGAAGCGGCCCACGGTGTGGTCGAAGGAGTCGTAGGGGTGGTGCAGGAGGACGTCGCTCTCGCCCAGCAGCTCGAAGATCGAGCGGCCCGACTCCACGGGACGCCGCGGAACGAAGGACGGGTATCGCTCCCCCGGGAGGTCGAGGTCCGCGATCTGCGCGAACGCCCGCAGGTCCAGCGGCCCATCCACCTCGAAGACGTCGCCCCTGCTGAGCACGGCGCTGTCCGTCCCGCGCTCCGAACGGAGCTCCCGCAGAAGGTGGGCGCGCATCTCGCGCGGCATGCTCTCCTGGACTTCGATGCGCACCACCGGCTTGTACGGGCGCGCCTCGACCTCGTCCTCGACCGCCTCCAGCAGGGAGTCCGACACGTCCTCGTCGATCTCGACGTCGCCGAGGCGGCTGACGCGGAAGGCGTGCACCTCCTGGACGCCGAAGGACGGGAACAGCATGGCGGCGTTGCCCTCCACGACGTCCTCGACGGCGACGAGGTCGGGTCCGTCACCCACCTGGAGGAAGCGCGGCAGGTCCTCCGGGATGGGGACGTGCGCGAGGTGCGGACGGTCTCCGTCCGTGCCGTGCAGGACGGCGGCGAGCGAGAGACCCAGGCTCGTGAGGCGCGGAAAGGGATGGCCCGGCGCGGCGGACATCGCCCTGGGCGTCAGGAGCGGGAAGATCTCCTCGGAAAAGCGGCGCGCGAGGCCGTCGCGCTCGTCGGGCCCGAGCTCCGTCCAGCGGCGGATGCGGATCCCTCGCTCGGCCAGGCTCGGCAGCAGCCGCTCGGTGAGGCAGGCGTACTGGCGGGCGAGGAGCGCGCGCGTGCGGATCGCGATCAGGTCGAGGAGCCCGTCGGCCTCCGCGGCCTCGGTGGGCGATGCGCTCCGGCTCTCCGTCTTCAGCCGTCCCACGCGGACGACGAAGAACTCGTCCATGTTGCTCGAGAAGATCGCCAGGAAGCGGAAGCGCTCGAGCAGAGGGAGGGAGGGATCCTCGGCCAGCTCGAGGACGCGCTGGTTGAAGTCGAGGATGCTCAGCTCGGTGTCCAGGAAGTCCTCGGGGTCCGAGCCGGCCACGGCGTCCCGACCCCGCGGGCCCGGGGGGACCACCGTCGGCACCCCGACGGCCCGCGGGGCCTCCCGCAGGAGCTTCCGACCCACCTCGGAGCGGACGAGCAGGAGCAGCGCGGCGGCGAGGCCGGGATCACGCAGGCGCGGCGCACCGACCCTTTCGAGAAGCTCGGCGAGCGGGATCCACACGAACCGCTCCGGCGGGGTCTCCGACGGGTGGATTTCGTGCAGCCACACCTCCAGGTCCGGCGTGTCCTTCCGGCTCTGCGCGAAGCCGACCAGCTCGAGGTCCTGGACCGGGTGGCCGCCGCCGAACAGCTCGGAAAGGAAGGCCCGGGCCAGCTCTTCTCCGGAGCCGCGGGCCGCCGGCATCGTCAGCCCCTGGGCGCCTTCGGTGAGCGCGACCGTCCCGCCCCGCAGGATCAGGAATGCCCCGCGCACCTCGTGGGGCGCGTCCGGCCGGGTCGCGGCGGTCGAGCCGGCGAGGATACGGCTCGCTCGCTCCAGCGTGTCCAGCCCGTCCGCGGACAAGCCATGCTGGGCGCGCAGACGCTCGGCCACGGTCTCGAGGCCCGGACCGCCGGGCGCCAGCTCGGTGACCACGACTTCCTGCAGCGAGCGGGTCGCGCCGGAGGTGTGGGCGACGATCCTGTCGAAGAAGACGCGGTGCACCGCGCGGCGCAGCCAGCCGATGCGCAGGTCGCGGACCTCGCGATCGACGTCCACGGCGACGAGCGGACGGAGGGCTACGGGATCCACGATCTCGCGCAGCCGCGACGCCAGCTCCGTCGGGCCGGCCAGCGTCTCGTACAACCCCTCCCCCGTGACCGGTTCCTCGAGGACGCTCTCCTCCACCACGCCCTCCAGATTCATCGCGGAGACGCTCACGAGCGCCAGCGTCTTCAGCCCGCTCGCGTCCAGGCGCAGGCGTAGCGTCATGCGACGCTCGCGCAGCAGCCCGTCGGGCGTGTCGAAGTAGGTCTCGCGCAGGAGGCGGTACTCGGCCTGCCCCGCGCTCATCCCCACGGGTCGCGCGGCCGATGCCATCGCCTCGAGGATCTCGTCCGAGGCCACCGGGAAGCTCAGGCGCCGGGACACGGGTCCTCCCCTCCGCTCGGAGTTTCCTGTCGCGGCGCGTAGACGGTCAGTCGTGCCCGTCGGCCGTGCCCCTCGTCCGACAGGTAGAGGCGGCCGTCCGGCCCGAAGGCGATCCCCTCCGCCTGGGGATGGCGGTCCTTCGACAGCTCGAGGGCCGACAGCACGCGCCCGCCGGGCGACAGCTCCACGATGGCCCGCTCCTCCGCCGCCACCAGGACGAGATCGCCGGTGGTCGGGTCGACGTCGATGCCGGAGGGATGGAGTCCGTGCTTCAGGCCGAAGGGCTCGAGCCGGTCGAACGGAATCCGCAGAGGCGGAGGAACGGGGGCCTTGGGGTCGATGGGGAGGCGGTGGATGCGGAACTCGTCCGCCCTCGGCGCGATCCTCTTGCACGCAAGAAGCAGGCTGTGCGTGGCCGCCTCGTAGGCGAGCCCCTCGATCTCGCACGAGGCGCCGACACCGGTGTCGGTCACGCGGATCGGGGAGGCCTCACCTTCCGCGACTTCCCGGAACTCGTAGAGGAGGCCGCGGCTCGACACCAGGAACCACCGGTCGCCGACGACGGCGACGCCCTCGAAGTCGCCCGCCACCGGCGCGGATGTGGACCCGAGGGCGAAGCCCCGGTCCACGTCCCCGCTCCGCGTGTCGATCGCGTAGAGGACGCCGAGCTCGTCGCCGTGCCCGAAGAGACGCCCACCGTCGGAGAACGCGAGACCGGAGATCTCGTCGAGGCGATGCGGGAGCTCGAAGCGAGCCGCGCGGTGCTCGAAGTCGAAGCGCTCGGTGAGCGGGCCGTCGTCCCGTGGAGTGGCGCCCGGCGACGCGACCTCCTGCGCCCCGATGCGGGGGGGAACGGCCAGCGCGAGCGTGAGGAGGAGCGGGAGGCGAGCCGTCACGAGCGCTTCTTGAGGCTGGCGAGCGAGCGCAACTCGGCGGCCGCGATCACGCCCGGCGTGGCCTCGCGGAGCCGGTCGAGGAGCGTGCCCTCCGCAGAGGGGCGGTCCAGCCGCGCCAGGTACTCGAGGACCAGGTTCCCGTCCGCAGCAGGCACGATCTCGGCCAGCTTCCAGCGGGTGGCGAGGGTGTCGAGCGCCGGCTCGACGACCTCCTGGGCTGGGGCGGCCTTCGGCGCGTGGACGAGCAGGAGCGCGTTGGCTCGCTTGCCTTTCTTCTTCGCCCGCTCGTCGGTGAGGTGGAGCTCCATTCGGGCCGCCCGGTCGAGCACCTCGGCGGCGTCTGCTGGAGAGGCGGCGTCCAGCACGGCCGCGTCCCCGACCATCCTGGCGGCCAAGGCCGTGTGGGGTCCGACCAGCGCGTCCCCCAGGCTCAGCTCCCCGGGACCCGCCGCGTAGACGTTGCCGAAGTGCGCCGTCCACAGGAGGAGCACCACGCCGTTGAAGAAGAGTGACAGCACTAGCGAGACGCCGAACGCCTGGACGCCACAGGCCAACCCCACCCCGATCGCGAGGAACACGTAGACCGCGTCCTTCGTGTCGTCCAGCGTGGTGCGGAAGCGCACGGCGGCCACGATCCCGGCCAGGGAGAACGCCAGCGGGATGCTGTTCTGCACGATCATGACGATCCCCGTCACGGCGACCGGGAGGATCAGCATCGTGTGCACGACCGACTCGTCGAAGCCGCGCAGACGGTGCGTGAGCATATACACCCACGTGACGGGCACCATGATGATCAGCGCCCCGAGCATGGAGATCGCGCCCAGCCCGGCCCCGGACCAGGGCGTCGCGGCGATGGGCGTGCCCACTGCGGCGGCCGCTTCCCTCCCACCTCGCGCGAAGTCGAGCGCCGTCGGAATGTGGCCGCCGCCCAGCACCTGGGCCGCGCCCGGAATCAGCCGCACGGCCAAGAAGACGACCGCCGCCAGCGCGATGTAGTAGCCGACCAGACGCAGGAGGCGGCGGAGCGTGCCTCGGGACTTGTAGCTCGCGCTCATGGTGGCCTCGGGAGGGGGCAAAACGGCTGCAAGGTGCGGCCTATCATGGGTCGCGCGCACCGCGCGGAGCAAGAACCTGCTGGCACGGAGTGGAGCCGCGGAGCATCTTGACGCCATGAGCAGCGCTTCCCGCCCCCCCACCGGCCGTGCGCGCCGTCTCGGAGAGCACCGACGGTTCGAGCAGGGGCTCGCCGAGATGCTCGGCCTCGTGCGCGGCGTGATCGCCGACGGCATCGTCTCCGAGGACGAGGCCCGGAACCTCGCCCGTTGGACGCGCGAGAATGCGGACATCGCCACCCGCTGGCCCGCGAACCTCCTGGCCCGGCGCCTCGAGCAGATCTTCCGGGACGGCCGCCTGGACGCCCGAGAGCGCCGATACATGGCGTCCGTGCTCGGCCAGCTCACCGAGAACCCCGTGGGGCTCGGCTTCGCGCTGGCCACGGACCTCCCTGTGGACCGGCCCGAGCCGGAGGTGGTCTTCGAGGGGCGGATCTTCGTGTTCGCCGGGGAGATGGCGTACGGCCCCCGGCGCGCCTGCGAGCGCGAGGTGGTGGAGCTCGGCGGGGAGTGCGAGCGCTCCGTGACGCGGCGGACGGACTACCTGGTGATCGGCGCCCTCTCCGCGGCCGACTGGGCGCAGGAGGGGTTTGGGACGATGGTGGACGAGGTCGTCCAGTACCGGGCGCGGGGCGTGCCGATCGCGATCATCTCCGAGCAGCGCTGGGCG
>Ga0315556_1000104_pt1 | contig 45518 bp, 48 predicted proteins | sample SalMarSW160310MG_FD_202112 | JGI IMG/M metagenome (GOLD analysis project Ga0315556, IMG submission 202112) | Salt marsh sediment microbial communities from the Plum Island Ecosystem LTER, Massachusetts, United States - Salt Marsh Sediment SW1603-10 ...
TCGGCGATCACCAGCGCCACGGCCTCGCCGACGTGGCGCACCTTGCCCTGCGCCAGCGCCGGGTGATGCACCTTGGGCTGCTCGGAGCCGTCGCGCCCCTTGACCGGCGCCGCCGCCGGCAGTCCCTGCGCGCCGGCCGCCGCCACGTCTTCCCCGGTGAGCACCGCGACGACGCCCGGCATCGCCCGCGCCGCGGCGGCGTCGATCGAGACGATCCTGGCGTGCGGCCGGTCGGAGCGCACGAAGTGCGCATGAGCCTGCCGCGGAAGGTCCCAGTCGGAAACGTAGCGTCCCCGACCTTTCAGCATGCGCTCGTCTTCGAGTCTGCCCTTGGCGCCGAAACTCTGCATTCAGGCGTGCGACAGCGCGATCAGGATGCTGCAGGGAGCGTAGTCGATCAGCGAGGCGCCCACCGAGCCCTTCCACCAGCGCGCCGCGAACGAGGTCTTCTGGTTGTGGCCGATCACGATCAGGTCGACGTCGAGCTCCTTCGCCAGGCGGCAGATCTCCTCTACCGGCTCGCCCACCGCCAGGTGCCCGGCGGCCTTGAAGCCCTGTTGCGTCAGCGCGTCGATACCCTCGTCGAGCACCGCCTGGGTGCGCTTCTTTTCCTCTTCCAGCAGCTCTTCCGGCACGAAACCCTCGGTCAGGAACAGGCTCGGCGGCATGCTCGCCACCGCCAGCAGGTGCGTCTCGGCGCCCAGGAAGTTCGCCAGTTCCGCGCACTCGACCAGTGCGCGTTTGCCGTCCTGGGACCCGTTGTAGGCCAGAAGGATCTTGCGATACTTCATGTGCGGGCTCCTTGCGGGGTGGCTGGGCTAGCGAAACGATTATAGCCTCAGCCCGGCGCTCCGTACGCACCCGCTAGAATCGGGCTTTTGCCGGAACCCTCATGCTAGACGTTTCCCGCAGCGACCTCGTCGCCGGCGTCGCCGGCAGCGGCACCATGGGGCGCGGCATCGTCCAGGTGCTCGCGCAGTGCGGCGTGCGCACGCTGGTGTTCGATGCGCAGCCCGGCGCCGCCGCCAAGGCGCGCGAGGCGATCGCCAAGGCCCTCGCCAAGCTGGTCGAGAAGGGCCGCCTCAAGCAGCCCGACGCCGACGGCGCGATGGCTCGCATCGAAGTGGTCGATTCCCTGGCCGCGTTCGCGCCCTGCCATGCGGTCGTAGAGGCCATCATCGAGAAGCTCGAGGCAAAGCAGGAGCTGTTGCGGTCGCTCGAGGGCATCGTCGGCGAGTCCTGCATCCTCGCCTCCAACACCTCGTCGCTCTCGGTCACCGCGATGGCCGCCGCGTGCCGCCTGCCCGGGCGCGTCGCCGGCTATCACTTCTTCAACCCGGTGCCGGTGATGAAGATCGTCGAGGTGGTCGACGGCGTGCTCACCGAGCCCTGGGTCGGCGACGCGCTGTGCGCTCTCGCCCGGCGCTACGGCCACACGGCGGTGCGCTGCAACGACACCCCGGGCTTCATCGTCAACCACGCCGGGCGCGCCTACGTGCCCGAATCGCTGCGCGTGCTGGCCGAAGGCGTCGCCGACTACGCCACCATCGACCGCATCCTGGTCGATGCCGCGGGCTTCCGCCTCGGGCCCTTCGGCCTGATGGACCTGGTCGGCCTGGACGTCACGCACGCGGTGATGCGCTCGATGTACCAGCAGTACTACGAGGAGCCGAAGTACAAGCCGTCGTACCTCAACGAGCCGCGCGTCGCAGCCGGCCTGCACGGGCGCAAGACCGGGCGCGGCTGGTACGTCTATGGCAAGGACGGCACGGCCGAGAAACCACCCGAGCCGCCGGTGCCTGCGGTCGAGCCGGGGCACGTCTGGTGCGTGCCGGAGCTGAGGGAGTTTTTGGGGAAGCTCGGCGCCCAGTTCGCCGGCGATCCGGCCACGGCCTCGGCCTGCCTGGTCGCGCCGCTCGGCCACGATGCGACCGCGAGCGCGCTCGAGCTCGGGCTCGATCCCGCGCGCACCGTCGCCATCGACCCGCTGTTCGGATTCGCCAAGCGGCGCACCCTCATGACCACGCCGCTGACCGCCCCTGCGGCGCGCGACGCGGCGCACGCGCTGCTCGCCGCGGATGGCGTGGCGGTGTCGCTGATCCGCGATTCGGCCGGCTTCGTCGCCCAGCGCGTGGTGGCGCACGTGGTCAACGTCGGCTGCGACATCGTGCAGCAGCGAATCGCCTCGCCCGCAGACCTCGACCGCGCGGTGATGCTAGGCCTCGGTTACCCGCACGGCCCGCTCGCCATGGGCGACGTCCTCGGCCCGGCGCGGATCCTCGCCATCCTCGAGGCGATGCACGAGTTCTACAAGGAACCGCGCTACCGGCCCAGCCCGTGGCTTACCCGCCGCGCCAGGCTCGGCGTTTCCCTCCTCACCCCGGAGTAACGAACATGCTAGACGCCTATATCTACGACGGACTGCGCTCCCCGATCGGCCGCCACGCCGGCAAGCTCTCCGGCGTGCGCCCCGATGACCTCGCGAGCGAGGTCATCAAGGAGGTGGTGGCGCGAAACGCCATCGAGCCGAAGGAGATTTCCGACGTCGTGCTCGGCTGCGTCACGCAGTCGGGCGAAGACTGCCGCAACGTGGCGCGTTTCGCCGCGCTGCTGGCCGGCCTGCCGCCGACCACCCCGGGAGTGACGGTGAACCGGCTGTGCGCCAGCGGCCTGCAGGCCGTCACCGACGCCGCGCGCGCGATCACCTGCGGCGAAGGCGAGCTGTACATCGCCGGCGGTGTCGAGAGCATGACGCGCGCGCCCTACGTGATGGCCAAGTCCGGGACGCCCTACGGCCGCGACGTCAAGCTGTACGACACCACGATCGGCTCGCGCTTCCCCAACCCGCGCTTCGCCAAGCAGTACGGCGACCAATCGATGCCGCAGACCGGCGACAACGTGGCGCGGGAATTCGGCATCACGCGCGAGCAGGCGGACGCGTTCGCCCTCGCCTCGCAGCAGAAGTACGCCAAGGCCGAGGCCGAGGGTTTCTACAAGGGCGAGATCCTGCCGATCGCGCTGCCGTCGAAGAAAAAGGACGCGCCGCCGGTGACGGTCGAGGCCGACGAGCACCCGCGGCGCGATTCGAGCATCGAGTCGCTCGCGCGCCTGAAGCCTCTGTTCGAGGGCGGTGTGGTGACCGCGGGCAACGCCTCCGGCGTCAACGACGGCGCCGCCGCCCTGGTTGTGGCGAGCCGCGCCTGGGGCGAGAAGCGCGGCAAGAAGCCGCTGGCCAAGATCCTCTCGGCCGCTTCGGCCGGGGTCGAGCCGCGCATCATGGGCGTCGGCCCCGCGTACGCGATTCCGCTCGCGCTCGAGCGCGCGGGGCTCGCGCTCAAGGACCTCGAGATCATCGAGATCAACGAGGCCTTCGCCAGCCAGGTGCTCGGCTGTCTCAAGCTGATGAAGCTCGACGCCAAGGACCCGCGCGTCAACCCGAACGGCGGCGCGATCGCCATCGGCCATCCGCTCGGCTGCTCCGGCGCGCGCCTTGCGCTGACGGTGGCGCGCGAAATGCAGGCCAGCGGCGCCAGGCACGCCGCGGTGTCGCTGTGCATCGGCGTCGGGCAGGGCCTGGCCGTGATCCTCGAACGAGTAAACTAGCCGCACTGGAGGTCGCCATGAACGCCCCGCTCAAAGCCAAGGCCAAGGAATCGAAAGCTCGCTTCGTCTGGGACGACCCGCTGCTGCTGGAGGACCAGCTGAGCGAAGACGAGCGCATGGTGCGCGACGCGGCGCGCGCCTACTGCCAGGACAAGCTCGCCCCGCGCGTGCTGGAGGCGTTCCGCCACGAGAAGACCGAGCCGTCGATCTTTCGCGAGATGGGCGAGGTCGGGCTGCTCGGCCCGACCATCGCCGCGCAGTACGGCGGCCCGGAGCTGAGCTACGTCTGCTACGGACTGATCGCGCGCGAAGTCGAGCGCGTCGACTCGGGCTACCGCTCGATGATGAGCGTGCAGAGCTCGCTCGTGATGGTGCCGATCAACGAATTCGGGACCGAGGGACAGAGGCAGAAATTCCTGCCGAAGCTCGCGAGCGGCGAATGGATCGGCTGCTTCGGCCTCACCGAGCCGAACCACGGCTCAGACCCCGGCTCGATGGCCACCCGCGCCAAGGCGGTAAAGGGCGGCTACAGCCTGACCGGCTCCAAGATGTGGATCTCGAACTCGCCCATCGCGGACGTGTTCGTCGTCTGGGCAAAAGACGACGAAGGCGCGATCAGGGGATTCGTTCTGGAGAAGAATTCCAAAGGCCTGTCGGCGCCGGCGATTCACGGCAAGGTGGGACTGCGGGCGTCGATCACCGGCGAAATCGTGATGGACGGCGTGTTCTGCCCCGAAGAGAACGCCTTCCCCGAGGTGCGCGGCCTGAAAGGCCCGTTCACCTGCCTCAACTCGGCGCGCTACGGCATCGCCTGGGGCGCGCTCGGCGCCGCCGAAGACTGCTGGCACCGCGCGCGGCAGTACGTGCTCGACCGCAAGCAGTTCGGCCGCCCGCTCGCGGCCAACCAGCTGATCCAGAAGAAGCTCGCCGACATGCAGACCGAGATCACGCTCGGGCTGCAGGGCTGCCTGCGGCTGGGACGGATGAAGGACGAAGGCAGCGCGACGCCCGAGATCACCTCGATCCTGAAGCGCAACTCATGCGGCAAGGCGCTCGACGTTGCGCGCATGGCGCGCGACATGATGGGCGGCAACGGCATCTCGGACGAGTTCGGCGTCGCGCGCCACCTGGTGAATCTCGAGGTGGTCAACACCTACGAGGGCACGCACGACATCCACGCCCTGATCCTCGGGCGGGCGCAAACCGGCATCGCGGCTTTCGCCAACTAGCGCGCGCCGGCGCCGAGCAGCGCCTGCTGCAGGTCTTCTAGGGTATAGGGCTTGCTGACGTAGGCGTCCATGCCGCTTGCCAGCGCGCGCTTGCGATCCTCCGGCAGCGCGCTCGCGGTCAGCGCCACGATATGGCTGTGCGGCACCGTCCCTGCGCGCTCGAGCGCGCGGATCCGGCGCGCCGTCTCGTAGCCGTCGATCCCCCGCATAACGCAGTCCATCATGATCACGTCATACGGCCGCGCCTGGACCGCCCGCAGCGCCTCCTCGCCGCCGTCGACGGAGTCCACTTCGGCGGCGAGCGTGCGCAACAGGGAGGTGGCCACCAGCGCATTGAGCGGGTCGTCCTCGACCAGCAGGACTCGCAGCGGCAGCAGGTCTCCCGCCCGCACCGGCGCGCGCACCGCTTCTCCCGCTCTGGGTTCGGCCGGCTCGAACACGGCAGTGAAACTGAATGTCGAGCCGCGGCCGAGCTCGCTCTTGACCGAGATGGTCCCGCCCATCAGGCGCACCAGCCGGCGCGAAATCGCCAGGCCCAGCCCGGTTCCACCGAAGCGGCGCACGGCCGAAGTCTCGGCCTGGAAGAACGGCTCGAATGCGTTGGCTGCCACGGCCTTGTCCATGCCGACCCCGCTGTCGGTGACCGTGAAGCCGAGCACGATGCGACCGGCAGGCCCATCCTTGCGGAACACCTGCGCCGACAGTTCGACGCCTCCTGCGGGTGTGAACTTCACTGCGTTGTCGCACAGATTGAGCAGCACCTGGCGCAACCGCAGTTCGTCCCCGTGCACGCGCTGCGGCACGTCGTCCGCCACGCGCACTCTGAACTCGAGGCTCTTGCTCACGGCCTCTTCGGCAAAGTGCCGGTGCACCGCTTCAACCGTGTCGCGGACGTCGAATTCGGCAAGCTCGAGCTTGAGCCGGCCGGCTTCGATGCGCGACAGGTCCAGGATGTGATTGACCAGCGACAGCAGCGCCTGGCCCGAGCGCTCGATCAGGCCCACGCCCTCGCGCTGCTCGGCGTCGAGCTCGGAGAGGTTGAGGATCTGGGACATGCCGAGGACCACTGTCAGTGGCGTGCGCAGCTCGTGGCTCATGTTGGCGATGAACTCTGACTTCGTGCGGTTGGCCGACTCGGCCTGGTCCTTGGCGCGCTGCAGCTGGTCGATGAGACCTTCGCGCTGCAGCTGCGCGGCAATGAGCGCTTTGGTGGCAAGCTGCGCCCGAAAGCCCATCCACAGCATCACGATCGCGTAGATGAAGCAACCGATCGCGAGCTCCAGCCTGAGGGGCGCGTCGGAGACGAACGCGAGATAGGCGACGAAGCTGCCGAGAAACACGACCACCAGCCCGGCCTGACCCGCCGCGAAATACCTGTTCGTCGTGACGCCGAGCAGCGGCACGCCGACCAGAATGGCGCCCGCCACCAGTTGCAGCAGCGGGTGATCCATGGTCGCCAGCCACACCGGAACCCAGGACCACAACAGTCCCCCGATGATCACCATGGCGTTGATGCGGAATGCCCAGACGCCGGCGCGGGCGAAGCGCTTTTCGTCGCTGCGGTACTCATGCGCCAGCCAGAAGCAGGCGGCGGCAAAGGCAGATTGCATGATCACCCAGGTATAGAGCTCGTCGACCGCGATGCTCTTGCGCAGCACCCAGCCCAGGCTCAGCGCGCCGACCACGATCAGAAACGCCGTGGCGGGAATCTCGTCGCGCGCGCCCGAGACGCGCTCGTGCAGGATCAGTTCGGCAAGCGCGGGTCGCGTCTTCGCCGCCGCATCGGGCTGGCCGAACGGCAACGCGTTTCCGGACGAAGAGGCCGTAGCCATGGTGTTGCCCTTCCCCCGTTGCCTCGCTTACGCGCTAAAAGGAATACAGGAATACTTCTATCGGAATCTCACGTCTTCTGGTGTAAGCTGTTGTGAGGAAAGGATGCTGCAATGCAGCAACGGTCGCCTGACCAAGCTCGCGCGGCGGGCGGGATAATGAACCCATGTTGCGTCGATGCGCCCTCGCGCTGTGCGCCCTTGCGCTTTCCCTGCCGCCGCCCTGCCAGGCGCGCGATCCCGCGCAAGAGCCACCCAACGCGGTGCTGCTGGTGGCCAAGCCGACCATCCTGGATCCGAACTTCAGCCAGACCGTAGTGCTGGTCACGCAGACGCGCGAGGGCGAAACGGTCGGCGTGATTCTCAACCGCCCGACGCCGCTCGCCGCCAGCGCGCTGCTGGCGCCGGAGCTGCCGAGCGGCAATTACCACGATTCCATGTATTTCGGCGGCCCGGTGCTGCGGCAGGTGATCGTCGCCCTGTTCCATTCGGAGCGCCCGCCGCCCGCCCCCGCTTTCCACGTGCTGAAGGACGTCTACCTCTCGATGCACCCGGACAACATCAGGATGCTGCTCGAGAGCAAGCAGCGGCGCTATCGCCTGTACGTCGGCTTCTCCGGCTGGGCGCCGGGCCAGCTCGAGGCCGAACTCGACGGCGACGGCTGGTATGTACTGCCCGCGGAAGACGACTTGCTGTTCAGGCAGGACACCGCGGGCCTGTGGCAGGAACTGGTGCTCAGGGCGAGCGGCCCGCGGGCTGCGATCCCGCTCGAACGCACGGCGCACGCCCGGTCGGGGGAGGCCGTGTTTCTGATCGCCGAGCCCGGCCTGCGCGACATCGATTACCGGCAGGCGGTGGTGATCGCGGCGCGGGCGCCGGAGGGCGGGCACGTGGGGGTAATCCTGAACCGCCCGACGCGGCGCTCGCTAGGCAGCCTGTTCCCCGACCACGAGCCCTCGAAGAAAGTGCGCGACCCGGTGTTCTACGGCGGCCCGTATTCGAGCGACGCGCTGGTGGCGCTGGTGCGCAGTGCGGCCAGCCCCGGAGGGGGCTCGCTGCCGTTGCTGAAAAACCTCTATCTGGCGTTCCGCGCCGCCACCATCGACCACGTCATCGAGACGACGCCGAACGATGCGCGCTACTACGTCGGCTACGTCGGCTGGCGCCCGGGCGAGCTGCAGCGCGAGGTCGACCACGGCCTCTGGTCGGTGCTGGACGCGGACGTCGATACCGTGTTCCGCGAGGACACCGGCGGTTTGTGGCAGGAGCTGCGGCGTCGCTCGCACCGCATACGCGCCGGCCTGCGCTGTCAGGCCGCGGCCTTGGACTGCGCCTTGTCGAAGGCCATCTTGCCGCCGCGGTAGTCGACGATGATCGTGTCCCTCGGTGCGAAGCCGCCCTGGAGGATCGTGCGCGCAAGCGGGTTTTCGAGCTCCGACTGGATCGCGCGCTTGAGCGGCCGCGCGCCGTAGACCGGATCGAAACCGACCTTGGCCAGCTCGGCGATCGCGGCCTCTGACACCTCGAGACCGAAGTCCATCTTCGCCAGGCGCTGCCTGAGCACGCCGAGCTGAATGCGCGCGATCGCGGCGATCTGCGCCTCGGCCAGGCCGTGGAACACCACCACCTCGTCGATGCGGTTGATGAATTCGGGCCGGAAGTGCGACTTCACCTCGCCCATCACGGCCAGCTTCACCACGCCGTAGTCGCTGTCGGCCATCTGCTGGATCATGTGCGAGCCGAGGTTGGAGGTCATCACGATCACGGTATTCTTGAAGTCGACCGTGCGTCCCTGGCCGTCGGTCAGGCGCCCGTCGTCGAGCACCTGCAGCAGGACGTTGAACACGTCCGGATGCGCCTTTTCGATCTCGTCGAACAGGATCACCGCATAGGGCTTCCTGCGCACCGCTTCGGTGAGCGTGCCGCCCTCCTCGTAACCGACGTAGCCCGGCGGCGCGCCGATCAGGCGCGCGACCGAGTGCTTCTCCATGAATTCCGACATGTCGATGCGCACCAGATGCTCTTCCGAGTCGAACAGGAACGCGGCGAGCGCCTTGCACAGCTCCGTCTTGCCGACCCCCGTCGGGCCCAGGAACAGGAAGCTTCCATAGGGTCGATTGGGATCGGACAGGCCCGAGCGCGAGCGGCGGATCGCATCCGACACCAGCCGCACGGCCTCGTCCTGGCCGACCACGCGCTCGTGCAGCTTGTCCTCCATCTTCAGCAGCTTGTCGCGCTCGCCCTGCATCATCTTCGACACCGGGATGCCGGTGGCGCGCGAGACCACCTCCGCGATTTCCTCCGCGCCGACCTGGGTCCGCACCAGCTTCGTCTTTGCGCTCTGCTCGCCCTTCTCCGCTTTCTTCTGCTGCGCTTCGAGCTGCGGCAGCTTGCCGTACTGCAGCTCGGCCAGCTTGTCGTACTGGCCCTTGCGCTGCAGCTCGGCCATCTGCTGGCGCAGCTTCTCGATCTCTTCCTTGATGTGCTGGCTGCCCGCGACCTGGGCCTTTTCGGCGTTCCAGATCTCCTCCAGGTCCGAGTACTCCTTCTCCAGCTTCGCGATCTCGGCCTCGATCAGGGCGAAGCGTTTGCGCGAGGCCTCGTCCTTCTCCTTCTTCACCGCCTCGCGCTCGATGCGCAGCTGGATCAGGCGCCGGTCGAGCCGGTCCATCGACTCGGGCTTGGAGTCGATCTCCATCTTGATGCGCGCCGCGGCCTCGTCGATCAGGTCGATCGCCTTGTCCGGCAGGAAGCGGTCGGTGATGTAGCGCTGCGAGAGCTCCGCCGCGGCGACGATCGCCGGGTCCGTGATCTCGACGCCGTGGTGCAGCTCGTACTTCTCCTGCAGGCCGCGCAGGATCGCGATGGTCGCCTCGACGCTCGGCTCGCCCACCAGCACCTTCTGGAAGCGGCGCTCGAGCGCGGCGTCCTTCTCGATGTACTTGCGGTATTCGTCGAGCGTGGTGGCGCCGACGCAATGCAGCTCGCCGCGCGCGAGTGCCGGCTTGAGCATGTTGCCGGCGTCGATCGCGCCCTCGGCTTTGCCCGCGCCGACCATGGTGTGCAGCTCGTCGATGAAGACGATGGTGTTGCCTTCGTCCTGCGCCAGCTCCTTGAGCACCGCCTTGAGGCGCTCCTCGAACTCGCCGCGGTACTTGGCGCCCGCCAGCAGCGATGCCATGTCGAGCACCAGAACGCGCTTGTTTTTCAGCGTCTCGGGCACCTCGCCGTTGACGATGCGCTGCGCCAGGCCCTCGACGATCGCGGTCTTGCCCACGCCGGGTTCGCCGATCAGGACCGGGTTGTTCTTGGTGCGCCGCTGCAGGATCTGGATCGTGCGCCGGATTTCGTCGTCGCGGCCGATCACCGGGTCGAGCTTGCCCTGGCGCGCGCGCTCGGTCAGGTCGAGGGTGTACTTCGCCAGCGCCTGGCGCTGCGACTCGTCGGCCTGCCCGCTCACGCTGGCGCCGCCTCTCACCTGCTCGATCGCCTTCTCAAGCGCACCCTTTGTCACCCCCGCCTGCTTGAGCAGGCGTCCGCTCTCGCCCTTGTCGCCGACCGCCGCGATGAGGAACATCTCGGAGGCGATGAACTGGTCGCCGCGCTTCTGCGCTTCCTTGTCGGCAACGTTGAGCAGCGACGTGAGCTCGCGCGAGACGTGCACCTCGCCCGCAGTGCCCTCGACCTTGGGCAGCCGCCCGAGCGCCTGCGCCAGCGCCTGCTTGAGGCCGTTCGGGTTGCCGCCCGCCTTGGCGACCAGCGACGAGGCGCCGCCGTCCTCCTGCTCCAGCAAGGCGAGCAGCAGGTGCTGCGGCTCGATGTACTGGTGGTCCTGGCCGACCGCCCGGCTCTGGGCATCCGCCAGGGCTTCCTGCAGCTTGGTGGTGAACTTGTCGAAGCGCATCGTCTTGATCCCGTTGCGAAACCTGTAACGCAGGTGGGGTCATTTGCGGCGGTTTCAAGCGAAAAAAAAGCCCGGCCGAAGCCGGGCTTTTCGACCGGGTCTGCGTGATTAGTTCGGCAGCACGACCGAGTCGATGACGTGGATTACGCCGTTCGACGCCATGATGTCGGTCTTGATCACGTTCGCGTCGTTGACCTTAACCCCGGCGCTCGAAACGTCGAGCATCAGGTTCTGGCCTTCGACGGTCTTGACCGAGCCGGACTTGACGTCCTTCGCCATCACCTCGCCGGGCACCACGTGGTACGTCAGCACCTTGGTGAGCATCGACTTGTCGGCCAGCAGCGCCTGCAGCTGCGCAGCCGGGATCTTGGCGAACGCGGCGTCGGTCGGGGCGAACACGGTGAACGGGCCGGGTCCTTTCAGGGTGTCGATCAGGCCCGCTTCGGTCAGCGCCTTGGCGAGTGTGCTGAACTGGCCGGCCGAGACCGCAGTGTCGATGATGTCGGACTGCGTTGCGATCGCGGGGGTCGAGGTCTCGGCGTCGGTGTAGCGGTCGGCCGAGGCGAACTTCATGCCGGCGTCCGATGACGTGGCGACCGCGGGGCTCCAGCTCTCGGCGTCGGTGTACGTGCTGGCCAGGGCGGCGGTCATGCCGGTCGCCAATGCAGCGGCGACTGAAGCGGAAACGAGCAGCTTGGGAAACGAGGTCATGGGTGAGGCTCCTATGGGTTGGTTGATGACTGACGAATGGTGCAAACGCATTGTCCACTCAAAATTCATGTTTGTCTAGGACAATCTATAATATCTTGATTTTACTAATACTTTTATTGTGTTTCTTGATGTTTTTGTCCTGGACAGCATTATGAGACAGTCCTTAGGCCGGGGTTGCGAATAGGTTGAACCGACCCCACCTAACTCTCTTGTTAGGCAAAGCGCGGGACCCATCGACGATGCAAAAGAACACTCAAGTCAACATCGCATACGTGATCTTCGCGTTCTTCGCCGTGCTGTTGATGCAGCAGTGGTGGCACCAGGTCCAGACCGTCGAGGTGGTGCCCTATAGCCAGTTCGAAAAGCTGCTCGCCGACAACCGGATCTCGGAAGTGGTGGTGTCGGACCAGACCATCACCGGCAAGCTGAAGTCGCCCCAGGGCAGCAAGAGCACCGTGGTGGCGAACATCGTCCAGCCCGAGCTCGCCGACCGGCTGTCCAAATACGACGTCAAGTTCACCCGCGTTTACGAGAGCACCTTCCTGCGCGACCTGTTGTCGTGGGTCGTGCCCGCGCTGGTGTTCTTCGGCGTCTGGTTCTTCCTGGTGCGGCGCTTCGCCAGCCAGCAGGGCATGGGCAGCTTCATGAACATCGGCAAGAGCCGGGCCAAGGTCTACGTCGAGAGCAAGACCGGCGTCACCTTCGCCGACGTCGCGGGCGTCGACGAGGCCAAGGCCGAGCTGCAGGAGGTGGTCGAGTTCCTAAAGAACCCGGAGCGCTACGGCAGGCTCGGGGCGCGGATACCCAAGGGCATTCTGCTGGTCGGGCCGCCGGGCACCGGCAAGACACTGCTCGCGCGCGCGGTCGCGGGCGAGGCCGGTGTGTCGTTCTTCTCGATCTCGGGCTCCGAGTTCGTCGAAATGTTCGTCGGTGTCGGCGCCGCACGCGTGCGCGACCTGTTCGAGCAGGCGCGGCAGAAGGCGCCGGCGATCATCTTCATCGACGAGCTCGACGCGCTGGGGCGGGCGCGCGGCTCCGGCATGATGGGCGGCCACGACGAGAAGGAACAGACGCTCAACCAGCTGCTGTCCGAGCTCGACGGCTTCGACCCGAGCATCGGCCTGGTGCTGCTCGCGGCCACCAACCGGCCCGAGATCCTCGACCCGGCCCTGCTGCGCGCGGGGCGCTTCGATCGCCAGGTGCTGGTCGACCGTCCGGACAAGATCGGCCGGCTGCAGATCCTGCAGGTCCACGCGAAGAAGATCCGCCTCGCCGCAGGCGTCGAGCTCGAGCAGGTCGCCGCCCTCACGCCGGGATTCTCCGGCGCGGACCTGGCCAACCTGATCAACGAGGCCGCGCTGCTCGCGACCCGCCGCGGCGCGGACTCGGTAACGCTGAACGACTTCACCCAGGCCGTCGAGCGCATCGTCGCGGGGCTGGAGAAGAGAAGCCGGGTGCTGAACGAGACCGAGCGCCGCACGGTCGCCTACCACGAGATGGGGCACGCACTGGTGGCGATGTCGCTGCCGGGCAGCGACCCGGTGCACAAGATCTCGATCATCCCGCGCGGCGTCGGCGCGCTCGGCTACACCATCCAGCGCCCGACCGAAGACCGCTTCCTGATGACCCGCGAGGAGCTGGAAAGCAAGATGACCGTGCTGCTCGGCGGCCGTGCCGCCGAGAAGGTCGTGTTCGATCACCTCTCGACCGGCGCCGCCGACGACCTCGCCAAGGTGACCGGCATCGCGCGCAGCATGGCGTTGCGCTACGGTATGGTGGAGAAGCTCGGCTCCGTCTCCTTCGATGACGAGCGCCCCAACTTCCTCGGCGTGCCCGGCGCCGCGCCGCGCGAGTACAGCGAAGACACCGCGCGCGAGATCGACATCGCGGTGCGCGACATCGTCCATGCCGCGTTCGACCGCGCGGTGACGATCCTGACCCGCGAGCGCGACGTGCTCGAGCGCGGCGCCAAGCTACTGCTGGAGAAGGAAACGCTCGTCGAGGCCGAGCTCGCCGAGCTGGAGTCGGCGCTCAAATCGGCCGCCGCAGCGTGAGCAGCGCCGGCGCCTCACGCATCGAGGATTCGCTCCCCCCCGCCGCGCGCGCCGAGCTTGGTATCTTGCCCCGCGACCTGCTCGCGCGGGCGCGCTGCCTCGACGTCGAGGCGGGCACGGTGCTCTTTCGCCTGGGCGAGCGACCCGCGCTGCTGTATTACGTGCTGAAGGGCGAGATCGCGCTGCTGCGCCACTCGGTGCGAGGCCAGGCGATCGTCCTGCAGCGCGCGCGGCGCGGCTTCCTCGCCGAAGCGAGCGTCGAGTCGCGCAGCTATCACTGCGACGGCGTAGCGCGGGCGCCGAGCCGTGTGTGCACGCTGCCTTTGGGGGCGCTGCGCCGGGCGCTTGCCGAAGACGGCGCCTTCGCCGCCGGCTGGGCGGGCCACCTCGCAGGGGAAATCCGCCGGCTGCGCGCGCGCGCCGAGCGCCTGCAGCTGCACGGAGCCGAGGCGCGCATCGTTCATTTCGTGGAATCGGAGGGCGTCGACGGCGCGGTCGAGCTCGACCAGCCGCTCAAATCCTGGGCGCTCGAGCTCGGCATCACACACGAAGCGCTCTACCGGGCGCTCGCACGCATGACGCGCGCCGGCCGACTGGAACGCGCCGGCTCCAAGCTGCGCCTGTTGCGCTGAGCGCGCTGCTCAGGACGCTCGACGAGCGACGATGAAGTAGTGCTCCGGGGTCTGCCGCCCCTGGTGCTGCACCGAGAAGCCCGCGCTTTCGCACCACGCTTCGACCTGCTCGGGTGCGAGCCGGGACGCGCGCGGCGCGCCCTCCTCGCATGGGCCGGCCGGATGAAACTCGGCAACGACAACGAGAGCATGTGCAGGAACAAGCCCGTGCAGTTTGCGCAGAATGCCGGCCGGATCCTCCGCATGGTGCAGGACCATGGAGACGAGCGCTGAATCCGCGCGCACCTCGGCTCCGTCCAGCGCGGCGGCGTCGGCCACCATCCGCCTGATCTGCCGCACGCCGCGTTCGTTCTGCAACCGCTCCAGGTAGGCGAGCGCCTCGGCCGACCGATCGACCGCGTACACGATGCCCTCCGGCCCGACCCGCTCGGCGAGCACGAGGCTCACGTAACCGGGCCCCGCCCCTATCTCCAGCACGCGATCGCCCGGCTTGAGACGAAGGGCGTCCATCCAGCCGGCGACGAGCTCGGCTCGCTGCATTTGCCTTTCGTACACCTCGTCCCAGCTGAGATGGCTCAGGTCTTTCTGAAAGGCCTGCTCCACGACGGAGCTCATCAAAGACCGAAGCGCGCGACCGACCACGCCGCCAGCCCGAGCGTCGCGATGATCGAGATCACGCCCATGACGCGGGTCGAGGCGGGGCGCCTCGGGTCCCGAATCTGATAGGCAATTACGCCGACCATCGCCAGCGACATCCCCAGCATCGCGTCGCGAACCGCCGGCGCCGCCGTCATGAACTGCATTCCCGCCTCCCCCAGCCCGAACGCGAGGAAAAGCATATGGAGGGTGTGATGCTGGCTGGCGAGAAACGCGAGCGCCACCGCGCCGACCGAGGCGGCCCGGCCGCCCCCGACAGGGGCTCGTTCGGCTCCACAACTGCCGTCGCGCGGATGCGCGCCGGGAATGCCACTCAAGGTAGTTTTCATCGGGTAGACGGACGAATCGAGGTATCTCGGACACCCGGGAGCGTAATCCGCTCGCGGCACCCGGCATATGATCCTGGTCATACGCGCTCAGGACGGTCGCGGCTAAGCTCTCGACTCAACCCAGTCGCTTTCAAGGAGCGCAATGAGAATTCGAATGTGCGCGGCGGCCGTCGGCGCCGTCGTCCTCGCAGCCGGCGCGGCGGCAGCGGCGGCCGCCGCCGAAGAGCATCACCACTCGATGTCGATGGAGCACGAGGCGACGCGCCCGGTCGCGGTGCAGGACACGCGCGAGCTGGTGCATTTCCCCCCAGCGCTGATCGAGCACGAAATGGCCAACATGCGCGACCACCTGATCACGCTGTCGCGGATCCAGGAATACCTGGCGAAGCGCGAATTCGACAAGGCCGGCGAGCTGGCGGAGAAGCGCCTGGGGATGTCCTCCTTCGGCCTTCACGGCGCACACGAAGTCGCCCCGTACATGCCGAAGGGCATGCAGGACGCGGGCACCGCCATGCACCACGCGGCCAGCCGCTTCGCAATCGCGACCCAGCAGGCGGCGATCGACGGCGACGTCGCGAAGGCGCTCGGCGCGCTGAACGAAGTAACGCAGGCCTGCGTCGCCTGCCACGCCGCTTACCGGCTGAGATAGAAGCCAGGAGACGAATCCAACAACGGGTCGAACAGGGAGGGGGCCATGTCTGAATCCGCTATGTTTTCGACGCGAGCGGCGATTGCCGCCGTCTTCACCGCGCTCGTCGCTGCCGCGCCTTGGACCGACGCACACGCGCAAGGCGCGATGCATGCGCCTGCCGCCCCGGGCCACAAAATGGGCGGCATGGCTCCGAAAGGCCCGGCATTCGAACCGGCCACGGTGTGCAAGCAGTGCCACGCGGAGATCTATCGCGACTGGTCGCGCTCGATGCACGCGCATGCGCGCGAGGCGTGGTACTTCGCCCACAAGGTCGGCTCCGAGCGCATGGGCATGTCCTGCTACAACGAGCAGAAGGTCGCGGTCGCCTGCCAGACCTGCCACGAGCCCGGCGGAGTCTATCCCTTGGGAGCGGTGCTGCAAGGTAGCCCGCCCGCCCGCGCCGCGACCGAGGGCGTAACCTGCGACGTCTGCCACCGCGTCACCGAGGTGAAGGGCACCGGGCAGTTCGCGTTCGGGCCGAAGGACACCAAGCGCGGACCGTACCGGGATGCGAAGTCGCCCTACCACAAGACCGCGTATGCGCCGCTCGTTCAGAAGTCAGACTTTTGCGTCGCCTGCCACGGCCAGTTGAACAACCTGAACGGCCTCAACGTCTGCGACACGGTGAGCACCTGGCGCAAAAGCCGCTACGCGGCCGAGGGGAAAACCTGCCAGTCCTGCCACATGCCCGCCGCGACCGGCGCCGCGGCGAGCGGCCCCGCGGTGCCGCCCGACACCCCCAAGAATAGACCGCTGCACCGTCACGTCTTCCGCGGCCCGCACAGCGATCCGAGCATCTTGCGCGAGGCGGCGAAGCTCGAACAGACGGTGGCGAAGGCGGCAGACGGCGGCCTCGAAATCCGGGTCAGCGTGACCAACTCGGGCGCGGGACACGACCTGCCCACGGGGCTACCCGACCGGCTGATCACGCTAAAAGTCGAGGCGAAGGACGGCGGCGGGAACATCGTATGGCAGAACTGGCGCGACGACCCTTATCGCGAGGATCGCCAGGCGGCGTTCGGCCTCTTCGGCTTCAATCCCAAAGGCGGCGAGGTTCCGCCGATGGGCGCGTCGCGGCTCGATCGCCTGAACCTCATACCGGGCGCGACGCGCGCGCTCGCCTACCGGCTGCCGGCCGACATCGCGCAAAGGGCGGTGCGGGTGGAGTCCCGGCTCACGTATTTCGCGGTGCGGGCCGAGAATGCGGCGTACTTCGGCGTCTGGGGCCTCGCCGGGACGGAGCCGAAGCCGATGGCCGAGATCGCCACGGCCGTGCACTGACGGGGGCGGTCCAGAATCGGCATCGCTCGATAGGGTCAGGCCCTGAGTGTCCGCGCTTGCCCCGCGGCGATCAGCCCCGACGCGGCGAGCACCGTCAGCGACAGGAGCAGGCCGCTGAGGTTGGTCAGGAAATCGGTGGCGGCACGCAGATCGCTTCCGATGCCGTAGCCCAGTCCGAGGTAAGCCGATGTCCAGATAACACGGCCGAGGATCGTCACCGCAAGGAACTCCGACAACCGGTAGCGGCCGGCCCCCGCCAGGACGCTCACGACGGAGCTGAGATAGGACGCGAACGTGCGCGTGACGAGCACCGTCCAGGAACCCCAGTGTTCGAACAGCAGCTTCACGCGAATCGAGCGCCCGGGCGTGTAGCCGAACCACCGCCCGTGGCGCTCGAGAACTCCGCGCCCGAGCGCGCGCCCGATCCCGTAACCGACCGCGTCTCCAAGGACCGAGGCCGCGAGCGTGATCGCGCCAGCCCAAAGCCAGCTCATGCGGCCCTGCGCCGCCAGCGAGCCCGCGACCGTCGTCGCCACGCCGTCGGGCAGCGGCAAGCCGATCGAACCCAGCAGGATCGTAAGTCCGAGGGCCGGATAGCCGTAGATCAGCACGGCGGCGAGACATTCATCGCCGATCGTGCCCAGCCAGCTCGAGCCGTTGCTTGCCTGATTTGCTGAGGCGTCCGGCGCAACGCGCCCGACTTCCCGCTGAACTTGCTGCACGTATTCGCGCGGCGAGACGCCCTTGCGTTCAGCGAGCGTCCTCAGGCTCGTTTTCGGATCCGTGTTCCGGTTCAACCCGAGGCGCTCGACCAGAGCCGCTTCGGGCGCATGGTAGGCGGTCGATACGTAGTCGAGCGTCATCCACGCACGGATGCTGCTCGTCGCGGGCGCACCTGCTTCGTACGCGGAACGCAGCAGCCGGAACGAGCCGAAGCTGCGGAGTCCGAAGAAGACACTCGACAGCGCCGCCACGGCGCATACCGCAAGGGCGACGCGTCGCGCCCGATCGGACCGAAAGTCGATCCACCTGCTCACTCGTCACCCTTGCGTTTCTTCGAAAAGAAATCTGATACGAGGCCGATCATTCCGGCACCCGGGTGCATCGGCATGGTCGGACCCGATCCCGCTTTCGGGCCGCGCACGATTCGGACCAGCGCAGCGATCAGGATCACGCCGATGAAGACCAGCATCGGCTAGGGCAGGCGCGCGAACAGAGACGCCCATTGAGAAGGCGAGCTCACGTCGATCTCCGTTCCCTTGAACGTCGCGAGAACCGGCCGCTTCACCTGATCGCCGCAATGAAGGGCGGCGCAAGCCATCAGAAGTAGTAGCGTGCATAGAGCTCGACCTTGCGCGAGTTCGCCTTCTCGCCGAAGTCGGTCGAGCTGCCGCCGTGCAGCAGGTATAGCCGCAGGCGCAGCTCGAGGTTGTTGAAGCCCGTGTACTGCAGCTCCGGCGTCACCTGGAAGCTGTGATCGTCCAGATTCACCATCGCGAATAGGGCCGTTTGAAGATAGACCACGCCCAGTGCATCCGGATGCTGGGCGCGGAAGTACAGGTAGTTCTCGCCGGAGAACGGCCGGGCGTAGCTGCCCCGCCCCAGCGCGAGCGCCCTTGCGAGGAGCGGGTTTGGCTGAGGCCGGGCAAAGGCGGCATCGACCAGCTCATAGAAGCTGTCGACCTCGGCCTCCGAGTAGCCGGTGCCGTTGCGGTAATACTCCGCGATGTAGGTCGTGTTGCCCTGGGTGAGATAGCGCAGCCCGAGAAGGTAGCTGGTGGCATTTCCGACCTCGGTCGTCACGCGCCCGCTCGCGTCGGTGACGGGCTTGGCGAACTGCAGGATGCGCGCCCACTCGCCGTGGATCTCGAGATTGGTCTTCAGGTTGCGCGCGAAATCGAAGCCGTAGCGCGCCGGGCGACTGCCCTTCGCCTGCCAGGCGAAATCGAGATCGGTGTCGCGGTACAGGGCGTAGATCTTGAACGCGGGATTCGGGTGACCGCTCGCGCCGAGGTCGCCGTTGACGTCGCTCGTCACGGGCACGAGTACCGGCGTGAAGGCGACCGTCTGCAGCGCGCCGCCCGGGTTCCAGATGAAATCGCCGTCGGCCATCACGTAGCCTTCGCGCGCGAGCTGCGGGTCGTTCGGGTCCTTGGGTCGCTGCACGAAGCCGATCGCATTGAACGCGTAGCCCTTGCCCCAGCTGAGCGCGCGCTTGCCCGCTTCCAGCGTCAGACCCGGCTTGGGGCGAAGGGAGAGGGCCGCCTCGTAGATCCTGCTGTTTCGGTCGTCGGCGAGCCGGTCCTGCGAGGCGTCGGCGTGAACGCGGAAATCCAACGTGGCGATGCTTTGACGGACCTTTCCCGCCAGCTCGAGCGTCTCGGTCATGCGGTCGAGCGACTGGCGCTGCGGCTTGCCGAAGTAATTGAGCTTGTAGAAGGCGCCGTCGCGGTTGAGCGCGAAGTTCTCGGCTTTGAGCTCGGCGTAGCCGTTCAGCTCGAACGGCTTCTTCTCGAACTGCGAGACGTCGAAGCTGTAGTTGTCCGCCTGCGCGCCCGCGGCGACGAGGAGGAGAACGAGCGGCCAGTACCGCCGCCGCCTCCGCAGCGGTTTCATTTGCGCAGCTCTTCGACCCGCGGCAGGTAGTTCAGCGTAAAGATTTCGTCCTGCAGGGTCGCCTTCTTCAGGCCCGACCACAGCATCACCGACTTGTAGCCTTTGTAGAGCGGGCTGTCGGTCTCCAGCTGCGCGGGCCGCTTGATGCCACCGCCGAAGTCCTTGATGTTGCTGAAGTGCAGCGTCTTGAGCAGCAGCCCGCTCGCGGCATAGCACTCGATCTTGAGCGGCAGCAGGTGCCGCTTGTCGACCCACATCTTGAGGCGGTCGTAGGCGACCTCGCCTGTCTTCGCCTTGAGCTCCAGAAGATATTGGTCGCCCTGCTCTTCCGCCTTCTGGACGTCATACTCTGCCGTGTAGTCGATGCGCAGGATGTCGGCGTTGTTGAACACACTGCCGGTCACCGATTGCAGGCTCGTGATCCGGATCGGCTTGCCGACGCTGGGCATGTAAAGCCACATGTTCTCGCCCAGGCGCAGCGTCACCCGGCCCTTGTCGGCGGGCGGCGCCAGGAACAGGGCGAGCACCTTGTCGCCTCCCTTCTTGACGGTCCACAGCACGTACTCCTTGCGGCTGCCGTCGGGCTGGATGTCGATCAGCTTGCGGTAGGACTCGTAGGACTCGGGCTCGAGGTTGCGGTCCACCTTCTGCAGGATCTGCTGCCCGTCGAGCGCTAAGGCCGGGGAAGCAAGCAGCAGCAAGCTCGACAGGAGGAGTACGGACCTCATGCTCAGACGTGCCCCAGGGCGCGCACCGGATCCATGCGCGAGGCCTTCCACGCCGGCTGCAGGCTCGCCAGAAGCGCCATGACAACCACCAGGCCGGCGATCGTTGCGACGTCGGCGACGCCGACCGAAGGCGCCAGCACCAGCCCTTGCGTCCTGGCGAAATTGAACACGATCTTGTGGGCGTTGAGCGCCCAGATCACGGCCACGCTGACCGCCGTGCCGAGCAGCGCACCGCCGACCCCGAGCAGCAGCCCCTCGCTGAGAAAGATCGCCATGATCCTGCCGGGCGGCGTGCCGATCGCCGAAATCGTGCCGATCTCGCGAATGCGCTCGTACACCGCCATGATCATCACGTTGAGCACGCTGATGAGGACGATCGAGACCAGCATGATCTTGATGAAGATAGTGAGCAGATCGATCATGTTCACGACGCTCGAGAACGGCGAGAGCTCGGCCCAGGTATGCACCTCGAGCATCGGCTTGCCCTGCTGGTTGACCGTGCCCGCGAACGCCCGCTTGAGCTGCGCGTCCACCCGAGCGAGCTGTGCGGGATTCTTGAGCCGGATCGCGATCTCGTTCACCTCGGGCTGCGTGATGCGCAGCAGGCTCCTCGCGTCGTTGATGTCGATGTAGCCGTCGCGACCGCTCGGTCCCGAGGCGCCCTCGAGCACGCCGCGCACGACGAAGGTCTTGCCGTTCATCGATCCCTGCAGGTTGGTCGCCACCAGCACCACGGTGTCGCCCACCTTCACCTTGAGGCCCTGCGCGAGCAGCGACGGGATCAGGATTTCGCCAGGCTTGAGAAGCGGCGGCGCCTTGCTGCCGGCGATCAGCCGGGTCGGCATCAACGGCACGGTGGCGGCTTCCCGGGCGGGGTCGACGCCGTTCACCCGGATGCTGGTGGTTTCCGTGAAGTTGCTGAACATGGCGCCGAACTTGAGACGCTCCGAGTAGATGTCGATCTCCGGCACCTTGTCGAGCACCTGCTCGACTTTTTTCACCAGCGCCGGCTGCATGTTCAGATTGAGCGGCGAGTTGTCGATCGAGGCGACGTAGCCCTTGCGGTGCACTTCCAGGTTGCCGAGCATGCCGTCGGTGAACTGGCCGATCATCAGCGCCTTGAACGAGCCCGAGACGCCGACGAAGAGCAGCACCGCGACCACGCCCAGCGTGATCAGGCTCGAGGTGAGCAGCGTGCGCCGGCCGTAGCGAACGAGGTTGCGAAACGCGATCTTGAGAACATTAAGCATGAGCCGCCACCGGCGCCGGCGCGACCGCGGGCGCGCGCATCCGGCCGTCCTCTAGCGTGAACAGCACCTCGGCCTCGGCCATGATCTTGGGATCGTGGGTCGAGAACAGGAACGTCGTGCCGAGCTCGTCGCGCATCTTCTTCATCAGCCCCAGGACCTGGTACGCGCTGTCGTGATCGAGGTTCGCGGTCGGCTCGTCGGCGAGCACGAGCTTCGCGTTCGTCGCCAGCGCCCGCGCCACCGCCACCCGCTGCTTCTGGCCCCCCGAGAGCTGGTCCGGGCGCTTCCCCGCCTGCGCCGCCATCCCGACCGCCTCGAGGAGGCGCGTGATCTGCGCGCGGCGCTTCTGCTCGGGCCAGTTCTGCACCATGATCAGCGGATACTCGATGTTCTCGTAGGCCGAGAGCACCGGGATCAGGTTGAAGTCCTGGAAAATGAAGCCCATGTGCCGCCCGCGGAAATTCGCGGCCGCGCGCCGGTCGAGCGAGGCGACGTCGGTGTCGACCACCGTCAGCTTCCCGCTCGTCGGATGGTCGAGGCAGCCGATCATGTTGAGCAGCGTCGTCTTGCCGCTCCCCGAGGGGCCCACGAAGGCGACGAAGGACCTGGCCTCGATCGCGAAATCGACGCCGCGCACCGCCTGGACCTCGACTTCCCCGCTACGGTAGGTCTTGACCAGCTTTTCCGCGCGCACCAGGCTCATCAAACGATTTGCAGAAGTTTATCCAGATTCATTCTTTCTCGGCACGGGCGGCGCGTATTGACCTGGGTCAATCAAGAGCAGCGGCTAGAGCACCAGATAGCTCGCCTTGGTCAGCGCGCCAGAGCCAACGCCTCGCGAGCCGCCATTCCGACCGATTCGCTAAGCGTCGGATGCGGGTGAATCGCCGCGGCAAGGGCTTCCACGGGGATTCCGGACCTCACCGCCAGCGCTCCCTCTCCGAGCAGCGAGGCTGCGCCTTCAGTCAGGATGTGAACGCCGAGCAGCGCGCGGTTGGTCTTGTCGTAAACGAGCTTGAGTAATCCTTCGGGATGTCCCGACACCTGGGCCCGCGCGTCCGCCCGGAAATCGTAGCGCGCGACGCCCACCTCGTGCCCCGCCGCGCGTGCCTCGCCCTCGGTCAGGCCCGCCATCCCTAGCTCTGGCTCGCTGAAGATGACCGCCGAGTTGAACGCCGGCTCCGGAAAGCGGGTGGGCCGGCCGAGCAGATGTCGTGCGAGCGCCAGCGCCTGCGCGCTCGCCCAATGGGCGAACATCGGGTGGCCGACGACGTCGCCGATGGCGTAGATACCCGGCTCGTCGGTCTCCAGCTTCGCGTCCACCTTGACGCCGTGATGGTCGTAGCGCACATGGGTGTGCTCTAGGCCCAGCGTCTCCACGTTGGGGCGGCGCCCGGTCGCCACGAGCACGCGCTCCGCCTCCACCTCGTGCGGCGTGCCCGCCGCATCGCGGTATTGCACGCCGACGTGATCCGCCTTAGGGACAATCGCCGCGACTGCCGCGCCGAGCTCGAGCGCGACGCCTTGCCGCCGGATGTGACCGTCGAGCGCGGCGGCTATTTCCTCGTCGACCGGCGCCAGGATGCGCGGCCCCGCCTCGAGCAGCGTAACCCGGCTGCCGAAGGCGGCGAAGATCTGCGCCATCTCGACGCCGATGGGTCCCGCGCCGATCACCAGCAGTCGCGCAGGCACGCGGTCGACCTCAAGTATCTGCTCGCTCGTGAGCACCGGCGGCAGCTCGGCTCCCGGCACCGGCAACGGGTTCGGTAGTGAGCCGGTGGCGATGATCGCGCTGGAAAATTCCACCTCCAGCGGCTGTCCCTCGCGCGGCGTGATGCGGGCCCGGCGCGGCCCCAGCAGCGCGGCAGTTCCGAACTGTACGTCGAGCCCGGGAATCTGACGCGCGTGCGCCAGCGCGCCCGCACTGCGCCGGCTCAGGATCTCGCCCTTGCGCTTCATGATGGCGGCCCAGTCCACTCCAATATCTCCCGCCGGCACCTGCAGCCCGAACTCCCGGGCGCGCCGGATCGCCTGCAGCCGCTCCGCGCTCTCGCGCAGGATCTTGGAAGGTATGCAGCCCTCGAACAGGCAGGTGCCGCCGAGACCCGCGCCCTTTTCGACCAGCAGCACGCGGCGCCCGGCTCCCGCAAGCGCCATGGCGGCGGGCGTGCCGCCGGGTCCGCCGCCGACTACCAAGACATCAACCTTTGTCATGACCGACCCTTCGCCTGTGCGACATTCAAATTCTCGGTCGGCGCATGGCGCGCATGTTGACGCCGGTCAAGCGACAAGCTCGATTAAGCCGGCTTTAAGCTCCGCCTGTCATCGTGGCTCCATCTAAGCATGGAGCCCCGTCATGATCTCGCTGATCCCGCCCCATCTGCTTGTGGTGCTGAGCATCATCGTCATCGCCGCCATCGCGGCCGGCGCGTATGCGTTCTACGAGCACCGTTACGAGCGCAGCCGGCACGAGCTGCACGACCGCTGAGGCTGGCCGCTCGGCCTTGTCTGCGTCCGACGCTCAGGACCTGAGCGTCGCCGTCAGGCGGCGCGGCTGCAATAGCAGGTCGAGCGCGTCCGCGATCGAGTCGACGGCGACGTCCGCGGCGACGAGCGCCTGAACGGCCGCGCCCTCCCCCTGCATCACGGCCACGCCCAGGCGCGCGAGCCTGAGCATCGCGCGGTCGTTGCGTCCGTTGCCGACGCACGCCGTGCGCGCCGCGCCCAGCCGCCGCACGTAGCGCGCCTTTGCGAGGTCCTGGCGCGCTGCGCCGAGCACCGCCAGGTCGCAGGGCGTTCCCGCGAGCGCCCGGCGGGCCGTACCGAAGGTATCGGCGGTGAGCACGTGCACCTGGAGCCGGCGCGCGAGCGCGCGCAAGCGCGTCTTCACGCCGGGCAGCAGCCGCCCGTCGAGCGCAAGCGTGCCGTTGTAATCGAGCACGAGGTGCTCGAGCCGCAGCAAGCCGAAACCCGGAATCGAGTGTTCTATCAAAGCAAGCCGAACGCCAGTACGATCACTAAGGCCAGCAGCACGTAGGCCGCGTACGCGTTCAGCCGGCCGTGGTGCATCGTGGCCAGGCCGCGCGCGATGCCGAATGCCGCGTTCCTCGCCGGCTGCACGGCGAGGCGGCCCACGATGTGCACGCTGAGGCGCTCGCGCCGGATCGCGTTGCGGAAATGCTCGGCAACGGTGTCGCGCGTGTCCTCGACCGTCGTCGGGCGGAAGATCGCGTCGAAGATCACCCGCACCGGGTTCGAGAATCCGGTCGCCGTATAGGTCATTTCGGGCAGCAGCCGGCGCAGCCCGCCGTCCCAGCGCTCGCCGCGTGCAAGCCTCCTGGCGCGGGTCAGCCAGACGCGAACGACGAGGTAGGTGAGCGCCAGAAGACCCGCCAGCACCGCCAGCATGTACAGCGTCGACATGGCGAAGACGACCGGATTCGCCTCGCCGCCCCTGTGCAGCACCACTTCACCGCGTCCGGGCAGGACGCCCTGCCCGACCTGCGCGCCGAGGTCGTGGAACTCGGCGCGGAAAGCGGGCGGCAGGCTCCCGTGCTCCCGGCTGGCGGCAAAGAACGACGGCACCAGGGCGTCGGATGCACCCGTGCCCGCCAGCTGGCTCGTCGCCGGGTCGAGCAGCGGAACCACGTAAGTCGGAAGAACGCCGAGCGCGAGACAGATCAGGGCGAGAATCGTCATCGAGGAAAGCGTCGCGCGTCCGGGCTCCCGCACCTGTCGCGCACGGTCCAGGCGCCGCATGCCGAGAAAGCTCATCGCGAACACCTTCACGAAGCAGGTGACCGCCAACGCGGCGGTCAGCGCCAGCCCGGCTCCGCACAGCACGAACACGATCTTGGCGCCGATCGAAGACAACTCCGCCGCCCGCAGCATGGTTTGCAGCGTGAGCCATTCGCTGACGAAGCCGTTGAACGGCGGCAGCCCGGCGATCGAGATCGCTCCAACGAGGAAAGCGAGCGCGGTGAGCGGCATCGCCTTGATCAGGCCGCCGAGACGGTCCATGTCGCGCGTGCCGGACTGCGTTTCCACCGCGCCGACGCCGATGAAAAGCAGCGTCTTGTAGAAGGAGTGGTTGATCAGATGGTAGAGCGCGGCGACGAAGGCGATCGAAGCGAGGGCCGGATGCCGGGTGGCGAAGAAAACCATGCCGGCGCCCGCGCCCGCGACCACTATGCCGACGTTCTCGATCGAGCTGTGCGCCAGCACCTCCTTGAGATCGTTGTCCGTGGTCGCGTACAGGATCCCTATCAGCGCCGACGCCGTGCCGACGACGAGCGCGACGAGGCCCGTCGACGCGTACGTCGCCGGCAGCAGTTCGGCGTTGACCCTCAGGATGCCGTACAGGCCGAGGTTCAGGGTCGCGCCGGCGAGCACCGGCGCGAACGCGCGCGGCGCCGCCGCATAGGCCCGCTGCAGCCAGGAGTTCACCGGCACCAGGCCGGCCTTCACCCCGAAGCCGAAAAACGTGAGCAGGAACACGCCCCAGCGGGCATACGCGCCGAGGCCCGTCCCGGCGGATTTCAGCGCAGCGAAATCCAGCGCCGGCGCGTTGCGCGCCAGCAGCAGGAGACCGAGCGCGGCGGCCAGCGTTCCCGCCTCCCCCATCGCCAGCAGGAGGTAGCCCGACGCGGCGCGCTGGCCGTTCTCGCCGCCGCGGCCGCTCAATACCAGCAGGTAGCAGAGGATCGACATGATCTCCCACCCGAGCAGGAACAGCAGCGCGTCGCCCGCAACCAGCACCAGCACGATCGACGCATAGAGCGCGAGCAGCATCACAGTGAACGCGCGTTCCCGTCCGCGCAGCGATTCGCCGCGCAGCTCTCCGGCCGCATAGATCGACGCCGGCAACAGCACCAGCCCCGACGCCAGCAGGAAGGCCGCGGCAAGCGGGTCGAGGCTCAGCGTGAGCGTCGTCAGCTCCGCCAGCGGCCACAGCGGCAGCACGAAGCCGCTGCTCGAATACAGCGCCACGCCGCCGGCGGCGGCGGCCGCGAGCGCTGCGGCGCAACCCAGCCAGCCGAGCACACCGCCCTGGCGCGCGGGGCCGAGTACGAGCGAAAACACGATCCCGGCGCCGCAGGCGGCGAAGAAGACGAGCACCAGCGTGAGCGCGGTCATGGGCGCCCCGCTGCCGCGTGAACGGACGTCGACGACGCCGCCGGCTTGCGCCCGACCGCAACGAGCAGGCCGTGCAGGATGGCGAGCGGCGGCGGCGGATTGCCGGGCACCTCGACGTCGACCGGCAGCACCTGGTGCACGCCGCCGGCGCTGACGAAGCTGTCGGCGAAGACCCCGCCGGTCAGCGCGCAGGCGCCCACCGCGACCACGCGCTTGGGCGTCGGCATCGCGTCGTATATCTTTTTCAGCGCCACCCGCATGTGGTCAGTGACGGGGCCGACGACCAGCAGCACGTCGGCGTGGCGCGGCGTCGGCGTGATGAAGAACCCCAGCCGGTGCATGTTGTAGTAGGGATTGTTGAGCTGCTTGACCTCGTTGAGGCAGGCGCCGCAATCGCCCGCGTCGACCACCAGAATGTGGGCCGAGCGCCGGAACGGGTCACCCAGGCTGTCCTGCGGCGCCGCCTCGCCGCGGCTCCCCCATTCGTAGCTCTGCTGCCACGCGAGCGCACTGTCCACGCCGCGCGCGCAGCGGAAGCAATGCACGCAGCGCCGGTAGTCCACCGAGACTCTGCCCCCGGCCTCCTGCAGCGCATGAACGGGGCAGCGCTGCACGAGCGCCGCGGCCTGCGCGCCGAGCTCGCCTCCGACGGGCAGGCCCGGCGTCACGCCGGCGGCGGTTTCGGCGCTGCGCGGATACGCGGTGGTGACGATGCCGCTGCGCAAGCCCCTGATCACCCACTGACTCATGCTGTCCTCCGCAAGTCGCGCTCGCCGGTCATCGGTCGTTCTCCGCCACCGAGAGGTCGAAGGTCGACAAAATGATCGGAAAGTCCTGGAACGCAAATTTTTCGGCGGCAAGATGAAAGCTGTGCCAATTGGCGAAAGACGGCGTCATGACCCGGTAACGCCCGATGCGCCCCGCCTGGTCCAGCCTTACCCAGTGGAAGGTCGCGCCGCGCGGCGCCTCGGCCCAGCCGAGCGCGGCGCCGGCGCACGGCGTCACGGGCGCGCGAACGTCCCCGCCTTCGCCCAGCGCGCGCGCGGCCTGCTCCATGATGCGCACCGATTGCCGCGCTTCCGCGAACAGCACGCGCAGCCGCGCGTAGCCGTCGCCTTCCTCCTCGCTCGGCACTTCGAACTCGAATTCGTCGTAGCCCGAATAGGGCTGCGCGCGGCGCAGGTCGCGGGCGAACGCGGAGGCGCGCGCCACCGGCCCGACCAGGCTGTACGACCTGGCCGTGTGCGGCCGGATGATCCCCACCTCCTCGATCCGGTCGAGAAAGCTGCTCGATATGGTGAGCCGCCGCTCAAGCTCGTCGAGCCGCGCCACCGCTGCGCTGGCCTCGCGCTGGGCCGTGCGACAGGCTTGCGTAGGAAGGTCGGCGAGCAATCCGCCCGGCGCAAGCAGACCGAACAGGTAGCGATGGCCGCTCAGCTCGCCCGACACCCGCAGCAGCTCTTCCTCGAGCATCGCGGCCTGGCTGTTGGCGACGGCGAGCGCGGTCGATTCGCAGATCTCGCGGATCGCGCCCGCGTGCTGGCGCAGCCGCTCCAGCTCGGCCAGGAACACGCGCAAGATACGGGCCCGCGCAGGGGTCTCCGCGCCGGCGACCGTCTCGACCGCCTGACAGAAGGCGAGACCATGGGCGAACGCCGTCGTCGCCGCGAAGCGTTCCGCCAGCAGCAGCGCGTCGTCGATCGTCTTACCCTCGGCAAGCTTCTCGACCGCGCGCCACTTGTAGAAGAGCCGGGTCCACGAGCGAATCACGTCCTCGCCGACCGTTTCGAGCTCGAAGTGCACGGACTCCGCCACGCCGGAGAACTTGGGCCCGACCGGCATGACGAACGCGCCCGCCTCCTGCACGATGCGGCGCGGCCGCCAGTCGGGATGGGGCAGGCGGTTGCGCAGCGCGGCCTCGGGGTCGAAGCCGCGCCGCATGGGCTCGACGCCTTCCTGCCAGGCGTCGTCATGCAGCACGAAGTCGCCCAACCGCGGATGGCCTTCGAAACGCACGCCGAACAGATCCTCCGCCTCGCGCTCGTGCCAGTCCGCGGCGGGAATCCTCGCCTTGACCGCGATACTGGGAAAGACCTGCTCGGCGAGCGGCCCGCTCACCAGCACGCAGACGCGGCCGGCGTCGCGCTCGCCGTAGAAGACGTAGCGCAGAAGCCACGCCTCGGCGCCCTCCTCCACGATCAGGCCGGCAAAGCCGAAACCCCATTCGTGGAACAGGCGCCTGCACACGTCGACCAGCACGGCGCGCTCGCACGCCACTTCGCTCGCGCCGCTTGCCGCATCGAGCCGGCATTGCACGCCGGGCCAGGCCCGCTCGATTTCGTTCTTCAGCTCGCTGCGATTCATGGCATCACCGTATCAACGCCGTCGCCGCCTGCGCGAGCAGGTCGTGCAGGGGCTTCGGAATGTAGACGCCGAGAACGACCACGGGCAGCGCGGCCAGCACCAGCGTCAGCCGGCAGCTGAAAGGCAGACTGGCGCCATCCGTGTCGGGGGGGACGGGACCCTCGGGCTGGCCGAAGACCATCCGGTTCAGGTGCAGCATGACGCCGAAGAAGGCGATGACGATGAACACCGCCAGCAACCCCGTGGCAAAGTAGTGGCCGCGCGCCAGGCCGGCCTTCAGGATCACGAACTCGCTCAGGAAGACGGCCAGCGGCGGTGCGCCCGCGATGCCGAGGCCGCCCAGCATGAGCGCGGTGCCCGCCGCCGGGGCGCGGCGGATCAGTCCGCGCACGGCCGAGATCTCGCGCGTGCCGACGGCCAGCAGCACGGCTCCGGCGGCGAAGAAGCAGAACGATTTGGTCACCGCGTGGCTGACGATCTGCTGCATGGCGCCGTAGTCGGCCGCCGAAGCGCCGAAACCGACCGCGGTGAGGACGATTCCCATGTGCTCGACGGTGGAGAACGCGAACAGGCGCTTGTAGTCGTGTACCTGGAGCAGCAGGAAGGCCGCGGTCCCCGCCGAAACGAGACCCAGCACGAGCGCCCACTTTTCCGCGTGCGCGCCAGGCACGCCCTGCATCACCGGGAACAGCCGCAGGATGACGTACAAGATGGTGGTCGTCTCGATGCCCGAGAGCAGAGCGCAGACCGGGGACGGCGCCTGGCTGTGCGCATCCGGCAGCCAGGTGTGCATCGGCACCAGGCCGACCTTGGTGCCAAGGCCGATCAGGATCAGCAGGAACGCGGTCTGCATGAGGAATGCCGGCATCCTTGGGGCCGCATCGACCAGGCCCGCCCATGTGTAGGCCCCGCCGCCGCCGGCGTGCAGGGCGGCGAAAAGCACCAGGAACCCGAACAGGGCGATGCCGGCGCCCAGCAGCGACAGGACGACGTATTTCCAGGCCGCCTCGAGCGCTCCGCGCGTGTTATCGAACGACACCAGCAGCGCCGAGCAAAGCGTCGTCAGCTCGACCACGATCCACACCAGCGTCGGCTCGGCGACGATGGGAATGGCGAGCATCGAGAAGATGAACAGGTTGTAGTTCGCGTGATAGAGGCGCAGCTTCCCCGGCGTCGGTCGCCCGTGCGCCATGTATCCCAGCGAATAGACCGCCGCGGTGGTTCCGACCAGCGCGATCAGGAACAAAATCAGCGCGCTCAGTCCGTCCACGGCGACCCAGTTCGACCAGCCCGGGCCGAGCGCATCCCCGACCGGGTCGCCGGCGGCAACGCGCCATGCCAGCCGCGACGCGCCTGCCAGCACGAGCAAGCAGGAAACAACCGTCGCGCCCGGCGCCAGCGACCGCTTCAACGGAATGCCGGCCAGCGCGGCGGCGACGAGCGGCGGCAGGAGGATCCAGACGACGCTCATGAATCGGCTCCGGGGCCGCTCCGCCGCGCCGGTCCCTCGCGCAGACTCGCGAGCTCGCCGACGGCGGTGGTCCCGACCTGCTTGTCGACGGCGCGCACCAGCACGCCGACGATGAACACGATGATGAGGCCGTCGGTCGCGATCGCGAGCTCGACCAGCATCGGCAGGTCGCGCGCGATCGAAACGCCGGCGAGGAAAGCGCCGTTCTCCATCGCCAGCAGGCCGATGAGCAGCGGCATGGCCTCGCGCCGCACCGTGAGCGTGAGCGCACCAAGCAGAAGTCCGGCGATCCCGATCGGTACGTTCGGACCGTGATACCCAGGGCCGACCGCATTCGCCAGCGGAACGCCGAGGAAATAGGCCCCGACCGTCAGCGCCAGGGCGATGAGCAGCGTGATCGGGATGTTCAACGCCTGGTCTATTTCGCGCCGCGTGTAGAGCTCCGCCGGCGCAACTTTGCGCAACAGCCACGGCACGATGATCGGCTTGCTGACCAGATTGACGAGCGCGACGCCGTAAAGGTGCCCCGAATCGAACCGCAATCCGAGCAGTGCGGCCGATGCGGCGAGCAGCAGCGACTGAGCGATGAACAGCTGCAGGCAGCCTCTCGCCTGCCGGGTGGCCACGATGCCGAAAGCCGTGAGCAGGAACAGTCCGGCAGCCAGCGCGTTGAGGTTCTGCAGCAATTCGCGCGTCGCGTCGCTCATGTACGGCTCAGCCCAGGAATACCTGCGCGATCATTGCGGCCACCGCGGTAATGAATGCCGCGCCGAGGAATTCCGCGATGCGAAACAGGCGCAGCTTGGAAAGCGACGATTCGATGACGACCAGCACCAGCACGAAGCAGAAGATCTTGAGCAGCACGAGCGGAACGGCGAGCAGCACGGCGCCGAGGCTCTGATTCGCCGCAAGCCCCCAGGGCGTCACCAGAACGTTGAGGAATACACAGAGGAGGACGAAGAACTTCATCTGCCCGCCCCATTTCACGAGGGCGAACCCGCGCCCGGAATATTCCAGCGACTTGGACTCGTCGATCATCGCCAGCTCGAAATGCCCGCTCGGGTTGTCCACCGGGATGCGCCCGCCTTCGGCGAGGATCAGCATCAGGAAGGCGAGCACCAGCAGCACGTGGGAAGGGGCGAAGAAGTTCGCCAGCGGCGTGACCCACTTCTGCTGCACGATGTAGGGGATCGTCGATCCGGCGACGAACGACACGGTGAAGAACACGATCATGAACACCGGCTCTGCCAGGAATCCGACCATCCGGGTCCGGCTCGCGCCGACCGCGCCGTAGGGATTGGCCGTGTCAACCGCGGCAATCGCGGCGAAGAATCCCCCGAGCGCGAGCACGAAACCGGCGCCGAGCATGTCGCCCATGAAGGCGAAGAACAGCGGGTAGCTCGTCAGCACCGGGATCAGCAGCACGACGAAGATCGGCGTGACGAACACGACGTAGGGAGTGAAGCGGAAGATCCAGGAGCTGTCCTCGGACACGATCTCGTCCTTGTGGAACAGCTTCCACAGGTCGCGGTAGGGCTGAAAGATGCTCGGCCCGCGCTTGGACTGGACCATCTCCTTCAGCCGCGAGAGCACGCCGGAGACGAGCGGCGCAAAGGCCATCACCACCACGACCTGCAGCAGATTGTAGAAGATCCGCTCGCTCACGTCCGTCTGCCTCCAACCGTTCTTTCGCGCATTCGCGTCACGTCGGAGGAAGGCACAAAAAATGCCTACGGAACCGCCTTCCTCAGGCGTGTCGCGTAGGCATCATCAGCCTTGCGGCGGTTATTGTTGGGGAGGAATGCCATCTCCCTGCTTTGCCTCTATGGTCCGGCAGAAAATCGTTTTCGTCAACCGTCCCCGTTGAGCGAGCCGAATTCTCCCTGCGCCATGGAGTAGAAGATGTGCACCTTCTCACGCTTGACCAGGTCGAGCAGCTCACGCGCCTCCTCGGCCGTGACGATGAACTCGACCTTGATGGTGAGATCTCCCGCCAGCTCGAAGAAATGCTGCTCGTGCAGTATGCCGTGCCGGCCGTAGCCTGCGATGGCGCGAAATGCGGAGCCGCCGTGGATCCCCAGCTTCTTGGCCTGCTCGAGCAGCCACTCGTAAAGCAGGATGTGGTGGTGCTTGCGGTTCTCGTGGACGTAGAAATGCAGGTATACGCCGTTCGCTTTCATGACATCCCCTTTGCCAGCAGCCGCACCGCGCCTATTCCGAGCAGGGTCGCGCCCACCGATCCCATCACGTGTACGCCGATGATCGCGGCGCACCAACCGTACTGCTCGCGCAGGAGCAGCGTCACGGTCTCTGCCGAGAACGTGGAGAACGTGGTCAACGCGCCCAGAAACCCCGTCATGAACAGCAGCCGCGCCGCAGGCGGCAGCGCGTCGAACTGCGCGATCAGGCCCATCGCGAGCCCCATCAGCAGGCCGCCGAGCAGGTTGGCGCCGAGCGTGCCGAGCGGCAGGGTCGGAAACACCGGATTGAGCATGATGCCCAGCCACCAGCGGATCCAGGCACCGATCGCCGCCCCGGCGCCAACTGCGAGAAAAGCGGGAAACGTCACCCTCCGGCCGCGTCCGATTTCTCTTGCCGCCATCGATCGGCGGCCTGGTCGTCGCTCGCGCGCGCCTCGACCCAGCGCGCGCCGTCGGCCGTCTGTTCCCTCTTCCAGAACGGCGCGCGCGTCTTGAGGTAGTCCATGACGAACTCGCAGGCCGCGAAGGCGTCGCCTCGGTGCTCGCTCGCCATCGCCACCAGCACTATCTGGTCGGTGGGCTTCAGGTCCCCGATGCGGTGGATGACGGTGCAGTCCATGACCTGCCAGCGGGACTTCGCCTCGTCGACGATCTTGCCGATCTCGCGCTCGGTCATTCCGGCGTAGTGCTCGAGCGTCATCGGCACGTCGCGCACCACACCGACGAAGCTCGCCACGGCGCCGACTTTCGGGTCGCGCGACAGGGCGCGCATCTCGGCGCCGGCGTCGAAGTCCTCGCGCTGAACCGCGATCTTCATCGCTAGCCTCCCGTCACCGGCGGGAAGAACGCGATCTCGTCGCCCGCCTTGATCTGAGCCGCCGGCTGCGCCATTTCCTGGTTGAGCGCCACGCGCACCAGCGCTTTGCCGGAAAACGCCTTTTCGAAATTTCCGCCGCGAGCCCTCAGATGCTCCCGTATGCCGGCGAGCGTGGTCACGCCGGCGGGCAGCTCGATTTCCTCGCCGGCGGTGCCGAGCTGCTCGCGCAGCGCGGCGAAGAACAGCAGTTTGACCTTCACCCGTAGAGCTCCGAAAACGGCAGGAAGCGGACGCGCTCGCCCTTCGCGATCGCCCGGTTCGGCGGGTTGTCGACCAGGCCGTCGGCCCAGGCCGTCGAGGTGAGCACCGCCGAATCCTGCGTCGGGTACAGGTCGAGGCCGCCCTGCGGGTTCCATTTTACGCGCAGGAATTCGCGCCGCGAATCCGGCTTCGGCCAGTCGAAATCGGCCCGCGCGTCGATCGCGCGCGGCGCGACCTCGGCGATGCCCTGCGTCCGGCGCAGGAACGGCCGCACGAACAGGAGGAAGGTGACGAAGCTCGAGACCGGGTTGCCGGGCAGGCCGATGAAGGCGGCGTCGCCGATCTTGCCGAACGCCAGCGGCCGCCCCGGCTTCATCGCGATCTTCCACATCAAGAGCGACCCCTCGGCCTCGACCGCCGGCCTGACGTGGTCCTCCTCGCCCACCGACACCCCGCCCGAGGTGACGATGATGTCGCTCGCCGCCGCGGCGCGCCGCAGCACGTCGCGCGTCGCCGCAAGGCTGTCGGGCACGATGCCGAAGTCGCGCACCTCGCAGTCGAAGGTCTGCGCCAGCCCGTTGAGCGTGAAGCGGTTGGAGTTGTAGATGCGCCCCGGCGGCAGCGGGTCGCCCGGCATCACCAGCTCGTCGCCGGTGAAGAACAGCGCCATGCGCACACGGCGGCGCACCGGCAGCGACTTGATGCCGACCGAGGCCGCCAGGCCGGTGTCCTGCGGCCGCAGCCTGATGCCGGCCGCAAGCACCTCGCCGCCGGCGCGGATGTCGCTGCCGCGGCGCCGGATCCATTGCTCGGGCTGGGGGACCTTCTTCACCATCACGTGCTCGCCGTCGACGGCGCAGAACTCCTGCATCACGATCGCGTCCGCGCCCGGCGGAATCGGCGCGCCGGTGAAGATGCGCGCCGCGCTGCCCGGCTCGAGCGGCTTGCCCACCGCGCCGGCGGGAATTCGCTGCGCCACGCGCAGGCGGGCGTCGGGCGCGCTCACGTCGGCCAGGCGCACCGCGTAACCGTCCATCGCGCTGTTGTCCATCGGCGGCACGTCCATCGCCGAGGCCTGCGCGCGCGCCAGCACCCGGCCGCTCGCTTCCAGCGTCGGCACTTCTTCAATTTCGGCTACCGGACGCGCGCCCGCGAGCAGCACCTCGAGCGCCTCGTCCACCGACAGCAGTCCCTTGCCGTTCATGCGAGCTTCATCTCCTTCAGTACGAATGTCGCGATCCCGTCGGCGTCGTTGAGATCGAGCAGAGGCAGGCGCGTTTCCACCCTCGCATCGCTCGCCACCGCCACGATGTGCGGGTCGTTCGGATGCAGCAGCGCCTCGCCGGTCTCGGCGCGCCAGACCTCGAGCTTCGGAATCGGCGCAAACTTGAAGCCCTCGATCAGCACCAGGTCGCACGGCGAAAGGTGCTTCATCTGGTCCTCGAACGACGGCTCGGGCTCGCCGCGCAATTCGTGCATCAGCACCCAGCGCCGCGACGAGGTCACCAGCACCTCGCTCGCGCCGGCGTGGCGATGGCGGTACGAGTCCTTGCCCGGCTGGTCGATGTCGAAGCTGTGATGCGCGTGCTTGATCAACGAAACGCGCAGCCCGCGCTTCGTCAGCCGCGGAATGAGCCGCTCGATCAACGTCGTCTTGCCGCTGCCGGAATAGCCTGCGAAACCGAATACCTTCATGCCTGCACTCTCTGCCCTTCGCGGGCGGAGCGCACATTCTAGCCGGATTGCAGCGCGATCCGCCCCTCCTCCAGGCGCAGGCGGGCGAAACCGTCGAGGTTGATGATCTCCTGGTCGTGGCAGGCGACGATCACCGTGCGCCGCTCGTCGCGCAACTGCGCCAGCAGCGCGAGCGTCTGCGCGCGGCCGTCGCGGTCGAGGTTGCTGGTCGGCTCGTCGAGCAGCAGCAGCTCGGGCTCGAGCGCGCGCGCGCGCGCCAGCGCCGCGCGCTGCTTCTCGCCGCCGGAGAGCTTCCCCGGCGGCGTCGCGCGCTGCGCCGCGAGCCCGGCCCAGGCAATCGCCTCCTCGACCCGCCGCGCTCGCTCGGCGGCCGGCACGCCGCGGCATTTGAGCCCGTACTCCAGGTTATGGCGCAGGCTGGTGTGGAACAGGTAGGGATGCTGGTGCACGTAGACGATCGAGCGCCGCAGATGCTCGGGATAGGAGCCGAAGCTCATGTCTTGGTCGTGGACGCTCATGACGCCGCCGGCGTCCCGGTCCAGCCCGGCGAGGATGCGCATCAGCGTGGTCTTGCCCGAACCGTTCGGACCGACCAGGACGTAGGCGCCGCCCGCCTCGATCGCCAGCCGCTCGATCTCGAACAGCAGGCGCCGGCCAAAGGCCTTGCGCACCCCGCGCAGCGCAAGCAGCGGCGCGCTCATTTGAGCCCGCCTTGTCCCTGCAGCAGCGCGAGCAGCACGTTCACGCCCAGCGCCACCACCATCAGCACGAAGCCGAGCGCGATGCCCTGGGCGAAGTCCCCCTTGGTGGTCTCGAGCGCGATCGCGGTCGGGATGTTGCGCGTCAGGCCGGCGATGTTGCCGCCGACCATGATCGCGCAGCCCACCTCGGAGATCGCGCGCCCGAATCCGTTCACCACCGCCGCGAGGATGCCGAAGCGCACCTCGAACAGCGTCGTAAGCGAAGCCCGCAGCCGGTCGGCGCCGAGGCAGCGCGCGGTCTCGTACACGCGCGGGTCCGCGCCCTGCACCGCTGAAATGGTGAACACCACCAGGATCGGAAAGGCGATCATCATGTAGCCGATCATGATCGCCCACGGCGTGAACAGCAGCTCGAACGACCCCAGCGGGCCGCGGCGCGACAGCAGCAGGTAGATCACCAGCCCGATGACCACGGTCGGGAACGAAAGCAGCGCCTGCACCAGCACCACCGCTGCGCGCTGGCCGGGAAAGCGCTTCTTCGCCAGCAGGAAGCCGAGCGCGATCGACGGCGCGGCGACCAGCGCGATCGCCGCCAGCGAGACCCAGAGCGACAGCCAGATGATCCGCCATAGCTCCGGGTCGCCGGAGAAGAGAAGGCGGAACGCCTGGCTGGTCGGCTCGAGCAGGTCCAACTAGTTCTTCTTGTAGTCCGGGTGGAACAGTTGCGCGCCCTTGAAGCGGTAGTCGCCGATCGCTCGCTGCCCCGTGGGCGAGGTGAGCCATTCGATGAAGGTCATCGCGCCCTTGTAGTTCACCTTCGGGTAGCGCTTGGGGCTGACCGCGATCACGCCGTAGGGGTTGAGAAGCTTCCTGTTACCCTGGACCAGGATCTCGAGCCCGGTCTTGGAGGCGTAGGTCGCATAGGTGGCGCGGTCGGACAGCGTGTAGGCCTGCTTCTCGCCGGCCACCGTCAGCGTCGCCCCCATGCCCTGGCCCACCGCGAGGTAGTGCGGGCCGCCGGGCTTGATGCCGATCGCCTTCCAGTAGGCGAGCTCCTTCTTGTTGGTGCCCGAATCGTCGCCGCGCGAGACGAATGTCGCGCCCGAGGCGTGCAGCTTCTTCAGTGCGGCGAGCGGGTCGTGCATGCCCTTGATTCCGGCCGGGTCGGAGGCGGGGCCGACAATCACGAAGTCGTTGTACATGACGTCGCGTCGATTGACGCCGTAGCCGGCGGCGACGAACTTGTCCTCCGACGGGCGCGCGTGCACCAGCACCACGTCGACGTCGCCGTTCTGCCCCAGCTTGAGCGCGGCGCCGGTGCCCACCGCGGTGTAGTGGATCTTGCAGTGGCAGTCGGCCTCGAACTTCGGCAGCAGATACTGCAACAGGCCGGAATTGTCGGTGCTGGTGGTGGTCGCCATCTTGATGTCCTTGGCGAACACCGATGCGGCGCAAAACGCGAGTGCAAGCGCGGCGAGGCGCGCAGCGAGCCATGGTCTCATCCCTCAAGCCTCCTCTGGTTATATGCAGACATCTACATCAAGATGCGGGTTATCCTAGTAGCAGAAGTGCTTTAGCCATATATGCAGGAGTTCGCATAACAGTGCGCCTGGTGCCCGAGATCGGCTGGCGGCGAGCCGGCGAGAACGGAGCCCGGCTCGACCCGCGCCTGATTCCCCTGCTGCGCGAGATCGGCCGGCGCGCGACCCTGCGCGCGGCCGCAGCGCAGCTGGGCATCTCGTACCGCTCGGCGTGGGACATGCTGCTGGCGCAATCCGAGGCCGCGGGCGGCACCCTGGTGACGCTCGAGCAGGGGCGCGGCGCCAAGCTCACGCCGCTCGCCGAGCGGCTGCTCGCGGCCGACGAGGCGGCGCGCAGCCAGCTGCTGCGCCTCGAGCCGGGGCTGGCGGTGGTGCTGGCGGCGGGCGAGCGCGGCGCCAAAGGGCGCGCGCTGCGCGTCGCGGCGAGCCACGACCCGCTGCTCGCCGCCTTCGTCGACGAGCCCGCGACGCGCGCCGAGCTGGCGCTCGAGCTGCAGTTCAAGGGCAGCGCCGACAGCCTGGCCGAATACGCCGCCGGGCGCGCGGACCTGGCCGGCTTTCACGTCCCGCTGCGCGACAGCGCGGCCGCGGGCGAAGACTCGCTGCTGGCGCGCCTGAGCGCGCGCCGCGACCGCCTGATCCGCTTCGCCGAGCGCGAGCAGGGCCTGATGCTGGCGCCGGGTAACCCAAAGCGGATTCGCGCGCTGGCGGACCTCGCGCGCAAGGGGCTGCTGTTCGTCAATCGCCAGCGCGGGTCCGGCACCCGGCTGCTGTTCGACCAGCTGCTGGCCGAGCAGGGCATCGACGCGGCGGACATCGGCGGCTACCGCGACGAGGAGTTCACGCACCTGGCGGTCGCGGTCAGCGTCGCCGCCGGGCGGGCCGATGCGGGCTTCGGCGTGCACGCCGCCGCAGCGCGCTTCGGGCTCGAGTTCGTGCCGCTGCAGCGTGAACGCTACTGGTTCGCGGTCAGGGCGCGCAACGTCGACGACGCCCCGCTCGAGCGCTTCCGCGCCGGGCTGGCGGGCCGCGCCTTCAAGCGCATCGCGCGCGGCTTCGTCGGCTACGACGTGAGCGGCGCCGGCGAGGTCTGCGCCATCGACGCGCGGGGCGGCGCATGAGCGCGCGGCTCGTGGCGTTGCTCGCGGCGTTCTGTCTCGCCTTCGCCAGCGCCGCGGCGCAGGCGCAGGAGCGGCTGCTGGTGTTCGCCGCGGCGAGCCTGCGCAACGCGCTGGACGACGCGGCCCTGGGCTTCACCGGCCCGCGGCCGGTCATCTCCTACGCCGGCAGCTCCTCGCTGGCGAAGCAGATCGAGCGCGGCGCGCCGGCGGCGCTGTTCATCTCTGCCGACCGCGACTGGATGAATTATCTCGAGCGGCGCGGCCTGCTCGAGCCCGGAACGCGGCGCGACCTGCTCGGCAACCGGCTGGTACTGGTCGCGCCGGCTTCGACCGCCTCGCATGCGCGCATCGAGCCCGGCATGCCGCTCGCCCGCTGGCTGGGAAAGCGCGGGCGCCTGGCGATGGGCGACCCGAATCACGTCCCGGCCGGCAAATACGCCAAGGCCGCGCTCGAGTCGCTCGGGGTATGGCAATCGGTACGCGGACGCATTGCCGCAACCGAAAACGTCCGCGTCGCGCTTGCGCTGGTGGCGCGCGACGAGGCCCCGCTCGGCGTGGTCTACGCGACCGACGCGCGCGAGGAGCCCGGCGTGCGCGTGATCGGGGTCTTCGACGCCTCGCTGCACCCGCCGATCGTCTACCCGATGGCGCTGCTCAAGGGCGCGCCGCCCGCCGCGCGCGCCTTCGCCGACTACCTGCTGAGCGATCAGGCGCGCGCCGTTTTCAGGAAGCACGGCTTTACCCCGTTAAACTGACGGCGTGCTCCTGACTCCCGCGGAACTCGAGGTCCTCGGCCTCAGCCTCAAGGTCGCCTTCTGGGGCGTGCTTTGCAGCCTGCCGGTCGCGCTCGCGCTGGCCTACCTGCTCGCGCGCGCCGACTTCCCGGGCAAGATCCTGCTCGACGGCATCGTGCACCTGCCGCTGGTGCTGCCGCCGGTGGTGATCGGCTACCTGCTGCTGGTGCTGCTGGGGCGCAACGGCCCGCTCGGCGCCTGGCTGGCCGAGCACCTCGGAATCGTGTTCGCCTTCCGCTGGACCGGCGCCGCGCTCGCCGCCTCGGTGATGGGGTTGCCGCTCGCGGTGCGCGCCATGCGCCAGTCGATCGAGGCCGTCGACCGCAGGCTCGAAGCCGCCGCCTCGACGCTCGGCGCGCCGCCGCTCGCGGTGTTCGCCTCCGTGACCCTGCCCTTGATCCTGCCGGGGGTGCTGAACGGCATGCTGCTTTCGTTCGCGCGCAGCCTGGGCGAATTCGGCGCCACCATCACCTTCGTCTCCAACATCCCCGGCGAAACCCAGACCCTGCCGCTTGCCATCTACAGCCTGACGCAGGTGCCGGGGGGCGACGCCCAGGCGCTGCGCCTGTGCGTGCTGGCGGTCGCGCTCTCGCTCAGCGCGCTGGTGGTGTCGGAAGTGCTCCTGCGCCGCGCCCGCCGGCGCGCCCACGGCGCATGAAGCTCGAAGTCTCCGTCGGCAAGCGCCTCGGCGCGTTCACGCTCGAGGCCGCTTTCGCCAGCGACGGCGGGGTCACCGCCCTGTTCGGCCGCTCCGGCTCGGGCAAGACCAGCGTCCTAAACGCTATCGCCGGCCTGCTGCACCCGGAGCGCGGCCGCATCGCGCTCGACGGCGAGCCGCTGTTCGACGCCGCGGCGGGCGTGGACGTCGCGGTGCACCGGCGCCGCATCGGCTACGTGTTCCAGGAAGGGCGCCTGCTGCCGCACATCACGGTGCGCCAGAACCTTCTCTACGGCCGCCGCTTCGCGCACGGCGACGGAGCGGTTTCCCTGGAAAAGGTGATCGAGCTGCTCGGGCTGGCGTCGCTGCTCGAGCGCCGCCCGCACGACCTTTCCGGCGGCGAAAAGCAGCGCGTCGCGATCGGCCGGGCGCTGCTCGCCGACCCTCGCCTGCTGCTGATGGACGAGCCGCTCGCGGCGCTCGATGCGCCGCGCAAGAGCGAGATCCTGTATTACATCGAGCGCCTGCGCGACGAGGTCCGGGTGCCGATCGTCTACGTCAGCCATTCGCTCGACGAGGTGGTGCGGATCGCCGACACGATCGTGGTGATGTCGGAGGGCCGCGCGCTCGACTCGGGGCCGCTGAACGAGACCATGGCGCGCATGGAGCTGCGCCCCTACCTGGGCCGCTTCGAGGGCGGCGCGGTGATCGAAGCGCATGTCGGCGAGCAGGATCTCGAGATGGGCCTGGCGCGGCTCGATTTCGCCGGCGGCGCGCTGTACGCGCCCGACGTCGATGCGCTGGTCGGCGAACGGGTGCGCGTTCGAATCCGCGCGCGCGACGTCTCGCTCGCCACAGTGCGGCCGGAGGCGATCAGCATGCTCAACGTGCTCCCCGGTACGCTCAAGGCGCTCGGCGAGGGCGCGGGCGCGAGCATCGACGTGCAGATCGACGTCGCCGGCACGCTCCTGCTCGCGCGCGTCACGCGCAAGTCGGTCGCGGCGCTCGGACTCGCACCGGGACGCCCGGTGTATGCGCTGGTGAAAGCCGTCGCGATCGACCGCCACAGCGTCGGCTGGGCCTGATGCGGCGCGCGACGCTGGCCTATGTGCTTGCGTTGGCGGCGCTCGCCGCGCTCACCGCGCTTGCGTTCGCCGTCGGCCGCTACCCGGTCTCGCTCGGCGAGCTGGCAACGCTGCTCGCCGCCAAGCTCGGCGCCGCGCACGACACGCTGGCGCCCAACGTCGAGTCGGTGGTGATGCAGGTGCGCGGCCCGCGCGTGCTGGCGGCGCTGCTGGTGGGTGCCGCGCTCGCCGCCGCCGGAACGGCCTACCAGGGCATGTTCCGCAACCCGCTGGTCTCGCCCGACATCCTCGGCGTGTCGACCGGCGCGGCGCTCGGTGCGGTGGGTGCGATCTTCCTCTCGCTCGGCGTGTTCGCAACCCAGCTGTTCGCCTTCGGCGGCGGCCTGGCCGCGGTGGGACTCGTGTACTGGATCGGCTCGCGCATGCGTGGGCACGAGCCGATGCTCGCGCTGGTGCTCACCGGGGTGGTGATCGGCACCCTGCTCGGCTCGGCGATCGCGCTGCTCAAGTATCTCGCCGATCCCTACAACCAGCTGCCGGCGATCACGTTCTGGCTGCTCGGCAGCCTCTCCACGACCGCGCCGCAGGATCTCGCGGTTGCGGCGCCGTTCGCGCTGGCGGGGCTCGCGCCGATGCTGCTGCTGCGCTGGCGCATGAACCTGCTGGCGCTGCCGGACGACGAAGCGCGCGCACTCGGCGTGGACACCAGGCGCCTGCGCAGCGTGGTGGTCGCCGCCGCGACGCTCATGACCGCGGCCGCGGTGGCCGTGAGCGGCATCATCGGCTGGGTAGGACTGCTCATTCCGCACGCGGCGCGCCTTGTCGTCGGACCGGACTTCGGCCGCCTGCTGCCGCTTTCGATGCTGATCGGCGCCGCATTTCTGCTGGCCGTCGACACGCTGTGCCGCACGATCGCCCCGATCGAGATTCCGCCCGGCGTGCTGACGGCACTCATCGGCACCCCGTTCTTCCTCTGGCTGTTCGCGCTGTCGCGGCGCGGTTGGTGATGCTCGAGGTCGAATCGCTCGCCTTCGGCTTCCCCGGACGCATCGTCGGAAAAGGCGTCGGCTTCTCCCTCGCCGCAGGCGAGGTCATGTGCGTACTGGGGCCGAACGGAGGCGGCAAGACGACGCTTTTTCGCACCCTGCTCGGGCTGCTGCCGCCGCACGGCGGCGCCGTCAGGCTGCAAGGCACGCCGCTCGAAACGCTGACGCGCGCCGAAGTCGCGCGCCGCGTCGGCTACGTGCCGCAGGCGCACGCCGGCACTTTCGCGTTCACGGTGCGCGAGATGGTGCTGATGGGCCGCACGGCGCACCTCGGCGCCTTCGCCGCGCCGGGCGCCCGCGACCGCGAAGTGGCCGAGCACGCCATCGACTCGCTCGGGATCGCTCACCTCGCGCACCAGCGCTTCACCGAGATCTCCGGCGGCGAGCGCCAGCTCGCGCTGGTGGCGCGCGCGCTCGCCCAGGAGCCGCTGCTGATGGTCATGGACGAGCCCACCGCGAGCCTCGATTTCGGCAACCGGCTCCGCGTGCTGGAGCGTATCGGCGAGCTGGCCGGGCGTGGCATCGCGGTGCTGTTCTCGACCCACGATCCGGACCACGCCTTCCTCTGCGCCCAGCGCGCGCTGCTGCTGGCCGACGGGCGCGCGCTCGAGGTCGGCGCGCCGCGCGAGGTGATCCGGCCCGATACCCTGCGGCGCATGTACGGCGTCGCGGTGCGGGTCATCGACGCGGGCAACGGCCTGCACGTCTGCCTGCCCGAGCCGCGCTAAACTGCCTCCTTTCCAAAGGAGCAATGTCATGCCCGGATACGTCATCGCCGAGGTGGAAGTCACCGACCCGGCCGCCTACGAGGAGTACCGCAAGATGGTGCCGGCGACGGTGCAGAAGTACGGCGGCAAGTTCCTGACCCGCGGCGGCAAGACCGAAACCAGGGAGGGCGGCTGGGCGCCGCCGCGCTTCGTCATCCTCGAGTTCCCCAGCCTGGAGCAGGCGCGCAAGTGGTACGAATCGCCCGAGTACGCGCCGGCGCTGGCGATCCGCAAGAAGGCCTCCAGGTCGAAGCTGATCCTGGCCGAGGGCCTGTAGCGCAAACGAAAAAGGCGCCCGCGGGCGCCCTTCTCGCTGCGGCCGGCCGGGCCCTCAGTGCTGGGCCTGCGGCGCTCCCGCCGCTGCGGCGCCGGTGGACTTCGCCGGGATCTTGCCCGCCTTGACGTCCTCGTACCAGAGCTGGTGGTGCTCCTTGGCCCACTCCTCGTCGACGTAGCCGCTGCGCATCGACTGGTAGGCGCCCTCCATGCCGATGGTGCCGAGGTAGATGTGGGTGAACGACAGCGCGATGAACACGACGGCGCCGATGACGTGGATCACGTTCGACTGCTGCATCGTCTCGCGCACCTGGTCGAAATTCGGGAACAGCATGATCAGCCCGGTGACGCTCATGATCACCCCGAGCAGAACGACGCCGATCCAGAACCAGCCCTTCTCGCCGAAGTTGAAGCGCCCCGAGGGAACCTCCTTGCCGCTGAGCAGGCCGCCGCCCTTGGCGATCCACTGGGCGTCGCTCGAATGCCAGAAGTTGTCCTTGATGAACACGACGATCGTCAGCAGCAGGCTGAGGATGAAGAACGGGCCGACGAAGTTGTGCAGGTTCTTGGCCAACGCGCTTAGCCAGGCGAACAGGGTGTAGCCGATCACCGGCAGCAGCACGAACTTGCCGAACAGGATGGTGAGCCCCGACAGCGCGAGAATCACGAAGCTGATCGCGGTCGACCAATGGGCGATCCGCTCCAGGCTGTTGAAGCGCTCGATCAGGCGGCCGGTCGGCGCATGCTTGAGCTTCATCGCGCCCTTGACCAGGTAGAAGACCAGAATCACCGCCGCGGCCACGATCAGCAGCCAGCCGCCGTAGAAGACGAGCGGGCCGTTGCGGAAGTTGCGCCACGCTTCACCCGCCGTGGCGAAGGCCTTCTGCCCCGGAAAGCGCAGCTGCGACTGGATCAGAACCGCCCCCTGATTCTGCGGCAGGGTGGTGGTGTTCTTCGCGCCGGACTTCACGTCGCGCCACACTGGCGCGTTGTTGCCGGGCTGCTCGACGCTGCGCTGGGCCTGCGCCTTGGAGCCGGAATCCTGCGCCAGCACCGGTCCCGGTACGGCGAACGCGGCCAGCACCAGCAGCGCGCCCAACAGCTTGTATAGCTTTTTCATCTCGTCCTCCTGGCCGCGGGGGCTGGCGCTAGTCGCCGATGCGCACGTACTCGTTCTGGTGCTTGTTGCGAGTCTTGATCTCGTCGGTCCAGCTCTTCTGGTCGCCCTTGGTCCACTTGTTGGTGTCCGTATAGGCGAGCGGCGCGTTGTCCCAGGGTGGCGTGTCAGGCTTGCCCTGGTACTTGCCCTGCTTGAAGGAGGACGCCTGCGGCTTCTCGCCGCAACCCGAGAGCGCGACCAGTCCGAGCGCCGCGACGAAAGCCACCACCACCGCGCGCGCGCTCATGACTTGCTCCCGGCGGCCGACTGCCCGCCCTTGGGCGGGCCGTAGGCGGTGCCCCAACCCCAGACTTCCGCGCCCTTGCCGCGCACCGTGACGCGCTGGCGATAGATGTCGGCGATGGTGTCGCCGTCGCCGCCCAGAAGCGCCTTGGTCGAGCACATCTCGGCGCAGGCCGGCAGCTTGCCCTCGGCGAGCCGGTTCCTGCCGTACTTCTTGAACTCGGCTTCGCTGCGGTCGGGCTCGGGCCCGCCGGCGCAGAAGGTGCACTTGTCCATCTTGCCGCGCAGGCCGAAGGCCCCCGCCTGCGGGAACTGCGGCGCGCCGAACGGGCAGGCGTAGAAGCAGTAGCCGCAGCCGATGCACAGGTCCTTGTCGTGCAGCACCACGCCGTCGGCGGTCTTGTAGAAGCAATCCACCGGGCACACCGCCATGCAGGGCGCATCCGAGCAGTGCATGCAGGCGACCGACATCGACTTCTCCGCCCCCTCCACGCCGTCGTTCACCGTGACCACCCGCCGGCGGTTGACCCCCCATGGCACCTCGTTCTCGTTCTTGCAGGCCGTCACGCAGCCGTTGCACTCGATGCAGCGCTCGGCGTCGCACAGGAATTTCATTCTGGCCATGGCGTTCTCCTTATGCCTTCGCGACCTGGCAAAGCGTCGCCTTG
>Ga0315556_1000105_pt1 | contig 45355 bp, 46 predicted proteins | sample SalMarSW160310MG_FD_202112 | JGI IMG/M metagenome (GOLD analysis project Ga0315556, IMG submission 202112) | Salt marsh sediment microbial communities from the Plum Island Ecosystem LTER, Massachusetts, United States - Salt Marsh Sediment SW1603-10 ...
CCCGAGAGTGAGCCTAGCGCCTCGCGAACCACCCTGGGTGGCCGCCAGGTGGCCATTCAGTGAACCCTCACCGTTCTTGTCAATCCTGGCCCCGCCTACCGGGGCTGACGTTGACAAGAAGCAAGCCCTCCCGTTCGTGTCAATCGTGGCCCCGCTCAGCGGGGGTGGACTTGACAAGAACGAAAGACGTCCTACCCGAGCACCCCGTCGATCCGGGCAAGCACCTCCGCCGGGATCTCGACCTCCGCAGCTCCCAAGCTCTCCTCGATCTGGGCAACCCTCGTCGCTCCGGTGATCGCGCTGGTCACCTCTCCGCGACGCAGCACCCACGCCAGGGCGAGCTGCGATCGGGTCAAGCCCAGCTCGTCGGCGATGGGCTTCAATGCCTTCGCCTTCTCACGCCCCTCCTCGCTGTACTCCCACTCCTTCAGCTGTTCGTCCTCGGCGAAACGGGACCCCTCCGGAAACCCGTCGTCGTACTTGCCGGTGAGCAGACCCCCGCCGAGCGGGCTCCACACGACCATCCCCATACCGGCAGCCGTGGTCTCTCGCATGATCCGCCGCTCGACCCTGTCGCGATACAACATCGAGTACTGGGGTTGTTCACACGCCGGCGGGTGTAGCCCATTGCTGCGTGCAAACGCGACCGCCTCGACGATCCTCGCCGCCGGCCACTCGGAGGTCCCCCAGTAGAGGATCTTCCCCTCGTCCACGAGCCCGCTGAAGGTCGTGACGATCTCCTCCATCGGCACCGTCTCGTCGTAGCGGTGCGCGAAGTACAGGTCCAGGTAGTCGGTTCGCAGTCTGCGCAGGCTCCCCACGATCGACTCCCGCAGATGCTTGCGAGAGAGCCCACGATCGTTGACGTCCTTCGACATCGACCAGTACACCTTCGACGACATCACCAGCGTGTGGCGTGGGTACTCCGAGAGCACCTCCCCCATGACGTCCTCCGCTGCGCCACGCGCGTACGCGTCCGCATTGTCGAAGAAGTTCACGCCGCCCTCATAGGCGGTGCGTGTGATCTCTCCGATCAACTCCCGGTCCTTGACCGACCCGCCGAAGGTGGTCCACGCCCCCAGCGAGATCTCCGACACCTTCAGTCCCCACTGTCCCATCTGCCGGTACCGCATGACCCGATCCTCTCTGTCGCCTAACCTGCTGTCGTGACCTCGGACGTTATCGAGATCGAAGAGCGACAGCACGTTGCGACGATCTGGCTGAACCGTCCCGACAAGCTGAACGCGTTCAACCAGGCGATGTGGTCGGCGTTGCCGGTCGCCGTCGGGACGCTCGAACAGGATGGCACCACGAGAGTGGTCGTGATCGCCGGCCGTGGGAGGGCGTTCACCGCCGGGATCGACCTCAACGACCTCGCCGGCTTTCCCGTCGGCATAGACGTCGCCGCACGAACTCGCCTCTACCAGGAGATCAAGCGCCTCCAGGGTTCGTTCTCGGCCCTGGCCGACAGCCCCCTCCCTGTCATCGCTGCGATCCATGGGCACTGCATCGGTGCGGGCGTCGATCTGATCACCGCCGCCGACATTCGTCTCGCAGCGGCCGACGCCATCTTCTCCGTCAGAGAGACCCGCCTCGGGATGATCGCAGACGTCGGCACGATGCAGCGCCTCCCCAAGCTCATCGCGCCCGGTCACGTCGCCGAGCTGACTCTCACGGGGCGTGACATCACGGCGGGCCAGGCAGAACGGATCGGGCTCGTCAACCATGTCTACCCGGATCAGGCGGCACTTCTCGAGGCCGCCAACGCCCTGGCCGACGAGATCGCGGTCAACTCCCCACTCACGACCCGTGGCATCAAGCAGGTGCTGCGGGCCGGGGCGAGCAGGTCGGTCGACGAGGCACTCGACTACATGGCGCTGTGGAACTCGGCGTTCCTCAACTCCAACGACTTCGCCGAGGGAATCGCTGCCGCGGCGCAACGCCGCCCGCCCCACTTCGATGGGACCTGACGTGGACTGGTCGATCTTTGAAGACGCCGGCCGGCTCCTCGCTGCTGCTCTCCTCTCGGGAGCGATCGGTCTCGAGCGCGAAGTCCACTTCAAGGCCGCCGGCTTCAGAACCCACATGTTGGTTGGTCTCGGGTCGGCCCTGTTCACCGTCCTTTCGATCAATGCGTTCGGCCCATCGACCGACCCGGGACGGGTCGCTGCACAGATCGTCACCGGAATCGGTTTCCTCGGTGCGGGCGCGATCTTCAAGGAAGGAGCGACCGTCCGCGGTCTCACCACGGCCGCCGGACTCTGGACCGTCGCAGCGATCGGCATGGCGGCAGGTGCCGGCAGCCTTCTTCTCGCGGTTGTCGCTACGGTCATCGTCCTGGCCGTCATGTTCGGACTGCGTATCATCGACGGCTTCCTGCGATCGAGACTCGGTCCCAACCAGGTCACGATCGAGGTGCTCCTCGACGATGCAGCCAGTTTCTCTAGGGTTTGGAAGACAGTGACCCGCATCGACCAATCCGCCCAAGACGTGACCTTTCAACGATATGGCAGTGTCGGCGGTCTGATGAGAGTCGAGACAACAGCCGACAAGGCCGAAACGCTCGTCGAACTCCTCACAACCCAAGAGGGAGTCGTCGAGGCCGAGGTGATCTCATGAACACGACGATCCTGCCCGTCATCCTCGCCGGTGGTGTGGGGACGCGCCTCTGGCCGGTATCTCGCAGGTCCATACCCAAACAGTTCACGGCCCTCCACAGCGACAAGTCCATGTTGCAGGAGACCGTCGACCGGCTCGCCGCACTCGACAATGCGGTCGGCCCGATCATCGTGACCGGCTCGCCACAGGCTTCGATGGTACGAGAACAGGCGCCACAGTCGACACTGATCGTCGAGCCAGTGGGACGCAACACGGCACCGGCGGCCGCTCTCGCTGCGCTGTACGCAACAGCGCAGGGAGCCGACCCGATCATGCTGGTGTGTCCCGCCGACCATGTCATCAGGGATCTCGATGCCTACCGAGACGCCGTCATGGCAGCTCTCCCACACGCGGATGTGGGACGGCTCGTCACGTTCGGAGTCGTTCCCACCGCTCCCGAGACGGGCTACGGGTACATCGAGAAAGGCCCTGCCCTGGACGGTGCATATCGCGTAGCCCAGTTTGTCGAGAAACCCAACGCAGCCATCGCAGCCAACTACATCGCCTCGGGGCGGTACCTGTGGAACAGCGGCATGTTCGTATTCAGGGCATCACGCTTCCTGGAGGAACTCGGGCTCCATCGGCCAGACATGCTGGCCGATGTCCGCGGCGCGTCCGCACGAAGCGCACGCGAAGACGGGACGATCCAAATCGATGAGGAGTCATTCGCCGCGGTGAACGGAGACTCGATCGACTACGCAGTCATGGAGCAGACAGCCGATGCCGTTGTTGTTCCACTCGATGCCGGGTGGAACGACATCGGTACATGGGCTGCCCTTTGGGACATCGCCGACACCGACGACGATGACAACGTCCTCATCGGCGATGTCGTCGTTGTGGACACGTCGGGTTCCTACGTCCGGTCGACCAGCCGACTCGTCACCGTCGTCGGCTTGGACGATGTCGTCGTTGTCGAGACCCCGGACGCGATCCTCGTCTCATCCCGCGAACACGCTCAGCAGGTGCGTCGGATCGTTGAGTACCTGGAGGCGAACGAGCGACCTGAAGTCGAGTAGACGCCCGGAACCGGCCAGGTCCTAGTCTCAACCCATGAAGGCCTCCCGATACGTTCCGGCCACATCGTGGATTCGCCGCTACCGGCGTAGGTGGCTCAGACCCGACGTGATCGCCGGTGTCACCCTGTGGGCGGTGTTGGTTCCGGAGGCCATGGCATACGCCGGTATCGCAGGCGTCGACCCCGTCATAGGCCTCTACACGGTCCCCCTCCCGCTCCTCGCCTACGCCCTGTTCGGCAGCTCGAGAAGCATGGTCGTCGGTACGGACTCCGCCACCGCGCTCGTTTCGGCGGCCACGATCGGTGCTCTCGCAGCGAGCGGTACTGCCGACTACGTGGCCCTCACCTCCGCACTCGCCATCCTCGTAGGTGTCCTGTTCCTCCTCTTCGGTCTCCTCCGCCTCGGGTGGGTTGCCGACTTCATCTCGCGCCCGGTCATGCAGGGGTTTATCGCTGGAGTGGTCCTGGTGACGATCATCGGCCAGGTTCCCACGCTCCTCGGTCTCAGCCCCCACCGGGACCGCTTCTTCGCAGAAGCGTGGAACGTCATCACCAGGCTTGGAGACATCAACCCGGCAACCGTCGCAATCGGCCTCACCAGCCTCGTGCTGCTCGCGATCTTGAGGAAGTACGCGGCGAACGTACCGGCAGCACTGACCGCGGTTGTGCTCGCGACCGTCGCGACCATCGTCTTCCAACTCGAACGCAGCGGGGTGTCGACGGTGGGTCTCATTCCGACCGGCTTTCCCGATCTCGGACTGCCATCGGTCGACGCCGGAACCTACGGGACTCTCCTATCGGGGGCGCTCGCGGTCGTTCTACTCGGCTATGCAGAAACGCTCGGCTGCGCCAAGACGGCATCGGCCCAAACCGGTGAAACTGCCGATCCCAACCAGGAGCTCCTCGCGCTCGGTGCGGCGAACCTGGGCAGTGGTCTGAGCGGCGGTTTCGTGGCCGTCGGCAGCTTCTCGAAGACGGCGGTCGCACTCGCTGTGGGGGTGAAGAGCCAGCTCGGCTACCTCATCAGCGCAGCACTCGTCATCGGCACACTGCTGTTCCTGACACCGGCTTTCACGCACTTGCCCGACGCCGCACTCGCGGCGGTGGTGATCGAAGCCATGCTGGCGCTCGCGAACCCCGGCTACTTCAAGCGACTCGCCCAGATCAGCACGCCGGAGTTCCTGCTCGCGCTCGTCGCCATGCTCGGCGTTCTCGTGCTCGGCGTGCTTCCGGGAATCGGGGCCGGTGTTGCTCTCGACCTCCTTCTGCTGATCAGGGGAGCGAGCCGTCCGCGTATTGCCGTACTCGGCAAGACGGCCGGACATGTCTATCAGGACGTCTCACTTCACCCCGAGGGCACAACGGTGCCCGGCCTGTTGGTTTTCCGATTCGAGGCTCCACTGATCTTCACCAACGCCGGGTACTTCGTCGAAGAGGTGGCGCGACTCGTGGCAGAGCAGGAGTCCAAAGCGGTCCTCATCGACGCTGAAGGCATCAACGGGCTGGACTCGACGGCAGCCGAGCGTCTCCTCGAGCTCCATGACGATCTCGAGCGCCGGGGCGTCGAGATGAGCTTCGCCCGGGTGAGGGATCCGGTCAGAGAAGTGATGCACTCCAGTGGGGTCCTTCAGGCGGTCGGAAACGAGCGCATCTATGGATCAATCACGAGCGGCATCAAGGCCTACAAGAAGGACTGAGCTGCACTCAGCCTGGTTGTCGGTTTTCGGTCCTCAGTAGGAGACTCGCCCCTCGGTCTCATGCTGTTCCAGGTCGCGTTCTTGCTGAAGACTGATGACTGACGACTGAGGACCCAGTCCGCTGTCATCCACCTAGCCTTGAAAGAGATCGAAGGGAGCCGGTCATGAAGACCAGGATCACCGAGCTGTTCCGAGTGGAGTACCCGATCGTGCAGGGCGGTCTCATGTGGATCGCGACCGCCGAGCTGACGTCGGCCGTCGCGAACGCCGGGGCCATGGGGTTCATGACCGCCCTCACCCACGAGACGCCGGAGGGGCTCCGTGAAGAGATCCGCAAGTGCCGGAGCATGACCGACAAGCCGTTCGGCATCAATCTGACGTTTCTCCCGTCGCTCCGTCAACCGGACTACGCCGGCTATCTCCAGGTGTGCGCCGAGGAGGGCATCGAGTTCATCGAGACGGCGGGCCGCAATCCGGAGCCGTTCATGCCGCATCTCAAGGCGGCCGGTATGAAGGTGATCCACAAGTGCACGTCGGTGCGCCACGCCAAGAAGGCCCAGACGATCGGATGTGACGCCGTCTCAATCGACGGGTTCGAGTGTGCAGGCCATCCGGGCGAGGACGACGTCACTTCACTGGTACTGCTCCCGGCGACAGTGGACGCGCTCGACGTCCCGATCGTCGCATCGGGAGGGTTCGGCGACGGACGCGGACTCGTCGCAGCACTGGCACTCGGCGCGGATGGCATGAACATGGGCACACGGTTCGTCGCGACGCAGGAGACCCCGATCCACCCCGCGATCAAGCAGGCGATCCTCGATCACAACGAGACCGATACCACGCTCGTCATGCGGACACTGCGCAACACCGAGCGGGTGCTCGACAACGAAACGGCACGTACCGTTCTCGAGATCGAGTCGACGGGTAGCGCAACGATCGATGACCTCATCCCGTACGTCTCGGGACGCCGAGGACTACAGGAGGTGATCCGACATGGGAACGTCGACGGCGGCACGTTGGCAGTCGGCCAGGTGATGGGCCTCATTCACGACATCCCGACCGTCGCTGAGTTGATCGAGCGGATCATGATGGAGGCGGAAGACCTGATCTCTCGCGCACTGCCGGGCTTGCTGGGCTAGCTCGCTCCGCTCGCAGTCGTCAGTCATCAGCAAGAACGCGACCTGGAACAGCATGAGACCGAGGGGCGGGCCGTACCCGCGATGTGATCTCCACGAACTCCACGACCCCATACGCGATACGAGATACAAGGTACGAGGTACGGCTGAGCATTGAGGCTCACCCGGTGAGCCTCAATGCTCAGCCAATTCCCTGAACTCGTCCGGGACTGCTCGAGCCTCGTCCAGCACGACCGACGCATACCCGATGGACGTCTTGCCAAACTTGCGACGTACTTCGTCAACCGCCTTGTCCAGCGCCCACCTCGACGAGCCCGCACTGGTTCCCGGCCGGGTACGTTCACCTTCCAGGTCGAGTGGAAGCTCCAGCTGCAGGGCCGACTCCATCACGAGACTCGACACCGCTACCGCGAACAGAGATATCTCCCGAACGTCCGGATGATCGCTGAGTGCACTCCGCACGAGATTCTCGGCGACCTCGGCGATGATCGGCGTGGCCGATATAGCGGCGGGCAGAGTCACCGACCTCGTGATCGATCGAAGATCGGCGAAACGGACCCTCGCCGTCACCGTGTGCCCGGCCTTGGACTTGGCGCGAAGCCGGGATGCGACCCGATCCGAGAGATGACGGATCGTCCGCTCGATCAGCTCATCCGAAACCGGCGACCGCCCGAGTGCCGACTGGGCACTGACCGACGAGACACTCTGGTGCTGTTCGATCGTTCGGGGATCGCGATTCCATGCCAGTGACCCGAGCTTCGTCCCGATCGCCGTCCCGAGCAACCGCTCGAGCGACGTCCCCGGCGCCTCCGCCAGTTCACCAATCGTGCGGATACCCATCTCACCAAGGCGCGCCTTGGTGACCGGTCCGACGCCCCACATCAGCTCGACGGGGAGCGGGTGAAGGAACTCCAGCTCCCGGTCTGCGGGCACGAAGAGCAACCCGTCGGGTTTGGCAACCTGGGAGGCGATCTTGGCGAGGTGTTTCGTGCGGGCGATCCCCACCGACACAGGTAGACCCAGCTCCTCCCTCACCCGTTTCCTGATGGCGATCGCCATGTCTGTCGGCGAACCGAGCAGATGCACCGATCCGGACACGTCGAGGAACGCCTCATCGATCGAGATTCGTTCAACGAGGGGCGTGTAGTCCTTCATGATGTCGATGGCCGCATCCCCGAGGCGCTGGTACTCGGCAAAGTGACCGCCGACCATGATCAGATGAGGGCAGAGTTCCTTCGCCCGCCTGGTGGACATCCCGCCGCTCACGCCGAACGCCTTCGCTTCGTACGAGGCCGCCAGAACGACCCCGGAGCCGACTGCCATCGGTTTGCTGCGAAGGCTCGGATCGAGCAGCTGCTCCACCGACGCGTAGAAAGCGTCAAGATCGGCGTGCAGGATCGTGGCTCGATCAGCCATGCACCCAGGCTACTCGAACATGTGTTCGCCGTGCAGGCTTCATGGAGGCTTCATCTGCTCAACACGGCCACTCGACGTCCGTGCCCGATACTGAACATAGATCTTCAGAGAAAGGAATCACACCATGAAGAAGATCATCATCACGATCACCGCAGCACTCCTCATCGTTGGAGCGTTTGCGGCAGTGGCGGTCGCCGCCACCCCGGATGCCCCGGTCGCCACGACGGCGGGCAGCGGGTACGGATACTCCTACAGCCACGGCAACGGCGGGGCTGGAATGGGCCAGGGCTTCGGCGTCGGTGCAGGTCAGAACTTCGTCGATGCCGACGGTGACGGCGTGTGCGACAACTTCGTCGATGCCGACGGCGACGGCGTGTGCGACAACGCCGGATCCCGGATGGCTGGAAGCGGAGACAACTACGTCGATGCCGACGGCGACGGCGTGTGCGACAACGCCGGATCCCAGCAGCGGATGGGTCGCATGGGTCACCGTTCCTAGCGAGCACCGCGATTCCGGGGGCGTCTCTCTCGAGGCGCCCCCGTCCTATGACCAGGAGACACCATGCAAGGCGCACTCGTGTACGCCAACCTTGAGGAATCCCGCAACCATCTGCGGGCGTTTGTCGCCAATCTCGATCAGAGGAGCTTCTCCTACACCCCCGATTCGTCTCACAAGACGAGTACGATCGTCAGCTCCTTCGTCGAGCGCTGTCGTACCTCATAGAGAAGGGTTCCTACCATGTCCGCCATGCGGCAAGAACGCATACTGGTCGTCGACGACGAGGAACGAATCCGTTCGATCGTCCGCTCGTACCTCCAACAAGAGGGATACCAGGTCGACGAGGCGGCAACCGGTGAGGACGCCGTCGCAAGAATCCGTGAGCGCACGCCCGATCTGGTCGTCCTCGATGTCCGGCTTCCTGGAATCGACGGGATGGAGGTGCTCCGGCAAGTCCGACGGGTCTCGGACGTGTACGTGATCATGCTGACCGCGAGAACCGACGAAACCGACAAGCTGATCGGACTCGAGGTCGGCGCAGACGACTACATGACCAAGCCGTTCAGCCCTCGAGAGCTGGTGGCACGGGTCAGGGCGGTACTTCGCAGAGGCCGCGGTTCCACGGCCTCCGACGATGAGCTTCACCGCTTCGAGGGTCTCGACATCGACCTTGCCCGGCGCGAGGCGACCGTGGACTCGTCCCCCGTGGATCTCACCAGCCTCGAATTCGATCTCCTCGCGGCGTTGACGTCCGCCCCCGGGCGCGTCTTCACCCGACGGCAGCTCATCGAACGAGTGTGGGGGTGGGACTTCTTCGGTGACGACAGGATCGTCGACGTCCACATCAGGAACATCCGCAAGGCACTCGGTGATCCCGCAGATGCACCCCGCTTCATCGGCACGGTCCGCGGCGTCGGCTACAAGTTCGTCGGGAGCAGGCCATGAAGATCTGGCGCCGCCTCCACACACGGCTCTTCCTGTCATACCTGCTCGTGATCACCGTCGGATCGTTCGCGATCCTGTTGGTCAGCAGCTTGCTGACCCGCTCCCTGTTCCAGAACCACCTCGGCGGCATGCAGCGCGGGATGGGAGCTCTTCGCAACGCGACGGTCTCACAGCTCCGGGTCGCGCTGGCCGACTCGCTGAACGTCGCCCTGCTCGTCGGGCTCGGTGCCGCACTGATCGCCGCAGGGACGACTGCCATCGTGCTCGGACGGCGCCTCCTTCGCCCGATAGAAGACGTGCGGTCGGCTGCCGAGCAGATCGCAGCCGGTCACTACGACCAGCAGATTCCCAGACCCGACGTCGAGGAGCTTGCCGAACTCGCCGACGACGTCAACATCCTCGGGCAGACCCTCGCGGCCACCGAGCAGCGACGAGCCCGCCTCATAGGTGAGGTGGCCCACGAGCTGCGATCTCCACTCACGACGATCCGTGCCTCGATGGAGGGTCTCATCGACGGCGTGATCGAACCCACCGGGGACGTCTTCGCGACGATCGCCGACGAAGCGTCAAGGCTCGAACGTCTGGCCGACGACCTGACGCTCCTCTCTCAGGCGGAAGAGAACGCGATGCCGCTTTCCAAGATTCCCTGCGATCTCGCCGATGTGGCGCGCAGGGCTGCCGAACGCCTTCAGTCCCAGTTCGACGATGCAGGCATCGCCCTGACGTACCGGGGTGATCGATCTCTTGGAGTTCTCGCGGACCCCGACCGGCTTTCACAGGTGTTCATCAACCTGTTGGGCAACGCACTCACCCATACGCCTGCAGGCGGAACGGTGACCGTCCATGCGCACGCCGAACCAAACGGCGCGATAGTGGAGGTCACCGACTCGGGACGCGGCATCGCGCCAGACGAGCTCGACCACATCTTCGAACGGTTCTACCGCATCGCCAACCCCTCTCATCCCGCCGGACGGGGTATCGGACTCACGATCGCGAGGAGTATCGCCCGAGCACACGACGGTGACGTGACGGCCCACTCGAACGGGCCCGGCACCGGAGCGACCTTCCAGGTGCGTATCCCCCTCGCCTAGCATTGCCGGAATGAGGGGGTTCGAGGGTACCCATCGCGACCCGTCCGGCTTCGTTAGCCGCATCCGAGAGGTCGTGTGGTCAACCGCCGGGCTCGTCGGAGCGTTCACGATCCTGATCGGGATCACCTATGCAGCACTCATCCTGCTCAAGCACACTCTGTTCGGTACCCAGGTGTTCGACCTCGGCATCTTCGACCAGGGGGTGTGGCTCCTCAGCCGATTCAAGACCCCGTTCGTGACGCTTCGCGGGCTCAATCTGTTCGCCGACCATTCGTCGTGGATCCTCGTGCTCATCGCACCCTTGTACTGGGTGTGGTCCGACGTGCGGGTCCTGCTGCTGCTGACCGTCCTGGCCGTCACCGCGGGCGGACCGCTGGTGTACGCAATTGCACGCACCGAAGGGATCCGCAAGCCGCTCGCCGCAGCTCTCGCCGCCGCCTACCTCCTGCACCCGGCAGTCGCCTGGAACGCATGGGACGTGTTCCACCCGGAGGTGCTTGCGGTCCCACTTCTGCTCGCCGCCTACCTCTTCGCGAGCCGGCGGCATCTGAAGCTCGCCGCAGTGGCGCTCCTCCTGACGCTGCTCGTCAAGGAGGACGCGGCGCTGGTGGTGGTGCCGTTCGCGCTCTACCTGGGGTGGCGGTTCAAGGCGTGGCGCATGTCGGGCGTCGTCATCACCTGGAGCGTTCTGCTGTTCATCTTCAACTTCGAGTACGCCCTCCCGTACTTCTCTCCAACCGGCACGCTCATGTACACGTCCCGCTACGGAGACTTCGGCAGCGGGCTGCCTCAGATCGCATGGAACGTGTTCACATCACCGGGGGAGGTCCTCTCGATCCTTGCAGCCCCTACCAAGGTCGCCTACCTCGCCGGAATGATCCTGCCGCTGTTTCTGGCTCTGCTGGCCCCCGAGTTGCTGCTAGTCGCCGTCCCTATCACCCTGGCCAATCTCTTGTCCCTCCACGCCTACCAGTCCGAGATCCAGTTCCACTACACGGTCTACCTCCTCGCAATCGTCGCCCTCGCCGCCATCCACGGGGCAGCCCGCATCGACCGTGAGCGACTCGCCCGCTTCCTCGGCCCTTCCGTCGTCATCGCAGGCATTGTCGGCATGCTCCTGATCGGGCCACTCCCCACGAACCAGCCGGACAACCCGTGGTACGGGACCACCAGCGATCCAGCGGCGATCAACCAAGCCCTCGCGCTGATTCCCGACGACGCGGCGGTCTCCGCCGACTGGTACATCGGGCCTCACGTCGATCACCGAACCATCGTCTACATGTACCCGAACCCGTTCGTTCGGGACTACTGGTCGGCGGACGCCGCGCCTGGACCTCCGGCTGATGGCGCCGAGTGGGTGGTGATGGGTGCCGGCACACCCGGCTCCGAAGGTGAGAACACCCAGGAAGCCCTCGACATCATCGACGCCGATCCTCGATGGGAGCAGATCGTCGCCAACGACACCGTCCTGCTGTTCCACCGTACGAGCTGACTCAGACCTTCGAATAGGGGCCAACCGGCCCAGGCCGGACGTATGCTGCTCCAGATGGCACCGGTCATTGAAGTCGAGGGGCTTGTCAAGCGCTACGGATCGCTCGTGGCGGTCGACGGTGTCTCGTTCTCTGTCCTGCCACAAGAGATCTTCGGCATCCTCGGACCCAACGGTGCAGGCAAGACCACCACGGTCGAGTGCCTTCAGGGCCTGAGACGGGCGGATGGAGGCCGTATGTCGGTCCTCGGTCTCGATCCTCAGCACGACGCGCGGACACTGCGAGCCAGGATCGGCTCACAGCTTCAAGAGTCTGCACTTCCTGACCGCATCAAGGTGTGGGAAGCACTCGACCTGTTCTCATCGCTCTCTCCACACCCCCTCCCATGGGAGCAACTGCTCAACGACTGGGGCCTGGTCGACAAACGCAACGCGAAGTTCGGTGACCTGTCCGGCGGGCTGCAACAGCGGCTGTTCGTCGCGTTGGCACTCGCCAATGGTCCCGAGGTGGTGTTCCTCGACGAGATGACGACGGGACTCGATCCTGCTGCAAGAAGAGTCGCTTGGGATCTGATCGGGCGAATCAGGGACGGTGGGGCGACCGTTGTCCTCGTGACCCACTTCATGGACGAAGCAGAAGCGCTATGCGACCGGCTCGCCATCATCGATCATCACAAGGTGGTGGCGACCGGAACACCTCAGCAGCTCATCGTCGACCACGGAGGTGGCGTCACCGTGTGTTTCTCGACCGGCCACACCGATCTCCAATGGCTCACCTCGGTACCGAACGTGACCAGCGTCGAACACCACGGCGACCAGGTGAGCGTGCACGGCGAAGGGCCGGTTCTCGCGATGGTCGCCGCAGCGCTTGTCGAGCACGGAATCGCTCCACCCGATCTGCGTGTCGAGCGAGCCACGCTCGAGCAGGTGTTCCTGCACCTGACCGACAACGGAGAAGCCCCATGAGAACGCTCGCAAAGCTCTCGACGGTGGAACTCAAGTTGCTGACCCGAGATCCGCTGACCCTCCTCTTCTCGCTCGCTCTGCCCCTCGTGAGCCTGCTCGTGCTCGGAGGTGTATTCGGAAACCAACCGAGTCCCGAGGTATGGCAGGGAATCGGACCGATGAGCTTCTACGTACCCGCCTACGTCGGGTTGGTCATTGCCGCCCTGGCGATCATCAGCCTTCCAACCGCGCTCGCCGGAGACAGGGAACGGGGAGTGTTGAAGCGGTTTCACGCGTCGGGCGTCGCAGTTTCGGCAGTTGTCGGTGCACAGGTTGTCGTGACCCTTGTGATGGCGGTCGTCAGTTCTGTGCTTCTGGTGGCGCTGGCGGCACTCGTGTACGACTTCGAGTGGCCCCAGTCGATCGTTGGCGTGATCGGCGCTTTCGTGTTGTCCGGGCTGGCACTCGCTGCGCTCGGAGTGCTTCTTGGAGCGGTACTGCCGACAGCGAGGTCGGCGCAGGCGTTTGGCGTGATGGCGTGGTTCGTTCTGTTCATCTTGGGAGGCGCCGGACCCCCGTACGAGGTGATGACCTCGGTGATGCAGCGAGTCGCTGATTTCACGCCCCTGCGTCACGTCGTCCTCATCCTTCATGAACCGTGGCTCGGTGTCAGCGCCGGATGGTCCTGGGCCATCGTCGTAGCGATGCTCGTTGTGGGTTCGGCGTTGGGACTTCGCCTATTCCGCTGGGAGTAGCGCCGGACTTCAGAGCCAGAGGGGCGCCACTGCGTCGAGGAGTCGGGTCACCGTCTGCCTGTTGTGCAACTCGATCTCGTTCTGACGGGCTATGGGACCGACGGGAGCATCGTGCATCGAATCAGGTGCTCCTTCACCAAGCACCTCCTCACTTGTGGTTGCCAGCCGCCTATCCATGGGGCGGCCTGAGGACGGATCAGGCGGTTGTGGGAACGAGCGCGCCAGCTCGACGTTCGGAGGAAGCTGGTGGTGGGGTCGATAGGGTGGGCTTGGCCGGATGGTGTCGAGAATCAGGTGGCCATTCCGCCATCCTTCGTCTGAGTCCCGATGGGTCGTTCTCGGCCTCGCTTCCGGACAAGCCAAAGCAGACGTTCTGCTTCCACATCAGTGAGTTCGATTAAAGGTACCGCCCAGGAGTACTCGCAACTGAGATGCCGGTTTCTCTCTCTGAGTCACGCTCAGAGCGTGCTCAGGTGCGATCGATCGGCAGTGGGAACCTCTGGCTGAGGCTCGTTTCCCCTTGGGTACAGTCGCTTCATGCGCGGCCCGCGAAAGAGGTCATCTATGTACCGGATGGCGACCATCGGAGTGGCACTTGTCGCTGCGGTCTCGGGGTGCGTATCGACTGCACCCTCGACGGTCGGGAACACGGCGACCTCGACCACCCGGACCACCGTCACTACAACGACACTCGACGACAGCGCATGCCACTTCGGCGAGGTTCCATCTACGGGAGGCACTCCCGATCGGGGTGATGAGACAGGGTGGACGACCGGCGACCCTCAGGAGAATGGCATCGACATCGCGTCGCTCGAAGAGGGTCTCGACCAGTTGGAGGAGATGAGGGGCGTGCGCAGCTTCCTGGTGGCACGACACGGCAAGCTGATCGTCGAACGCTACTTTCACGGCGCAAGTGCGACCCAGGGCCACGAGATTGCCTCTGCCTCCAAAACCATCATGTCGGCACTCGTCGGCATCGCCATCGACCGGGGCTCCATTCCCGATGTGAACCAAACGTTGGAGACTCTGCTCCCCCAGGCGTTCGGAGGTGGTGCCCACAGCGACAAGGCGGATCTCACGCTCCGATCGCTCCTGACGATGACCACGGGCTTCGCCTATGAACCGATCATCGTCGGACGCCAATCCCGGCGTGACAGCGTGAGCGTTGAGAACATTCTGTCGACGCCGCTCTCGTCGCCCAAGTCCGCGTTTCTCTACAACACTGGCGGGGTCCACCTCGCTTCGGCGATCATCACCCGAGCCACGGGAATGAGCACCTGTATGTTCGCGACCGAGTATCTCTTCGGGTCGGCGGGGATCACTGTGGACTGGTGGAACCGCGATCGTGACGGCATCTTCACCGGCGGATGGAACATGTACCTGACACCACGCGAGCTGGCGAGGTTCGGACAGCTCTATCTGGACAACGGCGTACGCAACGGGCAGCGGGTGATCTCGGTCGACTGGATCCATGAGTCGTTCATTCCCCGCCTCTCACAAGTGGCCGGGCCCGTCACCGACTACGGCTACTGGTGGTGGATCTCTCAACTCAACGGAATGAGCATCTACTCGGCTCGGGGTGGTGGAGAGCAGATGGTCCACGTGATTCCCTCGCTCGACATGGTCGTCGTCACCACTTCGGACACGGACATTCCCGTCGACGAACGGCTTGATTCGTTGACGTTCCTATGGCAGTACCTGCTCCCGTCGGTCACACCGTGACTTTGGGTCTGGACCTGCCACGAACGATCCGGTCGACAACTATGCCTGCGTCCCGTCCCACACCCCCGATCAGTGAGGACGTCAGGCCGACCTGGAAAGGAACTCCCACGAACCCGAGCCCATCCACCCCGGTGGGAATCCCCAACGGAACAACCGGCCAGCCCCGAGCGTCCAGCATCAACCCCGGAACGTCGATCCATGAGTAGTCGGGGCAGTACCCCGTGCACCAGATGATCACGTCCGAGTCGAGTCGGGTGCCGTCGGAGGCGACCGGCGCACCATCGATGACGGTGCTGATCTTCGGAACGGCGGTCACGCCCGCTGACACGACGGATTCGCGTGAGATACGGATCAGCGGCGCACCATGTGCAACTGCTTTCGGTGCGACCTTCCGTCCGATAGGAGTACGGATCGTGAGCACGTTGTGGAGCACCTGCCAGTACAGCCCACCCGCAACCCGGAGCAGTGGATCGGGAATGTGAACGGTGGGAGTGCCAGAGATCGTCACGTCTCTTCCCACCTTTGCGACTTCCTCGGCGATCTCTGCACCAGAGGTGCCGAACCCGACCACTAGGACCTTCCCCTCGGGCAACCGGCCAGGGTTCACGTACTCGCTCGAGTGGATCTGCGAGACGCCGCTATCGATCTCGTCGGCAAGAACGGGTACCCGCGGTGAAGGGTTCGTGCCAGTTGCAATGATCACCGCTCGAGCGAGGTACTCCCCGCCGGTCGACTCGATCGTGAACCCATCGCTGGACTTCCACACCCGCGACGCTCTGACGCCATGCTCCACGGGCAGCTCGAATCGAGCGACGTACTCGACGAGATAGTCGGCCACCTGGTCCTTGGTGGGGAACGTCCCGCGAGCATCGGGGAATCGCAAGCCCGGCAACCCATCGTGCTGAGCGGGCGTGAACAGGCGAAGCGAGTCCCACCTCCTACGCCATACGTCGCCGGTCTTCTGTTCGGTGTCGAGTACGAGGAAGTCCGCGCCGCGCCTGTGCAGGTGGTACCCGGCTGCAAGTCCCGCCTGTCCCCCTCCGATCACGATGACGTCATACACCTCGGACATGTCGATTCCTCCTGAGCGCCAGACTACGATATTAGAGTCACGTTCTAACGAATGGAACCCTATACTAACGAGATGGCTGTCGTCAAGAGCCGACGCGAACGACAGATGGCGGCGACGAGGACTTCAATCGTAGAAGCGGCCGGCCGGCTGTTCTCCGATCGCGGCTACACGGGCACGACCATCGAGGCGATCGCCGATGAGGCGGGCGTCGTGGTGCAGACGATCTACAACTCGATCGGGCCGAAGAGTGCCGTGCTCAACGCGGTGCTGGACCTGGCGGCATCGGGTCCCGAGTCCCCCAGATCGGTGCCGGAATTCATGCGAGAGCGTGTAGAGATCACGTCCACCGCGGCAGGGATGATCGGGGTGCTCGCGGATTGGTTCGCCGAAGCAATGCCCCGCACCGCCGGTGTGTTTCGGGTTGTTCACGAGGCCGCCGCCATCGATCGCGACATCGCCGACCTCGAAGGCCGAAGGGAGGCACAACGGTTCCACAACTATGCCGCGGCTGCTTCCCAGCTCGCTGGGCGTCCCGGCGCTGCCACTCTCCCAGCGGAAGACGTTGCCGCGACGATCTGGAGCATCGGGCATCCGCGGACATACAGGTTCCTCGTCGAAACGCAGGGCTGGGATCTTGATCGGTACCGGCGATGGGTGGCCGCCTGCCTCACCGCGGTACTGACGAAACACTGACCGGAACTGCTGAGTCTGGCCGTCGGCGGTGTCTCGAAGGCTTCCTATCATGAGCTCGTGAGAGGTGACTGGTGACCACCGTCATCGTGAATGGAGAACAGCACGCTTGCCCGCCGGGCATCAGCCTGCTCGGTTTCCTCCGCGGACCATTGGGATTGACCGGCGTCAAGCCGGGTTGCGGCGAGGGCGAGTGTGGAGCGTGCACGGTACTGGTTGACGGCGACCCCGTCTTGTCGTGTCAGACCCACCTCGACGAGGTCGCTGGTAGGTCCATCACGACGATCGAAGCGCTCGGCGCGGTCGACCTCCATCCAGTTCAGCAGGCGTTCCTCGATGAAGGCGCGTCCCAGTGCGGCTACTGCACGCCCGGAATGGTGCTGCGCGCCTCGGCGCTTCTCGCTTCCACCCCCGACCCGGATGATGCGGAGATCGCCGGCGCGATGGCCCCGAGTGTGTGCCGGTGCGGCGCGTACCCGCGACTGACCCGGGCCGTGCACCGGGCGGCTGAACTGCTGCGAACCGGAGCCGAACCGGTCGCAGCCATATCGCCTCGCCAGGTGTCGCTGCCCGCGCCGCGGAGACCGTGGGACCTGTGTGAGCCCGATGAGCGAGACTGGTTCGACCTACTGGGCGACGGGCTTGTCGTGGTATGGCCTCCACCATCGTCGGGCGGCTGGTGGGCGATGAACGGAGGCGCCTGGCTGCACGTCGCACCTACTGGAACCGTGACGGCGTTCAGCGGAAAGGTGGACGTCGGCCAGGACAACACCACCGCCTTCCGCATGCTCATCGCAGAGGAGCTGGTCGCACGACTCGACGATGTGCTGGTCGTGCTCGGCGACACCGACATGTGCCCCTTCGACATCGGAACGTTCGGGAGCCGGTCGATGCCTGACGCCGGCCAGGCGTTGCGCAAAGCTGCAGCCGGTGCCAGACAGGCTCTACTCGTGCTGGCAGCCGAGCAGTGGGGAGTCCCGGTGACCGACGCGTCGGTGGCGGAGCCAGGAGTTATTCACGGACCCGGTGGCGAGACACTCTCCTACGGCGATGCCGTCCGTGGACTTCGTCGGGTCGAGATCCTCGAGGGAGAACCCTCACTGCTGATCCCCGAGCACTGGCGTCTCGTAGGTCGAGCCCACGTGCCGTCTCACGTTGACGCGGTGACCGGCACTCGGGCGTTCGTTTCGGACCTACGCCGACCCGGAATGCGGTTCGGGGCAGTACTCCGCCCGCCGGTGCCGGGAGCGACGCTGCGACACGTCGACACGGAAGACCTCCCTGAGGGCGTGGCGCTGATCCGGGACGGCGATTTCGTCGCAGTCGTTGCCGGCAACGTCATCGCTGCCCGACACGCCGTGGCCGGGCTTCGTGCCGACTGGAACGAACCGCCCATAGGACCGGTCGACCTGGCCGCGCACCTCCGGGCGAGTCCCGTCGACGGTGAGGGCTGGGATGCAGGATTCGACGACTCAGTGGGAGATCCCGAAGCGGCCCTGGCCGGAGCAACCGAGAAGATCGAAGCCACCTACACGACCGCCTACATCGCCCACGTTCCGCTCGAGACGAGAGCGGCCCTCGCCGAGTGGACAGGCGATCGGCTGACCGTGTGGGTCGGCACGCAGGTTCCCTTCGGTGTGCGCGAACGGCTGGCAGGGGCACTTGGAATCGACAGCTCCCTCGTCAGGGTGATCGTGCCGCCGACCGGAGGTGGTTTCGGTGGCAAGCACACAGGGGAAGTAGCCACCGAGGCTGCCCGCCTCGCCCGTGCGGTCGGTGGGCCGGTGATGGTTCACTGGAGCAGAGCGGAGGAGTTCCGATGGGGGTACGTGCGGCCGATGGCCGTGATCGATGTTCGGGCGGCGCTCGATGGCAACGGCGACATCGTCGCCTGGGATCTTCTCGACATCAACGCCGGCTCGGCAGGGATCGGCTTCCCCTACGTGACCACCAACCGGCGGCTTCGCTATCAGGCGGCCGATTCGCCGCTCTCACAAGGCTCCTATCGAGCGCTCGCCGCCACGGCCAACCACTTCGCCCGTGAGTCACACATCGACGAACTCGCCCACGCAGCAGGCGTCGATCCGGTCGAGTTCCGTCTCAGACAGCTCGACGATGAACGGCTCGCGACCGTTGTGAAGGCAGCTGCGGATCAGCGCGGCACGCGCGGGAGTGGAAACGGCACGCGTCAAGGGTTCGGCATCGCCGCCGGATTGGAGAAGGGTGGCCGGGTCGCAACCAGCGCGGAGGTTCGCGTCAACGGGAACGACGCCGTCGAAGTGACAAGGCTGGTGACCGTCTACGAGTGCGGGGCGATCGTCAACCCCGACACCGTGCGGAACCAGGTGGAAGGCGCGGCGATCATGGCGCTGGGCGGGGCGTTGTTCGAGCAGCTCGCCCTCGACCACGGTCACATTGCCGACCCTGCGCTCGCCGCCTACCGGGTTCCTCGTTTCAGCGATGCTCCGGCTGTCGAGGTCGTGCTGATCGATCGTCCTGATCTCCCCTCGGCCGGCGCCGGCGAGACACCTCTCATTGCCGTTGCCCCGGCGATCGCGAACGCCATCTTCGACGCCACGGGCCGGCGCTTGAGGTCCCTTCCTCTCGTTCCCGATGGAGTCATGCCGTAGGGCGGTCCCTCGACACGACGAATCCGCGGCAGTGACCCGCCCCGTCAACCCACCGTGAGCGCCATTCCCTGCCTGGCGGCCTCGGCCCACGACGGCAACGACCGAGACATCTCATCCAGTTGGTCGTCTTTACGAGCGGGATCATGGTGAAAGACCAGCAGACGGCCCACCCCCAGCCGAACCGCCAGCCGAACCGCCCGTTCTACCGTGGTGTGTCCGAGATAGGCCTTGGCAGTGGACTCTGCCTCGAGGTGTTGACCATCGTGAATCAACAGATCGACGCCATCGGCGAGCCGAACGACCTCCGCGTGAGCAGGGTGCCGGCCGCATGGTCGACGATGTTCGGCTTCGCTCCGCCCATGATTCCGACGGACAGGTTTACGAGCACGGTGCTCCACCGCGTGGTCTCGTGCCGTCGCTTGGTCTCGGCCTCCACATTTTGCGAGAGCTGGCACGCCGGATGGGTGGGGACCTCACCGACCGCTACGAAGACGGCACCAGCGCCTTTCAACTCAGCCGGCGCGAGGCACCACCTGGTGAGCACAAGCGAGTGCACTCACTGGTCTCTGGGCTGGCGTGAGTTCAGCCACGCCCCGAAGGCGAACGTGGCCGTGGCGAGGAACGCGATCGCCGTGAAGGTCGCCATCGTGATCCCTTGATCGAGGCTCTGCTTGATCCACCCTGATGCGACTCCAAGTGCGATCAGGGCCAGCGTCGGCCCGGTCAGCAGCCATGGGACGAGCGACAGCGCGCCGAGTTCCGCACCACTGATGAGCGTCTCTATCGGAAAGGATCGCCGCGACGCGGAGATCGCGGCAGGTAGAACGACGGCCCCGGCAATGAACGGCGCAACGAGGATTAAGGCCCACGTTGCGGTCTGGGCGACGAACCCACCGATCCCGAGGACCCCCAAGCCGATCCAAATGAGGACTGTGAGGGTGGCTGTCGGGACGATACAGTGCAAGACGAGGATGGTTCCCCAGGTCCAGGGAAGCATCCGATGAGCGTTGGGTCGATCGTTCTCCAGGCGGATCGTTTCCAGGAGGCGCGATGCCGCCGCGTACAGGCCCGCGAACACCCCCGCTACGAGGATCGGCCGCCCTGTTGCGGCAACGCCTGCGACCATCGCAGCTGCGATGAAGCTCGCGGCGACGACGACGAGCCCGACGTTTCGCCGCAGGGTGAGCGTGTCGCGGGTGACGATCGCCAGCCATGGTGTGGCGACACGGGTCATCCGGAGTTCTCGCCCTCTGAAACGACCTCTAGCCCTCCCCCGTCGGGCGATGCCTTTCGCTGCCCGGACATCTCCGAAGAACAGCGCCGCCGACGCCGAGGAGCGAGCCTCCGACCGCTGCCACAGCTCCTCATAGGAGATTCGGTCCACGGTCCCGATGGCCGAGATCAGAGCGACGACGGCTGCGACACCCAGGAGGGTTGCCAGCACCACCCATCCGGGCACCGACCGGCCCCCGGCCGCGAGCACCGGAGCACCCGCCCAACCCCATGGACCCGACCACAGAGCAACCGTGCTCTGTCCTCGCGCCACCGCCACGGCCAACAGGGCCACGAGCAGGAGCACAACGGGTGTGGCCACATCGACGACTCTCCCTACGGAGGGCGACCGTTCGACGTGCCAAGACAGTGCTGTCGCCAGAAGGGCCAGAGAGGTCAGACCGGAGACGGCCGCGATGGTCATCCCGAGCGCATCGTGACGGACCATTGCTGCTGAGCCGATACCTACGAGGCCGCCGGTCACGACGCCGACCCCGATGGCGATGATCGAGGCTCTGCGTAGCTTCATGAGTGCAAGCCGCCGTCGGTTCAGGGGTGATGCCACCTCCCACTGGAGTTCGGGCGTGGTGAACAGCACCGGGCCCTGCCACGTGCCGTAGCGAAGAACCGCCCACGTTGCTCCGAGGAGCAGCACCGGAAGCCAGTCGAGCGTGTCGAGAAACGCGCCCGGGTGTGGCACGAGATCGCCGTGGATCAGTGGAGCGATGACGATGCCTGCGATCGCGGTGGCCAGGAACCACGTGTAGAGGTCGATCAGTCGATCCGAGAGTCGGCGCGGATCATGAGCCTTGCGACGGCGTCGCACGAAGGCCCGGACCTCGTGCTCCGTCGTCACTGGAGGCCCAGCTCTCGCGCCTGGCCGCTTGCCACCACCTCGTCTCGGGTGCCTACGACGGCGACACGACCATCGCCGACAACCACGATACGGTCGGCCAGGTCTTCAGCGAAGATGAGATCGTGCGTGCTGAACACGACCAGTGCTCCTTCGCCTTTAACTCGCCGCAATAGCGAGTGCAGGGCTTGTCTCGATGGAGGATCGAGACCGGAAACGGGCTCGTCGAGGATCAGCACCTCGTAGGGGCGTAGGAGCCCGCAAGCGAGTTGGGTCTTCTGTCGCAGACCGCGCGACAGCTCGCGAGGCAGCGAGTATCGGCGCTCTTCGAGCCCGAACAGATCGAGCAGCATGTCTGTTCTCTCCTCGGCATCGCCGACCCCGTGTGCCATCCCGACGAGGTCCAGATGATCGGCAACTGTGAGATCCGGGTACAGGGCCGGCGCATCGGGAATGAAGGAAACGAGGGCCCGAACGGTGTCGGACCCGCCCCGTCTGTGGACATCGACACCGGCGATGTGCACAGTTCCCCTGGACGGCTCGAGTCGCCCGGCGAGCATGGAGAGAGCGGTGGTCTTGCCGGAGCCGTTGTGGCCGATGAGAGCGATCGCTTCGCTGCCGTTCATCTCGAGGTCCAGCGACTCCAGCGCGGTCACGTCCCCGAAATCACGGCCAAGGCCCTCAGCTACAACGAGCGGCCGGTGTGTGTCAGCCATCTGGCCAGGCTAGTGCTGCGCCGTTCTGGCGAATCGAGATCTACCCGAAGAGCACCAGCACGACGAGACCGACGGTGATCGGCGACGCACCACGCAACCTTCGTTTGGCCCCACGTTCCTTGAGGATGAGCCAGCCGCCTGCCGCACCGAACAGGGCCGAAGTCCCCCGGAACGCTGCGACCAAGCCCAGCGGGGCGTCGGCGCAGGATCTCCGAGCCCGCTGTTTACCCTCAACAGCTGCCACGAATCTGCCGATGGTCGAGAGTGTGAAACGCAGACTCGCTGTCCTGTTGCTGTCCCTGGTGATCGGCGCGTGCTCTACGACATCGTCACCACCGGCGACCTTCGGAGTTGACGGTGCACCACAGCTGCTGAGGAACACCTACCTGACAGTCACCAGGCAAGCCGCCACGCTTGCCGCGTACGACGCTACCGACGATCAATGGCTGGAGTTCGCCCGAACCATCTGCGCCGCCGGCATCGGGACCTCCAAGGAGCTTTCTGACTTCGTCGATCAGAAGGTAGGTTCCAAAGCCGACCCGAGTCTTCGCCAGATGTGGACGACAGCCTCAACGGCGGCCACGAGCGCGTTCTGCCCCGTAGGCGGAAGCTGAGTCACCAAGAGACTGCGGGTTCCATCACGCCCCATTCACGGCGGGCCCATACTGGGAACCATGATCGATCGAGAGATCAACCGCGACAGGGCTGTCATATTCGGAACCGACGCCGAACGCTATGACAGGGCCCGTCCATCATATCCCGCAGAGTTGGTGGACGATCTCGTCTCACTGGGAGGCAACAGGGTCCTCGATGTCGGATGTGGGACCGGCAAGGCGGGGCGTCTTTTGGCCGAACGGGGTCTGGATGTGCTCGGCGTGGAACCAGACGAACGGATGGCCGAAGTGGCGAGACGACATGGTCTGATCGTTGAAACATGTCGCTTCGAAGAGTGGGACCCGACAGGAAGGGCCTTCGATCTGGTCGTGAGCGGTCAAGCGTGGCACTGGGTGGATCAACAGGTCGGCCCTGCCAAGGCAGCCGACGTCTTGGCCCCAGGCGGGTCGTTCGCCGCGTTCTGGAATCGACCTCGCTACGACCCGGAAATCCGTGTGCGGCTCGACGAGGTGTACCTGCGTGAGGCCCCGAAACTCCCAGGGGACTTGGCGACGGTGGGAAGCGGCAGTGATGACAGGACCCCGAGGTTCGTTGAACCGATCGAGGCAACCGGCAGGTTCACTTCGGTCGAGGTTCATGTCTACCCATGGGAAGACACCTACTCGAGAGATCACTACCTCGATCGGCTTCGCACTCACAGCGACCACATGCTGCTTGCCGCCGAGCAGCGCGACCGGCTCCTCGAGGCTGTTGGCGACGTCATCGCCGCGGTCGGTGGATACCTCACGGTCGGCTACACCACAACACTCATCCACGCGGTGGCTGCCCGGAGAGAGCAGTGAAGCCGAAGAGAAGCGCCGGTCTGCTGCTCTTCAGACGCCGTGAGCGCATCGAGGTTCTCCTGGTGCACCCCGGCGGACCGTTCTGGGCTCGGAAGGACGAGCACGCGTGGTCGACCCCCAAGGGTGAATATGAGAACGGTGAGGATCCCGAGACGGCCGCCCGACGCGAGTTCACCGAAGAGCTGGGGGCATCGGCCCCAACAGGCCCCTGGATCGACCTCGGCGAGATGCGACAGCCCAGCGGCAAACTCGTCCGGGCATGGGCCGTCGAAGGCGACTTCGACCCGATCGGTCTGGTGAGCAACACGTTCGAGCTGGAGTGGCCGAGGGACTCGGGCAGGATTCGCGAGTATCCCGAAGTGGACAGGGCGGCCTGGTTCGACCTGACCGTCGCTCGCAGGAAACTCCACAGGGGACAGGTGCCATTCATCGACGCCTTGGTGTCGGCCCTCGAGACAAGCAACTAGGGTCGAGCTCATGGAGGACTCCGGTCGTATGCGACCCTCGCCGATGTTCAAGGCATTCTTCGACGCTCCGCGGTGGTTCTACCGCCATGGGCTCGGCTGGCTGATGGGGAAGCGGTTCATGGCCCTGTCACACGTCGGCCGCAGGTCGGGAGTCGAACGAAAGACAATCCTCGAGGTGGCCGTCTACCACCCCGACACCCAGGAAATGATCGTCGCGTCGGCCTTTGGGCCCAAGGCGGACTGGTATCTCAACATCCAGGCGAAGCCTGCGCACCTCATCCAGGTTGGACGCGTGGGCTACGTCCCACAGCAGCGCTTCCTCCAGCCCGACGAGGCGCATGCCGCTGCCCAGGAATTCTGTCGGAAGCACCGTCTCGAGGCTCGTGCCGCGATCCCGATGTTTGTTGCCATGGGTGGCGCTGAGAAGGGCGAGTTCTCCGACCCCGTCGACCTGCTGGCGTCTCTCCCAATGGTGGCATTCCGCCCGGCCACTGGGGAGTGACCCAGCGCGAGAGATGCCGCGAGGGCTGAACTCGACCAGAGGATACGCCCCCACAGCGCCTCGCGGGATCGCTACGATCACAGCAGGAGGATCCGATGGAGGCAGCACTCGTAGCCTATGCCACGAAGGGTGGCTCGACGCGCGAGGTCGCGATGGCGATCGCCCAAGTTCTGCGGAGTCGTGGTCTGTCCGTTACGGTCGCCGAAGCCGCCCACGTAAGCGAGCGTGTGAAGGACTACGACTTGATCGTGCTGGGTGGCGCGATCTACTCGGGAAGGTGGCACCGTGGCGCTCAACGGTTCCTGAGACGTCACCGGCGCGAGCTGACGACTCCAGCGGTGGCTGTCTTTGGCATGGGTCCGCGGAAGGACGTGCAAGAGTCCTGGGAGACCTCGAGAGCACAACTGGAGCGTGCGCTCAGCAAGCGACCTTGGCTTCACCCGGTGGCCATCACCGTGTTCGGGGGAGTCGATCCACCGAAGAAGCGCGGCCATCGCGACCTTCGCGATTGGGACGCGGTCAAAGCCTGGGCCGAGACGCTCGTCCACTAGCCGGGCCACGGAACCTTGCATCACGAGGGGGCCGGCTCCAAGAACTGACCCTGTCGCGCCGATTGATGCTCAACTCTGGACCATCGCCGCCAACGCGGACCACTTCTCCTGGGTCACTCCCTTGACGGGTAGCCAGATCGCGAACGCCAACTCACCGGGGACCGAGAGCACGGTCACGAGCGTGGACAGGAAGTCGGCGGCACTGGGTGCGGCGATCGCTCCAAACGACTCGGACAAGTACCCGATCGAGGCAATCACCAGCAGCCATCCCAGGATCCTGGGCAGGAAGCCCGAGGGGTGCACGAGCCAACCGAGGATGGCAAGGTGCGAAGCGAAGAACAGACCCCACACGCGCACCATGAAGGCGTCGGCGTCCAAGAACAGCTGTGCAAGCGCATTGAGCTGGTCCGCCTGGAACACGGGGAGGTAGGCGGCTCCACTCACGAGGCTGAGGGCCGGCGTGCTCCATGCCAGGTTAAGCGTTGGGCACGGCGGTGAGTAGGGTCGGAGCGACGAATAGGGGGTGACCACTTGACCAAGCTCGGATATCAGATTCCCAACTTCACCTACCCCGGGGTCGGACCCGACACGCTGTTCGACACCATCGCGCGTCAAGCGAAAGAGGCGGAATCGTCGGGGTTCGACACCGTTCTGCTCATGGACCACTTCTATCAGCTGCCCGGCCTCGGGAATCCCGATCAGTACATGATCGAGTGCTACACATCGCTCGCCGCCCTGGCTCGCGAGACATCGAAGGTTCGACTCGGGTCGTTGGTTACCGGCAACACCTACCGCAACCCCGCGATCCTCGCCAAGACCGTCACCGCGCTCGATATCGTCTCCGGCGGTCGGGCGCAGTTGGGCATCGGGGCCGGCTGGTATGAACTCGAGCATGACGCGTTCGGTATCCCGTTCGGCACATTCACCGACCGGTTCGAGAAGCTGGAGGAGGCGCTCCAGATCATCCTGCCGATGCTTCGGGACGAGCGGCCGAGCCTCGACGGTGACCACTACCAGGTGAAAGACGCCATCAACCAGCCCCCACCGGTGGGTCGTATCCCGGTAATGATCGGCGGATCAGGCGAGAAGAAGACGCTGCGGATGGTCGCCCAGTACGCCGACGAGTCAAACATCATCTGCGCTCCGGAGGATGTGCCCCGAAAGCTGGAAGCACTCGATCGCCACTGCGAGAACCTTGGCCGGGACCGATCGGAGATCACCGTGTCCTGGCAGCGGTCGGTCTGCATTGCCCCCACGATGGAACAGGCCAAGGAAGAACTCGACGCCTATCACGGACGACGCGGAATCGACGTCTCTGCCCTCGACGAGGACAAGCTCGCCCGCCTGAGGGGCCGGCTGATCTACGGCGACCCCGACACGGTCGGCGAGCAAATGAGCCAGTTCATGACGTTGGGTGTCGACGGATTCACAATCAACCTGCCTGCCAACGGCCATATCCCGGGTCGAGTCGCGCTGCTGGGAGAGACGGTCGCCCCGATCGTCGGCTGAGCTCGCCACGCTCGCAGCTGACGGCCGACAGTTGACAGCTAGCAGCCAGAGCGCGACCTGGCACACCACAGGACCGCAGGGCGAGTTCCTACCGATGACCGATCACCGACAACCGAAGACGGCGGCCGCAGGCCGCCTAGTCCCAAAGCGTGGGCGCGTAGCTCACCGGCTGGGGGAGCGCATCGGTCGGTGGCCCGAACAGGCGCTCGATCAGCCCCGCCCAATCGAACGCCTCGTTGATCTCAGAAGCACCCAGCTCGATCAGTCGTTCCGCGTCGACGAACTGTGGGATGATCATGTCCAGGATCGTCTCGATCTCCTGCCGGAAGCGCACGTTCGTGCTTCGGACCCCATCGGTGCGGAGGGGAATGTCCGGCCGCAGCCGAACGTAGAGGTCGTAGGTCGACGACCAACGCCGCACGAGCGGCTTGACGTCGAAGGGGTCCTCTCCACTGGTGGCCCGCAGGAAGTAGGCGAAGTTGTCGATCACGGCACGATCGGTGACGAGGACTTCGGCCCGGTTGCGCAGCTCCAGCTCCTGTTGGATCTGGGCCATCAGCACCCAGAGTTGGGCCTCCGGAGCTGCTCCCTCGTTGAGACCGAGGGGGCTGTAGCGGACGACCTCCCGTCCCACCTCGACGCTTCGCCCGCTGCGCCCCACCGCGCCGGCGAACGAGTGGACAGCGTTCGTCTTGCGTACTGAGTGCGATCCGATGAAGGCGATCTTGCGAGAGGCCATGGCTGTTCCACGGTAGCCGCGCTCCTTCCACGGGTTCGGGCACGCTCCGACGAAATCGACGTTTCGCTCGTCGCCAGTGGCACGAACACCGCGTTTGCCCACCAACTGCGCCGCGAGGTCTCGGCAAGCCTTAGGTGAGAACGTGATCTACCAGATAGGATTGCGCCGGGGCGGGTGAGCCACCCCTGCCCACTCCAGAGAAGGATGGCGCCCAATGTGGATCTTCAGCCTCCTTGCCGGTGTCGCAGCTGCGGTCGTCGACACCGGGGTCATGGTTCCTCTCGAGTTTCCGACCGCTGACGCCAAACGCCAGGCGATGATTGCTGCGTTCATAGAGCGCTTCTTCCTCGGCTTCATGATTGGACCTGTCGCCGCCGGTCTCGGTGCGAACGGCATTGCCATCGGGGCGCTGCTCGGTGTCGGAGCGAGTCTCGGAACGTCGATCATCACCAGAACATGGGCGCCGATCATCGGCATGGGTTTTGTCACCGGCATACTCGTCGGCGTTGCATACGAGCTGGTCTTCTAGATCGCGGAACCCCGCTCCCGCTCTAGTGATTCCACCAGTCGGCAGACTCCCACGACTCGCGGATCCGGTAGGGATCGAGCAGGCTCCGGTTGATGGCAGCGAAGCACCTCACACCGGCGGCGAGGAACACCCAGATGGCAACGGCGAAGACGACAAAGCCCAACAGGGTGATGAGCCGCTGGCTCGCAATGACCGCAACCAGAAACGCCACTCCGGCAGTCAATACCCAGCGGGCGATCTGCTGAAGGCGCTGAACCTCGCGGTGGTGGTGTTCTGCCCCTACGAACGCCTGCGAGCGGCGCGCGTCGACACGCAGGGTCCGTCCCCGATATGTGGTCTCCCACAGGCCCGGCATCGCCAGACGAATTCGATACGGTCCTGCGACCAGTTCATCACCGTCGCGTGTCCACTTCAGCCGACCGTAGCCGGCACCGATCCGCTCTTCGGTGTCGCGTGAAGTCGCCACGTCCGCTCTCATCCAACTCATCGTACGCTCGAACCGCTCGGCCACACACAATCTCGCCAAGCTGCGGACTGCACGATCTGGCTGGCGCAATGTGAGGGCTGATCGCGCTGGATCCCGCTAGTCGACGCCCATTCGATCAGTCGTCGAGATCGGCCAGGCGTCCGAACAAAGGCTGCAGTGCCGGGTACAGGTCACGGTACGCCCGGTAGGCCTTCTCGTACACGGCGACGTCCTCACCGGGATCGGTCGGCGGGCCGAGACGGACCGCTGCGCCGCACGCCTCACTGACGGAGGTGAACGCCCCGTCGCCCGTGGCGGCGAGCATGGCGGCGCCGTAGGCGGCTCCTTCCGGAGTCTCGGCGACACGCACCGGCGCTCCGATCACATCGGCAATGATCTGGAGCCACACCGCACTGGCCGAGCCACCACCGGACGCCCGGATCTCTTCGAGAGGTGTCATCGACCGGATCAACTCGACCGAGTCCCTCAGCCCGAAGGCCACCCCCTCCATCACCGCCCTGGCGAGATGTCCGAACTCGTGGCGAACGGTCAGACCAACGAAGGAGCCGCGCGCCAGTGGATCGGCATACGGGGTCCGCTCGCCTGTGAGGTACGGAGCGAACAGAAGGCCGTTCGAACCGGCCCGCAGGGCCGAAGCCGCCGCGTCGAGGTCGGAGTATGCTCGGTCGGGCGCCAGCGTGTCCCGAAACCACTTGAGGCTCCCTGCAGCCGACAACATCACGCCCATGAGGTGCCACATCTCGGGCACCGCGTGACAGAACGCGTGCAACCTCCCCTCCGGCTCGAAAACCGGATCCGATGCGCACGCGAAGACGACGCCGCTCGTCCCGATGCTCATCGCGATGACCCCTGGAGTCACAGCGCCGACGCCGACACCGTTGGCCGCCTGGTCACCTCCACCGCCGAAGACGGGCGTGCCCTCCGCCAATCCACTCACCGCCGCGGCATCTGCCGTCACGGCGCCGGTCACGTCCGTGCCCTCGTACGTCGTCGGGAGCCAGCCCCGGGGAATCCCGAGCGCAGCAACGACGTCGTTCGACCAATCGCGCGCTGCGAGATCGAACAGCATCGTCCCCGACCCGCCGGCTCGGTCTGATGCGTGGACCCCGGTGAGCTTCAGGCGGACGTAGTCCTTCGGCAGCAGCATGTGCGCGGTGCGCTCGAACACCTCCGGTTCATGGTTGCGTACCCACAGGATCTTGGGGGCGGTGAAACCGGTGAGGGCATCGTTCCCGGTCGTCGCGATCAAACGCTCCCGACCGACGATCTCGCGGATCTCATCGCACTCGGCCTGGGTCCGCTGATCGTTCCAGAGGATTGCCGGCCGCAGCACGACGTCGTTGGCGTCGAGCATCACCAACCCGTGCATCTGTCCGGTCAGACCCACCCCACGAACCTGGGCACCTTCGGTACCGGTGGCTTCGAGGACCTCGCGGATAGCGGCGACGGTCGCGTTCCACCACAGCTCTGGCGCCTGCTCAGACCACAGGGGCTGTGGCGTGACGAATCCGTACTCGGACCGACCAACGCCAACCAGCGAACCCTCCGCGTCCATCAGGAGTGCCTTCGTCGCCGTCGTCGACGAGTCGATGCCGATGTAGAACGTCATGATCCTCTGATGAGCGTTGTCTGCTCGCGGCGCGCGATGGTACCCCCGCCGTCATAGCGCCGGGTACAGGACGCCGGCCCCGTGTGATAATTGAGTGAACACAGCGGCGCGACAATGCGAAAAGTGCGCCATTATGGCGTGTGGGGTTTCGAGACAGGAGGAGATGATGACCGAGTTCTTCACAGGTGTGGATGCCATCCGCTACGAGGGCCCGGACTCGCCTAATCCCCTTGCCTTCCACTACTACGACCCCGACCGCGTCGTGACCGGAAAGACGATGAAGGAGCATCTGCGCGCCGCCGTGTGCTACTGGCACTCATTCCAGTGGCCGGGAAGCGACGTGTTCGGGGCCGGCACCTTCGATCGGCCGTGGCTCGACCCCTCGATGGACCCGATGGCGGCCGCCAGGATGAAGATGGACGCAGCGTTCGAGTTCTTCGGCAAACTCGGCTTCCCGTTCTGGTGTTTTCACGATCTCGACATCGCCCCTGCCGGCGACACGTTCACCGAGACCCGAGCCAATCTCGAGACGATGGTCGAGTACGCCGCAACGAAGATGGAGGAAACGGGAGTGCGCTTGTTGTGGGGTACCGCGAACCTCTTCGGGAACCCCCGCTACATGGCGGGTGCGGCGACGAACCCCGATCCGGACGTCTTCGCCTATGCGGCCGCCCAGGTGAAGAACGCAATCGACGCGACTCATCGCCTCGGGGGAGCCAACTACGTGTTGTGGGGCGGGCGCGAGGGATACGAGACCCTCCTCAACACCCGGATGAAGCAGGAGGCCGACCAGTTCGCCCGCTTCCTGCACATGGTGGTCGACTACAAGAAGTCGATCGGCTTCGAGGGCACTCTTCTGATCGAGCCCAAGCCGCAGGAGCCGACCAAGCACCAGTACGACTACGACTGTGCGACGGTGCACGGGTTCCTCGAGCGCTACGACCTCCTCGGCGAGTTGTTCGTGAACATCGAGGTGAACCATGCGACTCTCGCTGGTCACAGCTTCCACCACGAGGTCTCCTATGCCATCGACAACGGAATCTTCGGGTCGGTCGACGCCAACCGCGGTGACTACCAGAACGGGTGGGACACCGACCAGTTCCCCAACTCCGTCGACGAGTTGAGCCTGGCTGTGTACGAGATCCTTCGTGCCGGGGGCTTCGCGACCGGCGGATTCAACTTCGACGCGAAGCTACGACGCCAGTCGATGGCGCGCGACGACCTGTTCCACGGGCACATCGGCGGAATCGATACTCTCGCCCGATCGTTCCTCGCGGCAGCGACGCTCCTCGAGGACGGTGACCTCGAGGCAGCCCGTGACAAGCGCTACGCCGGATGGTCAGGCGATCTGGGCACCGCAATCTTGAACGGCGATGTCGACCTCGCCGGACTCGAGGAGCGGGTTGTGAACGGCGGGGTGGATCCGAGCCCGGTTTCCGGTCGACAGGAGGCGCTCGAGAACCTCGTCAACAAGGCGATCTGGAAGTCCCAGTAGGGCGCGTTCGAAGGCGGCGCCGCCGGGTCACCGGGTGAATGAGCGAGGTCAGCGCGACGCGATCATCGCTAGCGTGGTGCCTGAAGCCAACCCAGGTCACAATTCGATGACGCCGGCGCCCACCCGCACGCTCCGAATCGGTACCAGGGCCTACCCGCTGGTACTGCCTTCGTTGCGCGACCCTCGCCTCCATCTCGCCGCCGTCATCATCACCATTCACGTACTCGGCCAGGTTGCGCTCGGTTTTCGGGTCTCTGTGCCTCAGATCGTGGTGGCGATCATGACCTGCGCGATGCTCGAGCTGGGCATCACGTTCGTCCAGGAGCGTCGTGTCGTGTGGCCCGCGAGCGGGATGCTCACCGGAAGCGGCGTAGCGCTCATCCTCAGGCTCGTCGGCATGGGTCGAGACCAGCATTGGGCTTGGCACGGCTGGTATGTGTTCGCCGCAGTTGCCGGCTTTGCGCTCCTATCGAAATACCTGATCCGACGTCACGGAACACACGTGTTCAACCCGTCGAACCTAGGGCTCGTCCTGGCATTCGTCATCCTCGGCAGCAACATCATCGAACCGCTCGACTTCTGGTGGGCACCGTTGGGACCCGCGATGGTGGTCGCCTATCTCGTGATCCTGGTCGGTGGTCTCGCTATCACGTCGCGGCTCCACTTGCTGCCCATGGCGATCGCATTCTGGGGCGCTTTCGCGGTGGGCCTCGGCGCTCTCGCGGCATCTGGACATTGCATCACGACCGCATGGTCGCTGGCGCCGGTGTGCGGCAGGTCGTTCTGGTGGGTGGTGGTGACCTCGCCGGAACTGCTGATCTTCCTGTTCTTCATGATCACGGACCCCAAGACCATCCCTCGAGGACGCGCTGCCAGGGTTGTGTTCGCCGTCGGTATCGCCGCGCTCAGCACATTGCTCATCGCACCGCAGACCAACGAGTTCGGAGCCAAAGTGGGTCTGCTCGCAGGCCTGGTGGTCCTGACACCGTTCAGCTTCCTCTTCGATCGGGTCGCGCCAGATACGGACCGGGCCATCCCCAATCGGATCATGAGGCTATTGACGACCAGGGGATCCCCGGGATCGGCCCGCATCTTCGGACGCGGTGCCGTCGTCGGAGTAATGGTGATCGCGATCCTGACCGGGGTGGTCGTCGCCGGAGCACCTGCCCGCGACCGAGCCAACGCGGCTCAACCGATCGGGGTCGCCGCTATCGACGTCACCGTCGATCTCACCGCGCTTCCCGACGTGACCGTCGATGGCGAGGTTGCGGCCCTTAACAGTGTCGCCGCCGATGATCCCGGTGCGCTCGCCGCCGATCTCGCCCGAGCTCTCGCCATCGAGGCCGAGGCGATGCGTCGCGCCGACACCAGTCTCCTGCGAGCCGCCGATGACGGGCCGCGGCTCGTGGAGATGGAACGCGCCATCGAGCAGGCAGCGACCCAAAACCGTCTCCCCGTACCGACGTATCACTTCACCCAACTTCATCTCGTCGTCGAGTATGTGGACGGCCCGCAGGGCGGCGCGAATCTCGCGCTCCAGGCGGACGGCACGGTGCAGACGGTGACCTACGACGCAGCGGGAAACACGCTCGACACGACGGAGGCGCCGTTCACTTCCACATTCGTGTTGCGAACATCGGCCTCTGGTGACTGGATCATCTGGCAAGCCGGCCCATAGGACTGAGCACCGGGTCTCGACATTCGACTGTTCGTCCGGCGCCCTGTTATCAGTCCAGAGGATTCCACACCGCCGGCTCACCCACACCTCGAGAGATCGTGGCAAATGTCCCGGCGTCGACCTTCATCCAAGGCCCGGTTTCGCCGTCTGGCCACTCGACACGAACCTCGGCCGACTGCGCATCCCCGATTCCGAAATGCAGCCAGCCGAGCTCGCCACTCGCGTGCCCGCCGCCGATCGTGACCTCACGCTCGATCGTCTGGTCTCCGAACCGGACGCTGACCCAAGCACCGATGGCATCGCGGTTCGCACTCGGCTGCACGAGGTCGAGGGCGATCCAGTTGCCCATCGGCAGCGGGGATCGAGCATCGCCGGCTCCGGCATTGCGCCACAGCTTCACCGGCTCCTGCCGGTCGACCTCGATGATGTCGACGAGCCCGTCGAGGTTGAAGTCGGCGATCGCCGCCCCGCGGCTCCGCCCCGGGCTCATCATGCCGGCTTCCTCCGCGCTCTCGACGAAGGTCCCATCGGACTGACCGAGAAGCAGGTCGCTCGGATCCTCGGCGGCGAAGTCGGGCTGCGCCTCGACGTTGCCCTTCGAGATGTACAAGTCGAGCAGCCCGTCGTTGTTGACGTCCGCGAATTCCGGATGCCATGCCGTCGATGGCAGTACGGCGTCTGCGAAGAAGGGCCGGTTGGCGTTCACGCCTTTGGCGAACGCTATGTCCGTGTAGCTGGGCCCGCTCGCCCCCTCCTGGAGGGTCTGCAGTTTGTTGTCGGCCTGGCTGGTCAGGAACACCTCCGGCACACCGTCGCCCGTGACGTCCTGGCTGGCGATCCCCATACCCCAGATCTGCATCTGGTTCCAGCCGTCTTCTCGACCGTACAACACCGGCGGCGCTCCAGCCTCGACACGCCACAACTGCTCCTCGCCGTCCCGGTAGTAGTGACGGTCGTTGGCCATCCGCAGATCGTGCCGTCCAGAGTGATCCCAGTCATAGAACAAGATCGACAGTGTGCACCAGCCCGGTTCGAGCGAGGTCTCCTGGGAGTAGCCCCCATCGACGGGGCGGTAGAGGGCGTTGCCCGCGCACGTCCCTGTCTGCTCCCCATTGGCGTCCAGTTCGAGGTAGTTGCCGAAAGCGAGCGTCGGTAGCCCGCTGTCGTCCTCCCATGTCGCACTGAAGGCGGTCGTCCACTCGGATCCCCCGTCGAAGCCGAGCCCTTCATTCGCCCGTGCGAACCTACACCCGCCGAGACCTCGGAGGATCACGTTCTCCCCAAGACGGAGCACGGCCAGATCCACGACACCGTCACCGTCGGCATCGATCGGATAGGCACCGACGACGTCGGTGAGATCGGTCACCGGGTCGGGGATTTCCTCAAAGCGAAGCTCGCCACCCACGACGCTCACATTCCGATACAGGGCTGCCGCGTTCACACCACCGGCGAGATAGACGTCGGGACGGTGATCGTCGTCGCAGTCGAACACGGCCACTCCGCCGCCGACGAAGAACGTGAACCCACCGTCATACACGTGGTCGATTCCCGCCGCAGCAGCTTGCTCGACGAGATGGGGCGGTGCTGCGGCAACCGGTTCATGGCTGGCTGTTGCAGCGGCGGCGGTCCACACGACCCCAACCGCAACGAGGATCCCTGCGGCGATACCGGCCAGCAGGAGCACGGTCGCGTGTTGCGGAGCGGAACCTTCAGCATCGGCCATGGCCACAGTATGCCTTACCGATGCGGATCACGCCCGAAGTGGACCGGCGACAGTGAGTCGCTGCCCTGCCGGGTCCGCTATGACACGGTTGAGCGCTGCTTCGCCGGCGCCGATCAACCCGGCATTGACCCCAAGGCCACTGCGGACGATCGATACCAGTTCGGCTGGCGCCTGCAGAGCTGAGCGACGGACGGCTTCGATCGTTGCTGCCTCGATGAAAGGAAACAGACGGTGGTACATACCGCCCAGTACGACGATCTCCGGGTTGAAGATGTTGATCAGGTTTCCTATGCCGAGGCCGAGCCACCATCCTATGCCGGCGATCGCTTGCAGCACATCCGGGTCGCCTGTCGAGGCGCGGCTCTCGATCGCCTCGACGGTGGCGAGCCCGGTGGCCGGTGGAGTGTTCATCAGATGCAGGAGCGCCGCCTCCCCTGCTTCGGTCTCCCAGCATCCCGATCCGCCGCATCGACAGGTGCGGCCGTCGGGGTTGACCTTCATGTGCCCAGCTTCTCCCGCGTATCCTGCGGTGCCCACAAGCGGCCGGCCGTCGGCGATGACCCCTACGCCGATACCCACTTCCCCTTGCACATAGACCAGATCCCGCACGCCGGGGTACAGCCCGCGCCGAAACTCGCCCAACGCACCGAGATCCGCCTCGTTCGCGACCAGCACCAGGGTGTCGATTCCCAAGGCATCGCCGACCAGCCTGCCCAGCCGGACTTCGCTCCAGCCGAGGTTCGGGCCCAATCGGACTATGCCGTCCCCGCGCCGTGTGATACCGGCTACCGATACGCCGACACCGGCGATTCGGTGATCCGGCGGAAGCGAGTCGAGCAGTGGACGTATGAGCGGAACGAGGTCGGTGATCGTATCGGCGGGGCCGGTTCGATCCCGTGGGCGCGCGATCCGCTCCTGATTGAAGACGTGGCCGCCGAGACCGACGGCGGCCACGGCGATGGAGTCAACGGCAATCTCAATAGCGACGGCGATCGCACCGGTAGGTCGAGCCCGCACGACGAGAGAGGGCCGGCCCGGTCCCGTTGATGTTGCTCCCGGCCCTTCGTCGACCAAACCCAAATCGGTGAGCTCGCCAATCAGGTCGGCGATTGTTGATCTGTTCAACCCCGTGACAGCCGCCAGCTCGGATCGAGATCGCGGACCGAGCAGGTGCAGCCGCTCCAGAACGGTCGACAGGTTATGTCGACGAAGCTCATCCGCCGCCATGCCGCGAGACCTCCGGCGGTCGACGACGTGTGTGCGACCTGTTAGATCCAAGGGTGCTCCTGGGCCATTCAGACTATCCAACTATATCTTGATGGCCCCTCGGCATCCCCTGGGCGCAAGCCGGCGCGCGCTCTCCACCTCCTTCTCGTGTCGACGCCGGGCAGCGGTGGAGCGCTGAAGCTAAGATCCGGTGGAGACCGCCATGGTTTTGTTGTAATCTCGAACATATCCGAGAGCTGTGCGCGGATTGGAGCCGGGCCGGTACCGGCGATGTACTCTGAGGAGGATGTACGGAGTTGAGGGTGTAGCAACCGGATGACGTTCACGTGTCCCGTTCGGGACCGGATCTTGAAGGAGGAAACAGATTGAAATATCGCAAACTCATCGCGGTACTCGCGGCCTTCGCGTTCGTGCTGACCGCGTGTTCGAGTGGAGGGGAATCGACCACGACGGCAGCCGGTGGCGGAGCGACAACCGCTCCTTCCACCGCCAAGATCGTTGTCGGTGTCTCGTGGAACAACTACAACGAGGAACGGTGGGCCAAGTGGGATGAGCCCGCGATCAAGGCGGCGCTCGATGCCGCCGGGGCCGAGTACATCTCGTCGGACGCCGGCTCCTCTGCCGACAAGCAGCTCAACGACGTCGACCAACTGATCTCACAGGGTGCCAACGTTCTGATCATCCTGGCCCAGGACGGCACGGCCATCCTGCCTGCGGTGCAGAGCGCTATCGACCAGGGAATCCCGGTCATTGCCTATGACCGGCTGATCGAGGATCCTGACGCCCTCTACATCACCTTCGACAACGTCGGGGTGGGCAAGTTGATGGCACAGGTCATCTACGGTCTGGTCCCCACCGGCGTGTACGCCGTTATCAAGGGAAATCAAGCGGATGCAAACGCTGACTTCCTGCGGTCGGGCTTCGAAGAAGTCATTGGCGACGCCGTCACCTCTGGTGATATCACGATCTGCTGCGAGACCTATACCGACAACTGGGATGGGTCGAAAGCGCAGACCGAGATGGAGCAGTTCCTGACGCAGGAGAACAACAAGATCGACGCGGTGCTCTCCGAGAACGACGGTATGGCCACTGGTGTGGTTGCCGCTCTCGAGGCACAGGGCCTCGCCGGCCAGATCCCGGTTTCGGGTCAGGACGGCGACTTGGCTGCCCTCAACCGGATCGCACTCGGCACGCAGACCGTGTCGGTGTGGAAGGATGCGCGTGAGCTGGGCAAGGCCGCCGGTGAGGCAGCCGTTCAGCTCGCCCAAGGCGCAGCGCTCAGTGATGTGAGCGGGGTACAGACCTTCGCCTCGCCCGGCGGCAACGATCTGACCTCGATCCTCTTGACGCCTATCGCGATCACCCAGGACAACCTGAACGTGGTCGTCGATGCCGGATGGATCGATCAGGCAACCCTCTGTGCGGGCGTTGCCTCAGGCACGGTTGGCGCTTGCCCGTAAGCTGAAGAAGCTGAGTGGCATGACCAGATGCGCTGCGCCCGCAATTCTGTGGGCGCAGCGCGCACCTTCTCTACCATGTGAACCGGATGAGCGTCACTGAAGCCCCAACCGACAATCCCAAGTCGGCCACGCGGTCACGGCTCTCGTGGCTTGGCAAGATCCTTCGAATCTCCTCTTTTCGCAACGTTTTTCGAGTCGCTGAGATCGACAGTCGCCTCCTCGGCATGCTCGGCGCCCTCGCCATCATCTGGATCGCCTTTCATGTCCTTTCGGGTGGGACGTTCCTGACGGCGCGCAACCTGTGGAACCTTTCCGTTCAGACCGCCGTTGTCGCCATCATGGCCACAGGGATGGTGCTGGTCATCGTCTCCCGCAACATCGATCTGTCGGTTGGCTCGATGCTGGGAATGATCGGCATGGCGATGGCGGTTGTGCAGACCGAGGTCCTCCCTAACTGGCTGGGCATCGGCCACTGGGCGATCTTCCCGATCGCGCTCATCTTCGGTCTCGTCCTCGGCGGCTTGGTCGGGGGCCTCCAAGGGGTCGTCGTCGCCTACGTCGGGGTGCCTTCCTTCATCGTCACTCTGGGTGGGTATCTGGTGTGGCGCGGTGGCGCTTGGGCCCTGTCGCGCGGTCGCACCATTGCTCCGATGGATCGGACCTTCCAGCTCCTCGGCGGTGGCTCGCGGGGTGTCATCGGCGAGACGCGGACGTGGATCGTCGCCGCCGCCCTGTGCCTGGCCATCGTCTTTCTGCTGTGGAACGCACGCCGGCAGCGAACCAGATTCGGGTTCCGGCTCCGGCCCATGTGGGCCGAGGTCAGCATCGGGACCATCGGCTGCGCAGCCGTGCTGGGCACCGTGTTCGTGCTCAACCACTACTACATGGCGGAGAATCTGGCCAAGCAGTACGCCGCCGAGCACGGGATCGTCTACCCGGCGGGTGGATTGCAGATCCCGCTCGGTCTGGCCAATCCAGTACTGATCGTCCTCGGTGTGGCGATGGTGATGACATTCGTCGCCACCCGCCGCAAGTTCGGCCGCTACGTGTTCGCCATCGGCGGCAACCCCGAGGCCGCCGAGCTGGGCGGTATCAACACCCGGCGCACCCTCGTCAAGACGTTTGTCCTGATGGGGGTCCTGGTAGCGATAGCAGCCGCCGTCTCCATCGGGCGGCTCAACGCCGCGACGAGCGGCCTGGGGACTCTGAGCGAATTGTACGTGATCGCGGCTGCCGTGATCGGTGGCACCTCGTTGCTCGGCGGCATCGGCACCATCCCGGGAGCAGTCCTGGGAGCGCTCGTCACGCAGTCGCTGCAGTCGGGCATGGTGCTGATGGGGATCGAGTCTGCATACCAGCAGATCGTCATCGGCATCGTCCTTATCATCGCCGTGGCCATCGACGCCATCTTCCGAAAGAGGGCGACGACGTGAGCGGCACAATCGGAGATCGACCACCGCTCGTCGAGTTGCGACACATCCGAGTCGCGTTCGGCGGCGTCCACGCCGTCGACGACGTCACCGTCGACCTCTATCCGGGCGAGGTCGTCGCACTGGTCGGTGGCAACGGCGCCGGCAAGACCACGCTCATCAAGACCCTGTCCGGGGCGCATCGTGCAGACTCAGGCGAGATCCTCATCGACGGTGAGCAGGTGCACATAACCGGCCCACGCGACGCCAAGGCGCTCGGCGTGGAGACCATCTACCAGACGCTGGCGCTCGCCGACAACATCGACGCACCGGGCAATATGTTCCTCGGCCGCGAGCTGATCAGCCGCTGGAAGACACTCGACTACTCGGCGATGGAGAACGCCACCCGCAAGGTGATGGGGCGCCTCAATCCCAAGTTTCTCAACTTCAAGGACCCAGTTGCCTCTCTCTCCGGTGGCCAGCGCCAATCGGTGGCGATCGCAAAAGCCGTACACTTCAACGCCCGGATCCTGATCATGGACGAGCCGACCGCGTCACTGGGCCCGGCCGAGACCGCCCAGGTTGGCGAGCTGGTCAAGCAGCTGAAGGCTGAGGGAATCGGGATCTTCCTCATCAGCCACGACATCCACGACGTGTTCGACTTGGCGGACCGGATCAGCGTGATGGCGACGGGCCAGCTCGTGGGCACCGTCAACAAGAACGACGTAACGATGGATGAAGTCCTGGCAATGATCATCATGGGCAAGCGGCCGGGCGAGGCGACGGAAGAAGACATCCACCACCTGCACGAGTAGGACGAGCCCCGTCCTGAGTCCGAGCGTGAAGCGGTGTCCCCGGTGGGGCTCTAGCGACCCAAGATCGTGTCGATGACCCGCATATTCGCGATCGCGTCCTCCGGCGGGACCGGATAGGCGCCGTCGGTACGCACCGCCTCACCGAAGAGTTCGGCTTCGATCGTGTAGGGGTTCGCTGGCGGGAACGTGATCGTCTCAGTCGCCGGTGCCTCAGGCGGCTCACCACCCGAGGTGACGAAGATCCGGGTCTCTCGATCCGGTGGGATGTTGAACGGGATCTCGATCTCGATGCGACCCCGGTCGCCGACGATGTGGACCCGCTGATACGGCTCACCTCTTGTGGTGCAGGTGAACGTCGACTGCCCGCCACCGGGAAACTCGAGGACGGCCGAGGCGAGCGTGTCGATGCCCATCATCGGATCTCGACGTATCGCGGACCTGATCGCTATCGGCTCGGCATCAAACAGCATCCGCGAGAGGTTGATGTTGTAGCACCCGATGTCCATGACCGCGCCGCCACCACTGTCCACACGGTTGCGGATGTTGGCCGGGTCGTCGTTGTAGTAGCTGAACCAGCTCTGCACCGCCTCGAGTTCGCCAAGAGCGCCGGACCGCAGGAGCCGCACCGCCTCGACCCATGTCGGGTGATGACGGTACATGAACGCCTCGGCGAGCTTGATCCCCGCCTCGGCACATGCCGCCACCATCTCCTCGGCTTGGGCAGAAGTCATCGCGAGCGGCTTCTCGCACAGCACGTGCTTGCCAGCGACCGCGGCCTTCATCGTCCATTCGGCGTGAAGATCGTTCGGCAACGGGATGTAGATCGCATCGATGTCCTCCGCCTCGAGCAGTGACTCATACGAGCCGTAGGAGGTTGAGATCCCGAGCTGTGCGGCCGCAGCAGCGGCACGGTCCGCGTCCCTAGAAGCAATCGCCACGACCTCTGCGTTCTTCGCTCTCTGAATCGCAGGCGTCACCTTGGACATCCCGATGTCTGCCGTGCTGAGAATGCCCCATCTGACCTTCGTCATTTCCACCTCACTCGATCATGACACTGAAGCGCCCTCAGCCCGGCTGCACACGCATCCTTTTGACGGCCTTCCGGCGAGCCGAGCACGGGATTCAGGTTGGACATCTCGATCTGCCACCCTGCCGACCTTACCCTCAAGAGCTGTTCGATCACGTCGGGGACCTATCAGAAGGCTGGGCATCGGCCCTGGTGGTCTCTTCTCGGCGTGATCGGGCTGATCATGATGACCGCGTGGGCACTGGGTCAGGTCCGGCGGCGCCATTCGATTCAAACCGACCTACCCAACGCTCCGCAGTGTCCTCCGGACTGGAGCGGAGCCTGCCCCCGGAGCCTTGATCGGTGCTAGGTCACTATGAGTTGGTTTGAAGTCGCTCGAGTTCTTTGCGGTCGGTCAATGTCCGCCGCCGTCGGGCCCTGTAAATCAGCCCGACCAGTTCGTCAAGGACCACGCCGACGAGCAGCGCGGCCAGGATCACCGCGATCAACGGCGTCGAGAAATCCCAGCCCAAGAACTTGACGATCGTGTTGCCGGTATTTTGGGCGGCCAGGATGATCACGACGACCGCCAACAGCACCCCGAAGACCAGCCCCCAAAAGAGCCCGGTCCCGATGAAGACCCGCTCCTTATCCACAGCTGCAGCGGTCGTCCGCTCCGGCTCCGGCAAGGTGTCGGGTGTAGATGACCCGGCCTCTGCGTCGACGTCGTTCATCTCGGACTCGTCCATCTTGTACTCCTTCCGGTCCATCCCCGGACCGATGGCCGGTTCGAGGGCACGGGGTTGGGTTGCACTAGAGGGGGTCAACCAGAGGACTTGCAGTGGGCGGTTCGATATCTTCGCTCGCTCCCCGCCTTCGCTTCCTAACAACGATCCCGGCTATGGCAGCCCCGAGTGCCGCCAAACCGAACCACTTCTTCTTCGAACTGGCCATGTCCGCTTCTCCCGTCTCATGGCACTCTGCACACTCAGCCTACCTGGCAGCTCACGAGGCCGGGGAGACCACTCTCGCATTTGAGTCAGACCATGCTGTCGACCTGATCAACCACTGACGGGTTGAGCCCCCCGAGCGAGAACGTGGATTGAACGACTCAACCCATCGGTTTCGCGTGGCACGCTCGGAGGAACTCGAACCCCCACTGATCGGTAGTCAGTACTGAGTGGTCCACGCCACCTCGGCGTTTGGCCACAAGAGATCTCGAAGCTCTCGACTGTCATGGCGCGAGAGCAAGATCGGGGGCGGTGCGATGAGTGTGCTACGTTCGCAAGCGGTGACAAGGCTCAATGGAACCCTGCGACGTTTCAGAATGCTGGCCCGGGGCGTCTTCACGAACCGCGATGGTCCTGATCTCGCCTACCTCCGGGCGATCGAGAACCCCGAAGAGTTCGTGTGGGCCATCCTGCCCCACGCCGCAAGGAGCTTTGCCGCCACCATCTTGGCGCTCTCTCCGGACAAGGGCAGAGTCGCCGCGGTGGCCTACCTGTACTGCCGGATGCTCGACACCTTCGAGGATCTGTATCCCGATGCTCCCTCACGACCGGCAGTGCTGACCGAGTTCGGCCGTCGGCTGGCGCACCACCCGCCGGCTCCGGTCACAGCGATCCCCGACCAGTGGGCGCGTGACGAGCGGGACCGGGCTCACCTCCTCCTCGTGGCACGGTGTGGACTGGTCGACCAGGTCTTTGCCACGCTCTCGCGTCCAGATCGGGACAACATCCGCAAGTTGGTATCGGGGATGGCGGAGGGGATGGCCCGGACCGCCCGCCAATTCGCCGAGCAGGACGGAGTGCTGACCTCCGACGGGCAGCTGCTGGCCTACTGCGACACGGTGATCGGTGAGCCGGCGTTGTTCACCCTCAGGTTGCTCGTCGACGTTCCGGTCACCGAGCTGATGGAGCGAGATGCGATGGCGGTGGCCGAGATGATCCAGCTGGCCAATATCACGAGGGACATCGAGCGCGACCTCGAGCGAGGCATCGCGTATGATGCCTCGCTGCGTCCCTACCTCGCCGGGTCGGCCGATGAGCAGAGGACGAGTGTCGTTCGGGCGGTGCGCGAACACATGATTCTGCTGGCGCTGTCGCGTGCTCCGGCCTACCGACGACTCGTAGCGATCGCCGGATTCCGTCCGATCAGCGAAGCGCGTGGCGCCGCCGTCATGATGCTGCTGTTCACGGATCGGTACTACCGCTCGACGATCAGCTCGATCGGGCGCTCACCCTGGCAAGGCCCAAACCTCGTGTGGAGCCTCTATCTTTCCGCAGTGCTGGCATCGGTGTGGCCGGCGTGGGCACGGTGGGTCATCGCCAGGACCGAGCGGAACTTCCTTCGGACCGCCCTCGAGATCACAGGGGACTCTGCCGGGGACTAGAGATCGGAGCGCGTTGGACCCCGCTGGTCGCGGCTCCCGGATCGGTGGGCCGCCTACCTGAACTGGTCTGATCAGCTGCCGAGAGTGCGCACATTAAAGACAGGGATCTTCTCCTCCACGCCTCATGATCCGCTCTCTTCCCCCACATCGAAAGACGTGAGGAGGTCTGTTACATCGGGCTGCCGACACACATCTGAAGAGAGGACCGACTTGACAAGTGTCAAGCGGCCCAGGTCAGCGGCACGCCCGGAACTCCTGGAAGAGGGGCCGTGGAATCGGGCGCACCGACTGGCAAGCGTCACCGGGCTTAACCCAATCGACATCGGGGAGTGGGGCGTTGTGGAAAGGGTCTCGACGGCTCTCTCGTGCACTCAGATCGAGTTGCAGCCGAGCAGCAAAACGACTGCGGTCCTGATCGAGACTCCGGACATGGAGACCCTGCAGTCGGCGCTTGCGACTGAAGAGGCTGCTCAGGCGGAGAAGTACGACGGCGTCAATGCAGAGACGATCAGGATCTTCGTAGCCGGCTAGGGCTCGCGGGTCAGGATGCGCGTGCCGCGCCAGCCGAGCACGCACCGATGCAGGCGCTAGGTCGCCGGCGATCTCGAATGCGCTAGGTCGCCGAAGCCGGTGTCCGTCGCAGTCCACCTCCGAGAGACAAGACCGCGCCGATCAGCACGACTGCCGCCATGATCGCCAGAATGGCGCCATCGCTCGTCGACGGCTCGGGCGCCGCCCGGTGGACTAGATCCACTCCTCCGGAGCCGTCAGGTCGCTGTCCGGCGCTCCGCCGGTATTGACCACGCCAACGGGTTCGAGGAGCAGAATCGCACACTCATCCTCCGCGCTGGGACAGTGCTCGACGCCCCTCGGCACCACGAAGAACTCGCCGGGTCCAAGAGTCACGTCGTCTCGACCTCGTAGGCGGATCGTCAGTCGACCCGATCTGACGAGGAAGAACTCGTCCGTCTCTTCATGTGTGTGCCACACGAACTCACCTTGCACCTTGGCGGCCTTGAGCTGCATGTCATTGATCTCGCCGATGATCTTCGGCGACCAGTGTTGGTCGAATGCTGCGAACTTCTCTTCGAGATTCACAACCTGATTGGGCGCTGCCATCAATCCCCCTGAGACGAGGTCTTACCATTCTCGCGTCCGGGACCGCCGCCCGCACGAGGCTCCAGCGGAGTCTCGGGATCGACGAGTGTGCATGCACCTCGATGGAGGACGACAGAGACTACGCCCATCTGAGCCCGTCCACATACGCCGCACACATGGCTACGTTGACGACACGATGGTGGACCCAGCCCGGCTACGTGAGCTCCTCGAAGAGTTTCGATTCGAGGACGCGCAGCAACTGCTGAACGAAGACCCGGATCCAGACCTGATCAACGAGGTCGCGGCCCGTCGCGCCGAAGCCGAGAAGCAAGCCGAGGTGGTTGCTCAGCGTCTCATCGAACTCGGAGCGAAAGGACAACTCGACGAGTTCCTGGCAGTGATCGATGATTCGACCACCAAGCGGCTGATCACCCAAGCGTCCCACTCCTCTCGCGATCGAGTCGACCTCTACGTGCAGGAGGCTGAGCGTTGGCGGAAACACCAGACGGAGGTCAACACGAGACGGCTCGGGGAGGCACGTCGAGCGCTCGAAGGTCTCGACCTTGGGCTGGCCGAAGGCGTGATGAGGAAGATCAATGAG
>Ga0315556_1000106_pt1 | contig 44508 bp, 44 predicted proteins | sample SalMarSW160310MG_FD_202112 | JGI IMG/M metagenome (GOLD analysis project Ga0315556, IMG submission 202112) | Salt marsh sediment microbial communities from the Plum Island Ecosystem LTER, Massachusetts, United States - Salt Marsh Sediment SW1603-10 ...
AACTACAACCTCGAGCTGAAGAAGCTCGGCTACGAGACCGCGCACATCGGCAAGTGGCACATGGGCAACGACGCCAGCCCGCGCCCCGGCTACGACCACTGGGTGAGCTTCCGCGGCCAGGGCATGATCACGGACCCCGTGTTCTGGGAGAACGGCGGCGAGCACAAGCTCTCGGGCTACGTCACCGACCTGCTCAACGAGCGCGCCGCCGAGTTCGTCGGCCGCAAGCGCAAGCACCCGTTCGCGCTGTTCTTCGCCCACAAGGCGGTGCACCCGGACGTGCAGCAGAAGCAGGACGGCTCGATCGACGCCAGCACGATGCAGGGCTACGTGCTGCCCGAGCGCCACCGCGACCTGTACCGCGGCGAGACCTACCCGATGCGCCCGAGCGTGCTGCCGCTGGACAAGGTGCTTGAGCAGAAACCCGCCTGGCGCGAGCTGTTCGAACTGCGCAAGGACCCGGGCAACCGGCCGTTTCTCGATGCGCTGCACGTCGGCACGCAGGAGGAGATCCGCGAGCGCGCGGCGATGATGGCCTCGGTCGACGAGGGCGTCGGCATGCTGCTCGAGGCGCTGGAGAAGGCCGGCAAGCTCGACAACACCTGCATCGTGTTCCTCGGCGACAACGGCTTTTTCTTCGGCGAGCACGGTCTCGGCGCCGAGCGCCGCTTCGCCTACGAGGAGGGCATCCGCACCGCGTTCTTCGTGCGCTACCCGAAGCGCATCGCGGCGGGCAGCCGCTATTCCCAGATGGCGCTGGCGACCGACATCGCGCCGACCATGATCGAGCTCGCGGGCGGCAAGCCGGGGCCGCAGATGCAGGGCCGCTCGCTGGTGCCGCTGATGAAAGGCCGCGGCAAGCGCTGGCGCGAGTCGTTCCTGATCGAGTACTTCAACGAGTCGGCCTGGCCCTGGATCGTCGGCATGAGCTACAAGGCGCTGCGCACCGAGCGCTACAAGTACATTCACTGGATCCACAAGGACGGCGTCGACGAGCTGTACGACCTCGAGCGCGACCCTTACGAGATCACCAACGTGATCGGCGATCCGGCCTACGCCGACGCCGCCAAGACGCTGCGCAAGGAGCTGCGCAAGCTGGTGGCCGACTCGGTAGGCCTCTAACCATCGGCGTGATGAGCGACGCGCTGCTGGTTCTCAACGCGGGCTCCTCGAGCGTCAAGTTCTCGCTCTACGGGCTCGCGGGGGACGCGCCGCGGCTCGAGCTCAAGGGCCAGATCGAGGGCCTGCCCGGGGCGGCGCATTTCAGCGCGCCCGGCGGCGAGCGGCGCTGGCGCGAGCCGCTCGCGCACGAGCAGGCGATCGAGTTCCTGCTCGAGTGGATCGAGCAGCGCATGGACGGCCGGCGGCTCGCCGCGGTCGGCCACCGCGTGGTGCACGGCGGCACGCGCTACGCGGCGCCGGTGCGGGTGGACGCCGGGGTGCTGGCGCAGCTCGAGGCGCTGGTGCCGCTGGCGCCATTGCACCAGCCGCACAACCTGGCGGCGATCCGGCGTCTGGCCGCGCTGCGCCCCGGGTTGCCGCAGGTGGCCTGCTTCGACACCGCCTTCCACCGCGGCCAGGCCGGGGTGGCGCAGGCCTTCGCGCTGCCGCCGGAGATCACGCGCGAGGGGGTGCACCGCTACGGCTTTCACGGCCTGTCCTACGAGTACATCGCGCAGGCGCTGCCGGGTGTCGACGCGCGCGCCGCGACGGGGCGCACGGTGGTCGCGCACCTGGGCAACGGCGCCTCGATGTGCGCGCTGCGCGCGGGCGCGAGCGTTGCGACCACCATGGGCTTCACCGCGCTCGAGGGCCTGCCAATGGGCACCCGCTGCGGTTCGCTCGACCCCGGCGTGCTGCTGTGGCTGATGGACGAAAAGCACATGGATGCACGCGCGATCGAGGACCTGCTGTACCACCGCTCGGGGCTGCTCGGCGTTTCGGGTCTCTCGGGCGACATGCGCACCCTGCTCGCGAGCGAGGTGCCGGCCGCGCGCGCCGCGATCGACCTCTATGTCTACCGCATCGGGCGCGAGCTCGGCTCGCTCGCCGCCGCGCTCGGCGGGCTGGATGCGCTGGTGTTCACCGCCGGGATCGGCGAGCACGCGGCGCCGGTGCGCGCGCGGGTGTGCCGCGACGCCGCCTGGCTGGGCCTGGAGCTCGACCAGGCCGCCAACGCCGCCGGCGGGCCGCGCATCTCGAGCGTGGCGAGCAAGGTGTCGGCGTGGGTGATCCCGACCGACGAGGAGCTCATGATCGCGCGCCACACCGAGCGCGTCGCGCTTCACTCCTCGTAGTTCATCTTGCGGCTCATGCCGCCGTCGACGACGAAATTCTGCCCGCTGACGAAGGCGGCGGCGGGCGAGAGCAGGAAGGCGATCATCTCGGCCACGTCATCGGGCCGGCCGACGCGCCCGGCGGGATGCTGGGCGTGGTCCTCGGGGCGCAGCGGCGGCGCGCCCGCGCGCCCGACGTCGATCCAGCCCGGGCTGACGCAGTTCACGCGCACCTCGGGCCCGAGGCTCATCGCCAGCGCGTGGCTCAGCGCCACAACTCCGCCCTTGGATGCGCTGTAGGCCTCGGTGTGGGGCTCGGACTGCAGCGCCCGGGTCGAGGCCACGTTGACCATCGCGCCGCGCGCGGCGCGCAGCAGCGGCGCGCAATGCTTGGCCATCAGGAACACGCCGGTCAGGTTGGTGCCGATGCGCCGGTTCCATTCGGCGAGCGCGAGCTGCTCGAGCGGCCCGTTCGCCGCGCCCGCGATGCCGGCGTTGTTGACCAGCGCGTCCAGCCGCCCGAAGCGGCGAGTCACCTCGCGCACGCAGCCCTCGACCGACGCCTCGCTCGAGACGTCGCAGGCAATGAAGGCGGCGCCGTCTGCCGCGGGGGCCAGGTCGGCGACCGCGACCCGGTAGCCGCGCGCCGCGAGCAGCGCCGCGGTCGCCTTGCCGATTCCCCTTGCGCCGCCGGTGACGAGCGCGGCCTTTTGTTCGGAGGGACTCACGTTTGCGCTAGATCAAGGATGTGCCTGCCGGGTTGCGGTCTCATGAGAGCTAGGGGGCCACGAACGTCATGCTCTGTCTGGAAGATTGTATCGCCCTGAGCGATCTGACCGAGGACGAGATCCTCGCCATCGCCGAGCACGAGCACATCCCCGAGATGGCGGCGGCCGAGATGGGCAACTACCTGGTGCACCGCGCCGACGGCGAGCAGTGCATCCGCGCCATCATCCGCGACGACATCGCCGCCGCCGCGGAGAGCGGCGACCGCCTGCGCGAGCTGGCGCTCAAGCTGGTGCTGCGCAATTACATCGTGCAGCATCCCCGCTGCGACGAGCGGCGCCGGCGCGAGCTGTACCTGCCCGACCGCCGCAGCCTCTAGCCGGACGGGGCTGCTTTGCGCCGCCCCGGCCCTGGGGCTAGACTGGCATTCGGGCGCAGCGAGCGGGAGGAGGCCATGCAGGTCAAGGAGATCTTGCGCGTCAAGGGCAACCGGCTGCTCAGCGTCGAGCCGTCGGAGCTTGCCACGCAGGCGGTTCGGACCATGGCGCAGCAGAACCTCGGTTCGCTGGTGGTGCTCGAGCACGGCCGCCTGGTCGGGATGCTGACCTTCCACGAGATCATGGAGGCGCTCGTCGCGCACGACGGCGCGCTGGGCGAGCTGGCGGTGAGCGAGATCATGGAACGCGATCCGGTCAGCGCCCGCCCGGAGATGGAGGTGGATGATCTGCGCCGCACGATGCTCGAGAGCGGCGCCCGCTACCTGCCCGTGCTGCAGGACGACAAGCTGCTCGGCGTCATCTCGTTCCGCGACGTCGCCAAGGCGGTGCTCGAGGCGCAGGACCTCGAGAACAAGATGCTCAAGGGCTACATGAAGGAGTCGCCGGCCTAGCGCGGCGCCGCGGGTGCGCGGCACCCCTGTGCTAAGCTTTTTTCCATGTCGGGCAACAGCTTCGGCACGCTCTACTGCGTGACCTCATTCGGCGAATCGCACGGACCCGCCTACGGCGGCGTGGTCGACGGCTGTCCGCCGGGGCTCGAGCTCTCGGCCGCCGACCTGCAGGCCGAGCTCGACCGGCGCAAGCCGGGCAGCTCGCGCCACGTCACCCAGCGGCGCGAATCCGACACGGTGGAGATCCTCTCCGGCGTCTACGAGGGCCGCACCACCGGCACCGCGATCGGCTTCCTGGTGCGCAACGAGGACCAGCGCTCCAAAGACTACTCGGCGATCGCGGCCAAGTTCCGCCCGGGGCACGCCGACTATACCTATTGGCAGAAATACGGCGCGCGCGATCCGCGCGGCGGCGGGCGGGCGTCGGCGCGCGAGACCCTGGTACGGGTCGCCGCGGGCGCGATCGCGAAGAAATGGCTCGCCGCGCGCTACGGCGTCAGGCTGCGCGGCTGCCTGGCCCAGCTGGGGCCGCACCCGATCGAGTTCGAGTCCTGGGACCAGGTGGGGGTCAATCCCTTCTTCGCGCCGAACGCGCGCCAGGTGCCGCAACTCGAGGCCTTCATGGACGCGCTGCGCAAGAGCGGCGATTCGTGCGGCGCGCGCGTCAACGTGGTCGCCGAAGGGGTTCCGGTGGGTTGGGGCGAGCCGGTCTACGGCAGGCTCGACGCCGACATCGCCTGGGCGATGATGTCGATCAACGCCGTGAAGGCGGTCGAGATCGGCGCCGGCTTCGCCGCGGTGGGACAAAAGGGCAGCGAGCACGGCGACGAGATGACGCCGCAGGGCTTTCTGTCGAACAACAACGGCGGCGTGCTGGGCGGCATCTCGACCGGCCAGGACGTCACCGTGTCGATCGCGCTCAAGCCCACCTCGAGCATCCGCCTGCCCCGGCGCACCATCGACGTGCGAGGCGAGCCGGCGAGCGTCGAGACCGACGGACGACACGATCCCTGCGTCGGCATCCGCGCCACGCCGATCGCCGAGGCGATGCTCGCCTGCGTGCTGATGGACCACGCGCTGCGCCACCGCGCCCAGTGCGGCGACATCACGCCGCCGACCGCGCCCGTGCCCGGACGCGCGCGCTGAGCCGCGTGCGGCTAGAAAACCCCAACAAATTCAATTAGAGTAGCGTTACACCCACTCCGTGCGAGGAACAACATGAGCAACAAGGGGCAGCTGCTACAAGACCCATTCCTGAACACCTTGCGCAAGGAGCACGTCCCGGTTTCGATCTATCTGGTGAACGGCATCAAGCTGCAGGGCCAGATCGAGTCGTTCGATCAGTACGTGGTGCTGCTGCGCAATTCCGTCACCCAGATGGTGTACAAGCACGCGATTTCGACCGTCGTGCCGTCGCGAGCGGTCAATCTCGGCATCGACAAGGAAGCCGAGGCCTAGCCTTAGGCCACCCGGTGTCGCCGACACCGAATTGATGCAACAAACTTCCCCACCGCCCTTCGATCCCCGGGCCGCAGTCATCGTTTGCCTCGACCTCGGCGACGCCGCCTACGAGGACGGCGTCGAGGAGATCGTGCGCCTGGTGGAAAGCGCGGGCGTCGCGCGCCACCGCGTGGTGCGCGGCAAGCGTCAGCGCCCCGAGCCGAAGCTGTTCTGCGGCCGCGGTAAGGTCGAGGAGGTCGCCGCCGCTGCGGTCGAGCTCAACGCCGGGGTGGTGGTGTTCAACCACGAGCTATCGCCCGCGCAGGAGCGCAACCTCGAGCGCGAGCTGCAGCGCCCGGTGATGGACCGCACCGAGGTGATCCTGGAGATCTTCGCCCAGCGCGCGCAGACCAGCGAAGGCAAGCTGCAGGTGGAGCTGGCCCAGCTCGAGCACCTGTCGACGCGGCTGGTGCGGGGCTGGACCCACCTCGAGCGCCAGCGCGGCGGCCTGGGCAAGACCGGCGGCCCGGGCGAGAAGCAGATCGAGCTCGACCGGCGCTACATCGGCAAGCGGGTGCGGGTGCTGCGCGGCAAGCTCGAGCAGCTGCGGCAGCGGCGCGAGGTGCAGCGCCGCGCGCGCGCGCGCGGCGACGTGCTTTCGGTGTCGCTGGTGGGGTATACCAACGCCGGCAAGTCGACCCTGTTCAACGCGCTCGCCAAGGCGCGCGCGTATTCGGCCGACCAGCTGTTCGCCACGCTCGACACCACCACGCGGCGCATCTGGCTGCCGCAGGCGGGCAGCGTGGTGCTGTCGGACACGGTCGGCTTCATCCGTGACCTGCCGCACGCCCTGGTCGCCGCCTTCCGCGCCACGCTCGAGGAAACGGTGCGCGCGGACCTGCTGCTGCACGTGGTCGACGCGGCGTCCCCTGCGCGCGCGGAACAGGCCGAGGAAGTCAACAAGGTGCTGGCCGAGATCGGCGCCGACGGGGTGCCGCAGCTGCTGGTGTGGAACAAGATCGACCTCGCCGGGCTGGAGCCCGGCGTCGATCGAGACGAGTATGGTAATATTCGACGCATTCGCGTGAGTGCGCGCATGGGCGACGGCCTCGGCGATTTGCGCGTGGCGATCACCGAGATCGCGGTGGCCCGGGCTTCGGCCCGCGGCGAGTCCGCTCCCGAAGCGATTTTCCTGCAACCTCACTGAGCTCCTTGGTCCAATCATGCCGTTGAACGACCCGAATTGGGGGCGCGGGCCCCGCGGACAGGGCCCATCGGGCGGCAACCAGGGCCCGCCCGACCTGGACGAGATGTGGCGCGCGTTCAACCGCCGCCTGGGCGACCTGTTCGGGCGGCGCGGCGGCGGCGGCAGCGGCGGCAACGGCGGCCGGCCCCCGTCCGAGCTGCCTTCGGCGCGCGCCTTCGGCGGCGGCGCCGGCGTGCTGATCCTGCTGGTGCTGGCGGTGTGGCTGGCGAGCGGGTTCTACATCGTCGACGCGAGCCAGCGCGCGATCGTGCTCACTTTCGGCAAGTATTCCGAGCAGACCGACCCGGGCCTGCGCTGGCGCATGCCGTGGCCGATCCAGTCGAGCGAGCTGGTCAACGTGTCGCAAGTGCGCACGCTCGAAGTCGGCTACCGCAACAACGTGAGCAGCAAGGTGCCGCGCGAGTCGCTGATGCTCACCGACGACGAGAATATCGTCGACCTTCAGTTCGCGGTCCAGTACACGGTCAGTGACGCGAAGAAATTCCTGTTCAACGCGCGCCGGCCTGACGAGATCGCGATGCGGTCCGCCGAGAGCGCGATGCGCGAGGTGATCGGCAAGAGCAAGATGGACGGCATCCTGTACGAGTCGCGCGAGGAGATCGCGATCAAGGCGCGCAAGCTGATGCAGGAAATCCTCGACCGCTACGGCACCGGCATTTCGGTGAGCTCGGTGACGATCCAGGCGGCGCAGCCGCCGGAGCAGGTGCAGGCGGCATTCGACGATGCGGTCAAGGCGAATCAGGACCGCGCGCGGCAGGTGAACGAAGGCCAGGCATACGCCAACAACGTGATCCCGAGGGCGCGCGGCAGTTCCGCGCGGCTGCTGCAGGAGGCCCAGGGCTACAAGCAGCGGGTGATCGCGAACGCAGAGGGCGAGGCGTCGCGCTTCAAGGACGTGCTGACCGAGTACGCCAAGGCGCCGGCGGTGACGCGCCAGCGGCTCTATCTCGACACCATGCAGGACGTGCTGTCGTCGACCTCGAAGATCATCCTCGATTACAAGGGTAGCGGCAACCTGCTCTACCTGCCGCTCGACAAGCTGATGCAGAAGAGCGGCGTCTCGACGCCCTCCGAATCAGACGCCTCGCAGGGCCCGTCGCCGGAGCCGGCGGCGGCCGACGTCAACCCGCGCGCGCGCGATGCGCTGCGCAACCGCGACCGCCAGGAGCGCCCATGAAAAGAGCGCTCGGACCGCTGGCCGCCGCGCTGGTAGCCGTTCTGCTGGTTGTATCGGGCTCGTTGTTCACGGTCGACCAGCGCTATAGCGCAATCGTTTTCCAGTTGGGCGAGATCAAGAGCGTGGTCGGCGCACCCGGGCTGCACTTCAAGTGGCCGATGCTGCAGAACGTGCGCCTGTTCGACATGCGCATCTTGAGCTACGACGACCCCCAGCCGCTGCGCTTCATCACCTCCGAGAAGAAGCCGGTGCTGGTGGATTCGTTCGTGATGTGGCGCATCATGAACGTGCGGCAGTTCTACATCAGCGTCCGCGGCGACGAGCTCGGTGCCCAGACCCGGATCCGGCAGACCATTTCCGACAGCCTGCAGGCCGAGTTCGGGCGCCGCACCCTGCACGACGTCGTCTCGGGGCAGCGCGATGAGATCATGGCGGTGGTGCGCGACAAGGTCGACCAGGAGCTGCGGCGAATCGGGGTCGAGATCGTCGACGTGCGCCTGAAGCGCGTCGACCTGCCGCAGCAAGTGAGCGAGTCGGTCTACCGCCGCATGGAATCCGAGCGCAAACGCGTCGCCAACGAGCTGCGCTCGACCGGCGCGGCCGAGGCCGAGCGGATCCGCGCCGACGCCGACCGGCAGCGCGAGGTCATCCTCGCCGAGGCCTATCGCGACGCGCAGAAGACCAAGGGTGAGGGCGACGCGAGGGCGACCGACATCTACGCCAAGAGCTTCTCGCAGAACCCCGAGTTCTACGCCTTCTACCGCAGCATGGAGGCGTACCGCTCCACCTTCCGCGGCAAAGGCGACCTGATGCTGCTCGACCCGAACTCGGACTTCTTCCGCTACTTCAAGGATCCGGCGGGGCGCCAGCCCGCCACGAAAAAATGAGCGATGGGCACCACCTTTCTCATGGCGATCGCTTTGATGCTCGTCATCGAGGGTGCTCTGCCCTTTCTCGCACCTAAACTCTGGCGCGACACCTTCCGCCGCATCACGCAAATGACAGACGGGCAGCTCCGCTTCATCGGACTGACCTCGATGCTGATCGGCCTGCTGGTGCTGGTGATGGTGCACTGAAAGGTGACGACCGCCATGCGCTGGCTGCTGCCGGAATACATCGAGGACATCCTGCCCGCCGAGGCGGCGCGAATCGAGGCGCTGCGGCGCGCGATCCTCGACCAGTTCGCGGTTCACGGCTACCAGCTGGTGATACCGCCGCTGCTCGAGTACCTCGAATCGCTGCTCACCGGCACCGGACGCGACCTCGACCTGCGCACCTTCAAGCTGGTCGACCAGCTCTCGGGCCGCATGATGGGCGTGCGCGCGGACATCACGCCCCAGGTGGCGCGGCTCGACGCACACTTGCTCAACCGGCAGGGCGTCGCCCGGCTGTGCTACTGCGGCAGCGTATTGCACGCGCGGCCGGCGGGCCTCGAGGCGACCCGCGAGCCGCTGCAGATCGGGGCCGAGATCTACGGCCACGCCGGCGTGGAGAGCGACCTCGAGATCCTGCGCCTGCTGTGCCGTGCGCTCGCGCTCGCCGGGGTCAGGGGCGCGCGCATCGACATCGGCCATGTGGCGGTGTTCCGCGCCATCGTGCAGGCCGCGGGAATGCCCGGCGGGCTGGAGTCCGAGCTGTTCGAGGCATTGCAGAAGAAGGACCTGCCGGCGCTCAAGGAGCTGGCGCGCGGGCTCGGCAAACGCACACGCGAAGCCCTGCTGCTGCTGCCTGAGCTCTACGGCGGACGCGAGGTACTCGCGCTCGCGGCGCGCAGGCTCCCCGCCATCCCTGCGCTCAAGCGCGCGCTGGCGACGCTGCGCGCGCTCGCCGACGCCAGCGCCCTGCCGGCGAGCTTCGATCTCGCCGAGCTGCGCGGCTACCACTATCACTCCGGCGTGGTGTTCGACGCCTATTGCGAGGGCGTGACCGGCGCCGTCGCCCGCGGCGGGCGCTACGACGAGGTCGGCAAGGCGTTCGGCCGTCCGCGCCCGGCAACCGGCTTTTCGATCGACCTGCGCGAGCTGGCGGGCGCCGCCGCGCCGTTGCCGTCGCGCGAGCCGATCCTGGCGCCGTGCGCGAACGGCAAGGCGAAGCTGGCGGCGAAGATCGAGGCGCTGCGGCGCGCAGGCGAGGTCGTGATCGAGGAGCTCCCCGGGCACGCGCGCTACCGCAAGGAGCTGGGCTGCACGCGGCAACTGGTGCAAAGGCGCGGCGCGTGGGTTGTCAAGAGAATCGGAAAGCCAAAGTGAGCGCGAGAAACGTAGTCGTCATCGGCACGCAGTGGGGCGACGAGGGCAAGGGCAAGATCGTCGACTGGCTGACCAACCACACCCAGGGCGTGGTGCGCTTCCAGGGCGGGCACAACGCCGGGCACACGCTGGTGATCGCCGGCAAGAAGACGGTGCTGCACCTGATCCCGTCGGGCATCCTGCGAGAGGGCGTCGACTGCTTCATCGGCAACGGCGTCGTGGTATCGCCGCAGGCGCTGGTGCACGAAATGGACGAGCTCGAGGCCGCGGGAGTGCGAGGCGTCGTCGCGCGGCTGTGCATCTCCGAGGCCTGCCCGCTGATCCTGCCTTATCACGCGGCGCTCGACGCGGCGCGCGAGGCCTCGCGCGGCGCGCAGAAAATCGGTACCACGGGGCGCGGCATCGGCCCGGCTTACGAGGACAAGGTCGCGCGGCGCGCGATCCGGCTGCAGGACCTGTTCAAGCCGGTGCGCTTCGCCGAGAAGCTCAAGGAGCTGCTCGAATACCACAACTTCGTGCTCACCCAGTACCACGGCCAGCCGGCGGTGGACTTCCAGCAGACGCTCGACGAGGCGCTCGCCCTCGCGCCGCGCTTCGCGCCGCTGGTGGCCGACGTACCGCGCGCGCTCTACCACGCCAACCGCGCGGGCAAGAACCTGCTGTTCGAGGGCGCCCAGGGCAGCCTGCTCGACATCGACCACGGCACCTATCCGTTCGTCACCTCGTCGAACTGCGTCGCCGGTGCCGCGGCGGCCGGCGCGGGCATCGGCCCGCAGCAGCTGCACTACGTTCTGGGCATCACCAAGGCCTACACCACGCGTGTCGGCGGCGGGCCGTTCCCGACCGAGCTGACCGACGACGTCGGCCGCTACCTGGCGACGCGCGGCGCGGAATTCGGCGCCACCACCGGGCGCGCGCGCCGCTGCGGCTGGTTCGACGCGGCGGCGCTCAAGCGCTCGATCCAGCTCAACGGCGTCTCGGGACTGTGCATCACCAAGCTCGACGTGCTCGACGGCGTCGAAGCGGTGAAGATCTGCGTCGGCTACAAGATCGACGGCGAGATGAGCGATATATTGCCGGTCGGCGCCGAGGAGCTGGAGCGCTGCGTGCCGGTGTACGAGGAAATGGCCGGCTGGATGGAGAGCACGGTCGGCGTCAAGCGCCACGACGCGCTGCCCAAGGCCGCGCGCGCCTATCTGGCGCGCATCGAATCGCTCACCGGAGTGCCGATCGATCTCATTTCGACCGGCCCGGACCGCGACGAAACCATCGTCCTGCGCCACCCGTTCGACGCCACCGCCTGAACCCTTTTCCAACTGCGCGCCGGGGCGTAGGATGGAGTCAGATCCAAAAAGGCAAAGAGGCTAAGGCAATGGCACGCAAGATTCCGCAACGTCCACCCGAGGACGACGACCGCACCCGCATCATCGAACGGCCGGACGGCTTCTACTGGCGCAACGAGGCGACCGGCGAGGAGTCCGGCCCGTATCCCACGCTCGATGAAGCGGTCGCCGAGCTGCAGGCCGCCGAGGGCGGAAACTACGAGCCGGGCGAGACGCTCGAAGAAGCGGAATCCGAAATCGGCGTTGCCGACTGGATCGACCCCGACACCGGCGAGCCGGCGGAAGAATCAGTTCCGAGAATTGAAGATCACTAGAAGAACCACGCTGCATTCGTCGCCTTCGGCGACGAATGCGTTACTTTCAGGAAAACCCTGAACCTAGTGCTTTAGAACGCACTTGTCATAGAGCTCGGGGAACGTCCCCGAGGGATCGTACTTTTCCTTCAGCTTTCTATACGCCGCACCGCCGTACACGCGATCGAACTCGTCGCGTCCGAAGTAGCTGTCCGAGTAGAGCGACTTGATGCCGCCGAGCTCGCTCACCTTCTCTTCTATCAGGCGGTTGAAGTGCCCGGGCGCGTGCCCCTTGCGGCTGCGGATCACGTCCCAGAAGCCGAAGTTGAGGTAGGGCTCGCGCCGCATCGGGTAGAGGGTGAAGCGCTCGGCGTCGGCCTGCGGCACGACCGGGCAGATCCAGGTCGGCCAGATCGCGATCTCGCGCGCGAAGAATTCGAGGAACTCGGCCGCGCGCGACAGCGGCACGTCGACGTCCTGGATCACCGACTCGCCGTGCAGTCCCTGCAGACGGTCGAGCCAGCGCGTCAGCCCGACGCGGCTGTTCCAGCGCATGATACGGGTGTAGGTGCGCGAGTTAAGGCGCTTCGGGCCGTACAGGCGGCGCAGCAGCGGGTTCTGCGCCAGCAGGTTCTTCGAGCACCAGAACCAGTCGGTGTCCCAGCGCCAGATGAAGTCGTGCGTCGAGAGGAAATCCTCTCGCTTGTCGGCGATCGAGCGGTAGTAGATGTCGCGGTAGGTGTAGTCGCTGGTGAAGGGCACGGCGTCGACGAAGCTGCCGAGGGTGAGGAACATCGTGTCGGGCGAAAACACCGTGCCGTCGACGAAATCGGCCTCGCCCGCGCGCAGGATCCCGTCCAGCGCCGCGAAGCAGTCCTCGCCGCGGCGGAAGGCGCGATGCTCGAGCCGCACGTAGCGCTTCACGGGCGCGGTGCGCGCGCTGACGCGCAGGGCGTAGCCGAGCGTACCGTAGGAGTTCGGCAGGGCGTAGAACAGGTCGGCGTGCTCGTTGTGCGGCGTGCAGACGAGTATGCGGCCGTCGCCGGTCAGCACCTCGAGCTCGAGCGCCGACTCGTGCACCAGGCCGTAGCGGTGCGACGAGGCCTCGATGCCGACGCCGGCGACCGCGCCGCCGAGTGTGATGGTCTTGAGCTGCGGCACCACCGCCGGCATCACGCCATGCGGCAGGCAGGCCGCGACCAGCGCCTCGTAGCTCGCCATGCCCTCGGCCTCGACGATCCCGGCCGCCGGGTCGACGCGCAGCACGTCGCGGAACTCGCGCACGTCGAGCCGGCGCCGCTCGGGTCCGGCGCGGTCGCGGAACAGGTTGGAGGTTTCCTTGCCGAGGCCGACCTGGCCGCCGCCCTCGCGCAGCCGGGCGGCGAGCCGGTCGCGCCGTGCGGCGTGGCGCTCGAGCGCGGCGCTCATGCGCGCTCGCGGTAGAGGTGGGCGCGCGACATCGGGTAGCTCTCGGCGCTGACGTTGCCGCGGCTGAACACGATCTGGAACAGGTGCGTGTAGCCCGCCGGCGAGCGGAACATCTCGGCGCAGCCGTAGAGGTAGATGCGCCAGATGCGGCGGAAGCGCTCGTCGAACTTCTGCGAGTCGAGGGCGTGGATCGCGTCCCAGTTGCGGTCGAAGCGCTCGGCCCAGGCATCGAGCGTGAGCGCGTAATGGCGCCGCAGGTTCTCGATGTCGACCACTTCCAGCCCGGCCTGCTCCATCGCCACGATGACGTCGGCGAGGCTCGGGATCCAGCCCCCCGGAAAGACCTTGTCGCGGATGAAGAAGTCGGTCTCGTAGCGCCCGACGTGGCCGATGAAGTGCAGCATCCCGAGGCCGCCCGGCTTGAGGAATTTCGCGTGCGCGCGGACGACCTCGGCCAGCTGGTCGCGCCCGGCGTGCTCGAGGGTGCCGATCGACACCACCTTGTCGTACTCGCGCCGCGTGTCGCGGAAGTCGGTGTCGATCACTTCGAGCGCGCCGCCGAGCCCGCGGCGGGCGATCTCGTCGCGAACCATCGCCACCTGCTCGGTGGTGGTGTTGATCCCGGTGACGCGCGCGCCGCAACGCTCGTGGGCGCGGAACATGAAGCCGCCGAAACCGCTGCCGATGTCGACCACCTCCTCGCCGGGAGCGAGACGCAGCTTGGCGCAGACGTGATCGATCTTGTTCTGCTGCGCCTCCTCGAGCGTGCGCGTGCCTTCCTTCCAGTAGGCGCAGGTGTACATCATCAGCGGGCCGTCGAGCCACAGGCGGTAGAACTCGGTTCCGAGCGCGTAGTGAGCGCGCGCGTTGGCCTTGGCCTGCTCCCAGGTCGCGTTCGAGAAGCGCAGCTCGTGCCAGCGGTTGCGCAGCGCGACCGGCCCGTTCGGCCGGGTGATGCTGCCGCCCATTCCGGCCGCGAGCGCGCGGCGCAAGTCCCCTTCGAGCTCGAGCTCGCCGTCGAAGTAGGACTCGAGCAGGCCGACGTGCCGGAAGAGGACGATGCGCCGCTCGGCGGCGGCGGTGTTGAACGCGAGGGTGAACGCCGGCTCGCCTCCGCCGCAGCGCAGCTCTGCGCCGTCGGCGAAGCGCACGGCGAAAGGAGTGCCGGACTGGTCGGCCAGCTGCCGCAGCGCCGGTTCGAGGAGCGTTCTCATACAGATAGGCCTCTACGACGCGGCGGAAAGCGGCGAAGCAAGATAGAATCCTGCTTTGCCGAGTCTGGTGCCGAGGAAGGGACTCGAACCCCCACAGTGTTGCCACCGCTAGGACCTGAACCTAGTGCGTCTACCAATTCCGCCACCTCGGCAGGGGAGCGCATTTTAGTGGCAGGACCAGAACGTGTCAAAGAAAAAGCCAAGCAAAACATCGATGCGCCGGCGCACGCGCGCTGAGCGGCCGGCGGCGGCGCCGTCGGACGCGTACGCGAAGGAAATCCTCGCCGCGCTGAACAGCGCCGGCGCGCCGCTGACGCCGGACGAGCTCGCCGAACGGCTCGACATCCGCCGCCGCGAGCGGCGCCCGTTCGACGACGCCGTCGCGACGCTCGAGCGCTCCGGCGCGGTGGTCAAGAACCGCGCCGGCAGCCTGCTGGTGGCCACCCGCCTCGCGCTGCTCGCCGGCCGCATCGAAGGCCACCGCGACGGCCACGGCTTTCTGCTGCCCGACGACGGCGGGCCGCAGGTGTTCCTGCCGCCGGCGGAGATGCGCCAGGCGCTGCACGGCGATCGCGCCGCGGTGCGCATCAGCGGGCGCGACTCGCGCGGCCGGCCGGCGGGCGAGATCGTCGAGGTGCTCGAGCGCGCCACGCGGCGCATTGTCGGCCGGCTGCACGCCGAGCACGGCGTGCTGTTCCTGGTGCCCGAAGACCGGCGCATCGCGCAGGACATCCTGGTGCCGCCGGCGGAGGCGGGACGCGCGAAGCCCGGCGAGGTGGTGACCGTCGAGCTCGTCGCGCAGCCCTCGAAGCACGCGCAGCCGATCGGGCGCGTGGCCGAGGTGCTGGGCAACTACACCGACCCGGGGATGGAGATCGAGATCGCGCTGCGCAAGTTCGACCTGCCGCACGAGTTCTCGAAGAAGGCGATGGCGGTGGCGCGCGCGCTGCCCGAGGCGGTGCGCGATGAGGATCTGCGCGACCGGCGCGACCTGCGCGAGCTCGGCTTCGTCACCATCGACGGCGAGACGGCGAAGGATTTCGACGACGCGGTGCACGCGGTGCGCGACGGGCGCGGCTTCCGGTTGTGGGTCGCGATCGCCGACGTCAGCCACTACGTGCGCAATGGCGAGGCGCTCGACGACGAGGCACGCGAGCGCGGCACCTCGGTGTATTTCCCGCGGCGCGTGATCCCGATGCTGCCGGAGAAGCTCTCGAACGGCCTGTGCTCGCTCAACCCGGAGGTCGATCGCCTGGCGATGGTGTGCGAAATGATGCTCACCGCCCAGGGCGTGGTCGCGCGCTACGAGTTCTATCCGGCGGTAATCCGCTCGCGCGCGCGCCTGACGTACAACGAAGTTTGGGAGAGGCTGTCCGCGGGCAAGGCGCCGGCGCACCTGCAGACGCTGTACGAGGTCTACCGCAGGCTGGCCGAGGAGCGCCGGCGGCGCGGCGCGATCGACTTCGAGACGCTCGAGACCCGGATGGTGTTCGACGCGCACGGCAAGATCGACAAGATCATTCCCGAGGCGCGCAACGACGCGCACCGTCTGATCGAGGAGTGCATGCTGGCGGCCAACTTTTCGGCCGGCAACCTGCTCTCGGAGCGCAGCCATCCGGTGCTGTACCGGGTGCACGACGTGCCGGCGCCGGACAAGGTCAGCGCGCTGCGCGACTTTCTGGCCGAGCTCGGGCTGCAGCTTCCCGGCGGCGAGGTGCCGCGGCCCAAGGACTACGCCCAGCTGCTGGACAAGATCCGCGAGCGCCCCGACTTCACGCTGCTGCAGACGATACTGCTGCGCTCGCTCAAGCAGGCGGTGTACAGCCCCGACAACGCGGGCCACTTCGGGCTCGCGTTCGAGGCCTACGTGCACTTCACCTCGCCGATCCGGCGCTACCCCGACCTGCTGGTTCACCGCGCGATCAAGGCCTGCCTCGAGCGGCGGCGCTACGAAGGCGTCGACTGGGACGCGCTCGGGCGGCATTGCTCCGACACCGAGCGCCGCGCCGACGAGGCCAGCCGCGACGTCGAGAACTGGCTCAAGTGCTTCTACATGAAGGAGCACGTCGGCGGCGTGTTCACCGGCGCGGTGACCGGGGTGACCTCGTTCGGCCTGTTCGTCACCCTCGACGACTACTTCGTCGACGGCCTGGTGCACATATCGGAGCTCGGGCGCGACTATTTCCAGTTCGACGCCGCGCGCCACATGCTGCTCGGCGAGCGTAGCGGCCAGCGCTTTCGGCTGGCCGACCGGATGAAGGTCAAGCTGGTGCGCGTCGACCTCGAGACGCGCAAGATCGATTTCGTGCCCGCATGAGCCGGCCGCCGCGCGAGCCGAGGGTGGTGGTCGGATTCCACGCCGTGCTGGCACGCCTGCGCGCCGACCCGGCCTCGGTGCTGGAGCTGTTCGTCGACGAGACACGCCACGACGCGCGCATCAAGGACGTCGCCGCCGTCGCCGAGCGCGCGGGCGTCAAGGTGATGAAGGTGCCGCGCAAGCGGCTCGACGGCTTCTACGGCGGCGGGCGTCACCAGGGTGTCGTCGCGCGAGTCGAGGTGAAGAGCCTGAGCCACAGCCTCGACGAGATCCTCGACCGGGTGCAGGGGCCGCCGCTGCTGCTGCTGCTCGACGGCGTCACCGATCCGCACAACCTCGGCGCCTGCCTGCGGGTGGCGAACGCGGCCGGGGCGCACGCCGTCGTCGCGCCGAAAGACCGCGCCGCGGGCATCAGCGCCGCGGTGTCGAAGGTCGCCAGCGGCGCGGCCGAATCCACGCCCTACCTCATGGTCACCAACCTCGCGCGCACCATGGACGAGCTCAAGGAACGCAACATCTGGGTGGTCGGCACCGACGAGCGCGCGGACCAGACCCTCTACCAGGCCGATCTTCCCGCGGCGATCGCCTGGGTGCTGGGGGCGGAGGGCGAGGGCATGCGCCGCCTGACGCGCGAGCGCTGCGACCTGCTGGTCCGCATCCCGATGCGCGGCGAGGTCGAGAGCCTCAACGTCTCGGTCGCCGCCGGGGTCGCCCTGTTCGAGTCGGTGCGGCGCCGATCCTTGCCCAAGTCCTAGATTTCCCTATATAATTCGCCCCCTTTCCTTGCCGCACCGCGACGCATGGCGGGCGGCTTCAACCCACAAGGACCCAAGGAGAACGACACATGCGGCATTACGAGATCGTGTTCATCGTCCATCCGGACCAGAGCGAGCAGGTGCCCGCGATGGTCGAGCGCTACAAGGGCGTCATCGCCGCGCGCAGCGGCATCGTGCACCGCCTCGAAGACTGGGGCCGGCGCCAGCTCACCTACCCGCTGCAGAAGGTGCACAAGGCGCACTACGTGCTGATGAACATCGAGTGCGACCAGGAAACGGTCGACGAGCTCGACCACTCGTTCAAGTTCAGCGACGCCGTGCTGCGCCACCTGATCGTCAAGATGACCAGGGCCTACACCGCGCCCTCGCCGATGATGAAGGAGGAGAAGTCCAAGTCGCTGATGGAGCGCGGCGCGGAGGCGACGCCCGCCGAGGCGAAGCCCGCCGAGGCGCCGGCCGCCTGAGCGCCGATTGGACGAGGCGAACCGGGTCGAATTGTCGGGAACGCTTGCGGAGCTGGGCGCGCTGCGCCACACGCCCGCCGGAATCCCGGTGATCGAATTGCGCATCCGCCACGAGTCGGAAGCCGTGGAGGCAGGGTCCAGGCGCAAGGTGGAAGCCGAAGTCGAGGCGATCGCGTTCCAGACCGACGCCCGGCTGCTGGCCGCCGCCGCTCCCGGCAGTCCGTTGAGAGCAGAAGGATTTTTGTGCGCAAAGAGCCGGCGCTCGAAGAAGCTGGTTCTGCACCTGACCAAGATCGAATTTACTGAAGGAGATTGAGCATGCCCCCGCCGCGCAGAGGAAAAGGCAAAGGTAAAGGAAAGTTCGGCAAAGACAAGAAGGACCGCGGACAGAAAGCGCTGTTCCGCCGGCGCAAGTTCTGCCGCTTCACGGCCGAGAAGATCGAGTGGATCGACTACAAGGACATCGACATCCTCAAGGATTTCGTGAACGAGAACGGCAAAATCATCCCGGCGCGCATCACCGGCACATCGGCCGGCTATCAGCGCCAGCTCTCGACCGCGATCAAGCGCGCGCGCTTCCTCGCGCTGCTGCCGTATACCGACCTGCACTGAGGGGCGCGCCATGCAAGTGATCCTGATGGAGAAGGTGGGCCACCTCGGCAATCTTGGGGACGTCGTCAAGGTGAAGGACGGTTTTGCCCGCAACTACCTGATTCCGCACGGCAAGGCCAAGCGCGCGACGCCCGACAACCTGAAAGCGTTCGAGGCCCGCCGCGCCGAGCTGGAGACGGCGCACGCCAAGGCGCTGGCCGAGGCGCAGGAGCGCGCCGCCAAGCTCGAGGGGCTGACGGTGCAGATCAGCCAGAAGGCTGGCGTGGACGGCCGGCTGTTCGGCTCGGTCACCAACTACGACATCGTCGAGGCGCTGCGCACGCAGGGCGTCGAGATCGAGCGGCGCCAGGTGCGCATGCCGCAGGGGCCGCTCAAGCAGGTCGGTGATTTCCCGATCGAGGTCGAGCTGCACACCGACGTGGTGGGCACGATAACGGTTTCGGTGCTGGGCGAAGCCTGATTTGCGCGCGCGCGACGCTCGCGTGACGAAAGGGCTGGCAACGGCCCTTTTCTTTTTGTAGCATCGACTCCTCATGGCACAAACGCCGCAGACGCAGGCACTGCGCAGCGACAGCTCGGACGCCCAGCTCCTGGCGCTGAAGGTCCCGCCGCATTCGGTCGAGGCCGAGCAGTCGCTGCTGGGCGGGCTGCTGCTCGACAACCAGGCCTTCGACCGCATCGCCGACCTGGTCTCGACGCAGGACTTCTACCGCGACGACCACCGCCGCATCTACCGCCACGTCGTCAAGCTGATCGAGGCCGCCAAGCCGGCCGACGTGGTGACCGTGTCCGAGTCGATCGAGGCGAGCGAGGACAAGGACAAGACCGGCGGGTCGGCCTACCTGGGCGCGCTGGCGCAGAACACGCCGAGCGCGCTCAACATCCGCCGCTACGCCGAGCTGGTGCGCGAGCGCGCGGTACAGCGGCGCCTGGCGCAGGTCGCGACCCACATCGCCGAGAACGCGCTCAACCCCAGCGGCAAGGAAGTCGGGCAACTGCTCGACGAGGCCGAGTCGCGCATCCTCGAGATCGGCGAGGCTGGCTCGCGCCACACCGCGGGACTGGAGGAGATCAAGCCGGTGCTGGCGCGCGTGCTGGAGCGCATCGACCACCTGTATCACCGCGACAACCCGTCCGACGTCACCGGCGTGCCCACCGGGTTCCACGACCTGGACTCCAAGACCGCGGGCCTGCAGCCGGGCGACCTGATCATCGTCGCCGGGCGCCCGTCGATGGGCAAGACGGCGTTCGCGCTCAACGTCGCCGAGAACGTGGCGCTCAACACCCTGCTGCCGGTGGCGGTGTTCAGCATGGAGATGAGCGGCACGCAGCTCGCCACCCGGATGCTCGGCTCGATCGCGCGCGTCGACCAGCACAAGATGCGCACCGGCAGGCTGTCGGACCAGGAGTGGCACGACCTGTCCGAGGCCATGGGCCGGCTGCACGACGCGCCGATCTTCATCGACGAGACCGCGGCGCTCAATTCGCTCGAGATTCGCACCCGGGCGCGCCGCCTGTGGCGCCAGTTCGGCGGCAAGCTCGGACTGGTGGTGGTCGACTACCTGCAGCTGATGTCGTCGGCCAATTCCAGGGGCAGCGAGAACCGCGCCACCGAGATTTCCGAGATGTCGCGCTCGCTCAAGGCGCTCGCCAAGGAGCTCAAGGTGCCGGTGATCGCGCTGTCGCAGCTCTCGCGCGCGGTCGAGCAGCGCAACGACAGGCGGCCGATGATGTCGGACCTGCGCGAATCGGGCGCCATCGAGCAGGACGCCGACGTGATCCTGTTCATCTACCGCGACGAGGTGTACTCGCCCGACAAGCCGGAATCGAAGGGCCGCGCCGAGGTGATCATCGGCAAACAGCGCAACGGCCCGATCGGCAAGGTCGAGCTGACCTTCCTCGGCCAGTTCACCCGCTTCGAGAACTTCGCCGCGCCCGGCTCGTTCTGATCTGCCTGCCTAGCGCTTGAGCGCGACCCAGCGGCCCGTGCTGCCGTCTTCGGCGCGAAAGCTGCCTTGCATGCGCATGCGCGTCGCGCTGCCGCTGAACTCGCGCCGCACGCCGTCGCGGTCGACGTAGGCGAAGTCGATTCGCGCCCCGCGCAGGCGCGCCTCGCGCAGGCCGGCCTGCAGCTCGCCTAGCATCACGTAGCCGCCGATGTTCTGGAAGCGCTGCTCGAAGCTCAGCTCCAGCGGCCGCGCGTGCGGGCCCAGCTCGAGCGACCAGGCGCCGATGACGTTGGCCGGCACGATCCACAGGTAGGCGCGGTGGCCGTCGATGAGGGAGACCTCGTCCGGCGCCCAGTCGCCCATGCCGAAGCGGTGCGACACCACGCGCGTGCCGGGGCGCAGCGACAGGATCCGAGGCCGCAGCTCGAGGTTGAGATTCTGCTGCAGATAGAGGGTGAGCACCGTGGCGCGGCTCAAATCGGCGCTGAACAGGTCGCCTTGCACGAAGCGCACGCGTTGCGCCACGCCGGCCGCGTCCGCTTTGCGCTCGGCGAGTTTCACCAGCGCGGCGTCGAACTCTATGCCGAGGGCGCGGGCGCCGAATTTCCTCGCCGCGGTGATCGGGATGATGCCGTCGCCCGAGCCGAGGTCGATCACGGTGTCGCGCGAGGTGGTCTGCGCCATGCGCAGCATGCGCTCGACCACGCGCGGCGGCGTCGGCACCCATTCCACGTCCTTGCCCGCCTGGCCGACGCGCGGCGCCGGTGCCGCAGTCTGGGCGCAGGCCGGCGCGGCGAGCAGCCACGCCGCGGCGCAGGCCGCCAGCGTCAGCCGGGCCGGCCCGCGCAGCATGGACGCGGGCTTACAGCACCTCGGCCGCGTGGTCGGCCAGGCGCGAGCGCTCGCCGCGCGCGAGCGTGACCTGCCCGGCGTGGGCCCAGCCCTTCATGCGGTCGACGACGTAGGTCAGGCCCGAGCTGCCCTCGGTGAGGTAGGGCGTGTCGATCTGCGCGATGTTGCCGAGCAGCACCACCTTGGTGCCGGGGCCGGCGCGCGTGATCAGCGTCTTCATCTGCTTGGGCGTGAGGTTCTGCGCCTCGTCGATGATCAGCCACTTCTTGATGAAGGTGCGTCCGCGCATGAAGTTGAGCGACTTGACCTTGATCCGCGAGCGCACCAGGTCGCGCGTGGCGGCGCGTCCCCACTCGCTGCCCGGCTCGTCGGAGGCGTTGAGCACGTCGAGGTTGTCCTCCAGCGCGCCCATCCAGGGCTGCATCTTCTCCTCTTCGGTGCCGGGCAGGAAGCCGATGTCGTCGCCCAGCGGCACGGTGACGCGGGTCATGATGATTTCCGTGTAGCGCTTGTCGTCGAGCGCCTGGGTCAGGCCGGCGGCGAGCGCCAGCAGCGTCTTGCCGGTGCCGGCCTGGCCGAGCAGGGAAACGAAATCGATCGTCGGGTTCATCAGCAGGTTGAGGGCGAAGTTCTGCTCGCGGTTGCGCGCGGTGATGCCCCACACCGAGTTCTTGCTGTGGGTGTAGTCGCGCAGCGTCTCGAGCACCGCGACGCGCCCGGATTTCTCCTTTACCAGCGCGTAGAGCGGGCGCTCGCCCGATTCGTCGTAGACGAACTCGTTCAGCTCGAGCTGAGACACCAGCGGGCCGCGGATGCGGTAGTAGGTGTGGCCCTCCTTCTTCCACGACTCCATGTCGCGCCCGTGGCTGTCCCAGAAGTCGGGCGCGAGCTTGCGCACCCCGGTGTACAGGAGGTCGGTGTCTTCCAGCACCTTGTCGTTGAAGTAGTCTTCGGCGGCGAGGCCCAGCGCGCGCGCCTTGATGCGCATGTTGATGTCTTTCGACACCAGCACCACCTGGCGCTGCGGCTGGCGCGCGTGCAGGTGGCGCACCACCGACAGAATCTGGTTGTCGGTCTTGCCGATCGGCAGGGTGGCCGGCAGCTCGCTGTTGATCGCCTCGGTCTGCAGGAACAGGCGCCCGCCGGTGGGCTGGCCCTCGGCGGTGCGGATCGGCAGCCCGGCCTTGATGTCGCCACTCGCGTGCGAGACCACGTCGTCGAGGAAGCGGCTCGCCTGGCGCGCGTTGCGCGCCACGTCCGAGAGCCCCTTCTTGTGGCTGTCGAGCTCCTCCAGCGTGCCCATCGGCAGGTAGATGTCGTGCTCCTCGAAGCGGAACAGGCTCGCCGGGTCGTGCATCAGGACGTTGGTGTCCAGCACGAACAGCTTCTTTAGCTTGGGTTTTCGGGGGCTGCGGGGGCGCTTCGGCATTGCTTCGGAAAGGGAGGATTCGGCCACGTCGGCCGGTTCGACATCATAGGGCTTTAACAAAGTTCAATACCTCCTCTGCGTGGCCTGGAACCTTGACGCCGCGCCATTCGCGCGCGAGCACCCCGTTCCGGTCCAGAACGAAGGTGCTGCGCTCGATGCCGCGCACTTGCCTGCCGTACATGTTTTTCAGCTTGATGACGCCGAACTGCGCGCACACGGTCTCCTCGGCGTCCGAGAGGAGATCGAAGGGGAACTTCATCTTGGCCTTGAACGACTCGTGCGACTTCATGGAATCGCGCGAGACGCCGTAGATCTCGCACCCGGCGCCGGCGAACTCGCGCTGGCGGTCGCGGAAGTCGGTTGCTTCCGTGGTGCAGCCGGGGGTGTTGTCCTTGGGGTAGAAGTAGAGCACCACTATCTTGCCGCGGGTGCTCGAGAGCCTGAACGTGGTGCCGCCGGTCGAGGGCAGGGTGAAGTCCTTGACGGCCTTGCCGAGCATGCCTGGGTTGTTCAAAACCTTTTCAGCAATGCGATGCAACGCCTTCATTGAACATGTTTTTGGCTACCCTCGCAAGCATCTGGTGCCTCGACGCTCCACGTTAATACGCATGCGACTGATTCGAGGGCATTTTTGTGAGGATGTCGTTTCATGTGTGCTGACCCGTGCGCCTAGCCCGACGCTTCCCCGCCGGCCCAGATTCCGTGGGCAACAGACTCGTATAGCGCTGGTAGAGCACGAACAGGAACGCTACGCGGTCTGCGTCAGAAGCGAAGTTCCTGCGACCATAAGCCGTATCCACAGCACGGTCGAGCCCGGCATGCGCTCTAGAAAGTGCGGGCGGCATCGTGTCGGGGTCGTACAGGTCGGCCAGCGACGAGCTCTGAAACTAGGAGCGCGTGTCCAGTACGGTCTGCGCCTCCGTTTCAATTGCCACTACATGCTTTTGCGACGGGTCTTCTGGCCAAGGGTAGTTGTTATACACAATATCCTTTGAGTACCGAAAGTCACTTTTCAACCGACCGCAGGTGTAGCGCACCCATGCCATGTGCATTGTCGAGCTAAGCACGCCGAAGTGATACAGGGAAGCGTTCCGCACGATCTTAACCAGATTGCTGCAAAGCGTATCCGGCTCCATATACCCCATTGGAATGAAGCGACGCCGCTCTGACGAAACCTCAGGAATAACCAAAAACGGGCCGTCAGGAATGTTCTCGACGTGGAAGCGCGTGGGCGTATTGGCGAGCTTGCGCGTTGGCGCGCTCTTCGATTCGAGCCGGAACCTTCTGACTGCCTCGATGCGCTCCAGCACCCTCGGCATCTTGCGCAGTTCGTCCGGCGCAGCCCCACCGAGCCACAGGCACCAGCGCTCGTATCCGTTAAGAAACTCGTCCGAGCCTATCCATCGCCGAAAGTACTTCGCCGCGTGAGGCTCCAGCTTCAGAAATTTGGATTTCTCTTCAGGGGTGAAAAGGTAATGGCCACCATCAATCGGCTTGTTGCCGATCCCGATCTCAGGTACATCGCATAACGCCCGATTTAGGCTACGGAGTACGATGTCCGGGGCATCAACGAGGTACGGATTGATATTCTTCACCGCAACCGCATGTGGCTCGCCTTTCGGATCCACGTATTCGAAGATGGCCTTGTTCTTCAGTTCGCTACTTCCGAACCCGATGATGACGCAGTGAACCGCGGCAACCCCGCGCGCTTCGTTGTTCCACCGAAACGTACGGTGGGCGAATTGCAGTTTCATTCCGAGTCGGTAAAGTTCGGGCCACAGGATTCCGGGCTGCTCGCCCTGGGCGATCGAGTTGGTGGAAACGAACGCACAGCGGATATCTTTGCCTTGAACATAGCGCGCGGCCTTGATGTACCACCCGATCACGTAGTCGAGAACGCCTGCGCCTGTTACTCCCGGTAGCAGCGCTCCAATTTCGGCTCGCTGCGTGTCGCTTTGGTACTTTGATCCCGAAAAGGGTGGATTACCGAGTACGTAGGACAGGCGCTCGGACGGCACCACGGTTTCCCAGTCGACTGTGAGCGCATTCGCCCGTACGACGTGCGGCGTGCTTGTGAGAGGAATGCGGGCGAAGTACATTCCGAATTCCTCGGAGACCTTGAGGTTCATCTGGTGATCGATGAGCCACAGCGCTACCTGTGCAATCTGCACCGGAAAGTCTTCTATCTCGATTCCATAGAACTGGTCAACGTCTAGCGTCAGCTCTTGGTGAATGTTGAGGAAACGGGAGCCGGGACCGCTGTGTACGGCGCGCAGGATTTCCAGCTCCAAGAGGCGCAGCTCGCGGTATGTGATGACGAGGAAGTTGCCGCAACCGCAGGCCGGATCGAGGAAGACGAGGTTGCGCAGTTTCTTGTGGAAATCGAAGAGGCGGTTCTTGTTGTTCTTGACCTTGTTGAATTCGGTCCAGAGGTCGTCGAGGAAAAGGGGTTTGACGAGCTTGAGGATATTTTCTTCGCTCGTGTAGTGCGCACCCAGGTTTCGGCGCGCTTTTTCGTCCATGATACTTTGGAAAAGGGCGCCGAAAATCGCAGGGCTGACCGCGCCCCAATTGAGGGCGCAGCAATCGAGGAGCGTCGCGCGCATCTTGCGGTCGAAGCTCGCAACTTTCAGTCCTTCATCGAACAGCTTGCCATTGATGTAAGCGAAGACGGCGATCTGCTCGTCGAGGTTGTGTTGGCGTTTTTGCTCGGGCGTGTTCAGCACTTGGAACAGAAACGCGAGCTGAGAGCCGAGGTCAGAGCCGTCTTCGGTGGTGCGACTGTCGAGCCAATCGCGGAAGGATTGTTTCGGGAAGATTCCAGTGTCGTCGGCAAAGAGGCAGAAGACGAGTCGCACCAGGAGCACTTCAAGGTCGTGACCTGTATAGCCCGAGGCCTTGAGCAAGTCGTGCAGCCGCCCCATCTGCTCGGCGGCGTGGATATTGACTGGGTCTTGGGGCTTGATCTCCTGCGGCGCGTAGCCGGCGATGAAGCCGAATCGTTTGATGTACCCGTGGAGATCCTTCAGCGCGAACTCTAATTGGCTCCCCGCATCGAGGTCGTAGAGGCGGAAGCGCGCAAAGTCGGAAACGAGGACATACTTCGGGAGGTCGCGGTCCGCTATACCAGGGAAGTAATTCAGCGCCTGCACGAATGCGCGGTCGAGGTCCTGACCCCGCGATTTGTGCTCTACGACAAGGACGCCTTTCCAGAACGCGTCGATGCGGCCGCGCCGTTCGCCGAGCTTTTTGACCGGTTCCTCAAAGCTCGCGACCCGTCGTCGCGGGACGCCGAACACCGCGAAGAATTCGTTCCAAAACGTTTGCGCTTCGGCCCGCTCGCTCTCCGCGTCCTGCCATTCGCGCGAAAAGGCGATCGCCTTATCGCGAATCTCGCTCCATGGAAGAGGCATCGCGCTTTCGTTCTTGTGTGCTTGCAACAAGATACCACGCACTCGGCGTGCCACGTGAGGCAGAGACTGGCGTGTCAACCCGATATGCTGTATATACGTTCAGTAAGGCTGGATATGGACGGATTGCCGGTCAGCGACGTTCACGAGTGGGCGCTCGAGAAGCATGAGCGGCTGCGCCGCTACATCGACGCCGCGCACGGGGCGCGGGGTAAGTTCTCGAGCCGCGCCTATGTCGACCTCTATTGTGGTCCGGGTGCCTCGCGGGTTATTGAGAGCGGTATGAGCATCGACGGCAGCCCGTTGGTCGCTTTCGATGCGGCGGCAAGGCAGGGTGATCAGTTCACAGAATTCCTCGTCGCCGATGCAAACGAGGAATATGTGCGCGCTGCAAATGCCCGGCTCGACGCCAAGGGATCACGCGTGCGCGCCTTCGTGGGCGAGGCGAATGTCGTTGTGGAGCAAATTGCGGAGGCCCTCGACCCGAATGGCCTTCACCTCGCGTTCCTGGACCCATACAACCTGGTAGGCCTGCCTTTCTCGGTGATTGAAAGGCTTGCGCGTTTCCGACACATGGATCTGATCATTCATGTGAGCTCGATGGACCTGAAACGCGAACTGCATAACTATCTCAAACCGGAGGGTCGAAAAGCACTGGACGCGTTCGCACCTGGATGGCGCGACCACGTAGATACGAAGCAGCGACAGGACCTCATCCGCAAGGAGATATTTGCGCACTGGTGCAACCTCCTCAAACGGCTAGGGACCTCGGCGAACGACCGTGTAGAGGCCGTCGACAACAGCAAGCACTCCGACCTGTACTGGCTGGTGTTTGTCTCGCGTCACCCGCTTGCGCACAAGCTGTGGGAAGCGATCTGTAACGTGTCACCGCAGCGCCGGCTGATCTGATTGAGGAACGCGTCCAGACAGCGTATCGTGCCTGCGCAGCGGGAGAGGGAGATGCCGACCAAGAGCAATATCGAGTGGACCGAGATGACATGGAATCCGGTCACAGGCTGCACCAAGATCAGCCAGGGCTGCAAGCACTGCTATGCCGAGCGCATGGCGAAGCGTCTGGAGGCCATGGGTAGTGCCCGCTATTCGAATGGTTTCCGGGTGACGCTTCATCCGGACCTGCTGAATGTCCCGCGCAGATGGCGGCAGCCGCGCGTGGTGTTCGTCAATTCCATGAGCGACCTTTTCCACGAAGAAGTTCCGGACGAACACATCGCGCGCGTGTTTCGCACCATGGCGGAGTGCCCACAGCACACGTTTCAGATTCTGACTAAGCGGGCGGAGCGACTCGCAGAGCTTGCGCAGCGTCTTACGTGGCCCAAAAATGTCTGGATGGGAGTAAGCGTCGAGGACTCGCGCGTCGTGGACAGGATTGGCTACCTCCAGACGGTTCCCGCCGCGGTGCGCTTTCTTTCGCTCGAGCCGCTGATCGGACCATTGGATGACCTACCGCTTGACGGCATTTCCTGGGTGATCGTCGGAGGGGAATCGGGGCCTCGTGCCCGACCGATGAGGCGCGCCTGGGTGAATTCGATACTCAGGCAGTGCAGGGCAGAGGGCGTTGCCTTCTTCTTCAAGCAGTGGGGCGGCGTGCGGAAGGACCTCACAGGCCGCCAGTTGAACGGGACGTTCTACGACGAGATGCCGGTGCGCGAATCCGCCGGGATCGCAGCAGCGGCCTAGTCCCTGCTATCCGCGTTCGTGCCGCGCGACGAAGCGGCTGACCTCGCGCGCGACCTCGGCGGGCCGCTCCTCGGGCAGGAAGTGGCCGCAGTCGAGCGCGCGGCCGCTCACGTTCTTCGCCACCGCGCGCCAGTCGGCGAGGCAGTCGAACTGCGCCTCGACCACGCCCTGTTTGCCCCACAGCGCGAGCACCGGCATGGCGAGCTTCTTCTTCAGGTCTTTGCGGTCGTGCATCAGGTCGATGCTCGCCGCGGCGCGGTAGTCCTCGCAGGTGGCGTGGATGGTGCGCGGGTCGCGAAAGCAGCGCGCGTACTCGCGCAGCGCCGCCTTCGAGAACGGCTTGAGGCCGGACAGGCCGCGGCCGACGCGCCCGAGGACGTAGTCCGGCCCGACCGCGCGCAGCATTTTCTCCGGCAGCGGCGCGGGCTGGATGAGGAAGAACCAGTGGTAGTAGGCGCGCGCGAAGGCCATGTCGGTCTTGCGGTACATCGTCAGCGTGGGCGAGATGTCCATCACGGTGAGCGTGCGCACGCGCGCGCCGTGGTCGCGCGCCAGGCGGTGCGCGACGCGCGCGCCGCGGTCGTGGCCGACCAGGTGGAAGCTCGGGTGGCCGAGCTTGGCCATCACCTCGACCATGTCCTTGGCCATCGCGCGCTTGGAGTAGTTCGAGTGGTCCGCCAGGCCCTTGGGCTTGGACGAGTCGCCGTAACCGCGCAGGTCGGGGCAGACCACCGTATGCTCGCGCGCCAGCGCCGGCGCGACCTTGTGCCACATGGCGTGGGTCTCGGGGTAGCCGTGCAGCAGCAGCAGCGGCGGCCCTTCGCCGCCGGTGACCAGGTTGATGGTCGCGCCGCTGGTGCGGATCTTTTTTGTTTTGAAGCCGGGAAAAAGTGCCATCTAGGACCTCGCTACGATGGTGACGCCGACGATGATGATCGCGATGCCGGCGATGCGCTGCAGCGTGACCGGCTCGCCGAGCAGCCACCAGGCGAGCACCGCGTTGATGGCGAAGCCGACCGACAGCATCGGGTAGGCGACGCTCACCTCGACCCTGGACAGCGCCATCAGCCACACCACCAGGCTCACCGCGTAGCAGGCCATGCCGCCGAGGACGTAGGGATTGGCGGCGAACTTGAGGCCGATGCCGAAGGCCTCGCGCAGCGCGAACTCGAAGTGCCCGATCGAGTTGGTGCCCGCCTTGAGCAGCAGCTGGGCGAAGGTGTTGAGCAGCACGCCGGCTGCGATCAGGCCGAAGCTCACCGCGTTCATCGTTTCCCCTTCATTCGAACAGCAGCGCCGCGGCGACGCGGCGATCCTCGGAGACGAGGATATTGTAGGTGCGGCAGGCCGCGTTGAGGTCCATCACCTCGAGCCCGACGCGCGCTTGCGTCAGCGCCCGGGTCAGGCCCGGGTGCGGAAAGCGCAGCCGCGGCCCGGTGCCGAGGAGGACGATTTCCGGCGCGAGCGCCGCGAGCTCGGCGAAGTGCTCCTCGCGCAGCGCCTCGAAGCTCGCCGCCTGCCATTGCAGCACCCGGTCGGGAGCGACGATCACGCTGCGCTCGTGGCGCTCGCGGTTGACCAGCACGTAGCCTTCGCCGTAGCCGGTGAACAGGTTGACGCCGGCGGGCGCCTCGCGCTGGAACTTCACGGCGACTCTCCCTGCAGCGCAAGGGTGCCCGAGCGCCCGGCGACCGGCCCCTCGAGCACGCGGCAGCGCGGCAGCGCCGCGCGCTCGAGCCCGGCGTGCAGCTCGCGCAGCGCGACCAGCCGGTAGCCGAGCGCGCGCCAGCCCTCGAGCATGCGCTCGAACTGCGGCGCCAGGCGGCCGCCCTCGAGCTCGGCGTGCAGGGTGTAGACGTGGCCCTGCGGCGGCGCCTGGCGCGAGAGCTCGAGCACCCGCGCCGCGGCGTCGTCGGCGCTCGCGCCGTCGACGCCGATCAGCTCGTCGAGGGTAGGCAGGGTGGTCGGCAGCTGCGCTACGCCGGTCGCGCCGCCCTCGAGCAGCGGCACGAACGGCCCGCGGCCGCGGGTGTCCGAGGCGTACTCGGCGCCCAGCTCGCGCTCGGCGGCGAAGGCGTGCGCGTTCATCTGCCAGCCGGCGGAGCCGTGCACCCGCGCCGGCTCGCCGAACACCTCGGCGTAGCGCTCGAAGGCGCGCCGCATCTCGGCCCGCGTCCAGTCCGCGCCGGCGCGCGCCACGCCGTCCTGCCACTTGACGTGGTCCCAGCAGTGGATCCCGGTCTCGAAGCCCGCGGCGCGCGCGCCGCGCAGCACGTCGGCGCAGCGCGCGCCGATGTCGGGCCCGGGCAGCAGCGTGCCGTAGAGCAGCGTCTTCAGGCCGTAGTGCTCGAGCACCGAGGTGCGCGCCACCTTGCCGACGAAGCCGCGGCGGAAGACGCGCCTGACGGCGCGGCCGGTGTGGTCGGGCCCGAGCGAGAAGAGGAAGGTCGCCCCGGCGCGCTGGCGGGCGAGGATTCGCATCAGTCGCGGCACGCCCTCGCGCGTGCCGCGGTAGGTGTCGACGTCGAGCTTGAGCGCCAGCCTCATTCGACCAGGCTGCGCGCCTCCGCGACGTGGCCGCGGTAGGCCTCGAAGATGTAGTGCAGCGCGTCGCGCATCCCCACCCGCGGCCGCCACCTGAGCTCGCGCATCGTGTTGGCGATCGCCGGCACCCGGTTCTGCACGTCCTGGTAGCCCTTGCCGTAGTAGGCGTTGGCGCTGGTCTTGACGATCTTCACCCTGCGCGCGCTGTCCTTGTACTCGGGATACTTCAGCGCCATCGTCTTCATCATGCCGGCGAGCTGGGCGATCGAGTAGTTGTTGCGCGGGTTGCCGATGTTGTAGATCTTGCCGCTCGCCACGCCGCGCGGGTTGGCGATGATCTTCATCAGGGCGTCGATGCCGTCCTCGACGTAGGTAAAGGCGCGCTTCTGCTTGCCGCCGTCGACCAGCTGGATCGGCTCGCCGCGCACGATGTGGCCGAGGAACTGGGTGATCACGCGCGAGCTGCCTTCCTTCGCCGCGCTGAGAGAATCGAGCCCGGAGCCGATCCAGTTGAAGGGCCGGAACAGGGTGAAATCGAACCCCTGCTGCGCGCCGTAGGCCCAGATCACGCGGTCCATCAGCTGCTTGGAGCAGGAATAGATCCAGCGCTGCTTGTGGATCGGCCCCAGCACCAGCTCCGATGTTTCGGGATCGAACTCGCGGTCGCGGCTCATGCCGTAGACCTCCGAGGTCGAGGGGAAGATCAGGCGCTTGCCGTGCTTGACGCAGGAACGCACGATCGGCAGGTTGGCCTCGAAGTCGAGCTCGAACACGCGCAGCGGCTCGCGCACGTAGGTGGCCGGGGTGGCGATCGCCACCAGCGGGATCACCGTGTCGCATTTGCGGATGTGGTACTCGATCCACTCCTTGTTGATCGTGATGTCGCCCTCGAAGAAGTGGAAGCGCGGGTTGGCGAGCAGGTCCGCGACGCGCTCGGACTGCATGTCCATGCCGTAGACGTCCCAGTCGGTGGTCTCGAGCACGCGCTTCGAGAGGTGGTGGCCGATGAAGCCGTTGACGCCGAGTACCAGGAGTTTTTTCATTTGGGGTCTTTGCTTGTCAGTCGAAAGTTACGGGTTTTGAGCCGAAGCGCGCCTGCACTTGCGCGGCGTCGGCAGGGCGGCCGTCGATCTCGAACTCGAGCAGCCGCAGGCGGCCACCGGAGGCGCAGTCGATGTAGCAGCGCGCCCCCTCGCAGTATAGGGCCGGCGCGCCAGGCGCGCCCGCGCGCGCGGGCTCGATGCGCGTGCGCAGGATCCTCAGCGGCACGCCGCCGACGCTGGCGAAGGCGCCGGGGTAGGGCGGGGCCACGCCGCGCACCAGGTTGTGGATCTCGCGCGCGCTACTCGACCAGTCGATGCGGCCGTCCTCCGGACGCCTGCCGCCGAAGTAGCTGCCCGCAGCGAGGTCCTGGGCGACGCCCGGCGCTCGCCCGGCGAGCAGCGCGGGCAGGGCGGCGTCGAGCACCAGCTCGGCGGCGACGGTGACCTTGTCGAACACCTCGCGCGCGGTGTCGTCGGGCAGGATCGGCACGCGCTGCCGGCCGACCACGGCGCCGGCGTCGGGCTTGTCGGTCATGTAGTGCAGGCTGGCGCCGGTCTCGGACTCGCCCTTGATCACGGCCCAGTTCACCGGCGCGCGGCCGCGGTACTTCGGCAGGAGCGAGCCGTGCAGGTTGAGCGCGCCGCGCCGCGGCGCCGCCAGCAGCCGGCTGCCCAGCATGCGGCGGTAATAGAACGAGAACAGGAAATCCGGGCGCAGCGCCTCGATGCGCGCGGCGAAGCCCGGCACGTTCGGGTCGTCGGGGAAGGCGCTCTCGAGGCCGCGCTCGGCGGCGAAATCGGCCACGCTCGAAAACCAGACGTTCTCGCCGGGCGAGTCGCGGTGCGTCACCAGCAGCGGCACCTCGACGCCGTGCGCGAGCAGGGTCGCGAGGCAGCGCACCCCGACGTTGTGGTAGGCGAAGACGACCGCGCGCGTCATTCCTCGCGCTGCAGGACGGCGCCCACCACGTAGCGCGGGCGCTGGCGCACCTCCTCGTAGATGCGGCCGACGTACTCGCCCAGCAGGCCGATGCCGAACAGCTGCAGCCCGATCAGGAAGTAGGCCAGGATGTCGCGGTCCCACAGCGCCGCGAGCGCGTCGTGCAGGTTGTCCGCGAGCAGCATGCGCTCGGCCATCACCACCAGGTAGAGCAGCACCGAGCCGGCGGCGATCAGCATGCCGAGGACCGAGAACGCCCGCAGCGGCGCGATCGAGAAGCCGGTCATGAGGTCGAAATTGAGCGCGATCAGCTTGAACAGCGAGTACTTCGAGACGCCCGCCGCGCGCTCCTCGTGCGCCACCTCGACTTCCGCCGGATTGCGGGCGAAGGTGTAGGCCAGCGCGGGAATGAAGGTGTTGGTCTCGCGGCATTTGTTCATCGCGTCGACCACCTCGCGGCTGTAGGCGCGCAGCATGCAGCCCTGGTCGGTCATGCGGATGCTGGTGATGCGCTCGCGCAGGCGGTTCATCAGGCGCGAGGGCATGCGCCGCAGCCAGCTGTCCTGGCGCTGGCGCCGCACGCCGCCGACGTAGTCCGCGCCCTGGTCCATCCTGGCGAGCAGCTTGCCGATCTCCTCGGGCGGGTTCTGCAGGTCGGCGTCGAGCGTCACCACGCGCGCGCCGCGGCAGTGCGCGAAGCCGGCCAGGATCGCCGGGTGCTGGCCGAAGTTGCCCGCCAGCAGCACCACGCGCGTGACCTCGGGGCGCTTTTCGAACTGCTCGCGCAGCAGCGCCGTCGAGCGGTCGCGGCTGCCGTCGTCGACGAAGATCAGCTCGTAGCGCAGCCCGAGCGCGTCGAGCGCCGGGTAGACGCGCGCGAACAGCGCCGCGAGGCCTTCCTCCTCGTTGTATACCGGAATGACGACTGAGAGCTCGGGGGCCTGCATCGGGGTCGGGCCGCGCTTCTAGCGGCGGTGTGCGGCAAGGATATCACCGAGCGCCGCGCAGACCCGGTCGACGTCGGCCTCGCGCATGGCAGGGAACAGCGGCAGCGTGGCGATGCTCGCGCCGACGCGCTCCGCGTGCGGGAAGTCGCCCGCCTTCCAGCCCTGCGCGCGGTAGAGGCGGAACAGGTGCATCGCCGGGTAGTGCACGCCGACGCCGATGCCGCGCGCGTGCATCGCCTGGATGAACTGCGCGCGGTCGATGCTCATGCGCTCGAGCGGCAGCAGAACCTGGAACATGTGCCAGTTCGACTGTTCGAAGTCCGCCGGCGGCAGGCCACAGCCCAGCGACGCATCGAGGCGCTCGAAGTAGCGCCGCGCGAGGCTGCGCCGGCGGGCGTTGAATTCCTCCAGCCGCTCGAGCTGGCCGAGGCCCAGGCGCGCCGCGACGTCGGTCAGGTTGAGCTTGGCGCCGGCCTCCTCGACCTCGATCTCGCCGCCGGGCAGGCGCACCACCCCCTGCAGCCTCAGGCGCTCGCAGCGCAGCGCCTCGGCCTCGTCGTTTAGCACCAGGCAGCCGCCTTCGGCGGTGGTGATGTTCTTGTTGGCGTGGAACGAGAAGCAGACCAGGTCGCCGAAGCTGCCGACCTTCTTTCCCTTCCAGCTCGAGCCCATGCTCTGCGCCGCGTCCTCGATCACCCGCAGCCCGCGCCGCGCCGCGATCGCGTACACCGCGTCGCGGTCGAACGGCAGCCCCGCCATGTCGACCGGGATCAGCGCCTTGCTGCGCGGCCCGAGCGCGGCCTCGATCTTGGCCGGGTCGATGTTGCGCGTCGCGGGGTCGATGTCGACGAACACGGGCCTGGCGCCTGCGCGCAGCACCACGTTCGCGGTCGCGACCCAGGACAGCGGCGTGGTCACCACCTCGTCGCCGGCGCCTACGCCCGCGAGCGCGAGCGCCAGCTCGAGCGCGCCGGTGCCCGAAGCGAGCGCGCGCACCGGGCGGCCGCCGAAATATTCCGACAGCCGCGATTCGAAGGCCTTCGCCTGCGGCCCGCTGGTGATCCAGCCCGAGCGCAGCACCTCGGCCACGCCCTCGATCGTCGCCGGTTCGATGCTCGGGCGGGTGAAGGGAAGGTACTCGCTCACGGCGTCCCCACCGCGACGCGGCGCGGGTCGCGCGCCAGCAGCCGCATCGGCAGCCCGGCCTGCCGCAGGCGATCGTATTCGGCAGGCGGCATCAGCGCCACGGCGGGTTTGTCGCGGCGCCAGGCGCGCGAGAAGTCCTCGACCGTGTCGAGGTAGTTGCGGCGCTCCCAGGTGAGCGAGGTGTCGAGCTCGTCCTTGTAGCCGACCATGATCGCCGTGCGCTTGGAGTAGAACAGGAAGCTGTGATCGAACAACTGCACGAAGTAGACGCGCTTGGCGGCCTCGAGCGCGGGGCGGATGCGCTCCACGATCTGGCGCGACGAATATACCGGCGCGAGCGACTGGTAGCCGACCAGCAGGAGCTGCGTCAGCGCGAGGCCGCCGATCGCGAGCCAGCCGATCGCCGCGCCCTTGCGCACGCGCAGCGCAAACACGGTCGCGATCAGGCCCGCGGCGACCACGGCGGCGCCGGCGACCACCATCCCGCGGCCGAAGCCCGCCACCAGATCGGGCGGCAGGTCGCCCGACAGCTTCGCGGTCGCGAGCGGGGTCAGCGCGGCGAGGCCGGCGCCGCCCAGCGCCGCGCTCGCGCAAAGCAGGGCGAGCGCGCGCGAACCGATGCGCGGCAGCCAGTCCCCGAGCAGCATCGCGAGGGCGGGAAAGATCGGCAGGATGTAGGCGAACAGCTTGGAATCCGATACCGAGAAAAAGACGAACACGAACACACACCAGACGAGCAGGAAGCGCTGCGGCTGGAACGACAGCAGCGGGCGGCGGCGCGCGGCGGCGACCAGCGCGCCGGGCAGCGCGAGCGTCCACGGCACCGCCCCGAGCGCGAGCAGCGGCAGGAAGTACCACCACGGCTGGAAGCGGCCGTGCTCCTTGGTCAGGAAGCGCTCGAAATGCTCGTGGATGAAGAAGAAATGCGCGAACTCGTGGTTGGCCAGCGAGACCATGACGAACCAGGGCGCGGCGATGGCCAGAAACAGCGCCAGGCCCGCCGCCAGCTCGAGCCTCGCCAGCAGCCGCCAGTCGCGCTGCCATAGCACGTACAGCGCCACCGCGCCGGCCGGCAGGACGATGCCGATCAGCCCCTTGGACAGCACCGCGAGCGCGCAGGCGGCCCAGCCGAAAAGCATCCATCCCCGCCGGCCGCCGGGGCCGACGCGGTCGCGCTGGGCGAGGGCGAACGCGCCCACCGCGAGCGAAAGGAAGGACGAAACCCCCATGTCGAGCGAAGAGCCGTGGCCCATGAAGACCCACATCAGGCTGCCGCCGAGGATCGCCCCGGTGGCGCGCCCGGCCTCGGCACCGAACAGGCGCCAGGCCGCGAAGGCCGCGAACAGCACCCCCAGGAATCCGGTCAACGCGGTCCACAACCGCGCGCTCCACGCGCTCTGGCCGAAGGCCTCGAACGCGGCCGCGGTGGCCCAGTACTGCAGCGGCGGCTTCTCGAAGTACTTGAGGCCGTTCAGGCGCGGGGTGAGCCAGTCGCCGCTGGCCACCATTTCGCGCGAGATCTCGGCGTAGCGGCCCTCGTCGGTGTTGAACAGGTCGCGCTGCCCCAGGTTGGCGAACCAGGCGAAGGAGAAGACGAGCAGGAAGGCGATTGTCGTTGTTTTCATTGAGGGAGTTGCGGCGCTCGCGTAAAATTGTATCGCTATGAGGGAATTCGCGCGCATTAAGCGTCTGCCGCCGTACGTGTTCAATACCACGCACGAGTGGAAAATGGCTGCGCGCCGCCGCGGCGAGGACGTGATCGACCTGTCGATGGGCAACCCCGACGGGCCGACGCCCAGGCACATCGTCGACAAGCTGGTCGAGGCCGCGCAGCGCCAGGATACGCACGGCTACTCGGTGTCGAAGGGCATTCCGCGCCTTCGGCGCGCGATCTGCGACTGGTACAAGCGGCGCTACGGCGTCGAGTTCGACCTCGATTCGGAGGCGATCGTCACCATCGGCTCGAAGGAGGGCCTGGCGCACCTGATGCTCGCCACGCTCGAGCGCGGCGACACCGTGCTGGTGCCCAACCCCTCCTACCCGATCCACATCTACGGCGCGATCATCGCCGGCGCCGACATCCGCTCGGTGAGAATGACCGAGGGCGTCGACTTCTTCGCCGAGCTCGAGCGCGCCTGCGCCGAGCTGATCCCCAAGCCCAAGATGCTGGTGATGGGCTTTCCGTCGAACCCGACCGCGATGTGCGTCGAGCTCGACTTCTTCGAGCGCGTGATCGCGTTTGCGCGCGAGCAGGGCATCATGGTGGTGCACGACCTGGCCTACGCCGACATCACCTTCGATGGCTGGAAGGCGCCCTCGATCATGCAGGTGCCGGGCGCGCGCGACGTGGCGGTCGAATTCTTCAGCATGTCGAAGAGCTACAACATGGCCGGCTGGCGCATCGGCTTCATGGTCGGCAACAAGGACCTGGTGCACGCCCTGGCGCGCATCAAGAGCTACCACGACTACGGCACCTTCACCCCGATCCAGGTCGCCTCGATCGTCGCCCTCGACGGCCCGCAGGAATGCGTCGAGGAGATCCGCCAGACCTACCAGCGGCGGCGCGACGTGATGGTCAAGGGCCTGCACGAGCTGGGCTGGATGGTCACCAATCCCAGGGCGTCGATGTACATCTGGGCCAGGATCCCGGAAGCCTACCGCTCGATGGGGTCGCTCGAGTTCGCCAAGAAGATGATCGACGAGGCGCGGGTGGCGGTCTCGCCCGGGGTCGGCTTCGGCGAGTACGGCGACGACCACGTGCGCATCGCGCTGATCGAGAACGAGCACCGCCTGCGCCAGGCGCTGCGCGGCGTGCGCGACATGTTCAAAAAGGACGGTCTGCTCAGAGGCGCGGCGTGAGGGCGATCAACGTCGGCCTGCTCGGCATCGGCACGGTCGGCTGCGGCACCTGGGAGGTGCTCGGGCGCAACGCCGACGAGATCCAGCGCCGCGCGGGGCGCGCGATCCGCATCACGCGCGTGGCCGACAAGGCGCTCGCGCGGGCGCGCTCGATCGTCAAGGGCAAGGCGAAGATCACCGCCGATGCGCACGAGGTCACGCGCGCCAAGGACATCGACATCGTGATCGAGCTGATCGGCGGCACCGGCATCGCGCGCGAGCTGGTGCTCGACGCGATCGCGCACGGCAAGCACGTGGTGACCGCCAACAAGGCGCTGCTCGCCCACCACGGCAACGAGATCTTCGCCGCGGCGCAGAAGAAGGGCGTCATGGTGGCGTTCGAGGCCGCGGTCGCCGGCGGCATCCCGATCATCAAGGCGCTGCGCGAGGGACTGACGGCGAACCGCATCGAATGGATCGCCGGCATCATCAACGGCACCTCCAACTTCATCCTGTCGGAAATGCGCGACAAGGGCCTCACATTTGCCGAGGTTCTGCGCGAAGCGCAGGACCTCGGTTACGCCGAGGCCGATCCGACCTTCGACGTCGAGGGCGTGGACGCGGCGCACAAGCTGACCATCCTCTCGGCGCTCGCGTTCGGCATCCCGATGCAGTTCAAGAAGGCCTACACCGAGGGCATCAGCCGCCTCACCCGCGCCGACATCGCCTACGCCGAGGAGCTGGGCTACCGCATCAAGCTGCTCGGAATCACGAAAAGAACCGCCAAGGGAATAGAGCTGAGGGTCCACCCCACGCTGGTGCCCGCGCGGCGCCTGATCGCCAACGTGGAAGGCGTGATGAACGCGATCCTGATCAAGGGCGACGCGGTCGGGCCGACGCTTTACTACGGCGCCGGCGCCGGCAGCTTGCCGACCGCGAGCGCGGTGGTGGCCGACCTGGTCGACGTCACGCGCCTGATCACCGCCGATCCCGGGCACCGCGTGCCGCACCTCGCGTTCCAGCCCGACCAGCTCTCGGACACCAGGGTGCTGCCGATCGGCGAGGTCGAGACCTCGTACTATTTCCGCCTGCGGGTGCTCGACCGGCCGGGCGTGCTGGCCGACATCACGCGCATCCTGGCGCAGGGCTCGATCTCGATCGACGCCATGGTGCAGAAGGAGCCGGGCGGCCAGAAGCAGGTCGATATCGTGCTGCTGACGCACCGCGCGCTGGAGAAGAACGTCGACGCGGCGCTGAAGAAGATCGAGAAGCTCAAGACCGTGGTCGGCAAGGCGACCCGGATCCGGCTCGAAGAGCTGCTTTAGTGCGCTACGTCTCGACCCGCGGTGTCGGCGCGCCGCAGCGCTTTACCGACATCGTGCTCGAAGGCCTCGCGCCCGACGGCGGGCTGTACGTCCCCGAGCGCTTTCCGCGCGCCGACCTCGCCGCCTGGCGCGGGCTCAGCTATCCCGAACTGGCCTTCGAAGTCCTTTCGCTCTTCGTCGACGACATTCCTCCCCGGGAATTCAGGAATATCGTTTTCAAAACCTACACCAGCTCGATTTTCGGCAGCGACGAGATCACGCCGCTTAAGACGCTCGAGCCGGGGCTGCACATCCTCGGCCTGTCCAACGGCCCGACGCTCGCCTTCAAGGACCTCGCGCTGCAGCTGCTCGGCAACCTGTTCGAGTACGTGCTCGAGCAGCGCGGCGAGCGGCTCAACATCCTCGGCGCCACTTCGGGCGACACCGGCTCGGCGGCCGAGCACGCGATGCGCGGCAAGAAGAACCTGCGCGTGTTCATGCTCTCGCCGCGCGGGCGCATGAGCCCGTTCCAGGCGGCGCAGATGTACAGCCTGCAGGACGACAACATCCACAACCTCGCGCTCGAAGGCGTGTTCGACGACTGCCAGGACATCGTCAAGGCGGTCGCCGCCGACGCCGAGTTCAAGCGCCGCCACCGCATCGGCACGGTCAACTCGATCAACTGGGCGCGCGTCGCGGCGCAGGTGGTGTACTACTTCAAGGGCTACTTCGCCGCCACCGCGTCGGACGCCGAGCAGGTCTCGTTCGCGGTGCCCTCGGGCAACTTCGGCAACATCTACGCCGGCCACGTGGCGCGCTCGATGGGGCTGCCGATCCGGCGCCTGATCCTGGCGAGCAACGAGAACGACGTGTTGGACGAGTTCTTCCGCAGCGGGCGCTACCGGCCGAGGAAGGCAAAAGAGGTCAAGGCCACCTCGAGCCCGTCGATGGATATCTCCAAGGCCTCCAACTTCGAGCGCTACGTGCACGACCTGGTCGGCGGCGACGGCGCGCGGGTGCGCGAGCTGTGGCGCCGGCTGGGCGACGACGGCGCGTTCGACCTGTCGCACTCGGCCTACTACCGCAACGTCGCCGAGACCGGGTTCGTCTCGGGCCGCTCGCTGCACGCCGACCGCCTGGCCACCATCCGCGGCGTTTGGCAGCGCTACGGCGCGATGGTCGACCCGCACACCGCGGACGGCATCAAGGTCGGGCTCGAATACCGCGAGGCGGGCGTGCCGCTGCTGTGCCTGGAGACCGCGCTGCCGGCCAAGTTCGCCGAGACGATCCGCGAGGCGCTCGGGCGCGAGCCCGAGCGGCCGCGCGGCTACGAGGGCATCGAGCGCCTGCCGCAGCGTTTCGAGGAACTGCCCGCCGAGGCGCAGGCGGTCAAACAATACCTGGCCGCGCACGCCGCATGAGCGAGGCCGGTGCGAAGGAAAAGAACGTGCTCGGCGGCGAGCTGCTCGCGTGCAGCTTCGCGCCGCTGACCGGCTACTTCCGCGACGGCTCCTGCGCCACCTACGGCGGCGGCGACGTGGCGCACTTGGTGTGCGTGCGCGCGACGGCCGAGTTCCTCGCCTTCAGCGTCGAGCGCGGCAACGACCTGGTGACGCCGATTCCGGAGATGCGCTTCAAGGGGCTCAAGCCCGGCGACCGCTGGTGCCTGCACGTGCTGCGCTTCGTCGAGGCCTGGAAGGCGGGTTGCGCGCCCCAGGTGGTGCTGCAGGCGACGCACGAGAAGGCGCTCGAGTTCGTGCCGCTCGCCGCGCTCAAGCAGCACGCGCTGGATCTCAACTAGCGGCTCATGACCGATCCCCGCCGCTGGAGCGCCGTCGTGGTCTACGCGATCGCGATGGCGCTGCTCGAGGCGGCGGTGGTGGCCTACCTGCGCACCCTGATCGGGCGCATCGATCCCTTCCGCCCCGTGCCGCTGCCGGTGCCTGTCTGGCTGATGCGCATCGAGCTCGCGCGCGAGGCGGCGACGCTCGTGATGCTCGGCGCGGTAGCCTGGCTCGCGGGACGCGAGCGGCACTCGCGCCTGGGCTACTTCCTGCTCGCGTTCGGCGTGTGGGACATCTTCTATTATGTGTTCCTGGTGCCGATGACCGGCTGGCCGCGCTCGCCGCTCGACTGGGACGTGCTGTTCCTGATCCCGCTGCCGTGGTGGGGGCCGGTGCTGGCGCCGGTGTCGATCGCGGCTCTGATGATCGCCGGCGGCACGCTGGTGAGCCAGTTCACCCGCGGCGGCCGCGCGCCGTGGCCGCGCGGCTGGCCGCTCGCGGCGGGAATGGCCGGCGTCGTGCTCGCGCTGTATGCGTTCATGGCCGACGCGCTGCGCGCGCCGCGCTGGAGCGCGCAGGCGCTCGGCAGCCTCTTGCCGACGCGCTTCGACTGGCCGCTTTTTGCGTTCGCGCTCGCGCTGATGTGCGTGCCGCTCGCGGACCTGGTGCGACAGCTGCGGCGCCGATGACGCAGGAGACTTTCGGCCCCTGGCACCCGGGCATCGAGTCGAGCGTGCCGCGGCGCCTGCTGCCGCTTGCGACCCTGTACCGGCCCGAGAACGTGTTCGGCTCGCTCGAGGACGCGCTCGAGCTGGCGGACCTGACCGGCCTGCCGCCCGAAGAGCTGGTCGCGTTCCGGCCGCGGCGGCTGGCGCTGCACGAGCTGCTGGTGCGCGTGACGGCCGACCTGTCGGTGCCCGATGGCCCGCGGGTCGGGGACCTGGGAATCAACTTCCGCGCCATGACTTCGGTCATCCTCGAGCGCCATATCGAGCCGCGCATGAAGGACATCGAGCTGACCTATCATCGGCTCGAGCGCGAAATCGCGGCGCTCGCCCGCGCCGAGTTCGATGCCGCCTTTGCGGCGCGCGCTGTCGCCGACTGGGAAGGACGCGCGGCCCGGGAGCGCGACGCGACGGCGTGCGCCGCGCTGCGCGCCGTGGCGCGGGTGGCCGGGGCGGTGTGCGCACGCCACGGCCGGCTGTGGGGCGAGCCGGCGCTGCTCACCTCGGTCGCCGTGCGCCTGGCTTGTAACGACCACGGCAGCGTCGCCATCGGGCGCCTGGTCGAGCCGGCGATCGCCGAGGCGGTGCGGGCCGAGGGCTACGCGCTGCTTCCGGCGCAGCGCGAGCCGGTGGTGATGAACATCAAGGGCGCCTCGGCCTCTGGCAAGAGCACCATGCGCCCGCTGCAGAAGAAGCTCGCGGACGAGATCGGCGTCGCCTGGGGCGACTTCGCGCTCATCAGCCCGGACATCTGGAGAAAGCAGCTGCTCGACTACGGCTCGCTCGGCGAGGCGGTCAAGTACGCCGGCAGCTTCAGCGGGCAGGAGTTGCGCATGATTGACCAGAAGCTCGACCGCTACATGGCGGCCAAGGCCGAGCGCGGCGGCATTCCGCACCTGCTGATCGACCGCTTCCGCTTCGACAGCTTCGCGCCCGAGTCGGACGAGGCCGGCAGCAACCTGCTGACGCGCTTCGGCCGCATCGTGTACCTGTTCTTCATGATCACTCCGCCCGACGCCACCGTCGAACGCTCGTGGAAGCGCGGCCTCGAGGTCGGGCGCTACAAGGCGGTCGACGACCTGCTGGCGCACAACGTCGAGGCCTTCGCCGGGATGCCGGAGCTGTTCTTCACCTGGGCGCTCGCGCGTGGCAAGCGCGTGCACTACGAGTTCCTCGACAACAGCGTGCCCGCTGGCGAGCGCCCGAGGAGCGCGGCCTTCGGGCGCGACGGCGAGCTCAACGTGCTGGACGTGAAGTGCATGCTCGACATCGCGCGCTACGCGCGCATCAACGTCGACGCCGCGAGCCCGCAGGAGGTCTACCGCGATTCGGCCGCCATGGCCGCCGAGGCGAGCACGGGCTTTCTGGCGGCCTGCGCGCGCCGCCTGCCGGCGCTCAATTTCGCCGCGCGCGAAAGCGGCCGCGTCTACCTGCGCATCGAGGCCGGCCGCACGGCCTGGGCCGAGCCGCAGGCGCTCGCCGCCGCGCTCGAGGACCCCGAGACGCGGGCCGGGATCCTGGCCGTGGCGCTGCAGGCGCGCGAGGCTCCGCCGCGGCGCGCTGGCAGCGCGGACACGATCGAGCGCCGCCACACCCTCGGGCGCTAGCGGCCGCACGTCGCGTCCCCGGGCGCGTGCTAACCTGCCAAGGATCATGCCGGAACAACTTCGAACCTGGCTCGAGGCCCCGTGGTTCAGCCTCGGCGGCACGCCGGTCAATGCGGGCCGGCTGATCGGCCTGGTGGTGATCGTCGCCGCCGTCTGGTGGCTGGCCTCGCTGGTCGAGTCCGGGGTGCGCCGCATTGCGTTGCGCGGCGACGTCCATGCGCAGAGCACGCCGGCGATCTACACCTGGTCGCGCGTGGTGCGCTACTCGGTGTGGATCATCGGCACGCTGGTCGGCATGAATTACATCGGCCTGGACCTCACCAACTTCGCGCTGCTGGGCGGCGCGGTCGGGGTCGGCATCGGCTTCGGCCTGCAGAACATCTTCAGCAATTTCATCTCCGGCATCATCATCCTGCTCGAGCGCACCCTGAAGGTCGGCGACTTCGTCGACCTGCAGTCCGGGGTGCAGGGCAACGTGCGCGAGATCGGTCTGCGCTATACGCGAGTGACCACCCCCGACGACGTCGACATCATCGTGCCGAACTCCGAGTTCATCAACGGCCGCGTGACCAACTGGACGCTCGAGAATCGCGAGCGCCGCGTGCACATTCCCTTCGGCGTGGCCTACGGCAGCGACAAGGAGCGCGTGAAGGCCGCGGGGCTGCGTGCCGCCAGGAAGGTCGACGATGCCGTCGCGCCCAGCGGGCGCGAGCCCGACGTCTGGCTGGTCGGCTTCGGCGACAGCAGCCTGATGTTCGAGCTGGTGACCTGGGTCGGTCCGGAGAGCGTCGCGCGCCCCGGCTTCACTCTGGCGCGGTACTTGTGGGCGATCGAGGACGAGCTGCGCGCCGAGGGCATCGAGATTCCCTTCCCGCAGCGCGACCTGCACGTGCGCTCCGGTACGCTGCAGGTGCGGCTCGACCGTTCGGAAACGGAACCCGGGCGCGGCGGCTAGTCCGCGCCGCGCTCGAGCTCCAGCCGGCCGCCGGCCCAGCGCGCGCGCAGCCACTCGACCCACGGCGAGCCGAAGACCTCGATCCGGCGCAGCCCCGGCAGCGGGCGGTCGTCGAGGTAGGTGTGACTGTCGCCGTGCACCAGCACCAGCCGCCCGGCGAACCACTGCGCGTCGGTGGCGAGCACCGCGCGCAGGCGCGCGTAGCCGTCGCCCTCGCGCCCGCGCTCGAACTGCGGGTCGGCCTGCATCAGGATGAAGATCTTCTTTGCGCCGCGCTGCTCCGCGAGCGACAGGCTGCGGTCGAGCCAGTCGAACACCGCCGCCATGCGCCGCGCGTGCTCGGCGGGATCGCGCCGGTCGTTGTGGCTGCCCGGGACGTTGAGTCCGATGAACGTCAGCTCGCCGACCTGCCAACGCACGTTCTCGCAGGTTTCGCCCGGCTGGCGCTCGAGGGCGAGGCCGGGCACCGGCGTGCAGAACAGGCTGCGCCACTTCGCCAGCCGCTCGAGCGGATCGAAGCCGGTGCGATGGCAGTCGGTCCACTCGTTGTCGCCAGGCAGCAGGACGAAGGGATGGCGGATGCGCGCGAACTGGCGCTTTCTCGCCTCGAGCCAGGCGTCGCTGCAGGGGCCCGCGCCGGAGGTAATGTCGCCGACATGGACGACGAAGGCGAGCGGCTCGGCGTTCAGGCGTCCGATCAGGCGGTCGAGCTCGCGCGCCCCGGCCAGCGAGTAGGGTGCATCGCCCATGAGTCCGAACGCGATTCCTCCCGCCGGCGGCCGCGTCGCGCAGCCCGCGAGCAGGACCAGGAGCAGCGCGGCGAACTTATAGGCCGTAGGCTTTGCGCACCAGTGCGAGGGGGTGCG
>Ga0315556_1000107_pt1 | contig 44449 bp, 42 predicted proteins | sample SalMarSW160310MG_FD_202112 | JGI IMG/M metagenome (GOLD analysis project Ga0315556, IMG submission 202112) | Salt marsh sediment microbial communities from the Plum Island Ecosystem LTER, Massachusetts, United States - Salt Marsh Sediment SW1603-10 ...
CGAGGAAACGAGGGTGGGATGGGGAGCTCGGCGGTCGCTAGGACCGGTATGCGTACGTTCGTCACAGCCCGGGCAGGTTAGTCGTCGACGCGGGCCTCATGTTCACGGGGTACTGTGGCGGCGGAGGACCAACATGGCATTTCCCGACGGAGTTGCGGACTTCCGCTCCGACACCGTGACTCGACCCACCTCGGCAATGCGTAGGGCGATGGCAGAGGCCGAGGTGGGCGACGATGTGTATGGGGAGGACCCGACCGTCAATGCCCTCGAACGGGAGGCCGCAGAGATCGTCGGCAAGGAAGCGGCTGTGTTCACGCCGACGGGCAGCATGGCCAACCAGCTGGCGCTGAACACGCTCGTGAGACCAGGTGACGAGGCGTTGTGTGTCGCGAATGCGCACGTCCGGCAGTACGAGGTTGGTGCTGCTGCAGCGATCTCGGGGGTTCAGTTCCGCACCATCGACTCGAGCGATGGATCGATTCGACCGGAAGATGTGGAAGCCGCGCTACAGGGCGCCGGGTACCACCTCCCACGTGTCGGGCTCCTCGTCTGGGAGAACCCGTTGACCGCATCCGGTGGCACTGTCGTCTCCGTCGAAACGATGGAGGCGGCATCGGAGGTCGCGCGACGACGCTCTCTCCCGATTCACCTCGACGGGGCCCGCATCTTCAACGCGGCGATTGCACTCGGGGTTTCTGCCGAACGCATCGCCGACGAGGCCGACACCGTCATGTTCTGCTTTTCGAAAGGTCTGGGTTCACCTATCGGGTCCGTGCTTTGCGGGACGTCAGATGTGATTGAAGAAGCCCGATACCGCAGAAAGCGTTTGGGCGGAGGCATGCGTCAGGTCGGTGTGCTCGCAGCCGCTGCACGTGTAGCGCTGAACGACCGTGACCACCTGAGCGACGATCACGCGCTGGCGCAGAAACTCGCAGGGGGGTTGGCGTCGAGGTTTCCCGCATCGGTCGATCTCGCTCAGGTGCAGACCAACATGGTGATCGTCGATGGGCGCGCGCTCCCGTTCACGGTCGAGCAGTTTGTGAAATCGCTCGCCGGCGTCGGCGTGCTGGTCGGGGACATGTCGCCCGGAATCTTGCGCTTCGCTCTCCATCAAGATGTCGACGACGGCGACGTTGAGAGGGTCCTCGAGATCGCGGATGGACTCACGTAACCGGGAGAAGCATCGTAGGGTCATACCCGCCGTGCGTTTTTCCATTCTGTTCCCAGGACAAGGCAGCCAGTTCGTCGGGATGGGTGCCGAGCTCTTCGATTCGCGACCGGATCTCCTCGGGGATGCCGCCGACGAGATCCTTGGCTGGTCGCTTCGCGACATCTGTCTGAACGGTCCTGACGAGGAACTCACGCGTACTGACAGGGCACAGGTAGCTCTGTTCGCCGTCGCATACGCGACGTGGGTCGAGTTCTCGCGGCTGCTCGACCAGGAGCCATCGGCGTCGGCAGGACACTCACTGGGTGAGTACACGGCGCTGGCGGCGGCGGGCGCGTTCGACTATCAGACGGCACTTCGACTCGTGGCGTTGCGGGGGAATGCGATGGCGCGAGCAGCGGCAGGGGAACCGTCAGGGATGGTGGCACTCATCGGTGTCGATCGGGCCGAGGCCGAGACCGCCTGCGAGCTGCGGCGCTCGGACGGTGGGCGCCTGTGGGTGGCAAACATCAACGCTCCCGGGCAGATCGTCGTCGCGGGAGGTAGGGACGACATCGAGTGGGCTGTCGAGCATGGGAGGGCTCTGGGCATCCGGCGCGTGATCCCGCTCAACGTGGCGGGCGCGTTTCACTCGCCATTCATGGCGGACGCCGGCGCGGCCGTCGAGGCAGCGGTCCGGGGAGTTGAGATCGGATCCTTCTCCTTTCCGGTGTACGCAAATGTGACGGCACGCCCCTACTCTGAAGGTCAGGTTGCGGACCTCCTCGCCCGCCAGGTCGTCGAACCGGTGAGATTCGCCGAGTCGATCGCCGCGATGGACGTTGACGCTTTCGTGCACGTTGGACCCGGCGACGTGACCGCGGGGATGGCGAGACGGACGGTGGCCGGTGCTTCCGTGCTGGTTGCGTCTGACCCGGGCTCTTGGGAGGACGCCGCACAACGACTGAACGAGGGATGATGGCGAACGCGACGATCACAGGATGGGGAAGGTGCACGCCACCGACGATCCTGTCCAACGAAGACCTCGAGAAGCTGACCGACACGTCCGACGAGTGGATAACGACACGCACGGGGATCAAGGAGCGGCGGATCTCGCACGTGTCGACCTCTGAAATGGCGGAGGTGGCCTCGCTGAGGGCGATCGCTGGTGCCGGTCTCGAGCCCTCTGACATCGACCTCATCATCTTGACGACGTGTACGGGCGATACGGTGATTCCCAGCCCGGCCACCCTTCTGCAGGCGAAGCTGGGAGCGGTCCACGCCGCCGCATTCGACATGAACGCAGCGTGCTCGGGGTGGATCTACGGGCTGCATGTGGCGGGACAGCTGATCCGCTCCGGTCTCCACCAGAAGGTGCTGCTGGTGGCGTCCGAGAAGCTCTCCCACTACCTTGACTTCACCAACCGGAACACCGCCGTGCTGTTCGGTGACGGGGCAGGGGCTATCGTGTTGGAACCGACCGATTCCGACGAGGGTCTTCTGTCGTCAACCGTCGGTACGGATGGCAATGCCGCCCCGCTCCTGTGGGTTCCGGGAGTCGGTACGTCAGGGGATAGGTATCAGAGCGAAGACCGCTCGCAGTACGGCGTCCTGATGGACGGCCCGGAGGTCTTCAAGAGGGCCGTCAAAGCCATGGTTGCCGCAGCAACCGAGGTGGTTGAAGCTGCGGGACTCAAACTCGAGGACGTAGACCTGCTCATCCCGCATCAGGCGAACGTCAGGATCATCGACGCAACGGCAAGGCGCCTCAAGCTCAGCGAGGAGCAGGTGTTCGTCAACATCGCCCGCTACGGCAACACATCGGCTGCGACGATCCCGATGGCGCTCACCGAGGCGCTCGAGGATGGGCGGGTTCATCCAGGGGACAACATCGTATTCGCCGCATTCGGAGCCGGCCTCACCTGGGCGGCCGCCGTCGTGCGGTGGGGGAGCCGGGTGACTCCGCTCGGGGCATCCGACGCCGAACTCCCGCCGTATGCCGGGGATATCTTCGATCTCGTGGATCCCAACGTGCGGTTCTTCGGGAAGGGTGTCTGACCGTGGGGCGAGTCGCACTGGTCACTGGGGGGTCGCGGGGCATTGGACGCGCGATCGCGCTGGAACTCGCCAGACGGGGAAACGCCGTCGCCGTCAACTACCGCAGCAACGAGTCGGCAGCCCTCGAGGTCGTTGATGAGATGAAGTCCGTGGGCGGCTCCGGGATTGCCGTTCGGGCCGACGTCGGCGACTCCGACGAAGTCGTCGCGATGTTCCAGACCGTCACCGACAGACTCGGACCGATCGAGATCTTGGTGAACAACGCCGGGATCCGTCGCGACAGACTGCTGGCGAGGATGGGGCCCGACGTGTGGGATGAGGTCGTGACAACCAACCTCACCTCTTTGTACCTGTGCACGAAACAGGCCTTGCGCTCCATGCTCCGTGCAAGGTGGGGCAGGATCGTGACGATCGGCTCGGTCGCTGGCATCTCCGGAAACCCCGGGCAGTCCAACTACGCGGCGGCAAAGGCCGCGGCGATCGGTTTCTCGAAATCCGTCGCAAAGGAGGTCGGTTCGCGCGGTATCACCGTGAATGTCGTCGCTCCGGGGTTCGTGGACACCGACATGACGGATGATCTCTCCGAAGACGTGAAGACCGCCGCCGCGGCCTCGATCGCTGTGAGGAGGTTCGGAACGCCGGCCGAGGTCGCAAGCGCGGTCGGCTATCTTGCATCGGACGAAGCTTCGTACATCTCGGGACATGTGCTCGTGGTGGACGGAGGATTGGCCCTCTAGGGAGGAACTATGGATCGGGCAGAAATCGAGAGCAGGCTCACGACTCTTCTGGTGTCGGAACTGGGCCTCGACGAGGCGAAGATCACGCGGGACGCGAAGTTCGAGACGGACCTCGAAGTCGACTCGCTGGGAGTGGTCGAACTCCTCATGGCGATCGAGGATGAGTTCGGCGTGACGATCCCGGACGAGGAGGCAGAAGGCATCGGCACGGTCGGCCAGGCCGTCGATGTGGTGGCCGCCAAGCTCGGAGCTTGAACCCGATGGATCGCCGTCGAGTCGTCGTCACCGGGCTCGGAGTGATGAGTCCCGTGGGGTGCACTGTCGACGAGTACTGGAAGTCACTCATGGCAGGTCGCTCCGGTATCGCGCCCATCGCGCAGTTCGACGCGTCCGGGTTGCCGGTCCGGTTCGCGGGTGAGGTGAGGGACTTCGATCCGGAGGAGTTCATGGATCGGAGGACGGCTCGCCGCATGGACCGCTTCGACCAGTTCTTCTACGCGGCGACGGTGCGGGCGATGAGTGACGCCGGCATCGACTACGTGGACGATGCGGAGCAGGGAGCCCGAGCGGGCGCCGTGGTTGGCTCCGGCATTGGGGGTCTGTCATCGATGCAGGAAGGGATGGACACCTTGCGCACCCGTGGCGCAGACCGGGTATCTCCCTACCAGGTGACCCGGCTCATTGCGAACATGGCGGCGGGCGATGTGTCGATCGGTTTTGGTCTCCTCGGACCCGTCACGTGCACGGTGACCGCATGTGCCGCGTCGGCCAACGCCATCGGTGACGCCGCGGAGATCATCAGGCGTGGTGCAGCGGATGTGATGGTCGCGGGGGGTTCCGAAGCCCCGATCTGCGAGTTCGGCGTCGCCTCGTTCGCTCAGGCCCGCGCGATGAGCACCCGCAACGACGACCCGCAAGGCGCCTGCCGTCCGTTCGATGCCACGAGGGACGGCTTCGTCATGGCGGAAGGGGGAGGGTCGCTAGTACTCGAAGAACTGGAACACGCAAAGGCGAGGGGAGCCCACATCTATGCGGAGGTGCTTGGGTATGGCATGTCGTCCGATGCGTACCACATCACCCTTCCCCGCCCTGGTGGCGACGGTGCAGCGCGAGCGATGAAGGCAGCGCTCGACGATGCACGACTGGACCCGGCCCAGGTCCAGTACATCAATGCGCATGGGACGTCGACACCGGCGAACGACGTCACTGAGACCGCGGCGATCAAGACGGTGTTTGGTACCCACGCCCGTACCGTCGCGATCTCGTCGACGAAATCCATGACAGGGCACTTGCTCGGTGGTGCCGGTGCCGTCGAATCGATCGCCTCGATTCTCGCGATGCAGCACGGCGTCATTCCGCCAACGATCAACTACGTCCATCCCGATCCCGAATGCGACCTCGACTACGTGCCGAATGAGCCGAGGGAGCGCGACGTACGCGTCGCGATGAGCAACTCGTTCGGATTCGGCGGGCACAACGCTGTGCTCGTCTTCGGAGCGTACGACTGAGCGGTCGTTCGATCGTGCTCGTTCATCTGGTGAGACATGGCGAAGTCCGCAACCCGGACGGGGTGGTCTACGCGGGCCTGCCAGGGTTCCCTCTCACGACGAAGGGGAGGCAGCAGGCGCGCGAGGCAGGTGTCCACCTCTCGACTCGACCGGTCGAGGCCGTTTGGTCGTCGCCGCTCGAGCGGACGATGCAAACGGCGGCCGAGATCGCCGCGTTTCACGGTGTCGACGTCCAGACCGACCACGCGTTCGCGGAGTGGAGGCTCTCAGACCGGTGGGCCGGCGTTCGGTGGGTGGACCTTCCGCTCGATGAGCGGGAGGCATACCTCTCCAGACCGTGGGACTTGCCGTTCTCACCCGAATCGCTCACCGAGATGGGGAACAGAATGGGGCGTGGCGTGGAGGCCGTCTTCGGGCGGGCCGAGGGCGACGTTGTCATCGTCTCTCACATGGACCCGATCCAGGCCGCCCGTCTCGCGCTGCTCGATCTTCCTCCTGAGAGGTTCCTCATCGATCGTCCCTCGCACGCAGAGACCATCTCGCTTGCCCGCGAGACGGCCTGGCGGGAGATCGACCGGTGGGCCCCGTCGCTGGCGTCGGATCCATTCCCTCCATCTACCGCATGAGCCAACGTGCCAAGACAGGTATCATGATGAGGAGACGATGCCACTCGACGAACGGGAACAGCGGATCCTCCAGGAGATCGAAAAGGGCTTGTACGCCCAGGATCCGTCGCTCGCGCGCAAGGTCGGGCGCCTGAACAGGGTCGCTTCTCGCCGCACCATCATCGCCGCTGTTGCGTTCATCATCGGCCTGGCGGTCACGCTCGGAACGTTCGCATTCAACCCGTGGCTCGCGCTGGGCGGATTCGTTGTGATGGTGCTCGCGGGGAGTGCATTCGTCCACGCTCGACGGGCCGTCGGATCCTCCAGAAACGCTGATTGGATGGGCCGTTTTCGCGGTGGCGGCTCGAATCGGCAGTGACCGGTTCGGCACGCTAGAGTGAGGCTCCCGGCGAGCGGGCCGGAGTGGTTGAGGCGGCGGCTGTGATGGCCGCCATTAACTCGGGAGCAGCTTCGTGGAAGGATTCACGGCCCAACAAACATGCAACCTGACTGGTTGCACGCCACACCAGTTGCGGTATTGGGATCGTGTCTCCCTCCTCCAACCATCCATTCAGACGACGGGGGGCCGCCCGGGTGTCCGGCGCCTCTACTCGTTCAGAGATCTGGTCGCACTGCGGGTCATCAGGAGCCTCCTCGACAACGGCATGTCTGTTCAGCGTGTTCGACGGGCGTGGGACTACCTGCGCCGGAACGGAGCGATGGAACGCCACCTGGCCGAGGTCAAGCTGGTCACCGACGGTCAGAGCATCTTCTCCATCGCGGAGGATGAGCACCAGCTTCTGGACGCGCTTCGCGGTGGGCAGCTTGCCTTCTTCGTGGCGATCGACTCGATCACGAGAGAGGTCGAAGAGGATGTCACGAGGTTCGAGCTCGACCGTGAGCGGTTCCTCGAGATGATCAGACGCAGCGAGGAAGGCGTCGTGGAGGAAGCCACCGGGTTCTGAACCGCTACCGACGGAACAGGGATCGCAACCCCATGCGAGCCCGCAGTCGGTTCCCAACCGGGTGGACAGTCCTCAAGTAGGACTCCGTTTCGATGAACGATCGGGTCGCGTTCGCAACGACCTCGCCGTCGAGGCGGTCGGATCGTCCGAATCGTTCCTGGGTAACACCTACTGCGAGCGGAACCATCGATTGGTGCACGGAGTCGGCTACCTCGAGGGGAGTCGCTGCGGGAGATGGGCCCCTGCCGAGATCGTCGAGGTGGTCAACCAGTTCCTCCCAGACGGCTGAGACGTCTCCGCGCTTGAGACGTGCAATTCGGTTGCGCCGCCGGATCGTCTTGATCAGCAGTGGTGAGAAGAGAATCAGGAGGAGCGCGAGAAGGACGATGCGGGTCGGTGTGAAGAACGGGCCCCGGACGGTCGGCTCGTCACTTCCCGACCCGAGTGGCACGTCGGGAAGCTCACCGAAATCGGGGTTGAGTTCCGGGCTCGCGGCGCCGTCGGACGGCGTGGTGGTGTCGGTCTCCTCGGGTGGTGGTGGGATGTACTGGCGGGCGTCGAATCCGACGAGACCCACGCTGGAGCCCCCGGTTCCACCTCCGCCGGGAGTCGGATCGAACCGGACCCACCCCTGGTTGTTCATCCATAGCTCCACCCAGGCGTGGGCGTTGCGATCTCGCACGACGATCGTTCCGTCGGGTTGCACCTGACCGGGTCCGAAACCGGTCACGACCCGCGAAGGGATGCTGATGGTCCTGGCCATCACCGCCATCGCGGTGGCGAACTGCTCGCAGTAGCCAGTCCGGTAGGAAGGACTGTCGATTGCAAAGAGCCAGTCGGCGAGGTCGGTCGCACTATGACCGGGATCGATGTCGGTCGAGTACGTGAAGTTGTTCGGGTCACGGAACCATGCTTCGAGGAGGAGTGCCTTTTCGAACGTGCTCGAGCCGCCCGCGGTCAGCTCTCGGGCTTTCGTCTGGATGATCGGATCCAGGCTGGGGAGTTCGAGATCATCCGAGAGCGATGCAGGGTGGTTGATTGCCGCGGTGGGCACTGCGTGGCCATCGAAGACGGCCTTGTCGGCGGCCTCCTTGAAGATGGGGGTGAGTGTTCCACCTGTGCTCGCTAGCGCGTCGACATCGGGAGTTGGCACGAGCGCCGCCTCTTGGTACGTGAGGCCCTCGAATGAGAACAGGTTGAACTGGATGGCACCGTCGGTCCGCACGCCGTAGCTGTCGTTGAAGATCGCCAGATCCGATCCCAGCCAGGTGGGCGAGTAGAGGACGGGAAGGAAGTTCTGCTTGAGGCCGGCGATCCGCACAGACGCGGAGACCGGTGTGGTCGGTCCGAAGAACGCCATCTCCGGGTCTTCCCACGTGTCTGCGTCGGGACTTCTGACGTCTCTTGTTCTCGGTATCCAGTTCTGACCGTCGAACTCCTCCAGCGTGATGAGTTCCCAGTACAGGGTCGACGGATCGACGTCGCCTTCGACCCGCGCCGTGAACACGGGTGTGTCGGTGGGGGACAGGAGGTCTTGACGGATGCTCGTGAACAGGTTGTAGGAGACGCCGACGAGCACGCCGCCTCCCAGACCGGTATGGCTTCGCCAGTCGACGAGGCCACTTGCGGGGATTGCGTTCTCGATGACGTGCACGCCGCCGAACGCGAGCGCGATCGAGGAGACCATGAACAGCGCCGGGTAGACGAAGGGTGAACGGGTCGCCTGAGAGGAACGCATCCGAAGTGTGGAGTCGAACAGCTTGTCGTGAGCGATCGCCCACAGCACGAGTGCTATGACGACCAGGAACGCCACCGTCCATGGTGTCTCGGCGCCTCCCTGGTCGATGACGGCGAGTTGGAGGTAGAAGAGGAGTGGAGGGAGAAGTGCGACAACCGGATGGTGCGTCCGGATACCCCACGCGATGAGCGCTGCGAGCACCCAGAATACGGCCGTCAAGATGATGACGAGCCCGGCAACAGGAGAGACGGGCGCAACGCCTGATCGGATGAGGAGGATTCCCAGTTCGAGCTCGGATCGAAACGCATCGAGCGAATGGGCGGTTGGAAGGACGCCAGCGACCAGCGTGTTCGGGACGACGATCCTGAGTGTGACGACGAACAGCGCCGCCAGGTTGGCGAACAGCATCGACCAGCGGCTCCGCATCGCCCATGTGATGGTTGCCCCCATGATCGCCCCTGCGGCGACCGCCACCTGCCAGGGCGCACCCTCGACGGTGGGTCTGAGGAGTCGACCGAGCCGGAGCAGCGCTATCGCCAGGCCGGTGAAGCCGGCTAGCCAACTCCAGCGGTTGCCCACTGCATACCTCTCATCCACGCTCGTGCCCATTCATCTCCCGGGCGGACCGACACGATGGTGGCTCCGCTGTGGCCGAAGCCTCCGGGAACCGGTCTCTGACTGACGGTGAGTAGCACCACCGCGCCGGCATGGTGGGTCAGGTGCTGAATAACCGAACCGACCTGTGCATCGGGCGTTCCGGTCACGATGACGAGGGTTCCGCCGAGCCCTTTCACCCGAAGACGGCCCGCCGCGGTCCCGAAGTCGAAGCTTCGGAGCGGCTGGAGCACCGCGAGCGCACGCATCGCCGCCTGGTAGGGGTTTTCCTCGAGGCCGGTCAGCTCACCGCCCGCCCAAAGGTTCGCTCCAAGACCTGCTCTGAAGAGGTGGTGAACCGTCGAGGCCGCTCCACGTATCGCCGTTTCGAAGGCTTCGGGGTTGGCATATGAGGAGGCTCTGGGGTCGACCACGACGAGCGCGCGCGGTTCCCATGGAGCCTCGAACTGGCGGATCATGAGCTCGTCCCTGCGGGCGGTTGTCGGCCAGTGCACTCGGCGCAGATCGTCACCCGTCTGGTACTCGCGCAGGCTGAAGAAGTCCTCGCCTCCTCGCCGGACCGACTCGGCCCGCGTCGCCTGAAGCGACGGGTCAGCTCCCCGAAGAGTTGGCAGACCCGTGAGCCGCTCGACTCGCGGGTAGACGACGAGCCGGTCGACCGCGCCAATAGGTCCGCCGACCCTGATGAACCCAAAGGGATCGGTCTTTGACACCACGGTTGGACCCACCTCGTGGATGCCTCTCGTGTGGCAGCTCACGTCATACACTCCGGAGTAGGCGATCCCCGGAGTCAGGGAAGGGACGCGAAACCGTGCGCTTCCGAGCTGCTTGATCTCGTCCTCGATGACGGCGTACCTGACGTTCTTCGACTCGGTCGTCGTGACCAGCTCGACAGTGACCGAGTCTCCCTCGCTCACCAAAGCTGGGTGGAGACGCCGGGCAACCGTGACGCCGACAATGCTCCGCCTGACCGTCAACCATCCGACCACCACGGCGGAGACGAGCAGGAGCGCAAGAGCAACGAGCTCGACGTCGCCCAGAATCGCCCACAGCACCAAGAGTGCCAGTGCCGCCCCTAGTGCGGCCCACCCCCACTCGGTGATCTTCACCCGGCTCTACCTCCAGGTATCCGGACGTGCTGGAGCACACTGTCGATGACCTCCCCGACGGTCGTGCCCCTCATGAGCGCCTCGGGGCGGAGTATCATCCTGTGCTCGAGCACCGGCCTGGCTATCGCCTTGATGTCATCAGGTGTCGTGAAGTCACGACGGTGCATCGCTGCCCTGACCCTGGCCACGCGCTGGAGGTGCAGCGCGGCTCGGGGTGACGCCCCGAGCAGCAATTCGTTGTGACGCCTTGTCGCTTCGACGAGGTCGACGATGTAGGCCTGCAGCGAGTTCGCCACGTGAATGTTGCGAGCGATGTCTGTCAGTTCGAGCACGTCGTCGGACGTGGCAACCGCGCCGAGATCTTCGAAACTGGAGTGTCTCCCATGTGTCTCGAGCATTTCCATCTCTTTGCCGTGTACGGGGTAGCCGACCACGAGGCGCATCATGAAGCGGTCGAGCTGCGACTCGGGAAGCGGGTAGGTACCTTCGTGCTCCAGCGGGTTCTGAGTTGCGATCACGATGAAGGGGGGCGGAAGCGCACGGGTCACGCCGTCGACGGTCACCTGGAGTTCCTCCATTGCCTCGAGAAGCGCAGCCTGTGTCTTCGGTCCGGCCCTGTTGATTTCATCGCCCAGGATGATGTTGGCGAAGATCGCTCCGGGCTTGAACTCGAACTCCGACGCGGCACGGTCCCAGATCGAAACCCCCGTGATGTCCGAGGGCAGCAGATCCGGAGTGAACTGCACACGGTTGAAGCGGGAATCCAGAGAACGCGCAAGCGACTTGGCCAGCAGGGTCTTGCCGACGCCGGGCACGTCCTCGATGAGCACGTGACCTTCGGCCATCAGCGACATCACCACCAGCTCGATGACCTCCCGCTTTCCCTGGACCACCTTCTCGACGTTCGAGACGATGGCTTCGAAGAGGTCGGCGAAGCGGTCAATACGGACCGGGATCGTGGCTGTCAAGGGCACCTCCTCCTGGGGAGGTTATCAGCGGTGGGAAGCTCCGTGCCAGGCTCCGCCGCAGAACACGTGGAAGCCGGGGGAACGAGGGGGTATGATCTGTTGCGACTCTGGGGAACTGAGGAGGCATGTGGGCAGGGTGACGTGGGCCGTTGCCCGTAGACCAGACTTGTGGACGCACGCCCTTCGCGCGCTGTTGGCGTTCGCGCGTCGCGAATGGTGGCGTCGTTTCCCGTTCCTGCCAGTCCCCGATCGCGGCTACATGGCGTTTCGCCTTTTCACGGCGTATGGATCGACCGATCATCCGCTCGTTCCGGCCGACGTCATTGCGTTTCTCGAGTGGCGGCGAACGGTGATGTCATGAGTCTGGAGCAAGCGATCAACGAGATCCCCGGTGTCGTGTCTGCGAGCGTGGAGTGGGACGGATCGACCATCGTCGGTGTGCGGGTGGAGATGGAGGAAGGCGGCGACGAACAGGCGGTTGGGGCGATGGTGAGCGAAATGCTGGAGGAGCACGGGTATCGATCGCGGGTCGCGCCCGAGAAGGTGCGTGTCGAACCCGGAACACCTCCGATGCCGCCTGTCTCCACGGGGAGGTCGGATCCCCATACCGAGGAGGTGGAGGTTCCAGCGGGTTCGGATGTTGCATCACGGACGTCGTGGAGCCGGACGCCACGGTCGGTCGCGGTAGACGAGGACATCGCCGGAGTGTCGGTGACCGTCACGGATTCCGGGGGAGTGGCCGCCACGAAGCCAGGGGGGATGACCCAGGCGGGGCGCCGGATGGCCATCGCTGCCGCCGTCGCCGACCTGCTCGGCTGCGGAGACCCTCCGCCGCGTGTGGTCGAGGTCGTGGAGCGAGATGGGGGAGTGGTGCTCGTCGTCTTGGAAGATCGCACGGGAGCCACACGAGCAGGGGCGGCGGTCGTGCGTTCAGGGTTCGATTTCGCGTTCGCCGCGGCCGTCTGGAACGCTCTCAGTAGTTGATTACGACGCGTGTTCGTCGACTGTGACCAATTCGATCACGACGTCGTCATCGCTGTCCGGAAGTCGTTCGGGGCGAGGTGGGGCAAGCTGTTCGTCGTCGTATTGCGCCCGCCGATCGAGGACGTCTCGGATCAGCAGCCTCGCAGGGTCGAGGCGAGGTTCCGAGAGAATCTGGGCATCCTCCTCCATGGTGCTGATCACGCTGACGTCACGACTTCGCAGGTCATGCAGGATGACTTCCTGCATGAGCAGGTCGGGGGAGAGGATGTCCAGAGAAGCAACCAGTACGGCGTCGGCATGCCGGGTGCTGACGACTTCCATCAGCGCGCGAAATCCGTCACCGCGCGGTTCGCCGCTTGGTCCACGGACGTCCTGGCACATCGCGATCAACTGGTAGCCGTGCTCGGAAGTCCACCGCCGTACGCGTTCCGACTGCGCGTACAAAGACTCGCCCCCGGCCGGCAGCTCACGGGCATAGCCGGCAACCCTCATGGAACGAGTCTCGTTGCGGTCGAAACGGGTGTCAAGGATCAGGCGATTGTCGCACCAACAGGCTGGCTCAGGGTCGCAGCAGGAGAACGGGGCACGGTGCTCGGCGGGCAAGGCGCGTACTGGTCGACCCCAGCAACCCCTCGAACATGCCGCGCCCGCGAGATCCGACGCACAAGAGATCGACCGCCAATTCTTCAACCGCCTGCAGGATGGGCCGAGTCGGATCCGTACCTTCGAGCGCGACGGCCTCGACTGCGAGTCCCTTTGTGGTCAGTGCATCCACGAGTGGGCGAGTTCGGTTCTCCTTCTGTTGCTGGATGAAGGCGTCGAGCAGCGCATCGTCACCTGGCCAGCTAGGGGAGACCGTCGTCATGTGTGTCGATGAGACGTACTCGTTATCGGTGTCTGTCCCTTGGATGACGTCTCGGCGCTCGTAGAAGGCGCGGAGGTCCGAGAGGAGCGCTCGGGGAATTTCGATGACGGTCAGGACTGTGATTCGGTCTCCAGGCTGGGCGAAACGTTCAACGGTCTCCGACGTCATGGTGGGATCGAGACCGCCGTCGGTCGTGACCATGATGTGCATGCTGACTCCAGGCGGTGGGCTGGTTGAGAGACTAGCGAGCAGCTGACGGCCGACGGCACTCGGGGTCAGCCGCAGACCATCTGGTAGAAGCGGCCCACGCTCTGTGCGCCGAGCTTGGGCATTCATCGATGGAAGGCGCGTTCGCAGGACTGGTCTCGGTCACGAACGTTTCGTGGCCCCAGGTGGCTGCATTGGCTGCTGCCCTTGGTGCCGGTCTCCGGTCCGCAGCGCCTCGGGGGACATGCCGTAGAGGGAAGCGTCCAGCTCGTACTGATCGTTGAATGGGATGACTTCCACTGGGGCGAGCGTACCGAAACTGAAGCGAACACTCGGGGGAATGTCGGCGAGCGCTCGTTGTCGGTCGCCAGTTTCGGACATTCGATGATGGTGCTCCGGCCGTTGGCTGTGAGCTGTCCGCTGTTCGCTGTTCGCTCGCGAGCCATTTGGGTCCCGCGCCCTGTTTTGAGGCATATCGGTGTGGAAAGTGGGCCGAATGAGTTGACATGTGGCGCGGAATGGATCATAGTGGCGCGCAGTGGAGGATCGCAGATGCAATTGTCGGAGAATCAGCCGTGTTCCTCGGTGAATACCGGCACACCCTCGACCCGAAGGGGCGAATCGTGCTGCCCGCCGATGTCCGCGACGACTTCGCCGATGGCTGTGTCGTTACCAAGGGGCAGGAGAAGTGCCTCTACGTCTTCCCTCTCTCCCGATGGGAAGAAGAGGTGGAGAAATTGAACCGCCTGCCCCGCACGAACAAGAAGGTTCGCTCCTACCTTCGCTCCTACCTCTCTGGTGCGAAGGAAGTGGTCCCGGACAAGCAGGGGCGAGTCATGCTGCCGGAGCACCTTCGCACCTACGCCGGCCTCGATCGTGAGGCGGTGGTGGTCGGAGTGCTTGACCGCATCGAAATCTGGAATGAAGGCAGTTGGGAGGACCTCTCGTCGGGAGCCGACGAGTACCTGGCGAACATCGGGGAGGAGTTCGGTATCGAAGGTATGTGATCCTGCCTGGTGTATTGCCAGCCCCCCGGAACCATGAGGAAAGCCCCTTACTCCGCCCGCTTCCCATTGGTGCCAGCGCCCGGGGGGCTGGCAATGGACCAGACACCCGATACTTACCACAACCCGGTCATGGTTGACGAGGTAGTCGATCTGTTTCGTCCCATTCCCGACGGAGCGATCGTCGATGCAACCTACGGCGGCGGTGGTCACAGCAGAGCGCTGTCGAACGATCTGGGGCGGGACCTCATCGCCTTGGACCGTGATGCCGATGTGGACGACGAAGCCGTTCATCACCGCAACTTCCGCGACTTGAGTTCGGTGCTGGACGAGGTCGACGCTGGCGAGGTCGCCGGAGTGCTGTTCGATCTCGGTGTCTCTTCGCATCAGCTCGACGAAGCCGAGCGAGGCTTCTCCTACCGCCTGACAGGTCCCCTCGATATGCGCATGGGGCCGGACGCCGTCGTCGGGGCTGGAACGATCGTCAACGAGTGGGGCGAAGCCTCTCTTGCTCGTGTGTTGCGCCAGTACGGCGAAGAACGCTTCGCGGAACGCATCGCGAAGTCGATCGTATGTGCCCGACCGATCCGAGACACCATCCACCTGGCCGACGTGGTGAAGGAGGCCGTGCCCGCCGCGACCCGCCGTACGGGCGGCCATCCGGCAAGGAGGGCGTTCCAGGCGCTCCGTATCGCCGTCAATGAGGAGCTCGAAGCATTGGAGACCGGACTCGATGCAGCGATCGACGCCCTCGTTGTCGGAGGGCGGTGCGTGGTGATCTCCTACCACTCCCTCGAGGACCGCATCGTCAAGCAGCGGTTCGCGATGGGGGCGGAAGGCTGTGTGTGCCCACCAGACCTGCCGGTGTGCGGCTGTGGCAGAACGGCCGAGATCCGGATTCTCACCAGGAGACCCATGACACCCTCTGAGGAAGAGGTGGCGCGCAACCCGAGGGCACGGAGCGCCAAGCTGCGAGCGGCAGAGAAGGTGGCGGCATGACTGCCCGACCGGTACCTGTTCAGGGCGGCCGCCGGCTCAAGGTCATTCGCGGCGGCCAGCGGATGCGTCCAACGCTCGGAACCTGGCTGGTCTTCACGGCCGTCGCGATCCTTCTCTTCTTCGCATTGATCCTCTCGAGGGTTGCGCTGGACAAGCCGGCGCTGGAGTTGAGCGACCTTCGAACGCAAATCGAAGCCGAGCAGGCGCACTATCAGCAGCTGCGCCTCGAGGTCGCTGAGCTGCAGTCGCCCGATCGGATCATGTCGAGGGCGGACGAGCTGGGCTTGGTGTACCCGGGCAGTCTCCAGATCCTCATCGCAGACGGTGTAGGAGACGCGGCCCCCGCCGAAGGCGACCGTTTCGCCGACGTGAAGTCGATTCTCACGGCAGCGCCATGACGGGGAGCCGACGTCTTGCGGGTCGTTCCGTGGTCGCTCGGCCACGGGGTTAGCTCATGGCGGGGCGGGGGAAGGGCCGCCACCCGGGGCGTGCACGTCTGATCGTCGTCGCCTCGATCGTCCTTCTCTCGTGGATGGGAATCGGATTCCGGCTCTTCCAACTCCAGATCGTGCAGGCCGCGGACCTCAAGCAGCTCGGCATGGATCAGCGGATGAAGGTCGAGACGCTCGCTGCGGAGCGCGGCACAATCTACGACCGAGACGGACGGGAGCTGGCGATCACCGTGGAGGGCAAGACGATCGGTGCGGACACCACCCGTGTCCAGGATCCCGCAGCCACGGCTCATCTCCTGGCCATCACACTGGGGTTGGACGAGAAGGAGGTTCTCGCAACGCTGCAGTCGGATCGTCGCTGGGTGACGATCGCTCGCCAACTCGACGTCGACACGGCTGCACTGGCCGAAGATCTCGCGATACCTGGTATCTACTCTTATCCTGAGGCGATGCGCGTGTATCCGGAAGGCACGCTTGCCGCACAGGTCCTTGGGTTCGTCGATCCTGACGGCAACGGACTCGAGGGTCTCGAGTTTCGCTACAACACGCAGCTGACCGGGACACCGGGCGAGGTGCGATTCGAGACAGATCGCGAAGGCAACATCATTCCCCAGGGGCTATACGACCTTACCCCCGCGACTCCGGGCAGCGATCTGGTCACCACGATCGACCGTGACATCCAGTACATCGCGGAGCAGGCGTGCCAGGCCACGCTGCAACGCAGCGAAGCGGCACGGTGCACGGCGGTCGTACTCGATCCGAGTACCGGGGAGATCCTCGCGATGGCATCGGTGCCGGGGTTCGACCCCAACAACCGGAGCGCATCTACAGAAGATGACTGGACGAACTGGGCAGTACTCGGTGCCTACGAACCGGGAAGCACCGAGAAGCTGATCACGATGGCTGCTGCGCTCGAAGAGGAGATCGTCGGGGCGGGAACCACGTTCTCCGTTCCGGACACCATCGAGGTGGTGCAGGGCGCTTGCGAGGGCCGTGTCAGTGCAAGCGGAACCGAGATCAATGGCTGCTACCACGACGCCGAGTCGCATCCCGCCGAAACCCTCACGGTCAGGGACATCGTCACCAGGTCTTCGAACGTGGGGACGATCAAGGTCGGAGAGAAGCTAGGCATCGGTCTTCTCTCGCAGTACATCCATGCGTTCGGTTTGGGAGAGAAGACCGGTGCGGACGTTCCAGGCGAATCCCCCGGGAACCTGAACCTGGATCCGACGTGTCCCACCTGTCTCGCTTCGGCTTCGATCGGCTACGCGGTCGCCGTGACGCCACTTCAGATGGTCGCAGCCTATGGCGCCGTCGCGAACGACGGCGTCTGGGTACAGCCACACCTCGTCGATGAACTCGTAGACGGTTCCGGCATTCATCGACCGATCACTCCTGAGACGCGACGCGTCATCTCCCAGAACACTGCCGCGACGATGCGAGCGCTATTGAGGAACGTCATCGAGAGCGGAGAAGGGACTGGCAATGGTGCGCAGGTGAACGGATACACAGCCGCGGGCAAGACTGGCACCGCACGAAAGTTCGTTCCTGAGCAAGGCAAGTACTCGGAGGACTACGTGGTGAGCTTCATGGGCATGGCGCCTGCCACAAATCCGCGGATCGTCATCGGCGTGGTCGTCGACTCCCCGAAGATCGGGGAGAGCGGCGGCAGGGTGGCTGCGCCGGCTTTTGCGGCCATAGCCGAGGATACGCTGCACCATCTCGGAGTACCGCCCGATGCCCCCTGATATCACTCTCATCGAACTCGCCGGCTTGATCGGTGGTGAAGTCGTCGGAGACGGCACAGTGCCGATCCTGAACGTCACGCACGACAGCAGAGGGTGTCGGACCGGGACGTTATTCGTGGCCATTCGCGGTTTCGAAGCGGACGGGCACAGCTACGTCGACAATGCGATCGCCAACGGTGCTGCAGCCATCTGCGTCGATCACCTCACCGACGTGAACGTCCCTCAACTCGTTGTCGAAGACACTCGGCTCGCGCTCGGTCCGATCTCCTCCGTGCTCTACGGGCGCCCGACTGAGCACGTGCCGGTGATAGGAGTGACCGGAACAAACGGCAAGACCACAGTCACCCACCTCCTCGAGGCGATCGGAACCGCGGCCGGCAGAAACGCCGCCGTTATCGGCACGATCGGCGCACGTGTCGCGGGCGAGCGCATCCCGCTGGAGCGAACCACCCCGGAGGCCTCCGAGCTCCAGGCGCTCTTCGCCGAGATGCGCAAGAGATCGGTCGACTTGGTTGCCATGGAGGTTTCCTCACATTCGTTGGCTCTCCATCGCGTCGATGGGACCCACTTTCAGGTTGTCGCATTCACGAACCTGTCCCAGGATCACCTCGACTTCCACAAGGACATGGATACCTACTTCGCTGCCAAGGCGCAGTTGTTCTCGGCGGCGAGAGCCGACAAAGCGGTCATCTTCACGGACGACCCCTACGGCGCACACCTCGCGTCGACCATTGACCTTCCGGTGATGAGAGTGGGATTCGACGCCGCAGCCGACATACGAGCGGAGTCGGTCATCACCTCTACGTCGCACAGCGACTTCACCATCGTCACGGAACAGCAGTCGTGCCCGGTGCGGCTCGGTCTTGGAGGAAGCTTCAATGTTGCCAACGCCCTCGTCGCGACCGGATGCGCCCTCGGTGTTGGCATATCGATCGAGGACATCGTCGAGGGCCTCGAAGCGATCAGGCCGGTACTAGGAAGATTCGAGGTGGTGAGTACCGGCCACCCCATCTCGGTGATCGTCGACTACGCACACACGCCGGATGGCATCCGGGCGGTGATCGAGGCCGCACGCATGGCGGCACCGGGCCGAGTGATCGTCGTGGTCGGAGCCGGAGGCGATCGGGATCAGTCCAAACGGGCGGCGATGGGAACGGCCGCCTCGGCTGCCGACCTCGTGATCGTCACGAGCGACAATCCGAGGTCCGAGGATCCCGCGGTGATCGCGGAAGCCGTCAGATCGGGGATCGCGATGGGTGACCCGATCATCGAACTCGATCGGAGGAAGGCGATCTTCAACGCGGTTCGGGTCGCAAGTGAAGGTGACGTCGTCCTGGTGCTGGGCAAAGGGCACGAGACGACGCAAGCTTTCAAGGATCGGACGGTGCACTTCGATGATCGCGAGGTGGCCAGGGCCGCGTTGGAGGCAAGACAGTGATCAGGTTGGGCATGGCGGCAGGGGTGGCGTTCCTCGCATCCATCCTCGTCATGCCGTGGGTCATCAGGAAGCTGCGCCAACACAACATCGGGCAGTTCATTCAGGAGGAGGTCGAGGGTCACTTCCACAAGCAGGGGACCCCCACGATGGGTGGCGTCGTGATGATCGGCGCGGTGCTCGCCGCCTATTTGATCTCGCACATCCGTGTGTGGGATCTCGACCGGGTACATCTCTCCGTCGAGCCGTTCTCGATCGGTGGGATGCTCGCCATCCTGGCATTCGTCGGTATGGGGGTCATAGGGCTCGCCGACGACTACCTGAAGGTCTCCAGGAAGCGAAGCCTTGGGCTCTCCAAGGCCGGCAAGTTCGGGGGACAGTTGATGGTCGCCGCCGCATTCGCATGGGCGGCCACCCAGGCAGGTGTCTCTACACAGTTGTCGTTCACTCGGCCTCTCAACATCGACCTCGGGGTCTTCTTCGTGGTGTTCGTCCTGTTGTGGCTCTCCGGCATGGCCAACGCCGTGAACTTTGCCGACGGGATGGATGGACTCGCCGCCGGCTCGGCCGCCCTCGTGTTCGGTGCGTTCGTGCTGATCGGCTACTGGAAGTTCCGCCATCCCGAGTTCTACCCGACCGCAGACTCATCTCTCGAGATGGCTGTCGTGTCTGCGTCGATGCTCGGGGCAACGCTCGGTTTCCTCTGGTGGAACGCCGCTCCGGCTCGGGTCTTCATGGGCGACGTCGGCTCTCAAGCGCTCGGAGGGCTCATGGCAGCACTCGCGATTCTCACCAACACCGAGCTACTGCTGCTATTCCTGGGGGGGCTCTACGTGGCCGAGATGGTGTCGGTGATACTCCAGGTCGCCAGCTTCCATTTGTTCGGTAGACGGATCTTCAGGATGGCTCCATTCCACTACCACTTCGATCTCAAGGGGTGGCCCGAGACCACTGTCGTGGTTCGGTTCTGGATCATCGCCGGGCTATGCGCCGGCATCGCCCTCGCGATCTTCTACGGCGACTTCGTCAACTCTGGCCTGCTCGACCTGCCGGGAGTCGGCAGATGAGGACGCTGGTCCTCGGAGGGGCGGTATCGGGCAGCGCTGCAGCCCGGCTTGCCGCGAGAATCGGATATCGAGTGACCGTCTACGACGCGAACCCGGCGGTTGTCCAGTCGGCGCTCGCGGAGGGGTTCTCTGCCGTCGGAGGTCCTTGGGACCCATCGCTGTTGATCGGCATCGAGCTCGTGGTGGTCAGTCCAGGGATACCCGAACGTGCAGACCCGATCACCGACGCGCTCGAGGAGGGACTTCCCGTCTGGTCGGAACTCGAGTTCGCCTCCCGCCATCTCGACGCACCTCTCATCGCCATCACCGGGACGAACGGAAAAACCACGGTCACTGCACTCGTCGCCGACATGCTGAAGGAAAGCGGACTTCGCGCCATCGCGGCCGGCAACATCGGTCTCGCGCTGTCCGACGTTGCCGGTGGGACGTGGGACGCAGTTGCGGTCGAGGCGTCCAGCTTCCAGCTTCGCTTCATCGAGTCGTTCCACCCAAGTGTGGCCGTCGTGCTCAACCTCGCCCCCGACCATCTCGACTGGCATCGGAGCTTTGCAGCATACGGAGCTGCGAAAGCCAGGATCTACGAGAACCAGGACAACGGAGACGTCCTCATCTTCAACGGCCACGATCCCGACGTCGTGCACCTCGTGAGAGGGGCGGGCGTTCGGAAAGTGGACTTCTCGGGCGGTGCAGGCCTCGACCGCGGCGACGTTCACATCTCCGCGGACGCCTTCCCGGTCGACGATGAAGCCTTCGTCGCTGACCTCCGGGCCGCGGCCATCACCGCTTTGGAAGCCGGGGCAGTCCCTGCAGCCGTCGAGAAGGTCATCCGCAACTTCCACACTGGTCCCCACCGACGAGAACTCGTCGGAACGTGGGACGGTGTGTTCTGGGTGAATGACTCCAAGGCGACCAACCCGCACGCTGCGGTCACCTCTGCCAGGAGCTACTCGTCGGTGGTGCTCATCGCCGGAGGACGCAACAAGGGACTCGATCTCACCCCGGTCGCGAACGTTGAAACGGTACGCCACCTCGTACTGATCGGTGAGAGCGCTCCGGAGCTGGCTGCAGCCGCTGGACAGACTCCACACACGACGGTTTCCTCGATGGAGGAGGCCGTGGCGATTGCCGACGAAATCGCGACATCGGGCGATACCGTTCTTCTCGCGCCAGGTTGCACGAGCTGGGACATGTACCCGTCCTATGCAGCGCGCGGTGACGAGTTCGCCGAGATGGTGCGAAAGCGAAAGGAGTTGGGATGACGGTCACCTCGATCACTCGTGCGCGAGCCGCACAGAGGGCCGTCGCGTACCGCCGTTCGGCGAACACTCGATTCACGGTGCTCCTGCTGGTCCCGATCGCGCTTCTGACCGTCATCGGCCTCGGAGCCATCCGCTCTGCATCATCGGTGGTGAGCCTCGAGAAGTATGGAAACGGGTGGACATACTTCGGCAAGCAGGCGGTATGGGTTGGTGTCGGGATCGTCGTCGCCATCATCGCATCCAGAATTCCCTACAGGATCTACAGACGAGCAGCGCTGCCGCTCTTGATCGCGTCCATCGTCGGGCTGATCGTCGTCTTGGAGATCGGCGTCGTCGGCGGCGGGTCACGCCGGTGGATCGCTGTCGGACCGGTCACCATCCAGCCTTCGGAGTTCGCGAAATTCGCAGTCATTGTGTTCCTCGCCTCCGTACTCGAACGCAAGGAGCGTCTCCTCGACGACGTCTGGCACCTGCTGGTTCCCCTTGGGGCGTCGGCCGGTATCTGTGGCATCCTTGTTTTGCTCGAGCCGGACCTCGGTACGGCACTCGTCATCCTCGGGGGAGCGTTCGCCGTAGCGGCCGTCTCTGCCGCCCGCGTACGGCACCTGCTGCTTGCAGGTGCCGGTGGAACCCTCGCCGCAGGGTTACTCGCGATCGCATCGCCCTACCGGAGACAGCGCATCCTCGCGTTCCTGGACCCGTTCGCAGACAGACTCGGCAGTGGCTGGCAGGTGGTTCAGAGCTACGTCGCCCTCGGGACCGGCGGTGCTTTCGGAGTCGGCTTGGGTGCGAGCAGGGCTCGATGGTCGTATCTGCCGAACGCCCACACCGACTTCATCTTCGCGATCATCGGCGAAGAGACCGGGTTCGCCGGTGGCGTGATGGTGCTCCTGCTGTTCGCCGTCATCGGGGTAGTCGGCTATCTGATCGCGATGCGAGCGCCGGACCGCTTTGGACGGATGCTCGGTGTCGGCATCGTGTCCTGGATCTCACTGCAGGCGCTGGTCAATCTGGGTGGTGTTGTAGGACTGCTGCCCATCACCGGCATGCCCCTCCCGTTCATGTCGGTGGGTGGCAGCTCGATGATCACCGCATTCGGCGCGATCGGCGTACTGGTCAACATCGCGCGAAGCGGTGTCAACGGGAAGGCATGAGCTACGCGATCGCAGCGGCGGGGACCGGGGGACACGTCTATCCAGGTCTCGCGGTGGCCTCGGAGCTCGTCCGAATGGGCGTACCGAGGAGGGACGTTCTGTTCATTGGTGGCGACAGGCTCGAAGCGAAGGTGTACCCGGCCGGCGGCTTCCCTTTCTGCAGTGTGAAGCTCCAGAGCCTGAAGCGGAGCCTCTCGGCCGACAACCTCAGACTCCCAGCCGTGCTGCGCTCGGCAGTCCGACAGGTGAGAGGAGAGCTCCGGGAGCGTGGTGTCCGCGTGGCCCTTGGTATGGGCTCGTATGTGACGGTGCCCGTCGCCTGGGCAGCCCGCAAGGAGCGCGTGCCGTACTTCCTGCACGAACAGAACGGCGAAGCGGGACTCGCCAACAAGGTGATGTCACGTTGGGCCGTTGCCACCTTCGTCGCCTTCGACGGCACCCGCGGGGTGCGTCGACCGGAGCTTGTCGGGACACCGATCAGAGCAAACCTGACCGAGCATCGACGATCCGATCTTCGTCATGAGGCGCTGACCCGGTACGGGATCGAACCGGGAAACGTCGTCGTTGGTGTGTTCGGCGGCAGTCTGGGCGCAGGCGCCATCAACGACGCGATAGCCCATCTGGCAACGACGTGGAGCGGCCCCAAGATCGCGCTGCTCCACCTGGCGGGGGAACGGAACGTGAGCCGCATCGACACGACCGGCTCTCGTGTACCGTGGATCGTCGTGGGGTTCGAGGAGTCGATGGAGTACTTCTACGCAGCAAGCGATCTGCTCATCGCCCGTGCAGGCGGATCCGTCGCCGAGATCGCCGCAACACACACGCCCTCGGTGCTCGTGCCGGGCGGCTTCGGTGGAGGACATCAGACTTCCAACGCGACGGCCATGCAGCGAGCCGGGGCGGCCGTGATGCTTCCCGAAGAGCGACTGGAAGAACTCGAAGAGGTGATCGGCAGACTTGTCGGCGACGCCTCGGCACGGAGATCGATGGCGCGTTCGGCGGGAGCCATCGCCCGCACCGACGCGGCTTCCCGGATCGCGACCCGACTGATCGACACTCATGGCTGAACTGGCAGGACACGTTCACATCATCGGAGTCGGGGGTTCAGGGATGAGCGCGATCGCCAGGTTGCTCGCCGGACTCGGCCATGAAGTGACCGGGTCGGACCTCCATGCGGGTGCCGTACTCGATCGCCTTGTCGGTGCCGGCGTTCGCACCTGGGTGGGTCACCGGCCCGACGCGGTGCGATCGGCGGACCTCGTCGTGGTGTCGTCTGCCGTACCTGAGTCCGATCCGGAACGCCAAGCCGCAGCGAGCCTGGGCATTCCGGTCTGGGAACGGCCCCAGCTGCTTGAGGTCCTCACCGAGCAGACCCCCACGATCGGGGCAACAGGCACCCATGGGAAAACCACCTCGACGGGCCTGATGCTCTTCGCCGCGAGGGGAGTGGGACTCGATCCGTCCTTCGTGATCGGAGGTGAACTCGTCGGTCTGGACACCAACGCAGGAGTAGGCGAAGACGACCTGCTCGTTCTCGAGGTGGATGAGGCATTCGGCACATTCCTCGATCTGCACCTGCGAGGACTGATCGTCACGAACCTGGAGGCGGACCATCTCGACTACTACCAGACGGTCGAAAGGCTCGAGGACGCATTCGTCGATGTGGTTCGGAGAGTGGATGGGCCAGTAGTCCTTTGTGAGGACGATCCCGGCGCTCGGAGTATCGCCGGCCGAACCGGCCGGCCAACCTACGGACTCTCACCGGAGGCGAGCATCCGGATCGGAGAGGTCGACGTGGACGGGTCGGGGGTACGGTTCCGATTCGAGGGCAGATCGGTGGTCGTGTCCAAGCCCGGTGTCCACATAGCGAGGAATGCCGCCGGCGTCCTCGCGCTCGCCAGTGAACTCGGCATGGACATCGATGGAGCAATCGAAGGTCTGAGAGCGTTTCGAGGAGTGAGGAGGCGTTTCGAGTTCATCGGGAAGGCGGCGGGGGTGACCGTCATCGACGACTACGCACACCTCCCAACCGAGATCGCAACGAACCTCGACGCCGCCCGGAACGGACCGTGGAGACGGATCTGGGCGGTCTTCCAACCTCATCGGTATACCCGCACGCTCGAACTTCACCAGGACTTCGGTACCGCATTCACTGCGGCCGACGAAGTTGTGGTCACGGACGTGTATCCGGCAGACGAGCCGCCGATTCCCGGGGTGAGCGGAGAGTTGATCGCAGACGCGATCCGTGCGCACCGGCCGAACGTGTCGTACGTGCCGAGTAGAGACGACCTGGCCGACTTCATCGCAGGTTCGGTCCTGGACGGCGATCTCGTGTTGACGCTGGGTGCGGGCGACATCGCCCGTCTGGGCGCCGAGCTGATCGACCTGCTGGAGGGCAGATGAGCACCTGGGATGATGTCGCGACGAGGGACGTACCTCTCGCGCCACTCACCACCTACAAGCTGGGTGGCTCAGCCCGCTACCTCGCCGTTCCCGAACGAGAGCAGGATCTCGTTCGGATCTCCGATCTCCTCAGAGACGATCCCGTTCCCGTCGTCGTACTCGGGCGCGGGAGCAATGTCCTGGTCTCGGATCGAGGTTTTGACGGATTGGTCGTCCGGCTGGGCGGGGGCTTCTCCTGGGTGTTGGTCGGGGAGACCATCACTGCCGGATCGGCTACGCCACTCCCGCTTCTCGCCCGAACCACGGCGAGAGCCGGAAGGTCGGGACTGGAGTTCTATGTGGGGATACCTGGATCGGTCGGTGGTGCTCTGATGATGAACGCGGGGTGCCATGGATCCGACACCCAGGATGTACTCGTGACTGCGAGCATCATCGACCTCTCGGACGCAACGAAACGACGGGTCGACGCCGCAGCACTGGAGCTGTCGTACCGTCACTCCAATCTCGGTCCCCTCCAGGTGGTACTGCAGGCGGAGTTCGCCGTGGAGCCGGGAGACGCTGCCGACTGCGAGCGCCGCATCCGGGCGATCACCCGGTGGCGCAAGGCGCATCAGCCTGGTGGTGTCCTCAACGCCGGCAGCGTGTTCAAGAACCCATCTGGCGACAGCGCAGGTCGCCTCATCGACCGGGCGGGCTTGAAGGGCCTCACCGTCGGAGGGGCTCGCGTCTCAGCCATGCACGCCAACTTCATCGAGGCTGCAAGAGACGCAACGGCGCTCGACGTCTACCGGCTGATCCGGACCGTGCAGGAGAAGATGGAGGAACAGGGCGTCCACCTCGAGCCAGAAGTGCGACTCCTTGGCGACTTCGAGGATTGATCGTGGACCCACGGATCGAACGAAGGCGACGCACGGTGAGGGAGAATACCCTCCATCGACGGTTGAAAACGATCCTGTGGCTCTGCGTCCTCGGCGTGGTGGTCGGGGCGGTGGTCTGGGTCGTGCAGTCTCCTTTGCTCGAGGTTCGAACCGTCGGCATCTACGGCGTCGATCGGTCGTCGGTCGAGGAGACTCTCCAGAACGCGGGGATCGAGGTGGGAGCACCGATGATTCGGGTCAAAGCCGGCAAGCTCGAGGCCCTGCTGGAGGAGGACCCGTGGGTCGCCGCCGCGCAGGTGGTACGCACGTTCCCGCATACGGTCGAGGTGGACGTCAGGGAGCGGTCGGTTGCCGCCGGAGTGACGTACCGCGGTGGGTGGATGCTGCTCTCGACCGACGGCATCGTGCTCGGCCCCGCAGCTTCGGTTCCGGAAGGAGCGGCCAGGCTGGTCATGGAGAACGTTGACACCGGACCGGCAGGGGAGCCGCCCCAGAACGAGATGATCGCCGGTGGACTCGAGTTCGCGACCACCCTTCGACCCGATCTCCGTGGTGACGTGAGTATCGAGATACGGGACGGCGAGCTGTGGGCGCGTGTGGATTCCGTGGCGGCGCGACTCGGATCTCCCCTCGACATGGCGGCGAAGGCCAAGGCACTCGAGGCGCTGCTCGAGACCGGAGTGCCGGACGGCGCCGTGATCAACCTCATTGCACCTTCGCGCCCTGCAGTCCAAGGTTCTAGTTGAGGGTGAAGGTAAAGCCGGCAACGGAAGGTCTACAGTAACCTAAAGTTGCGATAGAGAGTGAGGTGTCGAGCATGGCGTCATCGAGGACAACATCACCACAGAGCTACCTGGCTGTGATCAAGGTAGTCGGTGTCGGAGGGGGCGGCGTCAACGCCGTGAACCGGATGGTCGATGCCGGCGTGCGAGGAGTCGAGTTCATCGCGGTCAACACGGACGCGCAGACACTGTTGATGTCGGATGCGGATGTGAAGCTGGATCTGGGACGGGATATCACCAGAGGGCTGGGGGCGGGCGCAGACCCGGACGTTGGACGCTCGGCTGCAGAGAGCCACAGGGAAGAGATCGAGGAGATCCTGCGTGGTGGCGACATGGTGTTCGTGACCGCCGGCGAGGGTGGCGGCACAGGCACCGGCGCGGCCCCTATCGTCGCTGAGATCGCGAAGTCGAGTGGTGCGCTCACGGTTGGTGTCGTGACCAGACCGTTTGGTTTCGAGGGCCGGCGCCGTTCGTTGCAGGCCGAGCAGGGGATCCAGAACCTCCGCGAGGCCGTGGACACCCTGATCGTGATTCCGAACGATCGTCTCATGGAACTGACCGATCCCAAGACTCCGATGATCGAGGCGTTCAGGATGGCGGACGAAGTCCTCACCGGCGGCGTCGCGGGGATCACCAATCTGATCACGACGCCGGGGCTCATCAATGTGGACTTTGCCGACGTGCGGACGATCCTCACCGACGCCGGCACTGCCGTGATGGGAATCGGACGCTCCTCGGGAGAGGGCCGTGCAAGTCAGGCCGCCCAGCGGGCGATGTCCAGTGGCCTCTTGGAGACGTCGATGGAAGGCGCGCGTGGAGTGCTCTTGATGGTTGCGGGTCCTGAGGACATGACACTCCACGAAGTCAACGACGCGGCGACCCTGGTCAAGGACAAGTGTGACAACGAGGCCGACATCATCTTCGGAGCGGTAATCGACGGTGGACTTGGAGATGAGGTTCGCGTGACCGTCATTGCTGCCGGCTTTGATCGCACGCGCTCTGTGACCGGGCTGGCGTCAGGCCGGTTCCGCGGTGACGACGACGACCTGATTCCCAGCTTCGTACAGGGATGACGTGTCTCGGGGCTGCGTTCAGCACGGCCGACGATGGTGACCTGAGAGCCGACCGCGGGGCCCGACGGGTGTTTTCTGCACGATTGGGCATTCCGGAAAGGTGGGGCACCGTCCGGCAGGTGCATGGAGCGAACGTTGTGCGCGTCGAGGAACCGGGAGATGCCGGAGAAGCTGACGCCTTGTTCACGATTCGACGTCGACTTCCGCTGGCCGTCTTCACCGCGGACTGCTTCGCCGTTGCCCTGATGGGACCCGGCGCTGTGGGCCTTGCGCATGCAGGATGGCGAGGGGCTTCGGACCGGGTCGTGGGCGCCTTGCTCCAGGCGATGGATCGTGGGGGCGTCGCTCCGGAGCGAGCGTACATCGGGCCTGGCATTCGGTCGTGCTGCTTCGAAGTGGGGCCTGAGGTGCTGGCTCGTTTCGAGGGGCACCAGGCGAGGACGACCTGGGGAACGCCTAGTGTGGACATCGTGGGCGCGTTGCGTAGCGAACTCGCGGGACTCGAGGTCGTCGAGTCCGCCGAGTGCACTCGTTGTGGTGAAGGGTTCTTCTCTCACCGGCGCGATGGAACTCGAGATCGAATGGCGGGTGTGGTGTGGCTGGGGTGAAACTTGCCGAGGTCGAGGAGCGAATCGCGGGCGCGGCGGCCCGGGCCGGGCGCCGACGGGCAGATGTGACGCTCGTGGCGATCGGCAAGAGCCAGCCCATCGCAGTCCTTCGTGAGGCGTACGAGCTAGGACAGCGGCTGTTCGGGGAGAATCGCGCCCAAGAACTCGTCGCCAAGGCAGCCGAGCTTCCTGAGGATGTCGAGTGGCACTTCGTCGGACACCTACAACGCAACAAAGTCCGTCACGTCCGTCCGATCGCGCAATTCCTCCACTCGATGGATTCGGTGCCGCTTGGCACGGCATGGCTGAAGGGTCCCGGCCTCGCTCCGCCGGTGCTGGTCGAGGTGAACATCGGAGCAGAACCACAGAAGTCTGGCGTTCCCGTTTCGGATGTCCAGCGGGTCGCGGGCGCGCTCGTCGAACTTGGCGTCGATGTGCGCGGTCTCATGGCGGTGCCACCGCTGGTCGACGACCCCGAGAACATCCGTTCGTTCTTTCGGGACCTCCGACACCTACGCGATCGGATCTCGAAGACGTTGCCGAGCATCACTGAGCTCTCGATGGGTATGAGCGACGACTTCGAGATCGCGATCGAGGAGGGATCAACGATGATTCGCGTCGGACGGGCTATCTTTGGTCCCCGCATGACACGGGGGACCGTATGAGTTCGATGTTCCAGAAGGCGTTGCTGTACCTGGGGCTGGTTGACGAGGAGAACCTCGAAGAGGAAGAGCCTCAGGCGTCTGCTGTCGCGTCGCCACCTCTGCAATCGAGTATCCGGACCGTCACACCGACCGAGCCACCGTTTCGGGGACGCAGGGTGGAACCTCCGCAGGAGTTCGGGTATGGCTCATCGGTGCGAGCGGCGACCCGTGACGAACTACGGGCCGATGTGGTGGCAGCGGTCACCTTCGACGATGCGAGGGCACTCGCCGATCGCATCAGGAACCGCCGACCAGTCGTCCTGAACATGCGAGACACGGATCCCGACATGGTTCGTCGCTTGATCGACTTCGCCAGCGGGCTCACCTACGGGTTGGACGGCACCATGAGCAAGATCGCCGAAGGGGTGATTCTCGTCCTTCCACACGGGGTATCGCTCGGTCGATCGGAAACGCAACGATTGGCCGAGTTGGGTCTCTACGCGTTGGACGACCTGTAGATGCCATTGCTGTGCAACCTGATCTTCCTCTACGAGCTCGTTGTGTTCGCGCGCATCCTGCTCGACTGGATCCACCTTCCGTACGATCACCCGGTTGCGAAGCTGCGCGACGGGCTCGGCATCGTCGTCGATCCGGTACTGAGGCCCATCCGACGGGTGATCCCGCCGGTGCGTCTCGGAGGAGTAGGACTAGATTTGTCTCCGTTGGTCCTGCTCGTCGGTCTGTCGCTCCTTCAGGGAATCGTATGCCGCTAGTTGCGGGGTTCGCACGATGATCCGGGCTATCCTGCGCTTGGACGACGAGAGGTGATGCTATGGCGCTGAGCGCGACCGATATCGAACAGAAGACGTTCCGTGTGGCCCTCCGAGGCTATGCCGAGGAAGAGGTCGACGCATTCCTCGACGAGATCATCTCCACGGTACGTTCGCTCGAGCAGCAGCTTCAGGAGTCCCATAGCCGCGTAGCGAATCTCGAGTCGAGGACCACTGACTCGAGAGATACCGAAGACCGTCTCACCCGTACGCTGATCCTGGCGCAGAAGACCGCTGACGAAGTGGTACGCGAAGCTCGATTTGAAGCGCAACAGATCCTCTCTCAAGCTCGCCTCGATGCGTCCGATCTCGAATCCGAGCAAGTCAGCAAGAAAGAGAAGCTCGGGTCAGAGGTGCAGTCGCTTCAGAACGCCGTCGCTGAGCTGCGGGCGCACGTCAAGGGCCTGACCGATCGTTTGCTGGAGCAAGTCGATGAGACCGAGTCTGTGATGAGTGGTGTCGTGCCGACCGAGCCGGAAGATGTCGAGCCCATCGCCGACGCGGACTTCGAAAGCCATGACGATATGGAAGTCGAGGACAGCGAGGGGTTCGAGGGTGCACTCGACGAAATCGACGACGAGATCGATGAGGACGTCGACGAATCTCAGGACTCGGGTGAGGTCTACCTCGGTTCTGATCGGCGTCCCTGGGAACGCTACGGCGACTAGCTCGCTCCGCTCATGTTTCCTCCCCTCGCGAGCGAAGCGAGTGTTGGGGGAGGTGGCGTCGAGCTGATTGCTCGACTCAGGGCGGTTCCCACCAATGTGGATCAGTGCGCGCTGCTGCCCGGAGGGCCCCTCAGGCCTTGCTCACCCGCACGGTGACCAGCGAGTCATCGATGTCGAGTGGCGTGCCGGTTGCGACTTCGTCAGCCCGCGTGAACTCGACGGCCAACACCTCCGCGGAGATCAGCTCCGCGTGAAGCTCGAGCGCGGCGGCCGTGGCAGCATCGTTGGTTGCCCACAACACCCCGATGCGGTCGGTGACGTCGAGGTCGAGGTCCCGTCGCACCTGCTGGATGCGGTTGATGAACTCGCGAGCGAGCCCTTCCGCGATCAGATCCTCGTTCAGGTCGACGTCGAGCGCGACCGACACCTTCCCTTCGGCAGCGACCACCCTCCCGGGCTTCGGGGTGCGCTGCACGGTGATATCGGATGCCGTGATGACGTGACCGCCCAGCTCGATGGAACCACCATCGAGCAGCGTCTCGATCGTTGTCCCATCGAGCGCGGCGATCGCAGTGGCCACCTCCCGGACGGACGAACCGAGCCTCGGTCCCAGAACCTTGAAGTCGGCTTTGGCGTTGATGTCGACGGCTGCGAGTTCGTCGGCGCCGGTACACACCTGCTTGACGTTGAGTTCGTCGGCGATGATCGCAGTGTGTGCTCTCGTCGCGTCGAGCACGTGCCCGCCACGGCTGAAGACGGTGATCGACTCCAGGGGCTGGCGAACACGGATACCGGATGTCACCCGCAACGAACGGCCCAGTGTCACCACCTGACGGACCGTTGCCATTTCGCGTTCCAGGTCGAGGTCGATGAGGTCGGTGCGCGCGGTCGGGTAGTCGGAGAGGTGTACGCTCGCGGGCCCCTCTTCCCCGCGTGCCCTGTGGGTCACGACCAATCCCTGGTAGATTTCCTCGGTCACGAACGGCAGTACTGGGGCGATCACCTTCGCGAAGGTCACGAGCACGTCGTACAAGGTCGCGAACGCGGACAGCTTGTCGGTGTCGCTTGCCTCTCTCGCGCGCCAGAAGCGGCGTCGCGAGCGGCGGATGTACCAGTTGGTGAGATGGTCGATGAACTCGACCATCGGAGGGACGACTGCGTACAGGTAGTACCCCTCCATCATCTCGTTGACCTGCGAAATGAGGCTCTGAAGCATCGACAGGATCCATCGATCCAGCTCCGGTCGGGCAGTGGGCTCGGGGGCGTCGGCGAGGTCCTGGCGTGTGATGCCATCTGCCTCGGCGTACGTCGTGAAGAACGAATAGGCGTTCCAGAGGGGGAGAATCACCGTCCTCGTCACCTCTTTGACGCCTGCTTCGGTGAATCGGAGCGGCTCCGCCCTAAGCAGCGGTGAGGTGATCATGTAGGCCCTCAGCGGGTCTGCTCCGTAGGAGTCGAGCAGTTCCATCGGGTCGGGGTAGTTCTTGAGGCTCTTGGACATCTTTCGACCGTCCTCGGAGAGGATCATCCCGTTCACGACGCAGTTACGGAACGGTGCCTCGCCGAAGATGGCCGTTGCGAGTACGAGCAGCGTGTAGAACCAACCTCGCGTCTGGTCCAGACCTTCTGCGATGAAGTCGGCCGGGAACTTGAGATCGAACGTCTCGGCGTTCTCGAACGGGTAGTGATGCTGCGCGTATGGCATCGAGCCCGACTCGAACCAGACGTCGAACACCTCTGGCACGCGGTGCATCTCCGAGCCGCACTGGGTGCATGGCATGGTGACTTCGTCCACGACGTGTTTGTGGAGATCGGTGAGACGCCGACCCGACGCCGCCTCGAGCTCATCGATCGACCCCATGCAGGTCTGATGACCGCACGATCGGCACTCCCAGACGGGAATGCAGCTACCCCAGTAGCGATTGCGGCTGATCGCCCAATCTCTGGCATTCTCCAGCCAATTGCCGAACCGTTTCTCGCCGACATAGTCGGGAACCCAGTGCACCGTATTGTTGCGGTCGACCATCAGGTCTTTGAACGATTCGACGTTCACGAACCAGGACGGGATCGCCTTGTAGATGAGCGGTGTGTGGGTGCGGTAGCAGAACGGGTAGGAGTGGCGGATCTGCTCACGCTTGACGAGGAGACCCCTGCGCTTGAGCAGGGCGATGAGTTCGTTGTCGGCGTCTTTGACATACATGCCGGCGACATCAGGCACGTCGTCGGTGAACCTGGCCTGTCCGTCGACCGGATCGACGAGGACGTCGAGACCTGCCGCCTGGAGGGCGTAGAAGTCGGCTTCTCCGTAGGCGGGAGCCATGTGGACGAGTCCCGTACCCTCATCCGTTGTCACCTCATCGCTGGCGATCACTCGAAACGCGCCGTGGTCACGTTCCTCTTCGAAGTACGGGAACGGCGGTGTGTAGGGCGTGCCGACGAGTTCACTCCCGAGCGCTGTCGCGACGATCTCATCATCTGGCCACAGCTCGTCCTTGCGTGACTCAGCGACCCAATGTCGCTGATGGTCACGAACGACAGCAACGTAGGTGATGCCATCACCCACCGCGACTGCCAGGTTCCCCGGCAGCGTCCAAGGTGTGGTCGTCCACACCACCAGATAGTCACCTTCACGCGCCGGACCGTGCGACGCCGTGACGGGAAGGCGAACGGTGATGGCGGGGTCGTCGACGTCCATGTACTCGAGGTTCGCCTCGAAGTTGGAGAGCGGTGTCGCCGCACCCCACGAGTACGGAAGCACCTTGAAGGCACGGTAGACGAGCCCCTTGTCCCAGAGCTGCTTGAACACCCACCAGACGCTCTCCATGAAGTCGAGGTCCATGGTCTTGTAGTCGTCTCGGAAGTCGACCCACCGTCCGATGCGTCGAGTGATCGTCTCCCACATCTCCGTGTTGGTTTCGACTCTGGCTCGGCATGCCTCATTGAATCTGGCAACGCCGTATGTCTCGATGTCGTGGGGGCCATTGAGGCCGAGTGACTCCTGGACTTCCATCTCGATTGGAAGTCCATGCGTGTCCCAACCGAACCGTCGAACCACCCGATGGCCACGCATGGTCCAGTAGCGCGGCACGATGTCCTTGATGATTCCTGCGAGGAGATTCCCGTAGTGGGGACTGCCGGTCGGGAAGGGCGGACCATCGTAGAAGGTGTACTCAGACGCTGCCGGCCTCATCTCGACAGATGTGTGAAACGCGTCGATTCTGTCCCACAGGTCGAGGATTCCTTCCTCCATGGAGGGAAACGAGACGTTCGGTTGGACCCGGCGGAAGCTGTTCATCTGGACTCCGCATCGTAGACGGAAGGCGACCGGAACCCGACTCAGTGGAGGCTCACTCCGTGAGCCGTCTTCGGTCTTCGGTTGTCGGTACTCGGTAAGAGGGTTGTTCTGCGGTCTCGAGCCGCTTTCGCCCTTCAGCTGTCGGTTGTCAGCTGTGAGCTGCCGGCCCGCTGCTACCTTGACCGAATGGGCCCCCTGAAAGCACACCCGGAAGGCACCGAGGTACTCGTGTGGGTCGTTCCGGGTGCCTCCCGCACCGAGATCACCGGTGTCCACGACGGGGCAATCCGGATACGGGTCACAGCACCCCCGGAGGGAGGGAGAGCGAACAAGGCGGTGGTCGAGATCCTTGCCGCTGCGGCTGGTGCACCAGCGCGGCTGGTGTCGGGGGCTGCATCCCGACGGAAGCGGATCCTGCTCGAGGGCTTGACCGAGCAGCAAGCCCGGGCAGCTCTGGGTCTCTCGTCCTCCCAGTGAGGGTGTCGGGTGTGTCCGGTCTTCTGCTATCTTGCCGTGGATCATGACCCGCACACTCTCGGCTGCAACGATAAAGAAGCTGCGACGAAGACTGGAAGCGGATTTGCAGGGGCTCCAGCAGACGATCGACGACCATCTCCAGGATCTCGAAGAAGCGCGGCTGGCGCAGGCATCGGGAGAGCGAAGCGCCGACCCGTCCAGTACCGAGACAGGGTCCGCCGCCACTGTGTTCGAATCCGAGCTCTCGGTGGTCCGCAATAGTCAGGAACTCCTCGGGCAGGTCGAGGACGCGCTGGAGCGGCTTGATGCTGGGACCTACGGGATGTGTATCAACTGTGGAAAGCCGATCCCGGCTGCCCGTCTCGACGCGATTCCCTACACGACGTTGTGCGTCGCGTGCGCAGCGAGACGCTGAAGCACAAGGCGGTCGCGCTGCTCGTTGCGGTCGTCGTGGTCGCAGTCGATCAGATCACCAAGGCATGGGCGCTTCGCTCGACACCCGCTGGAAACGGCATCGATGTCATTCCGGGCGTGTTGCGGCTCCGAGTGTCGGAGAACGCGGGAGTGGCGTTCAGCATGTTCCAGAATGCCGGCACCGTCCTCGTCATAGCCATCATCGTTTCGGTCATCGTCATCCTGTTCGCGCTCCGATCGTCCGAGTCGTGGTGGCAGTCGATCACCTTGGGATTGGTGCTCGGTGGGGCAGTCGGGAATCTCGTCGACAGATTCGTGCGGGGAAGCGGCTTCCTGAACGGCAGGGTGGTCGACTGGATCGAGCCTTCGTTCTTCGCGACGTTCAATCTCGCTGACGCATCGATCACGATCGGCGTGATTCTGCTGCTGGTCGTTGGTGTTCGACGATCGTGAACACGACCATCGGCACGGAGTTGGCAGGCGAACGCATCGACAAGGTCGTTTCGCTCCTCACCGGACTGAGTAGACGGGTGGCTCGGACACTGGTCGAAGAGGGAGACGTGCTCGTCGACGGAACCGCCGTGGCACCGAAGGATCGGGTAGAGGGCGGTGAGCAGGTTCGGATCCGAGTTCCCGTCGAACAGACACTCGAACCCGAGGAGGTCCCTTTCGGTGTCCGTTTCGAAGACGGGGTCGTCGCGGTCATCGACAAACCGGCGGGTGTCGTCGTGCATCCCGGCGCGGGCGTCAGCAAGGGGACCCTCGCGGCCGGTCTGCTCTATCGATGGCCGCAGGTCGAGGGCGTCGGGGTCGAGGACCGGTGGGGGATCGTGCATCGGCTCGACCGGGACACGTCAGGGTTGCTCCTCGTCGCACTAACAGAGGATGCCTACCAGTCGCTGACGGGTGCGATGGCAGAACGGTCCATCAAGAGGACCTACCTCGCCCTCGTTGAGGGGTTGTTTCCGCTGCCTGCCGGAACGGTCGATGCGCCAATTGGGCGCGACCCCCGCAATCCGAGGCGGCGAGCCTTGCGACGAGATGGCAGACCCGCTCGGACGCAGTACCGGCGGCTTGCCTCGTGGGAGGAACCTGACCTGAGTCTCCTCGAGGTACGGCTCGAAACTGGCCGGACGCACCAGATCAGGGTGCACATGGCGTCGATCGACCATCCGGTCGTCGGCGACACCGTGTATGGAGGACGACCGTCCGGGCGCATGTGGCTGCATGCCGTGACGTTGTCGTTCATGCACCCTGTGCGCGGCGAGGAGATCACTGTGGCGTCGCCTCTTCCCGACGACCTGCGGGAGGAACTCGACGAGCTGGGGGAGCCGGACATCGGGACGGTACCAGTTGACAGATGAGAGCAGACGGGCTTTGTCCCCCGGTCCTGGACTCTCGGTTGTCGGTGAGAACGAGACCTCCGAAGCCCCGCGGGGCGATCTGCTCAGAACCCGAGACCCAGAACCCAGAACGGCTCGAGCAGCGAGCCTCAGCCGAAGAACACCTGAGCCGTCTCGAACAGCTCCTCGTCGACACCTCGGGTGCTTGCGCAGGCTTCTTCGAGGGTGACCGACACGATGTCCCGCCCACGGATGGCCACCATGGTTCCCCACTTGCCTTCGGCGGCGAGGTCGGCTGCTCCGACACCGAAACGGGTCCCCAACACCCGGTCGTAGGCGGTCGGCGTACCACCCCGTTGAATGTGTCCAAGCACTGTTACGCGAGTCTCAAACCCCGTCATCTCTTCGAGAACGGGCGCGATCTGGTAGGCAACCCCTCCGAACCGTTCGAATCCGAACGCATCGATTTTGCCTTGGGCCGCGTCACCGGACGGTGGTTCGACGCCCTCTGCGACCACGACGACCGAGTAGCGATGGCCCCTTCTGTGTCTGGCCCTGATGATGTCGGCGCACTTCTCGAGATCGTAAGTGATCTCGGGGATCAAGATTTCGTCTGCGCCCGATGCAATGCCCGAGTAGGCGGCAATCCATCCCCGGGTCCGTCCCATGACTTCGACGAGCATGATGCGGTGGTGCGCCTCGGCGGTTGTCGTGATCCTGTCGATCGCCTCTGTTGCGATCTCCACAGCGGTATTGAAACCGAACGTGGTGTCGGTTGCATTGATGTCGTTGTCGATCGTCTTTGGGATGCCGATCACCTTCAGGCCCTCTTCCGAGAGCCGAAGTGCCGACGCAAGGGTGCCGTCACCACCTACAACGATCACACCGTCGAGTCCGTTGTCTCGGACCGTTTGCGCGATGCTGGCGTAGCCGTCGCCATGAACATACGGATCCATTCGGGAGGATCCGAGGATGGTGCCTCCACGCTGGAGGATGCCACGCACGGCGTCGCGATCGAGGGGGATGACTTTGCCTTGCATCAAGCCCTCCCACCCATTGAGGATGCCCACAACCTCGGCGCCATGCGTGAGTGTGGCTCTCGCGACAACGCCCCTGATGACGGCGTTGAGACCAGGACAGTCGCCCCCTGCCGTGAGAATGCCTAGAACGTCCATCAGTACAGGAACATCGGCTTGCCGGACACGTGACGAACCTTCGGTCGGTAGGCATCGGCGCTGTACAACTCCTCGACGTCCACCCGCTTGACGCCCTCACGAGTGACGCTGATCGGTACGCTCGTGTAGGTGCCGCCCCGCAACGCCACCATGCGACCCGACGCGCCTTCGAGTGCGAGATCTGCCGCCATGACCGCGTAGTTGGTGGCGACCATCAGGTCCAGCGAGTCCGGGTTTCCCGACCGCATGAGGTAGCCGACCTGCTGGTAGACGATTCCGAGGCCCGTTCTCTCTTTGAGGAGTTCGCCGGTCAGAGCGCCGATGCCTCCGAGCTTGCGGTGACCGTACATGTCGGCGTTACCAGAAAGCACCATGTCTCCGCCCATGATGGTTGCTCCCTCGGAGATGGTCATCATCGCGTAGTTGCTGGGATTGCGTCGACGATCGTCCAAGAGCAGCCGCGCGAGTTTGTCGACATCGAACGGCACCTCGGAGATGACTGCCCTGTCGACACCCGCCAAGTAGGCCGTGATCAGGGACGTTTCTCCGCTATATCGACCGAACAGCTCCACGACGGCCAACCGCTCGTGTGATCCTGCCGACGTACGGAGGTTGTGGATGAACTGGACACCTCTCGTCACGGCTGTCGAGAAGCCGATGCAGTAGTCGGTGCCGTGCACGTCGTTGTCCATCGTCTTCGGGATCGCGATGACCGGTACACCCTCGTCGTGCAGCCGCAGGCCGTACGACAGCGTGTCGTCCCCACCGATCGGGATGAGGACGTCGATCCCCTGCGCCTCGATGATGTCGAGCACGTGCGGTGTGAAGTCGTGGGGTCCATCGCCTTCCGCAAGATCGGAGAGGAATGCCGGGACGTCGCTCGTCGGGACCTTCCCGGGGTTCGTGCGCGATGTGTGAAGGAACGTGCCACCGGTTCGGTCGACCGTGCGTACTCTCGCTCTGTCGAGAGGGATCAGGTGGTGGGAAAGTCCCTCCGGCTCGTTCAGATCGGCTTCGAGCAGCCCTGCCCACCCTCTCCGAATGCCGATGACCTCGTGGCCCTCGTCGCTGGCTCTGTCCACGACCGCTTTGATGCACGGGTTCAGACCGGGGACGTCTCCTCCACCGGTGAGAATGCCGATTCGCATTGTCATCCCTTCTCGTAGGCGTTGATGAAGTGGCGGGATTTCGCGGCGATGTCTGCCACGGCGTCATCGTGGCTCATCCCCTTCTCGAAACACCCGCGTTGGTCAAACGCAAGAGTGGAGAAGTTCGCGTTCACACTCAGTCCTTGCACAGTGAGTTCACCATGTTACCCACCGATCAGGCCGGTGAGGGTCCTGGCTGGTATGGTTCGAATCCCACTGATGTAGTTCATGATGGACGGTTTCGCACACCTGCACCTACACACCGAGTTCTCGATGCTCGACGGCGCCGCGCGGGTGCACGACGTCGTTCGTGCCGCACGTGAGGACGGTCAGCCGGCAGTCGCGATCACCGACCACGGTGTTCTCTACGGAGTGGTGGACTTCTACCAGGCGGCTCGCAGAGAAGGCATCAAACCGATCATCGGTGTCGAGGCGTATGTCACCCCCGGATCACGGTTCGATCGGCCGCCGAGAAGCAAGAACATCCGCTATCACCTCACGCTGCTCGCAGAGAACCAGACCGGATACCACAACCTGATGAAACTGGTGAGCCTGTCGTACCTCGAGGGCTACTACTACAAGCCGAGGATGGACTTCGACCTGCTCGCCGAGTACAGCGACGGCATCATCGCCGGATCAGGGTGTCTTGGTGGCGAAGTCGCGCAGATGCTCGCCCCGGACGCGTCGCAGGAAGAAGGCAACCAGGGGCAGGTGCGCAATTTCGATGCCGCGCTGACCGCCGCCGCCAGATATCAGGAGATCTTCGGCAAGGACAACTTCTTCATCGAGCTACAGGATCATGGGATCGAGGCGCAGCGACGTGTCCTCCCCGACCTCGTAGAGGTCGCACGCCGGATCGGTGCGCCGCTGCTCGCCACCAACGACTCCCACTACACGAGACGGGACGAAGCCGACGCTCACGACGTGCTTCTGTGCATTCAGACAGGAGCGACGATCAACGAGCCGAACCGCCTCAAGTTCGAGGGCCAGGAGTTCTACCTGAAGACGTCCCAGGAGATGCGGTCGCTGTTCCCAGACGATCTGTATCCGGGTGCCACCAACAACACGCTGCTTGTCGCCGAGCGGGCGAACGTCGAGTTGACGTTCGGGGAGATCCTGCTGCCGCAGTTCCCGGTGCCACCCGGCATCACCGAGATGTCGTATCTCACCGACCTCGTGCATGAGGGTGCACGCGCTCTCTACGGGGATCCCATCCCTGCCGAGGTCACGGACCGCATCAAGCATGAGCTGCGCATCGTCGAGGAGATGGGCTTTCCCGCCTATTTCCTGATCGTGTGGGACCTCATTCGCTATGCCCGAGAGAGCGGGATCAGGGTGGGTCCGGGACGGGGGAGCGCAGCGGGCTCCATCATCTCGTACTGCCTACGGATCACCGACCTCGACCCGATCCGGTATGGCCTGATCTTCGAACGGTTCCTGAATCCGGGACGCCGGGAGATGCCCGACATCGACATGGACTTCGACGAGCGCTACAGGTCCGACGTTATCCGATATGCGGCCGAGCGGTACGGGTCCGACCATGTCGCCCAAGTCATCACCTTCTCCACCATCAAGGGCCGTCAGGCGTTGAGGGACTCCGCGAGGGTGCTCGGGTTCTCGTACGGATTCGGTGATCGGATCGCCAAGATGATGCCTCCGGCGATCCTCGGGGTGGAGGCGTCCCTCACCCAGTGTCTCGAGGATCCCGGCAAGGGCGCGGATCCCGCATTGCGGGACTTCTACTCGAATGCTGCCCAGTTCCGTGCCGTCTACACCACCGAAGATGACGCCCGTAGGGTCATCGAGACCGCGCGGGGCCTCGAAGGACTCCGCCGCCAAGACAGCATCCACGCGGCTGCCGTCGTGATCTCCCCCGAGCCTTTGTGGAACCTCGTGCCTCTCCAGCAGAAGGGTGAAGGGGCGGAGATCGTCACCCAGTACGAGATGCACGGCGTCCAGGACCTCGGGCTGCTCAAGATGGACTTCCTCGGGTTGCGGAACTTGTCGACCATCGATCGGACACTCGAGCTGATCGAGCGGTCGACGGGTGAACGGATCGACGTCGATTCGGTCCCCCTCGACGATGAGCTGACCTTCGAGATGATTCGAAGTGCCGACACGATCGGAGTGTTCCAGCTCGAAGGGTCGGCGATGCGGGCACTCATCCGTGCGCTGCAGCCCGAGAACTTCGACGACATCATCGCCGTCAACGCCCTATTCAGGCCAGGCCCGATGGGAGCCAACATGCACTACGAGTACGCGGACCGCAAGAACGGCCGCAAGCCTGTCGAGTACCCACACGAGGCAACCCGGCCGTTCCTCACGTCCACGTACGGGATCATCGTCTACCAGGAACAGGTCATGCAGGTGGCTCAAGCGGTTGCCGGCTACTCCATGGCCGAGGCGGACAGCTTTCGCAAGGCGATGGGCAAGAAGGTCAAGTCGATCATGGCCAAGGAGCGCAGCAAGTTCGTTGCAGGCTGCGTGGGGCAGGGACACCCAGAGCGGCTCGGCAAGGAGCTGTGGGACGCGATCGAGCCGTTTGCCGGGTACGGATTCAACAAGTCGCACAGTGCTGCCTACGGATTCGTCGCATACCAGACCGCCTGGTTGAAGGCCCACTATCCGGCCGAGTATCTCGCGGCGCTCCTCACTTCCACGAAGCGAGACAAGGACAGAACCGCGCTGTACCTCAGCGAGTGCAGAAGTCAGGGTGTTCAGGTCGTCGTTCCCGACATCAACCGCTCCGAACTCGACTTCGCAGTGAAGGACGGTCGGATCGTTTTCGGTATGTCGGCCGTGCGCAACGTCGGCGAAGGAGTCGTAGAACGGATCATCGGTGCCCGACGGGAAGGCGGCGAGTTCAAGGACTTCATCGATTTCGTCGACCGTGTGGACGTGTCGGTACTCAATCGACGCACCATCGAGTCATTGATCAAGGCGGGTGCGTTCGACAGCCTCGGTGTGACGCGACGGGGGCTGATCCTGTCCTACGAACAGATACTGGACGCCACGGTGACTCGACGTCGTAACGAGGAGATGGGGCAGTACTCGTTGTTCGGAGCCGGATCGTCCCCGATCGAAGCCGTCCAGCCCTCCATTCCCGACCTCGAGTGGGACAAGAAGGTACGACTCGGATTCGAGAAAGAGATGCTCGGCTTGTTCATTTCCGACCATCCGCTGTTGGGGGTCGAGCACCTTCTCAATCGCGTGGTCACCTCCACGATCCCCGACCTATGGGACATGCAGGACGCGTCGACCGTGACCGTCGGGGGTCTCGTGGGGTCGATCAACCGCCGGTTCACACGCAAAGGTGAACCGATGGTGTTCTTCGATCTCGAAGATCTGGAGGGGTCGGTGGAGGTGATTGCGTTCCCCAAGGTCGTGTCGCTGGCGGGCCCGATGATCCGAGAGGACGCCGTTGTCGTCGTCACGGGCCACCTGGATCATCGCGGTGACGACATCAAGGTGATCGCCCGTGACATCTCAGAACCCGAACTCCGTTCCGACCAGGTCGTGCGCCTCCGAGTGCCGGCCCTCCAGATCTCACCGGATCTGGTCACTCGTCTCCAGCGGGTGCTCGCGAACCATCCGGGCTCGGCGCCGGTGTTTCTCGAGATGATGTCTGACGGCGAGCCGAAGGTGTGGAAGCTCTCAGATGAGTACCGGGTGGAACCGCGAAGCGCACTGTACGCGGAGCTCAGAGAGCTCCTGGGAGCGAAGGCGGTGACATAGGGCTCCCTTCGGTCGCCGGTTGGTCCCCCCAGGAGCCCGGAGGGCGACGTTGGGGGGAAGGTACCGCAGCGGCGAAGCCGCTGGGGTAGGGGGGTGGTGCTCTACGTTGGGGGGAACGGCCCACTCCGGCGTCAAGCATCAGCTCGACGCCACCTCCCCCAACACTCGCTTCGCTCCCGAGGGGAGGAAACGGACGCCTAGCTGAACAGCCGGTCCAGGTCGAGTCCTGCGGCCGAGTCGATCATCTGCTCGAGCTTCTCCAGATCACTGGGTGTCTGGGGCAGCCAGGGGATCGTGGCCGGTTCGACATGCCACCGGGCGGAGAATCGGCGGCGCGCTTCCGCCTGGCGGTGGGCTTCCGTTCCCCACCGAACGAGGTTGTCTCCAAAAGGTGCGGGGGCAGCGGTCGTTGCGTGGTACCACGACTCCGGGAGGACCCGGTTGAAGACGACCAGGTCAGGTGTCCCGTTCTCGAGCTCGAAGAACTTGGTGGCTTCGCTCAGCGGTGCGGGATCCGCGGTCGTGACGACGACCTTGTGCGCGGCGGCGAGATGGTGCTCGATCTCGCGACTGCGCTTTGCGATGCCGTCGTAGGCGGCTCGCAGATCGATGAGAAACTCGGCGACGGCCTCGAGCAACTCGGACCCGAGCGCCGCATCGGCGATCCTCAGGGCGGGACGCGCCGTGAAATGGTACACGAGTCTGCGTCCCGGCAGTGATCCGCCGGTAAGCCATTTGAGGAGCCTTCCTCCGAGAAGGGAACGCATTCGCGCAGGAGAGGTGAAGAACTCGATGCCGCCTGCAGCCGGGGGAGTGTCGACCAGGATCACATCCCACTGGCCGCTCTCGATGTGGACCGTCATCTCCTCTGCCGCGGCGAACGACTGCGAGGCGGGGAAGTGCTGAGTAGCGGCTTCGAAAAAAGGGTTGGCTGTCAATCGTGGCCCCACGTCGGGCGGTGCGTACCGTCTGGCGATGTCGTTCCACGATCGGGTTGCGTCGAGCATCGCCCCCCACAGGTTGTCGGCGAGGGGAGTCGGGTCCGAACCCAAGACATCCAGTCCGAGCGCCGACGCCAGGCGCTTGGCGGGATCGATCGTCATTACCAGCGTTGTGATCCCTCGGTTGGCTGCCGCCAGCGCCAGGCCGGCCGATAGTGTCGTCTTGCCGACGCCGCCGCCGCCGGTGATCAGCACGGCGCTCACAGCATCCCCCAGAGATCGGCCATTCGGGCCGCCACCTCGGAGGGGGTGTGCAGACCGAAGAAGTAGGGGACTCGTGGTCCGTCGGGAAGGTGGGCTATCCAGCGCTCCTGCTCGTCGAAGAGCGCACTGTGAAGTAACGCGGCTTGCTTCGCCGGCCCATCACCGAGTTGGTCGATGTCGCCGTCGAGCGGATCCAGCGTACGGTTCACGATGACGTTCTCGATCCCGACGAGGTTCTCCTCGTCGACGGCCACGAGGCTCTCGAGCGTCTCGGTGACCGGCAGCTCCTCTGCCGTCGTGACCACGATCAGGCCAGTCGTGGTCGTGTCCCGCAGCAATCTGGCCATCCAGCCTGTTTGATCGAGCACCTTTCCCGCCCCAACGAGCCGCGCCACCGTCGCGGGTGCGCGCAGGTGTGAGCCGATTTGACCCGTGGGCGGTCCGTCGGCGACGACGAGATCCCAGGTGCCCTTTCTGGTCTCGTAGAGGACCTTCCCGATCGTGATGACCTCACGGATCCCCGGAGCCGTCGAGGCAACCGCGTCGAACGCGCGCGCAAGCGGTCCGAGTTGTGCGAGCCGCGGCACTCCGAGCTGCACCCGGAGGTATTCGTTGAGTGCCTCGGGGCGTTCGATGGCCACCGCTTCGAGTCCCGATATGATGTGTGTCGGTCGGTAGCGGAGCTGCTCTATGCCGAGATGCACGGCGAGACCGGCATCGTCGGTCATCGCTATCGCAAGCACACGTTTGCCGTCGTACGCAGCCCTCAGCGCGAGTGCGGCGGTGACCGCGGATTTACCGACTCCACCCTTGCCGGTGATGATGAGCAGGCGCTTGTCGAGCACCCGACAAGGGTAGCGGCGGTCCCGGTAGCCTCTTCCGCTCGGTCGCGCAGTACCCTCGCGTCCAAGGAGGTTCGCATGGCCGAGTTCGACGTGGACGAGTTCATCAGCCGGTTCAAGGAGCGCGCGCGCGCCGTCAAGGCAAGGGGTCTTCCTCCCGTAGCCGGTCCAGATCGTGCTGCACTGATCGCGCAGGCAGAGCGCGACTACATAGATTTCTCATTGGTGGGGGTGGCGTCGTGGACGGTTGAGGGTGACTCGCTGGTGTTGAGAATCCCTTTGAAGCCCTAGGCGAGCCTTGCTCC
>Ga0315556_1000108_pt1 | contig 44326 bp, 31 predicted proteins | sample SalMarSW160310MG_FD_202112 | JGI IMG/M metagenome (GOLD analysis project Ga0315556, IMG submission 202112) | Salt marsh sediment microbial communities from the Plum Island Ecosystem LTER, Massachusetts, United States - Salt Marsh Sediment SW1603-10 ...
TATTACGAAATAAGTGCTGGGGCGGGTGCTTGAAGCGAATGGTAATGGCCGAGGCCCCTTCCTGCATGCGCTTACCGGTACGCAGATAAAAAGGCACGCCCTTCCAGCGCCAGTTATCCACATAGAGTTTCACCGCCGCATAGGTCTCGGTGGTACTGCGCGGATCCACGCCGTCTTCTTCCAGATAGCCACGTACGGACTTGCCGCACACCGTACCGGCGGTATATTGCGCGCGGAAGGCATGAGCGTGCACGGCGTTTTGCGGGATGGGGCGTATGGATTTCAGCACCTTGACCTTTTCATCGCGCATGGATTCGGCATCCATCATGGCCGGCGGCTCCATGGCCACCAGGGTCAACAATTGCATCAGGTGGCTTTGGATCATGTCGCGCAAGGCCCCCGCGCCTTCGTAGTAATCGGCGCGGTCTTCGATGCCCAATGTCTCGGAATGGGTGATCTGGACATGATCGATGTACTGGCGGTTCCACCACGGCTCCAGCATGATGTTGGCGAACCGAAACACCAATACGTTCTGTACCGTACCTTTGCCCAGATAGTGATCGATGCGATAGATCTGGCTCTCTTCCAAATACTTGTGCATGCCCTGTTGCAAGGCTTGGGCGCTCAACAGGTCGTAACCGAAGGGTTTCTCGATCACCACCCGGCGCCAGCCGTTGTTCTGGGTGAGCAGACCCGTCTTGCCCAGGCGTTCGATGGATTCCCCGAAATCGCTGGGGCGGATCGCCATGTAGAAGATCATATTGGTCGGGAAGCGCGGATCCTCGATCAGAGTGTTCTTCAGGCGCTCCACCGACTCGCCTTCGTGCAAATCACCCTGTAAATAATACAGTCTCTCCTTGAAACGCTCGAAGACCCGGGTATTGAACTGCTCGCCGTATTTCTCGCGCAGCATGGCTTCCACCTCGTCCAACCACTGCTGTCGCTCCCAGGACCGCCGGCCGAAGGCGACGATCACGGTCTTCTCGGGAAGACGACCCACCTCCTCCAGCTGGAATAAGGACGGCATCAATTTGCGGCGCGCGAGATTGCCGGTCGCGCCGAAGATCACCAAACTACAGGGTTGCATCACTGTTCTCCTGCTTTCTTCACCGCGTGGCCGCCGAAGGCGTTGCGCATCATGGACAGCAGGCGATAGGGATAACCTTCCTTATCCTGGCTGGTGAAGCGCATTTGCAGGGCCAGGGTCAACACCGGCGCGGGCACCCCTTGCACGATGGATTCCTCAATGGTCCAGCGTCCCTCGCCGGAATCCGCCACATAAGGCGCAACCCCTTCTAGCTTTTGATCTTCCTTGAGCGCCTCGGCGGACAGATCCAGCAACCAACTGCGCACCACTGAACTGTGCCGCCATAATTCGGCGACCTGGGCGAGGTCGAGCTTGAATTCCTCCTTGCCACGCAACAGGGCGAAACCCTCGGCGAAGGCCTGCATCATGCCGTATTCGATGCCGTTGTGAATCATCTTGGTGAAATGGCCCGCGCCCACCGGACCGACATGGGCCCAGCCGCGGTCGGGCGCGGGCGCCAGGATCTTGAGGGCCGGTGTGACCAGCTCCACCACGCCCGGTTCGCCGCCCACCATCAGGCAATAACCGTTGGCCAAACCCCAGATCCCGCCGGAGGTGCCGGCGTCCATGAAGCCGATGCCGTGTCCGGCCAACAAAGCGCCGCGGCGCTCGCTCTCATGATAATTGGAATTACCGCCGTCCACGACCACATCGCCCTTGGCCAGCAGCGGGATCAAGTCGTGAATGGCCTGTTCGGTAGCCTCACCGGCGGGCAACATCAACCACACCACGCGCGGCGCATCCAGTTTTTTGACCGCCTCCGCGATGGAGGTCGCCGGGATCAAACCTTCTTCCGCGGCCAAAGTGTTGACGATCCCGGCCGAGCGGTTGTAGCCCACTACCTCAACACCGCCGCGGCACAAGCGCCGCGCCATATTGGCGCCCATTTTCCCCAAACCCATCATCGCCATGCGCATAAAAGTCCTTTCTCCATTGCGACTCTCGCCACCGGTGTGGCGTACTCCCGATCCACTTGTATATCGCCACCCCGGAAGGCGTCTTTAATCCACTCTTTATAAGTTAATGCCTTGTGATAAGGTAACAGGCATCGATCAGTAATGTTAGACAGATTCTTGCCACCGCGTTGCAAGGAAAGACAAGTGACAAGCAAAAAATCGCGCTCCGCCAAAAACAAAAAAATTCTGTTCGTCAGCAGCGAGGCCCATCCCCTAATCAAAACCGGCGGTCTGGGTGACGTATCGGGGGCCTTACCCCTCGCCCTCAAGGAACTCAAACAAGACGTACGGCTGATCCTGCCCGCCTACCGCGACGCCATACGCCACGGCGGGCCGTACACCATCGCCAGCCTGGTCTTCCAACCGGATATCCACCCTATTCGCCTGCTGGAAGGACGCCTCGCCGACAGCGATATCACCTTATGGCTGGTAGATATACCTTCGCTCTTCGACCGACCGGGGAATCCCTATCTCGGCCCCGACGGCCACGACTGGCCGGACAATGCCCTGCGTTACGGCATGTTCTCCCGGGCCGTCACCGCCATCGCTTTAAACCAGGCGGGGCTGGACTGGCATCCGGATATTGTCCATTGCAACGATTGGCAGACCGGCCTGATCCCGCCGCTACTTTCTTTGCAAAATCCGCGCCCAGCCACGGTATTCACCATCCACAACCTAGCCTACCAGGGATTGTTCCCCGCTGCCCAATTCCAGGAACTCGGCCTGCCGTCCGAATTGTGGGGCATGCACGGCCTGGAGTTTTACGATCAGCTGTCCTTCATCAAGGGTGGCCTGCTGTACGCGGATATGATCAATACCGTCAGCCCCACCTACGCCAAGGAGATCTGCACCCCGGAATTAGGTTGCAGCCTGGATGGCCTGCTGCGCAGCCGCGCCGATCGCCTGGTGGGCATCCTCAACGGTGCCGACTACAGCGAATGGGATCCGCGCCATGACAGTCATTTATCCCACCATTACAGTCCCGACACCCTGCAAGGCAAGGCGGCCAACAAAGCCGCCCTGCAAAAGGAACTGGGACTGCAGCGCGACCCCCAGATACCGCTCATCGGCTTCGTCGGACGCTTGGTGGCGCAGAAAGGCATCGACCTGATAATGGCAATGCTGGGCAATCTCCTGTCGCAGGAGGTCCAGTTCGTGATTCTGGGCACGGGCGACAAGGACTTCGAAAAGGCCCTGCGCACCCTGGCGGAGCACTATCCCCGCCGCTGCCATGTAAAAATCGGCTTCAGCGAAGCCTTGGCCCACCGCATCGAGGCGGCGGCGGACATGTTTCTCATGCCCTCCCGCTATGAACCCTGCGGACTCAATCAGATCTACAGCATGCGCTACGGTACCCTGCCCATCGTCCGCCGCACCGGCGGACTGGCCGATACCGTAGTGGATAGCAGCGCAGGACTGGCAACCGCCACCGGGTTTGTCTTCGACGAACCGACAGCGGCGGCCCTGAGCGAGGCTGTGCAACGGGCATTGGATCTGTACCGCGGCAATCCCCAGGGCTGGCTGAAACTTATGCACAATGCCATGGGACGCGATTACAGCTGGCGGCACAGCGCCAGCGCCTACCTGGACCTCTACCAGCAGGCGCTGGCTCACCAAGAGCAGGCAAATTCCCCCAAAGCTGTATAATGGTCGCCTTTGCGCGGCGCTCCGCGCCGCCCGTAATAAACCCTCAAGCATCAAGATAGTGAAACACCATGAGTGATAAACAACTACGCGCCCGCGTCAAGCTGTTAGGTAAATTATTGGGCAATGTCCTACGCGCCCAGGCAGGCGGGCACGTGCTCGTCGCCGTCGAAACGCTGCGCAAGGGCTACATCAGCCTCCAACAGGAAGAAAGCCCACGACGCCGCGCCCGCCTCACCAAGCTGATCGGCAAGCTCGACCCGGACACCCTCACCCATGTGGTGCGCGCCTTCAGCACCTATTTCAGCCTGGTCAACCTGGCGGAGGAGGCCAACCAATACCAGCTCCGCACCGAACGGATCCGCAAAGGCGGTCCGCTATGGGTGGGTTCATTCGACCATACCTTGCGCCAGTTTCATGCCCAGGGCATCAGCGCCGAACAACTGCAGGATCTCCTGAATAAACTGGCTTATATACCGGTATTCACCGCCCACCCCACCGAGGCCAAGCGCCGCACCATCCTCGAAGCCCTGCGCCGCATCTTCGTCACCAGCGAGGAATTGGATGACCCGCGCATCGGTGAAGAAGAAGAAGCCACCATCATCCGGCGCCTGGAGAGCGAGATTCAAATCCTGTGGAAGACCGATGAGGTGCGCGCCAAACGACCACAGGTGCGCGATGAGATTCGCAACGGCCTGTTCTATTTTCAGGAAAGCCTGTTCGACGCCGTACCGCGCATGTACCGCGGCCTGGAAAAGGGCATCAAACGCATTTACGGCGCGGAACTAGAGGAAAGCCCCGTCGCCGTCCCCAGCTTTTTGCGTTTCGGCTCATGGATAGGTGGTGACCGCGATGGCAACCCCTACGTCACCCCCGACACCACGGTCATGGCGATACGCCTGCATGCGCGCACCGCGGTCCTGGCCTATCTCCACCGCATCATCGATCTCAGCCATATCCTCACCCATTCCAGCCTGTTGTGTCGGCCATCGGACGAATTCATGCAGAGCCTGCGTCGCGACGAGGCCTTCTGCGCCATGGCCTTCCAAGACAATCCCGACCGTTTCGGCAATGAGCCCTATCGGCGCAAGCTGTACATCATGCGCTATCGCCTGGAACGCAATCTGATCAACATCAAGACGCGTCTGGAAGTCAAGACGCGCGACTTCGAGGAAGATCAATACGACGACGCCAAGGAATTGCTGGATGATCTTTATGTCATCCGCGATTCATTGATCAGTCACGGCGACGGCGAGATCGCCGGCGCCGAGTTGCAGGACTTGATCCGCCTGGTGGAGACCTTCGGCTTTTTTCTGGTCAAGCTCGATGTTCGCCAGGAGTCGGGACGCCATACCGCTGCGGTCGCCGAGCTTCTTAAGCTCATGCCGGGCAAGCGAGTGGATTATTTCGCCCTGGATGAAGCCGCACGGCTGGCCTTGCTGGGCGAATACATCGTCGATGCCGACGCCTTGTCCTTCGACCGCGGCGCTCTCACCCCCGAAACCCGCGAAACCTTGGAGGTGTTCGGGGTGATGCTGAAGATGCGCGAGGAAGTCAGCGCGGAATGTTTCGGGCATTACGTGATCTCCATGACCCACAACGCCAGTCACGTCATGGAGGTGATGTTTCTGGCCTGCATCAGCGGCCTGATCGGCCGACACGAAAATCGCTGGTTCTGCAATGTGCGGGTAAGCCCCTTGTTCGAGACTATCGATGACTTGAGTCGCATCGAAGAAGTATTATCCATGCTGCTGGACAATCCGGTCTACGCCGCCCTGCTTGCCGCCTCCGGCAATCAGCAAGAAGTGATGTTGGGTTATTCCGATTCCTGCAAGGACGGCGGCATCCTCGCCTCGTCGTGGAAGCTCTTCGAGGCGCAGAAAAAGATCATCGCCGTCACCGCAGCGCACAAGATACAGTGCCGGCTGTTCCACGGCCGTGGCGGCACCGTGGGCCGCGGCGGCGGGCCCACCCACGAATCCATACTGTCGCAGCCGCGCGGTACCGTACAAGGCCAGATCAAATTCACCGAGCAGGGCGAGGTGCTGTCCTATAAATACAGTAACTGCGAGACAGCCGTCTACGAACTGACCATGGGCATCACCGGCCTGATGCTGGCCAGCCGCGGCCTGATCGCCCCGATGGCGACGGCACGCAACGATTATCTGGGCATCATGGATCAACTGGCGGTCAGCGGCGAGAACGCCTACCGCACCCTCATCGATCAAACCCCGGGGCTCTTGGATTTTTTCTACGAGGCGACGCCGGTCAGCGAATTCAGTCTATTGAACATCGGCTCGCGCCCCACTCACCGCAACAAGCAGAATCGCTCCAAATCCTCGATCCGTGCCATCCCCTGGGTGTTCGGCTGGGCGCAATCGCGCTTCACCCTGCCCGCCTGGTTCGGGATCGGCAGCGCCCTGGAACAATGGCGCAACAACGAGCCGGATCGTTTGGCGAAATTACAGCAAATGTATCAGGAATGGCCGTTCTTCCGTGGGTTGCTGGGCAATACACAGATGGCCCTGTTCAAGGCCAACATGACCATCGCGCAACAATATGCGAATTTGAGCTGCGATCCTGCCATTGCGCAACAGATATTCACGGTCATCCACGACGAGTACCAACGCACCATCACGCAGATCCTCAACGTGGTGGGTGCGCAGCGCCTGATCGAAGAAAACACCACCCTAGCCCTGTCGCTGACGCGGCGCAGTCCTTACCTGGACCCGCTTAATCATATCCAGATCACGCTGTTACAGCGTTTCCGCGACAAGGACTTGAACGAAAACGCCCGGCAAATCTGGCAGGATCCCTTATTGCGCTCCATCAATGCCATCGCGGCGGGGATGCGCAATACCGGCTGAGGACGCATGACTTCGCTGTGCGGCTCGGTGTCCGCCCAACCAAATTCCCGCTTTTGCGCCACAGTGCAAACACGACCTGCGGCAGTACGGTGAAAGATTGTTGAACTAAGGCGGGAACCCGCTCAGGCCACTTGCACCGGGATGGCGCTGCTCACCCGGGCAACGTTATTGCGCTCGTCGAGATAGACCAGGATCGGTTTAAAATTGACCAGCTCGTGCTGATTGAGGGCGGCATAGGTGCAGATGATCACCCTGTCCCCCGGCTTGGCCTTGTGCGCCGCCGCCCCGTTCACCGAAATGATGCCGGAACCATCCTGGGCGCGAATCGCATAGGTGGTGAAGCGCTCGCCGTTGGCCATATTGTAGATCTGGATCTGCTCGTACTCCCGGATCCCGGCCGTATCCAGCAGGGCCCCGTCGATGGCGCAGGAACCATCGTATTCGAGTTCCGCGTGGGTCACCCGGGCGTGATGCAACTTTGATTTGAGCATGGTGTACTGCATGGTCCGATTACCTTTGCGCCAAGTATCCCCAAGATTTCTTCGAAATATTATGGGGGTTTATGGCGGATCCTTCAACGTCACGGGCAAATTATCGATCAGCCGGGTCTTACCCAACCAGGCAGCCGCCATGATAATCAGGCGCGAATCAGCAGCTTGGGGTGCCTGCAGATCCTCGGCGCGCCGGATGGCCACGTAGTCGGGATGAAATCCGCTCTCCCGTAAAATGTTCACACCCTCGGCCGCGAGACCCTCATAGTTCATCCCGGAGACGAGGCGCTCGGCCAACCATTGCAGGGTTTGATACAAGACCGGCGCCCGCTCGCGCTCGGCGGCGGAAAGATAACCATTGCGCGAACTCATGGCCAGGCCGTCGCTCTCGCGTAGCGTCGGCTCACCGATGATTTCAACGGCCATGCACAGATCGGCCACCAGACGCCGCACCACCAATAACTGCTGATAATCCTTTTCGCCGAAAACCGCCACATGGGGACGCACCGCATTAAACAGTTTCGCCACCACCGTCGCGACCCCGGTGAAGTGGCCGGGGCGGGAGACGCCGCACAAGATAGCGGATAGACCCGGCACCTCCACGCGCACCGTATCCTCGCTGCCGTATGGATAGAGTTCCTCCACATCCGGGGCGAACAATAAGTGTGCCCCCTGCTCCGCCAAGATAAAACTATCCCGCTTCAGGGTCCGCGGATACGCGGCAAAGTCTTCCTGAGGCCCGAATTGGGTGGGGTTGACGAAGATGCTCACCACCACCTTGTCTGCGACCCCACAGGCGCGTTTCACCAGTTGCAGATGGCCGTCATGCAGGTTGCCCATGGTGGGAACCAGGGCGACGCGTTCGCGGCGGCCGCGCCATTGATCCACGGCGGTGCGAAGATGCGCGATGGTGTGGACGGTTTGCATTAGGGCCTACTAGCTGAAACAGTGTTCCGGCGCGGGGAATGCGCCGCTCTTCACCGCCTCGATATAACTTGTCACAGCCGCGCGAATATGGGGCTGGCCCGTCATAAAATCCCTGGCGAACTTGGGTCGTTTCCCCGGCGTAACTCCCAACATATCATACAGCACCAATACCTGGCCGTCGCAGTCCGGGCCGGCGCCGATGCCGATCACCGGGATCGCCACGGCCTGTGTGATCTCGGCCGCCAAGCCCACCGGAACGCTCTCCAATAACAATACATCGGCGCCCGCCTCCTGCAAGGCCACGGCATCCTGCAAAATGGCACGCGCCGCCGCCGCATCGCGGCCCTGCACCCGGTAGCCGCCGAGACGATGGACCGATTGCGGCTGCAAGCCCAAATGGGCGCATACGGGGATACCGCGCGCGGTCAACTGGGCGACGGTCTCCACCTGCGGCGAGCCGCCTTCCAGCTTTACCATATGCGCGCCGCCTTCCTGCATGAGGCGCGCGGCATTGACCATGGCCTGCTGCGGCGTGGCATAACTCATGAACGGCATGTCCACCATCAACAGTGCGCGGCGCCGACCGCGCGCCGCCGCGGCGCTGTGATACACCATATCGTCCATGGAGACCGGCACGGTGCTGTCCCGTCCCTGGATCACCATCCCCAGGGAATCCCCCACTAGCAGGACATCGATACCGGCCTCGTCCAACAGCGTCGCAAAGCTGGCGTCATAGACGGTGAGGCAGGCGATCTTTTCCCGCGCCTGCTTCAAACTGCGCAGGGTATTCACCGTCACCGCGGCGGCGGTGGAAGATTTGGAAGTGAATGTGCTCATGCCAGAATTTCGGCCGGCAGGGGATTGAAATAGTGTCTGCCGCTGCGGGTGCGATGAATATGTTCCACCAGTTGCTGGTAATCCAGGTCATTGCTCACCCAATCGATAACGGTGGCATTGACGATCAGCAAGGGTGATTGATCGTAATGATAGAAGAAATCCGCATAGGCATCCGCCAAGCGCTGCAGATAGGCGGATTCTATCCAGCGTTCATAGGGCACACCGCGCTTCTTGACCCGCTCGATCAAGATCTCGACCGGCGCCTGCAGATAGATCACCAGATCCGGTGCCGGGGGCGACAAGTCCAAATGACGATAGACCTGCTCATACAAGCGCAACTCATCGTCATCCAGGGTCAATTGGGCGAAGAGCGGATCCTTCTCAAGCAAAAAATCACTGACGACATTAGGGCGAAACAAATCACCCTGACGCAGGGCCTGGAGTTGCTGCACCCGTTGAAACAGAAACGACAGCTGGGTGGGCAGGGCCATGGGCCGGGGGTTTTGATAATAGCGTTCCAGAAAGGGATTATCCTCGGCCCGCTCCAATAGCAGCTCGCTGCCGAAGGTACCGGCCAGGCGCCGAGCAAGACTGGTCTTGCCCACCCCGATAGGACCTTCGACGATGATATAACTCGGCGCGCTGCTCGACGTCATATTGCCGCTGGCATTGCCTGCAATCCCAGGCTGGAACAACGCTCTACCAAGGCCTGCAGGCTGCCCGCACCGGGGATGTGCAGCTGCGGGGCGATTTCATGGAGCGGATACAGGACAAAGTTACGCTCCGGCAGGCCCGGGTGCGGCACGGTCAGGACCTCGCCTTCTACTTGGGCATCGCCATACAAGAGCAAATCCAGATCCAGGGTCCTGGGCACCCAACGCTCGGCTCCCCGTACCCGACCGTGCAATTCTTCGATCAAGTGTAATTCCCGCAACAATTCAGCGGGGGTAAGCCGCGTATCCACGGCGGCGACAGCGTTTAAATAGTCAGGCTGCGGCACCGTCCCCAAGGGTTTGCTGCGATATAAGGATGAATATGACACGCAGCAGGTGGCGGGAATGGCGTCCAAGGCCGCCAAGGCACTGCGTAACTGTGCCCGAGGATCGTTAAGATTGCTGCCTAAACCTACATAGGCCCGTACCAGGCTAGAATTCATACTGCACCTCATTGCTGGTGTTGTTACCCCTTACCCCCGGCAAGTCTACCTATTCCGGCGGTTTGTTGCTAACCGCCTTAGCCTTGGAGCGCCGCGTGCGCCGTTTTTTACCTTTTCCACCACCACCGCCGCGAACCTGCTTCAATCGGTCATTGTCATCCAAGCATTGAAACTCTGTCCACCATTGGCACAAATCCCCTATATCTTCTCCGGCATCTCGACGCAACAACATAAAGTCGTAAGCGGCGCGAAAACGCGGATGTTCCAAGAGCCGCAGGGGACGCAGGCCGGTGGTGCGTCGCAGGCGAATCTGCAATGTCCAGATTTCCCGCATGGGTACACCAAAGCGCTTGGGGAGCGCGGTACGGGCCAGTTGCTGGCCCTCGACGGCATAAGCGGCCTGCTGCAAGGCCTGAATCTCACCCATTGCCTCCGCTTCCTGACTGGCCATGGCCTGACGTAAGGGCTCCCACAGCAAGGCCGCATACAGAAAGGCAGGGGTTACCGGTTTGCCCTCCGCAATCCGGGCGTCGGTGTTTTGCAGGGCACGGATCAGCAAGGTCAAAGGAAAACCTTCCCGTTCCTGGGCGAGGCAGGCCTCGGTCTGGGGAAACAAGTAGGCGAACAGGCCGTAATGACGAAGCAATTCAAAGCTCTGGACAGCACAGCCGCCTAGAAATAATTTGAGGATTTCATCGAATAGCCTGGCCGAGGGGATATCTTCCAGCAAATGCGCCAACTCGAAGATCGGCGCCTCACTGTCGGTATGGATGCGAAATCCCAGCTTGGCGGCAAAGCGCACCGCCCGCAGCATGCGAACCGCATCCTCATGATAACGCTGCCGAGGATCCCCGATCAGCCGCAGCATCCCGCTCTGCAGGTCCGCCATACCGCCGACATAGTCCACCACGGAAAAATCCTGGATGTTGTAATACAGGGCATTGACCGTAAAGTCGCGCCTCCAGGCATCCTCTTCCAGGGTGCCGTAGACGTTGTCACGGAGGATCCGGCCGTTCTCGGTGCGCGCCTCATCGTCACTGTCACCGTCACCCTGGGCACGAAAGGTGGCAACCTCAATGATCTCGTTCTCGAACCGGACATGGGCAAGGCGGAAGCGCCGGCCGATCAACATACAATTGCGAAAAAGCTTCTTCACCTCTTCCGGACGGGCATTGGTCGCTATATCGAAATCCTTGGGCTCCCGCCCGAGCAGCATATCCCGGACCCCACCCCCGACCAGAAAGGCGTCATAGCCGGCGCCCTTGAGCCTGTACAGCACCTTGAGGGCGTTGGAACTGATATTGGCTCGTGAAATCGCGTGTTCGGAACGAGGGATGATGCGCGGTTGCGTATTAATTGTGGGGCCTTTGAGCGCGTGCAAATAACGATTTGTATATAACAACTTGTCTACTGATAGTCGACGCGTATATTATCTTCTTTTTGCACGGCCCCGCAACGCAACACACGCTCCCTTCGTCTAGTGGCCTAGGACGTTGCCCTCTCACGGCGAAAACAGGGGTTCGAGTCCCCTAGGGAGCGCCATATTTTCAATGACCTACGATATCTCCGGGAAATACATGGCCATTTCCCATTCCCCCGCTTGTATCGGCTGCTAGCGCAACGGATATCTCCATATCCTTCGTAAATGGTTAAGAAGCTTGACTGTTCACCCGCTCAAGCTTGTGGACAAGCTTGGCACACGGATATGCACTTTATGGCGGCTCGTGGCCAAGCTTTACGCCATAAATCTGATGCTGAGGGAAAATTTTCTAAGAGCGGCAAAGGCTTGCTAACCCATTGGGCTGACTGGCTTCTTAAGGGGAACTTTGGCTGCAAACTTGACAGGTATGAGGAGACTAGAAATAACGCCCGCGATGACCGAACTGTGAGCGACGCATCGACAATATCAAGCCTAACAATCCCAGCAGGAGCGGATTGGCCGCCCCACCACCGCCGCCGCCACTGGCAGTACTCAGCGGCGCCACCGAACTGGCAGAGCAGTTAATGGTCACATCGGTCACATTGGCGCTGCCGACCGTCCCCGAGCCATTGTTTACCGCGCAGCTTTGGCCGCTGGGTTGGGTCGCCACAGCGACGCTGTAAGCGGCACCACCGGTCAGGGCCGTGGCGAAGGTAAAACTCCCGTCCGTTGCAACCGACAGGCTGTCGCCGCCGTTGTTGGTCAGCACCACGCTGCCGGTCAAACCCGAGACCGTACCGCTGACGGTGTAGGTATTCGGAGCATTGGTGGTACACGATACCGTGATGCTGTTGACGGCGGCGCTGCCGACCGTCCCCGAGCCGTTGGTTACCGCACAGGTCTGGTCGCTGGGCTGGGTCGCCACCGACACATTATAGGCGGCGCCGGTGGGCAGGCTTGTGGCAAAGTTGAAACTTCCGTCCACCGTGACCGTGTGGTTGTCGCCGCCATTATTGGTCAGCTCCACGCTGCCCGTCAGACCCGAGACCGTACCGCCAACGGTATAAACCGGAAGAGTAGTACATGTAACCGTGACAGTGGTTACAGCGGCGCTGCCGACTGCCCCCGAGCCGTTGCTGACCACACAGCTTTGGCCGCTGGGCTGGGTCGCCACCGACACATTATAGGCGGCACCGGTGGGCAGGCTTGTGGCGAAGGTAAAACTGCTCCCCGTAACCGTGAGGTTGTCACCGCCGTTATTGGTCAGCTCCACGCTGCCCGTCAGACCCGAGACCGTACCACCAACGGTGTATGAATTCACATACAGGGTCGTACTCCCGTTGACACTCCCATCGGTAGCGGTAGCAGTGATAGTGGTGCTACCGGCACTGAGGGCGCTGGCCACGCCATTAGCGTCTATATTTGCCACCACGGTGTTGCTACTGCTCCATACCACTTCAGGTGCCCCGGAAACATATATCGGCGTTGTTGTAATTGCGCTAATGCCATTACCCAACTGGCCAAATGTATTATCGCCCCAACATTGTTCGGCACCTCCGGACAATAAGGCGCAAGTATGAGCGTATCCTGCTGCAATCGCCGCGGCCTGTACCGTGATACCGTCGATGCCGCTCACGGAAACAGGGGTAGTGGATGAGTCGGTCGTGCCGTTGCCCAATTGGCCGGAAGAATTATCTCCCCAGCATTTCACCTGATGGTTAGCGAGCAGCGCACAAGTTCGCAGGCCGCCCGCCGCAATGTTCGTGGCGGTGCTGATGCTACTCACGTTGACCGGGGTGTTGAACTGGCCGGTCGCGCCGTTGCCCAGCTCGCCGGAGGAATCATCTCCCCAACATTGCACGGTGTTGTCGGCAAGCAGTGCACAAGTATGCAAATATCCCGCGGATATCGCCATGGCTTGCACCGTGGTACCGTCGATTCCGCTCACGGAAACAGGTGTTTTGGATGAGACGGTCGTGCCGTTGCCCAATTGGCCGCTGCCATTATATCCCCAGCATTTCAACGTCTTATCGGCGAGCAGGGCGCAGGTATGCGCATAACCTGCGGTGATCGCCGTCGCACCACTGATGCCGCTGATGGCGACCGGAGTATTGGATTTGGAGGTCGTACCATTAACGCCCAGCTGATCCAAACTATTATCTCCCCAGCATTGCACTGTCTGATCGGTAAGAAGGGCACAGGTATGAGCATACCCTGCGGCAATCTCCGTGGCTTTCGCCGCGAAACCATCGATACCGCTCACCCCAACAGGCAACGTGGATGTTGTGTAAGTCGAGCCGTCACCCAGCTGGCCATATAGATTGTAACCCCAGCATTGCACCGCGCCGCTACTGAGGCGTGCACACGTGTGTAAGCCGCCTCCCTTTACTTCCACGGCAGTGCTTATCCCCGTTACAGCAACAGGAGTGGCGTAATGCTGATTGGTCGTGCCGTGACCCAGCTGGCCATTTTGGTTGTATCCCCAACATTGCAGCGCGCCTCCGCTTAGCGCGCAACTGTGAGAATCGCCGGCCGTGATCCCGGTAGCGGCGCTGATCCCACTAACTGCGACCGGGGTAGTGGATTGGATACTCGAACCTAGCTGGCCCTCCTGGTTATATCCCCAACATTGCTCCTGACCGCTGGCCAGCAACGCGCAGTTGTGGAAATATCCTGCTGCGAGCGCCGTAGCGGTGCTGATCCCGCTCACCGTAACCGGGGTGCTGGATTGGGTGGTGGTTGCGTCTCCAAGCTGGCCATATTGATTAGCCCCCCAGCATTGCGCCTGACCACTGCTGAGCCGCGCACAGCTATGATTATAACCTGCCACAATTTCTGCGGCGGTCGTAATCCCGCTCACCGTAACCGGGGTGATGGATTGGGTGGTCGTGCCGTCACCCAGTTGCCCATAAGCATTCCCCCCCCAGCATTGCACTTCACCGCTGCTAAGCCGCGCACAGCTGTGGCGATACCCGGCCGTGATTGCAGTGGCGGTACTGATCCCAATCACGGTAACCGGGGTGCTGGATTGGGTGGTCGTGCCGTCACCCAGTTGCCCATAAGTATTCCCCCCCCAGCATTGCACTTCACCGCTGCTAAGCCGCGCACAGCTGTGGCGATCCCCGGCCGTGATTGCAGTGGCGGTGCTGATCCCAATCACGGTAACCGGGGTGCTGGATTGGGTGGTCGTGCCGTCGCCCAGTTGGCCGTAATGATTGTAGCCCCAACATTTCACCGTCTTATCGGCGAGCAGCGCACAAGTATGACCATAGCCCATTGCGATCGCCGTGGCACCGCCTATCCCGCTTATCGTGACCGGGGTGTTGGATTGGGTGATTGTATTGTTTCCCAGCTGGCCATACAGGTTACTCCCCCAACATTTCACCTGGCCATTGGCGAGTAGAGCGCAGCTGCCATAGTAACCCGTCGCGAGCGCCGTGGCGGTACTTATTCCGCTTACCGTGACAGGGGAGAAGGATGGAGTATTCGTACCATTACCCAACTCACCGTCTTGATTATACCCCCAACATTGCACATGACCGCTGGCGAGCAACATACAACCATTGTAATAACTCGCCGAAATTGCCGTGGGGAACGATTCCAGCGCTTGCGTGGAAGAGTCACTGAATGTGCCGGTGGCAACGAAAGACTGGGACTGACCGACATCGATCGTTGCGCTGGACGGGGTGACATCAATCGTATTGAGCGTTGCCGCGTATGTCGGCACATAAGCGACCGATATCAATAGCAGCACAATAACGCCGCATAAGCCGGCGTTCAAACGTCCAATCATAGCTTTGAGAAAACCCACACTTGCAGAAATCACGCTCATCCACCCGTTTAACCTAGTCCCAACTGGGTAGGTATTCGGCTGTGGATCGGAAAAGCTTTAATAGCAAGGACAACATCTAAAAAAGTGTCGGAAGATACTGAAGAAAATCTATCGGAAATGCGCAATACAGGTAATTTGAGCGGTCTTAGCGCCATACGAGTGAAACCGCCGTTGCCCCCAGTAAAGCCCTTCCCCGAAGCGCCGATAACGACAATAAGCGCTACATTTTCACAGCGTACTGAGGTGAGATCATGCAAATAAGTTCCGCACTGGGCACTGCACTACACGGAATTCAGAAGGGACTCACCGGCATGGACAAGAATGCGGCGAAAATCGCCAGCGTCGAGGCCTTCAATTCACAAAATCCCGCGGATGTCGCCCAACCCCTGGTGGACATGCAAAACAATCGACTGCAAGTCGAGGCCTCCGCCAAGGTCATGAAGACCGTGGACGCAACCATCGGCAGCCTGATCGACGTTGTCGCCTAATACATCAGTAGATCGTATCTGAGTTTTCAAGCATCCCAGGGTGGCTGGTCATGGCCATGCCCTGAACTTGTTGCCCTCATCATTCTGAAAAAATGGTAATCTGTTGCTATACGCTCAGCCGGGGATCAAAAGCATCACTATGCTGGGTGCAACGGAATCGTTTCACGCCTACCTGAATCTTACGACCTGACCGGCTCATGCTCATCCTGCTATCCTAGGCTGAACTTGCCGGATACCGAATTATCTAATACCCAGCAATATTTACTATATTTAATAGCGGAGGTTGCATGCAGCACCCGTTTCACGGGCTAAGTCGCATTATGGCTAGCGCGCCGTTGTGCATCACCCTGCTGCTTGCCGGCTGCGGCGGCGGGGGCGGCGGTACCCTGGACCTGGGCTATCTCAATAATCCGGTCACCACCTGTAACAGCGCCGCCGCAAACTCAACACAGATCAGTTCCCCGGTCACGGCCATCGCGGCCGCGGCCCGCATTTCCTTCGCCATCACCGACGACGGCTCGTTGTGGGCCTGGGGCAGCAACACCAAGGGCCAGCTGGGCGCCGGCACGATAACCAATTCCGTATTGCCGGTTAAGATCGGCGCGGATTTCAAGACGGTCTCCGCCGGCTTCGGCCATACCCTGGCGTTGAAAACGGACGGGACGCTGTGGGCCTGGGGCGACAACAATTCAGGGCAACTCGGTAACGGCACGACCACCGACAGCGACCTGCCCATTCAAATCGGGAGCGATACCTACCAGGCCGTGTCCGCCGGCCTGAACTTCTCGCTGGCGATAAAATCGGACGGCACATTATGGGCCTGGGGCGACAACAGCTTCGGGCAGCTCGGCATTGGCAGTACCAGCCCCACCTACAGCCCAGTGCCGCTCCAAGTCGGCAGCGACAACAGCTATATCGCGGTCTCCGCCGGCACCGGCCACGCGCTGGCCTTAAAGACCGATCATTCGTTATGGGCCTGGGGCGACAATTACTATGGTGAACTGGGCGATAGCACTACTACCTACAGTACGACCCCAATTCAAATCGACAGCGGATCAACGTATGGCGCGATCGCCTCCGGGTTCTTCTATTCCCTGGGAATCAAGCTCGATGGCAGCTTAATGACCTGGGGCAATAACGTCCAAGGCAAACCGGCAAACCCGGCTGCTACAGATCATGTCCCTAGGCAAATCGATACCGGCTTTAAACCGGATATGGCGGCGTTGTCGGCCTCCAAATTCAGCGTCCTGGGTAACACGGCCTATTACTACCATTCCCTGGCATTGAAGAGCAATGGCAGCGTCTGGGCTTGGGGTGACAATATCTTCGGCCAGCTGGGGGACGGCGGCGTTACCCCCACCTCTACACCAGAGCAGATCCTCGCCAGCAGTGGCTTTGCCTTCTCCGCCGTTTCCGCCGGTGACGACGATCATTCCCTGGCCATCAAGGACGACGGTTCCTTATGGGCCTGGGGATCCAATAGTTGCGGACAACTGGGGGACGGCACCACCAATACCAGCCACGTACCCAAACAGGTCAGCAAGTAAGCTTGGTCCGATTTACAGCAATCCACCCTTATGGCACAAGCCGGGTCATGCGCCGCCCTTCGGCCACGTCGACGAAATACAGGACCACGGCGCCGATCACGAACAAGGCCACCACCGCCAGCAGGGATAGGCGCGGGCTGCCGGTGAGCAAGCCCACCACGCCCATCAATACCGGCCCCAAAACCGTGGCGAACTTCCCCAGCATATTGTAGAAACCGAAAAATTCCGCCGACTTATCCGCCGGAATCATGCTGGCATACAGCGAGCGGCTCAAGGATTGGACACCGCCCTGCACCAGACCTATGGCCGCTGCCAGAACGTAAAACTCCACGACCCTATCCATGCGCATCGCCCACAGGGTGATAGCGATATAAAAACCAATGGCGATAAAGATGCCCGTCTTGGCGCCGAAGCGCTCCCCCAGTTTGCCGAACAGCAAGGCCGCGGGGAAACCGACGACCTGGGTGATGAGCAGGGCTACGATCAGATTTTGCGCCTGAAAACCCAGGGAAAGGCCGTAATCGACGGCCATGCGGATGATGGTGTCCACGGCATCGATATAGCACCAATAGGCGATGAGAAACATGAAGATCACGCGCAGGCGGCGAATCTCGTGAAAGGTCGCCAGGATTTGACTCAAACCGTCTTTGATCAGCTGCAAGGCATTGTGACGCTGAACAGCCTGCGGCTCTTCGACAAACAGCATTACCGGAATGGAAAATAACGCCCACCACACGGCCACCATCACAAACGACACCTGTACCGCCTGCGCCGCATCGGCAAGACCGAAGGCATGCGGCCACAAGGTCATGGCCACATTGAGGGCGAACAACAACCCGCCGCCGAGATAACCCAAGGCGAATCCCAGGGCCGACACCACGTCCAGCTTGTCGCGCGGCGCCACTACCACGATGAGAGCGTCGTAAAAGATCGTACCCCCGTTGAAGCCGACCGATGCCGCCACATACAACAACACCGCTAATTCCCAGGCACCCTTTTGCACGAAATACAGGCCGGCGGTCATCACCACGCCCATAACGGTGAAGAACAGCAAGAATTTTTTACGGGCACCGCCTTTGTCGGCGATGGCGCCCAGCAAGGGCGCCAATATCATGATGGCGATCCCGGCGACGGAATTTCCCAAGCCCAGGCGAAAGCTGCTGGCCGTCACATCGGCACCGGCGCTCCAATAGCTCTTGAAAAAAACCGGGAAGAATCCCGCCATCACGGTGGTGGCAAAGGCCGAGTTGGCCCAATCGTACAGCGACCAGGAGATGATCGGCTTAGTATTTAGACGCATGATTCTTGATTCTAGCTCACTCTTGGAATGTCCAGTTTACAGTAATAGGGCCCACCGCCATTCACCAATGGCGGAAATGGATATACAATGCGCCCGCCTATAGCCGCTGCACCTCTATACCACACTTGAGATTTGCCATGGTAGCCAGTTTAGAACCTAAAACACCCTCACCAGTCCGTTATGTGCTGGATGCCGGCCACTCTGCCGCGGAGGCCCGCCGGGTCGCCGAAGAGCAGGGCATTTCCCGGGTATTTTGGTTGTCGCAGCGGGAATCGCGCTTAGGCTGGATAGGCGAGCAACGGCGCCCGGTCTTACCCGGACTCGACGCCGCACGTGATGCCTGGCTGGCGGCACGACCGATCTTGTTACCCGGCTTCGTCGCCGACGACATTCCCGGCCATAGTCAAGACATCGCTCAGGCGGCATCATTGATGCGAGCGGTGCTGGACGGTGAGGACTGCGAGGAATTGTTACTGCAGGAGCCTTATGCCGAACGCCTAGCGCCTCGCTTCGAATTGCTTGCGGCCACATACGATGAAGGCGACCCGCAAGAGATCGTCAAGATCGAATTCGATGTCATGCAGGACGATGAACTCATTGCGGAAAACCTGTGGGTGAAACTGTCATGGCTGTCCTATGCGGAACACGATGGATCTTTGCGTTTTCGCTTTTCGTTCGGCATGGAAAGTTATGAAGACGTGGCCGCCGACCCGCAGCGCCAGGCCTATGCCGCCGCCCTCACCGAAGCACTCTTCCCGGAATCCGCGGTGATCAGCGCCAATACCCGCCTGCAGCACTTCCTGCGGGACGTGCTGCAGGGCAAGGAGCTGGTCTACGTAGAACGTATCGTCTACTTCAACGCCCCGGACGGCGGCGCCCAATTTCATCATGACGTGGAACGCGGACACCTGGGGGTCGTGTTTGCGCAACTTTCCGGTCGCACCGCATGGTTGACCTTATCCACCGAACAGCTGTTGGACGCAATTCAGCACTTCCTGGCGCTGCCCGATGCCGATGAAGGCATGGCAAAGACCATCAAGCAGAAAAAGACCCGCGATGAGCTCGTCAAGCTGGCCGCTGACCGCGCCGCCCTGGCGGAGTATTTGAACAGACATGACAATGACCCGCTGGAGCAGCTCATCAATCGTACCCCGGCCTTTATCCGCCAGTTGATCGAGCGAGGTCATGCCTACATCTTAAATCCCGGCGATATCATCCTGCTGCCGCAACAAGATGCCGCGCATTGCGCCTGGCATGCGGTGTACTGTTTAGACGACAGCCCGGGCGAGGCTTTGTCCTTCGCCATCCGTCACGCCGCGACTTAGCGGCTTATGACGGCGCTCCTTCCCCACCATCGAGCCGTTCCGCCAAGGTCCGCGCCGCGCCGTAATCAATCTTTCCCGTGCCCAACAAGGGCAGCTTGCGCACCCGGAATATACGGCGCGGCACGTTGATTTCGCTGACACCCTCCTCGCGGGCCTGCTCGAGCAATCGCTGGCGGGTGGCATCCGGCTGCTCGGTCAACAGGATCATCTTCTCGCCTTTTTGCGGATCGGGCAGGCTCAGCGCCGCATGGGCGGCAGTCGGCCACGCCCTGCCGGCCAGATTCTCCACCGCCGCCAGCGACACCATCTCGCCGCCAAGCTTGGCGAAGCGCTTGGCACGCCCCAGGATCCATACGTAACCTTCGCTGTCGATGTCGACGATATCCCCGGTGTCATACCATCCCTCACCATAGGCGTGCGCGGGGGGAACCAATTGCCCCGGCTGATCGACCAGTAGATAGCCCAGCATCACATTCGGCCCGCGCACCAGCAAGCGCCCGCCCTTCGCCACCCCCGGCACGGCCTCCAAACGATATTCCACTCCTGGAATCAGACGACCCACACTGCCGGCGCGATAATCCATGGGCGTATTCGCCGCCAATACCGGCGAGGTCTCGGTGACACCATAGCCTTCAAAGATACGCAGACCGAATTTATCCGCCCACAAACGCCGCGTTTCCTCTTGCAGCTTCTCGGCACCTGCGAAGACGTAACGCAGACTATAGAAATCGTAGGGATGGGCAAAACGGGCATAGGCGGCAAGAAAGGTGTTGGTCCCGAATATGATCGTGGCATTGATGTCGTAGGCGATCTCCGGAATGATGCGGTAGTGTAAAGGCGTAGGATAAAAAAAGCTGCGGATACCCGACAGCAGCGGCAACAAGGTACCGGCGGTAAGCCCGAAGGAATGAAACAGCGGCATGACATTGAGCACCACATCCTGGGTACTGAAGGCAAAGCGCGTCGCGAGTTGTGCGCGATTGGCTAGCAGGTTGGCGTGAGACAGCACCACCCCTTTGGGTTTCCCTTCGGTACCGGAGGTGAACAACACCACCGCGGCCTCGTCGGGCTGCACATGTCCGGCGTGTCGGGTGAAACTGCGCTGTGCCAGCAGTGCCGCGCACCATCCCCGGATCTTATCCTTCCAGTTGACGGCATCGCGAACGTCTTCCAAATAAACTATTCGCAGCCTATCCCCTAAGTGCGCTATGACATTTGCCATTTTTGCTGCCGAGACGAATTGCCGCGAAGTGTAAACCGTGCGAATGTCTGCGGCAGTGATGGCCGAGTGCATACCGCGCATCCCGGCAGTAAAATTGAGCATCGTCGGCACTCGGCCATAGGCGTAGAGCGCCATCAGACTCACCACCGTACTGACGGCGGTGGGCAACAAAATACCGACATATTCACCTCGCCGCGTCTCGCGGGCCATGCGCTCACCGAGCACAAAGGCGCGTGTGATCAACTGACTGTAGGTCAGAGGTTTGCGTTCGATGTCCTCCATCACGACACGCCGGCCGCCGTGACTGCGCCGTGCATCGATCAGGCTCTGGAAAACCGTGCGTCGATAATTACTGGTGGCAAACATCATCTCAGTCATGAGATCCGCCAACATCTGACCCGCCGCATTGCGTCGGGCACGGCCCTTCAAATCTTCGGCCAATTCAAAGTGGTGCGGCGGCAATATGGTCAGGGTGATCTGCGGGAACCAGCGCAGGCGCTCGCCGCCGCGTAATCGGGAAAACGGCGTGTATTGCGCTCCGTCGATACGCAAAGGCAGCAAGGCGGCACCCGACCGATCCGCCACCAGACCGGGCCCCTGATACACCTTCATCAGCGATCCGGTTACGGTGATGCGACCTTCGGGGAAGATGATCGCCTTGTTATCCCGACGCAGGTGACGGATCAAGCCCTTCACCGACAAAGGATTGCTAGGATCAACAGGCAGAAAATTGACAAAGAGGAGACCCATGCGTACCCACCATGCCTTGGCGATGTAGGTATTAATGGCAAAGGTCAGCTTATCGGGCAAAAAAGCATACAACAGCACGCCGTCCAGATACGAGGTATGGTTAGCGACGATCAACACCCGCCCACCCGCCCGCTGATAATGTTCCAGGCCCTTGATCTCTACCCGATAGAGGCGGGTCAACAGCCAGCGCACCGATGCCTTGATTACATCCATTGATCCCTTTTCCCCTCGCTCGGCGACGACCCCGAATCGACGTAAGCCCTTAAGATTTCCTCGCGCAACTTCCGGAACGGCAGCGGTCCGTTAAGCCCAGCTTAAGCTGGAAAATTCGCGCGCATAATGGTGAAATTAATACCATCCGCAGCTTGTTATACATGCCTTACCCTGGGGTGGCGACAAGCGGCGCCCTCTCTGCTATATGACACGTGTGGTAACATGATTTTTATTTATGCGCAGGGTCTTCCGTATTTTCCCAACCTCCTATGATGCGGACCCATCAATTCGCATCGATGATAAAGAATCTCAATGATGATGAACAAGCTGCGCCAGCCTAGCTACTCTACGATTGCCCTACTCATTTACGCATTTATGCCCTTGGCATTGAGCGGTTGCCTCGGCCTGAGTGACGGTAGTGAACTTATTCCCCCGGAGGCTACCGGCGCACCCACCTCGTATATCCAGGTCGGGACCGGTACGACCCCAAAATATTCGTGGCTGGTGGGTAATATCTCCTCCCTATTCGTTGTGCGGGTCGCCGACCCCCTTAACCCGGTATGGGGGTTGGGTAGCCGGGGGGCGGCCGACATCATTCCATCGCCCATCACCCATGGCCAATCCTTGGATGACCCCAACCTACGAGATATTCCCAATCTACAAATCATCAGCAGCACCGAACCGGTGTTGACCGCCGGGGTCGAGTATCGGGTGACGATCACTACCCAGGGCGGCTTCAAACAATATAGCGTCAGCTTTATCCCACCCGACGGCACCACAAGTGTTCCTTCAACCACGCCGGGCAACAGTTTGACCGCCAGCACCCATTCTCTGCTACTCAATAACGGCAAGGCCTGGGCCTGGGGGTCGAATCAGAACGGACAACTGGGCGACGGCATCACCATGGACAGCAGTACGCCGCTTGCCGTCAACGGCCTGGACCACATTATCGCCATCGCCAGCGGCGGGGCACACAGCCTGGCGGTCACCGCCGATGGCACAGTATGGAGCTGGGGCGCCAACGGCAGCGGCCAACTGGGTACCGGCAGAAATGCCGACAGCGCCGTGCCGATCCAGGTTCCGGATCTCAGCGGGATATCCGCCGTGGCCGCGGGGGACGAGCATTCCTTGGCGCTGGGCAGCGACGGCAAGGTGTGGGCCTGGGGTGAAAACAGCAGCGGTCAGTTAGGAGACGGCACTACCGTCAATCGCAACCGCCCGGTACAGGTGGAATCGCTCACGGATATCGTAGCCATTGCAGCAGGCAAGGTCCACTCCATGGCCCTGGCGCGAGACGGCACGCTTTGGAGTTGGGGTGGGAATTATAACGGCCAGCTTGGCGATGGCACCGTGGCCAATAGCACGCGGCCGGTCAAAATCGGAAAATAAGTTTATACACCTTCCAGTGGCATTCCGGCATTAATGGGCGATATCAGCGTACCCGCCGCACCAGAAATACGGCGAGTATAAAAAAAAGCCCGGTGGGCAAGGCCGCACTCAGCGGCGGCGGCAAGCGGTAGAGCAAGCCGGCAAAACCGAATAACTGGCCAAGCAGATAGAAACCGATCCCCACCAAGGTGCCGACGAAGATACGCTGACCTATTCCCACCGAACGCAAGGGTCCGAAGATAAACGGTATGGATAAGAACACCATCACCGCGGTGGTCAGCGGCAACACGATCTTGTGCCAGAACGCCAGCTTATAGTGTTCGGCATCGAGGCCATTGTCACGCAGGTAGGCAATATAGTCGAGCAAGCCTTTAAACGACAGGCTGTCCGGCTTGACCACCACCACATCGATCATCTCCGGCGTCAGCATCGACCGCCACTCCAGCTGCTTGAGCTTGCGAGTCTCAACCCCCGCCGGATCAATGCGACTACGTGCCACCTGATGCAACACCCATTTGCCGCCGATAAACTGTCCGGTACGCGCCTGCGTCACATCCAGCAAGCGCTGTTTATCATCAAACTCGTAAATGGTGATACCGCCTACCAAACCGTTGTCCAAGACATCTCGAATCTGAATATAGTTTTGGCCGTCACGCGCCCATAAGCCGTTTTGGCTGGTCATGGCAAAACGATCGATCAAGGCGGCGTTATGCATTGTCTGGGCAATACGATCGGTCATGGGCGCCACGAATTCCCCCAGGATCAGCGCCAAAATCGTCCACAGTAATCCAACCTTCATTACCGACAAAGTGATGCGTGCGACGGATACGCCGGCGGCGCGCATCACCAGCAATTCATTATTGCCGGCCAATACCCCAAGGCCGATGACACTTCCCAACAAGGCAATCACGGGGAACAACTGGTATGCCATACGCGGCAGGGTGAGCAGCACGTATTCGGCGGCAATCGTCAAGGTATAATCGCCTTTGCCTACCGCACCCAACTCCGCCACAAATGAACCAAAGGAAAACAAGGCCAGCAACACCAGCAGCACCACAAAGGTGCTGCCGGCTACAGTGACGCCGATATAGCGGTCCAGCAACTTCATAACGACGGCCCCTTGCCGGAGAGGCGCAACATCAGCCACGGCGTCCCCGACTGGCGTACCATCAACACCACGATTACCGCCAGCAAAGCGCCATGCACCCACCACAAGCCCCAGCCGGCGGAAATCACCCCCTGCCCTACCCAGGAACGCGCCACTGCCAGGAAGTTCATGTATATGGCGTAAATGACTACGGCGCTGAATAATTTGGCGAAGCGTCCTTGGCGCGGGCCGGAGCGGCTGAGCGGCACCGCCAAGGCCGCCAGCAGGAACGTGGCCAAGGGCATGGCAATACGCCACTGCAGCTCCGCCTTTTCATAGTTACCGGCACTACGCCACAAGGCCGGCGTGGAACTGGCTACCATGCTGCGCGCGGTGGGTGTTATCTGCTGTTCCTCGAGCAAGATACCGTGTGTGGCGAAGTGAATTATCTTGTACTGGGGGTCGCCGGGTTGCCCCTCATAGCGATAGCCGTCTTCCAGAATCAAATAGGTATCGCCGCTTTGGGGGTCGAACTGCTGACGGCCCCGTGCCGCCGTTATCACGTTCAATATGCCTTTGCGCCGGGTCTGCACAAAGACGTTTTGCATGGTCCGGCCATCCTTGTCCATGCTTTCGACGTAAAATATCATGTGGCCGCTATGCAACTCACGAAATCGCCCTGCGGCGATATTGGTCACATCCATTTCAGCCTTGACCTGATCCTGAATTCGATAGCTCAATTCCTCGGCTAGAGGCCCTGCATATAGCGACAGCGCGGCGACCACCCCGGCAAAACCGAAGGCCAACCATAAAATGGTCCGCCGCAATCTCCCCACCCCGACGCCGCACGCCGCCAGAGCCATCATCTCGTTGTCTTTGTAGAGACGCCCCAAAACAATCAGTACTGCGATAAAAAATGCCAAGGGCAACAACATCATCAAATTACTCAGGGACTTCAAGGCCAGCAGCTGGGGTATCACCGCGGTCGGCAAACCGCCCGATTCGCTATCGCTGAAAAAACGGATGAGACGATTGCTGACGTAGATGACATACAGCACGCCGCTCACGGCGAACAACGCCAATAGGATCTCCCGCAATAGATAGCGGCTGATGATCAAGAACAGTACCCTTCGCTAGAGAAAAGTGCCAATTTTGGATGGAAAACCGTTATTAATCCGGTAAACTGTAAAAAATGCGAATTTAAACCCAGCGCCGCCTTCCAGAATATCAGCCCCCTGCTGACAGGTGCCGACGGCAGCTGTAAGGATTTATATCATAGAAAAATAACGAATTGTTGAACAATGTTCTTGCTGGAAAATCATCCAGGCGTTGCTTAGGAGTCATTATGGAATTTACTGTCAAAAGTGGGAATCCCGAAAAACAACGTACAGCCTGTGTCGTGCTCGGCGTGTTCGAACCGCGGCGCCTGTCTCCGGTAGCCGAAAAACTGGATGAAATCACCGACGGCTATATCTCCAATCTTATCCGCCGCGGAGATCTCGAAGGTAAACTCGGCCAGACGCTGCTGCTGCATAACGTACCCAACACCCTGTGCGACAGGGTCTTGCTGATCGGCTGTGGGCGGGAACGGGAACTGGGTGACAGTCAATACTTAAAGATTATCACCAAGGCCGCCACCACGCTTAATGACATCGGCGCCATGGAAGCGGTGTGCTATTTGACCGAATTGACTATCAAGGGTCGTGACGTCGCCTGGAAAGTGCGCCACACGGTGGAAGCGGTCACCGATGCCCTCTATCGCTTTGATCAGCTGAAAAGCAAGAAAGACACGGCGCGCCGACCACTGCGCAAGCTGGTATTGAGCGTCCCGCGCCGCCGTGAATTGACCAGTGGCGAGGAGGCCGTCCATATCGGCACCGCCGTCGCCAACGGCGTCACCCTGGCCAAGGACCTCGGCAACCTTCCCGGCAACATCTGCACCCCGACTTACCTGGCGGATCAGGCCCAGGAGCTGGCCAAACGCTTTAAGGCCATCAAGACGGAGATCCTGAATAAGGCCGATATGGAGCAGTTGGGCATGGGTTCTCTCCTTTCCGTGGCGCGCGGCAGCAAGGAGCCGCCCACATTCATCGTCAGCCACTACCACGGCGGCAATAAAGACGACCATCCCGTGGTATTGGTGGGCAAGGGCGTCACCTTTGACTCCGGCGGCATCTCCATCAAGCCCTCCGCCGCCATGGATGAAATGAAATTTGACATGTGCGGCGCCGCCAGCGTGCTGGGCACCCTGACCGCCGTGGCGGAGATGGGCCTGCCCATCAACGTCACCGGGGTGATCCCCGCTACGGAAAATCTGCCGGGCGGCAATGCCACCAAACCGGGAGACGTCGTCAAGAGCCTGTCGGGGCAGACCATTGAAATTCTCAATACCGATGCGGAAGGCCGCTTAATCCTGTGCGATGCCTTGACCTACAGCGAACGCTTTAATCCCGCCGTCGTCATCGATATCGCCACCTTGACCGGCGCCTGCGTCATCGCGCTGGGGAAACATGCCTCGGGACTATTGAGTAATCACAGCCCGCTGGCCCATGACCTGCTCAATGCCGCCAAGGCCAGCGGCGACCGCGCCTGGGAATTACCCCTGTGGGACGACTATCAAGACCAACTCAAGAGCAACTTTGCCGACATGGCCAACGTGGGCGGGCGTGAAGCGGGCACCATCACCGCCGCCTGCTTTCTGGCGCGCTTCACCAAGAAATTCCACTGGGCACACCTGGACATCGCCGGGACCGCCTGGCTGGGCGGCGACAGAAAGGGCGCCACCGGGCGTCCCGTGCCCTTGCTTACGCAATACCTCATCGACCGGGCAACGGAGCAGCGCGCCAATGCCGAGGAAAAAAAGACGTGACCCGGGTCGACTTCTACGTCCTGCCCGACGGCACCCCCAGCGGCCGCGAGACATTCGCCTGCCGCTTGGCCGACATCGCCTACCGGCGCGGTCAGCGGGTCTATCTCTATACGCAATCCCAAGATCAGGCCAGAGCCCTCGACAAGCTGTTGTGGACCTTTCAAGCCGGGAGTTTCGTCCCTCATGAGCTCCATCCTTCCGCATCGGAGGCGGTTGTCCCTATACTCATCGGCCATGACGGCGTTCCCGACAGCGGCCATGAAGTGCTGATCAACCTCGCCGCAACCGTGCCCAATTTTTTCAGCCGCTTCGAGAGAGTGGCCGAGGTGGTCAACCAAGAGCCCTCCGTCAAGCAGGCGGGACGCGAGAGGTTTCGCTTTTACCGCGAGCGGGGGTATGCTTTGAAAACCCATACCTTGACCGCGCAAATGGACAATGCATAAGGACTACGACAATTCGGCTTCTCCTCCGCCTAGCGACTCAGCAGCGGATGACGGCATCCCCGTGCTGCACGAAATCGTCAGTCCATCTGAAAATGCGGATATCCCGACTCTGGATGCTAGTTTTGCCGTTATCCTCCCCACCATGCCAGAGCCTAAAAACGGCATCACTACCGAACGTATCGCGGAGATCGCGGATACCCTGCAGCTCACCCTAAACCGGGAGCTGGATTACGCCATCGACGGCGCGGTGTATGAGCGACTGCAGACGGCCATGGAGGAAGTCGCGGCCAGCGTCAAGAAACAGATTCATGAGCAGCTGGAACAAAAGTTACCCGAATTGATCGAGCAGACCCTGGGCAAAGACAACTAAACCTTCAAGCCCGACAAAATAATCTATAAGCTTCTACTTTTACGGCTGAATCACCAATGGAAAAGACCTACGACCCCCACAGCATCGAGCAGCGCTGGTATCAGACCTGGGAACAAAACGGTTACTTCGCCCCACAGGGCGTGGGCCCGGCCTATTGCATCATGATCCCGCCGCCCAACGTCACCGGCAGCCTACACATGGGCCACGCCTTCCAGGACACCATCATGGACGCCCTGACCCGCTACCACCGCATGAAGGGGGAAAACACCTTGTGGCAGGCGGGGACCGACCATGCCGGCATCGCCACGCAGATGGTGGTGGAACGGCAGTTAGCCGCCCAAGGCAGGAGTCGCCACGATCTCGGACGTGACGACTTCATCGCCGAGATCTGGAAATGGAAAGAACACTCCGGCGGCACCATCACCCGCCAGCTGCGCCGCCTCGGCGCTTCACTGGACTGGTCGCGGGAACGCTTCACCATGGACGAAGGTCTCTCGGAAGCGGTACGCGAGGTATTTGTGCGGCTGCACGAAGAAGGCCTCATCTATCGCGGCAAGCGCCTGGTGAACTGGGATCCGGTGCTGCACACCGCGGTTTCGGACCTGGAAGTCATCTCCGAGGAGGAGAACGGCCACCTGTGGCATATGCGCTATCCCCTGGCCGACGGCACGGGACATCTGGTAGTGGCCACCACCCGTCCCGAGACCATGCTGGGCGATGCCGCCGTGGCGGTGCATCCCGACGACGAGCGCTACAAACATCTCATCGGGCAACTGGCAGAGCTGCCGCTCACTGGCCGCCATATCCCCATCATCGCCGATGACTATGTGGATCCCGAGTTCGGTACCGGCTGCGTGAAGATCACCCCCGCCCACGATTTCAATGATTACGGCGTGTGGCAGCGCCACCGCGATACCAGCGCATTGCAGGAGTTGCCGCACAACGGCCTAATCAATATCTTCACCAAAGACGCGCATATCAAATCCGGTGAGGTAGATGATTTTAACTTCGGCCATAAAGCCCCGAATGCAAACGGTGTGATTGCCGCTGACGGCGAATTCACCGAAGTCATTGTGCACTTAATTCCTGAGCCTTATCGAGGCATGGATCGCTTCGAGGCTCGCAAACAGATCGTTGCCGATCTCGAAGCCGCCGGATTGATGGAAAAGATCGAACCGCACAAGCTCATGGTGCCCCGCGGCGACCGCAGCGGTGCGGTGATCGAGCCCTTGCTTACCGATCAATGGTACGTGAAGGTCGACCAGCTGGCCGAACCGGCCATTGCCGCCGTGGAAAGCGGGGCCATCAAATTCGTCCCCGACAACTGGAAGAACACCTATTTCGAGTGGATGCGCAACATCGAAGACTGGTGCATCTCGCGGCAAATCTGGTGGGGCCACCGCATTCCGGCGTGGTACGACGATAAGGGTGATGTCTATGTCGGTCGTTCCGAGGCGGAGATCCGCGCCAAGCACCGTTTGGCGGACAATGTCCCCCTCAAACAAGATGATGATGTTTTGGACACCTGGTTCAGCTCCGCGCTGTGGCCGTTCTCGACGCTGGGCTGGCCGCAACAGTCCACGGAGCTGAAGACTTTCTATCCTACCAAGGTGCTGATCACCGGTTTTGACATCATCTTCTTCTGGGTGGCGCGCATGATCATGATGGGCTTGAAGTTCACCGGCGAGGTGCCCTTCCGCGAGGTCTATATCCACGGCCTGGTGCGCGATGCCCACGGCCAGAAAATGTCAAAGTCCAAAGGCAATATCCTCGACCCCATCGATCTTATCGACGGCATCGATCTCGAGCCCCTGGTCAAGAAACGCACCAGCGGCTTGATGCAACCCGAAATGGCCAAAGGCATCGAAAAGGCCACGCGCAAGGAGTTTCCGGAAGGCATCTCCGCCCACGGCACCGACGCGCTGCGCTTCACCTTCGCGTCCCTGGCGTCTACCGGCCGCGATATACGCTTCGACCTCGGGCGCATCGAGGGCTATCGTAATTTCTGCAATAAGATCTGGAACGCCTCGCGCTATGTGTTGATGAACACCGAAGGCCAGGATTGCGGACTCACGGGGAAACTGGAACACAGCCTCGCCGATCGCTGGATCCTATCGCGCTTACAGGTGGTGGTACGACAGACCTGTGAATACTGCGAGGCCTATCGCCTAGACCTCATGGCGCAAACGATCTATGAATTTATCTGGAACGAGTTCTGCGACTGGTACCTTGAATTATCGAAACCGGTACTGGTCTCCGAAAAAAGTTCCGAGGCATTACGGCGCGGCACGCGTCATACCTTGATACAGGTACTCGAGACTACCTTACGCCTGCTTCATCCTCTCATGCCCTTTATCAGCGAGGAAATATGGCAACGTATCGCCCCCTTGGCCGGAAAACAAGGCGCCACTTTGATGTTGCAAGCATATCCCGACTGTGAAGAGTCGCTTATCGACCAGGAGGCCGTGGCGGAAATGAGCTGGCTGATGGAGTTTATCCTCGGGATACGCAAGATCCGCGGTGAAATGAACATCGCGCCGCGCAAGCCGCTGGCCGTGTTACTGCAAAACCATTCTGCACAAGACCGTTTGCGTGTCGAAGCCACCCGTGCCTACACCAGCTTCCTGTGCTCGCTGGAAAGCATAAGTTTGTTGAAACCCGATAGTACCGCCCCCGAATCCGCCACGGCGCTGGTGGGTGAGATGAAGGTATTGATCCCCATGGCCGGCCTTATCGACAAAGACGCGGAATTGGCGCGGCTCAACAAGGAAATTGAGAAACTGCATACGGAAATTTCGCGTTGCGAACAAAAACTGCAAAATCCCAGTTTTGTGGAAAGAGCACCGACCCAGGTCGTGGCCAAGGAAAGACAACGCCTCGATGAAATGCGTTCCGCTCTGGCTAAATTACAGGAACAACACTCGCGCATTGCGACCATCTAAGGCGGCCGCAATGCGCATACTGACTTGCGGCGCCTTCCGCGCACTGCTCACCAGAGAATAATCACATTAAATACATAAAGTTAAATAGAATCACAAAACTATTCACCCCGATATTGATTCATTAAGCCAGCCTACACCAAGACCTGTTGAGATAGCATTCCGACTGGTATCGAAACGGAAATCGGGTAAGCTATTACCCGCAGCAAGCCGCGCGCAATTACTTGAGTGAGTCATCCGTCCTTTACAGGGAGGTAACAAGCATGCCCAAACAATCTTCGACATTAGCTCTTTTCTCCATCCTGGCCATCAGCCTGTTTAGCGGCAAAGTAGTGGCTCAAGATGCCGGCGAAGGCACGGACACAGCGGCTTCGGCACCTGCCACCACTATGGAAAGCGCATCAAGCAAACATGTGGCTCGCGCACTGTTTACTTCGGAAGTACAGAATCGTGAGCCTACGGACACTATTACCAGCTTGAGCAACGATAAGAATAAGATTTACTTCTACAGCGAATTGACCGGCTTAGGCGGACAAACGGTGATCCATCGCTGGGAATATCAAGGCAAGACCATGGGCGAAGTCAAATTCAATGTGGGCGGCCCGCGCTGGCGGGTATGGTCAAGCAAAACATTGCTGCCTCAATGGACGGGTGAGTGGCGGGTTTCGATCATCGATGGTTCCGGCAATAAGGTAGGGGAAGGAACCTTCAACTACACCGAGGCCGGCACCCCCAGCAATTAGTTGCAGCTAAAGAAGCCAGCCTTAAGCCGCTCATAGATGCGGTTAGGAGTTATTCGCCCCCGACCACGCGCGGCATGGCTTCGGCTATTTCGCTGTGGAGTCGGTATGTCGGTACCCCCTGGGATAAATCTTCCATCAATCCCATCATCACTTGCCCCACATTCACTAAGAAGGGATAGCGCTCGCCTCGATGGGAACACGCCGGTCCAGCCACTTGCATCTCCATCGGCAAGACATAGCCGGCGATCTTTGCCAGGGCACGTGTAGTCAACATATAGCAATAAGCTATCGCCCGTTCACAGCTCACCGTCACCGCGGCCCTCAACAGTACCTGGAGGATCTCCGCAGTACGCCGTTGTTTCACGGCCTCAGGCTGGATTCCTCCCGCTATCCGATTGCTATCGGATAATGAACTGTCACACGGCATTATGCGACCTTGCAAACGACGGCGATAATGGCCGACCATGCATAAACGTGATACTTCTGCGCAATGTCTTCGATCGCGCCGCAGGGAAGTCTCAATCGGAACTCGTTTTTCAATAGGCAGAAGTTGCGCCGAAGGCAGCACCAAGCGCATCGCGGCCACCCATTGACCAGTCCCCCGCTCTTGCACAAGAAAATGTACGGCATTATCGTCCCACTCATCCTTTTCTTCCCCATCAGGAAATTGAGCGGGATCTTCGTATCCTGTCTCCAAACAAAAAACCTGATAGCGCAGCTGATGGTGAATATGACGACTCCATTGGTCGTCTGCCAAAATCACTTCGAAATTCTCACTTACCATGATCCATTCCTTATCCTCCGTCGATCTGATTTTCCTAATAATCCCTGACCTTTAGCAGTAACCAACTTGTCATTTTTGAACACCCGCATCGTGGTTATGAATTGCCGCCAAACACCTACCTCAATAAATACCAAATCCTTCCGCCCCGATTCAATTACTCACAATTACACCTCCACTCTGACCCCGCCATGATGCAATTAAATCCTTACCTCTTCATTAACGGGCAAAAGTCGAAATTTTTGGAGGGAAGGAAAACACCCCTGTCCGAACAAGGGGCTACGAAAAGATGGCGAGTTACCGGCACCCTGATCATCGTAGTGGATCTCTGCCGTCATCCCGGCTCACTAAACTGCTTAAGCGCTTTATCCACATCAAACCAAGGCCTAGTTAAGATCCAGGCAAATACCGCATCGGTCATTTAATATCGTCCATATCAATACATTAAGAATAAATATTAAAATCATATTGTTAAATATGTCTTCCGGAGGAGACAATCTGAATCTAATTAATAATAAGCATATGATTTTATGATTCTTTAGGCGTCTCTCATTGGCGACAATTTACATTCAACAAGATTCGTAATAAAAGTCAGTGGCACATGTGTATTCTGTCAATTTAGATATAATAAAAAAAGGGTTATTTTTTGTCATTTCATGCATTCGATAAGTAAAGTTCCGATTTCGATGATCAGATGCTGCTACCCGGCCGGAATCGCATTTTCACCGGATGGATAATCTACGCCTGTAATGGATTTTAGCGAAAATGGTTCAAACATTACGCAGTCATCTTAGATCCGTTTATATTTATGGCCCTAAGTCCTTCCTGACACTGATACTGATCGGCTTCGGCTTCGTCGCCCTGCCTTTAATCTTTGCCCTGATATACAGCGCCTTCCATGTAGAGCGCCTCGCGGATAAGAGCCAGGTTACCGTTTATACCGCGGTTCAAGCCACCCAGAACACCCGGATGCTGCTCGAGCAACTCACGGGCATGGAGCGCTCCGCGCGGCAGTACCATGTCCTCAAGGACCCTGCATTTTTGCATTCTTACGAAGAAAAGCATCAGGCATTTCAAAAAACCCTTGGAATATTGATGTCCTCACTGCACGACGACACCATCCGTTCCCAATTACGCACCCTCGCGAGTCGCGAAAACACCCAATTTCTCGCCATCAATGCCAAACCGGCAACTTCCGAGGAAACTGAGGCGGCCATCGCGGAATTCTTACCGCTCGTCGAGCTCGCCCAAACCATCCTTACCGACACCAATAAGGTGATCGATCATGAAGTTGAAGAAATGCATCAAACCAGCGAGCGAACCCTGAAGACGCTGCTCTGGCTGTCATTTGCCATGATCCCCACCGCTATCATTTTTTCCGCGCTATTTACCATATTGCTCAACCGCCCTATAAAGCAGATCGATCATGCTATCCGTATACTTGGCGACGGTGAATTCAAGTCACCCATCTCGGTAACGGGTCCTCACGACCTTGAATATTTAGGACAGCGCCTTAATTGGCTGCGCGGGAGATTATTGGATGTGGAAAACCAAAAGAACAGGTTTATCCGTCATGTTTCTCACGAGCTGAAAACCCCGTTAACTGCACTACGGGAGGGCGTTGAATTGCTTGCCGATGAAGTCGTCGGTGAATTACATGATGAGCAACGTGAGGTGGTGCAAATCCTTCAGCATAATGGCGTACGTTTGCAAACCCTTATTGAAGATCTCCTGAATTTCAACACTGCCGCGTCTCAATCGTCTCTCAGCACGGTAAGCCCCGTACGACTGGACGACGTCATCCAGCGCGTCATAAAAGATCACAAATTAACCATCGTCGCGAAAAATATACAGATGAATTCCGAATTATCCCCCTGCGTAGTAGAGGGAGATGATGAAAAGTTACGTGTTATTGTTGATAATCTGTTATCCAATGCCATTAAATATTCGCCTCCGGGAGGAAAGATTTCCATCGCTTTACGGGAAAATCAGTCCCAGGTAGTCCTGGACGTATTCGATTCCGGCCCCGGCATCCGGGCGGACGAGGGTAGTAAAATATTCGAAACCTTTTATCAAGGCCTTCCCCCAGCTGAAGGTCATATCAAGGGCTCGGGCTTGGGACTCTCCATAGCCCGAGAACATGTATTGGCCCATCGTGGCTTGATTAAGCCGCTTTTCGATTCTCTAGGTGCACATTTGCAAGTCATACTTCCACAAAAGCAAGCAATCCATGTCAGTCCAGCATAAGTTTTTCTTGACCGCCGTTATCGTCACGGTGATCTCCAGCGGCTGTACGGAACTTGATCAATTTCCCAATCAGGTTAAAACCGCCAATGCACCTGTCAGCGACGTCAGCGACGCCCAGGACTCTGCAACCCATCAATTGGCGACGATGCATGACTCTTCCAAGGTGGATATTGCTTGGGTATTTCAATATTACCGCCTCATCAGCACCGTCCCACCCAAAGTACTTAACGATGAATATGAGAAGACCAAAAAAGACCTTTCGAAGGAGAAGACGGTTTGGAATCAATGGCAGATGGCCATGTTACTCAGCCTACCTTCCGCGCCTTTCTATGATCCAGAACGCTCATCCATATTTTTCAAGAGCTTGGCTGAGACATCCGGCGATCAAGATCCTGTAATAAACGATGCCGCCTTCTTAATGTATTCTTGGATCAAGGAACAGCACCAAGCCTATAAAAGGGCCGTAGACCTTGAGGGACAACTTTCCAAGTCTCGCTCGGAAAATAAAACACTCCAAGACCAGCTCAAGGCACTTAAGGCCATCGAAGAAAATCTTTATCAGCGCAATAAAGTTGAGGTATTACCCGAACCATGAACAATGCCAAAGCCAAAATATTGTTGATCGACGACGATCCCGGCATATTACGATTAATATCGATCCGCCTCAGCGCAGCCGGATATGACGTCGTACCAGAAAGCAGCGGCGAAAAGGCCTTGGCGCATCTATCGCTGCATCGCCCCCACATCGTCGTCACCGACCTGCGGATGAGCGGCATGGACGGCATGGCGGTGTTCGATGCCATCCATCAACGCAACCCCACCTTACCGGTCATCATTTTGACCGCTCATGGCACCATTCCCGACGCGGTCGCTGCCACCAAACGCGGAGTATTCGGCTTTCTCACCAAACCATTTGACAGCAAGGCCTTGCTGGATCAAGTAGATAAGGCCTTAGTGGCCAGCGGTCTGCACAGTGAAGAGGTAAACAACAATTCCGAGGACAGCAATTGGCGGCGCGGCATCATCACCCGCAACCCGGTCATGGAGGATGTATTGAATCAGGCACGCCTGGTAGCCGAAAGCGATATCAGCGTCTTCATCCACGGTGAAAGTGGTACGGGTAAGGACTTACTGGCCCGCGCCATCCATAAGGCCAGTCCCCGTTGCGATCATCCCTTCGTTGCCATAAATTGCAGCGCCATTCCCGAGCCTTTACTGGAATCGGAACTATTTGGTCACAGCAAAGGTTCCTTTACCGGCGCCACCCGCGATCACAAGGGACTTTTCCAGGCCGCCCACAAGGGGACCTTATTCCTCGACGAAATCGGTGACATGCCCCTCTCCCTGCAAGCTAAGCTGCTCAGGGTCCTGCAGGATAAGGAAGTACGCCCCATCGGCGCCACGCAATCGGTCGCCGTAGACGTCCGGGTCATATCCGCCACGCATCGTATTTTGGAACAGGAGATGGGACGCGGCAATTTCCGCGAAGATCTCTACTACCGCCTCAACGTGGTTGAACTGGAGATTCCTCCCTTGGCACAGCGGCGCGAAGACATTCCCCCGCTGGCGTTGCACTTCCTGAGAAAATTCTCCGGCAAGGGTAGCCGCAAGGTGGAAGGTTTCTCCCCAGAAGCCATGAAATTGCTGGTCAGCGCCTCCTGGCCGGGAAATGTTCGTCAATTATTGAATGTCGTAGAACAAACTGTTGCGCTTTCGACCACCCCGATTATCTCAACGGCTTTGGTACAAAAGGCATTGCGTACCGAACCCGAAGAGATATTATCGTTTGTCGACGCTCGCACCAGTTTCGAACGCGAGTATCTTGTGCAATTACTGCAAATTTCCCAGGGGAACGTGACTCAAGCGGCGCGCCTGGCCAAGCGTAATCGCACCGAATTTTACAAGCTGCTGCGCCGCCATCATCTTGAGCCCGGCTTATTTAAACAAGCCGGGCAATAACCACCCGGCACCAATCCAATGCGGAATGCTCAGTGCTCGCGGGTTGAGAAGAAATGGATCTCCGGCCAGCGTTCCATGGTGAGATCGAGATTGACGCGGGTCGGCGCGAGATAAGCAAGGTCGCCGCCGCCATCCACCGCCAAATGCTCTATGGCCTTGCGACGGAACTCCTCCAAGCGCTTGGGATCGTCGCAACTCACCCAGCGCGCGGTCGTGACCGGCACCGCCTCGAACAGGCATTCGACGGCATACTCGTCCTGCAGGCGCTGGGCAACTACATCAAATTGTAGAATACCCACTGCCCCCAATATGAGATCGTTACTGTTCAATGGTCTGAACAATTGCGTTGCCCCCTCTTCGCATAACTGCTCCAAACCTTTATTCAAGGCCTTCATGCGCATGGGATCTCGCAACCGCGCCCGCCGAAACAGCTCGGGAGCAAAATTGGGGATGCCGGTAAACTTCAGGTCTTCGCCCTCGGTAAAGGTATCCCCGATTTGAATAGTCCCATGATTATGCAGGCCGATAATGTCTCCCGCATACGCATCCTCGACGTGTTCCCGGTCGCGCGCCATAAAGGTAATGGCATTGGCGATCTTGACGTCCCGCCCCAGGCGTACGTGCCTGACTTTCATCCCATTGGCATAACTGCCGGAACACACACGCAAAAAGGCGACGCGATCGCGATGCGCCGGGTCCATATTGGCTTGAATCTTAAATACGAAACCGCTGAATTTTTTTTCCTCCGCCGCGACCCGACGCGTGGTGGTATCCCGCGGGCGGGGCGACGGCGCATACTCGGCCATGGCATTGAGTAAATCCGAAACACCGAAATTATTCACGGCCGAACCGAAGAATACCGGGGTCATATCTCCGGCGAGATAGGCATCAATGTCGAAATGGTGACTCGCGCCCTTTACCAATTCCACTTGCTCGCGCAGCTCCGCCACCTGGGTGCCAAATAATTCATCCAGGCGGGGATTATCCAAACCGGCGATCACCTCACCCGCCTGAATCTTGCCGCCGTGGGTCGGACTGAACACATGCACACTGTCAGTATAGAGGTTAAATACCCCTCGGAACCGTTTGCCCATACCGATGGGCCAGGTAATCGGCGCGCATTGAATATTCAAGATGGATTCGACCTCATCCAGGATATCGATGGGTTCGCGACCTTCACGATCCAACTTATTGATGAAGGTGATGATGGGAGTATCGCGCAAACGGCACACTTCCATCAGCTTGATGGTGCGATCCTCAACACCCTTGGCACTGTCTATCACCATCAAGGCCGAGTCCACTGCCGTCAAGGTGCGGTAGGTATCCTCGGAAAAGTCTTCGTGCCCCGGCGTATCCAAAAGATTGATGACCAAATTCTTGTAAGGGAACTGCATCACCGAAGTCGTTACGGAAATGCCGCGACGCTTTTCCAGCTCCATCCAATCCGATGTGGCGTGACGAGCGGCCTTACGACCTTTCACCGCACCGGCCATCTGTATGGCCCCGCCATACAACAGCAGCTTCTCAGTGAGGGTTGTCTTACCGGCATCTGGGTGAGAGATAATGGCGAAGGTACGGCGACGCGCCGCCTGGGCTGCAATGGCTACCATAACGATATGAATCAACTGCTAAAATCTAGGAGATGGCCATTATACACAAACTCCCGTCCGGCAGATACCAAACAGGGTGCTGACGTGATTGTAATAAGCTTAACCTCAGCCAATTCAAACAGCCTATTATGTTGAAAGAAAGCCGGCATCTGCCGCTATTATTAAAGAAACCCTATGGAAATGTTGTCCAGCCAGAGTGGAGTAAGATTATCAAGGGAAACAATTGGCCATGGTATTGGTCAAACAATTCCGGTGTAACAGACTATTAGAACGCCGGAAAAATGACTACTCAGGGTTCATGCGCACCATGAAATGTCTATGTGCGGGGGAGAGTCCAGGGAAATATGTCGTAAAATGGGCATTGCTGGCAGGCGGGCAATAGACTGATTTTTAAATGCCTTCTTTATGAATGGCAAGGCCGTGACAGGAAGAAGGGAATTATACTCAGGGCGTTTGGCCTAATTGTTGCAAATTACATGGTGAGCTGATTTAGCAGTCTCAGGCACATGGAAGAAACGAACGCACAGGGCATCCAACCTGCACAGCATTCGAGTGAGGTGAATATGGGCATCTTCGACAACTACCAGGCACGATACGAAGGATCGCGTGAAGAGGAACTCACCCTTCACGAGTATCTAGATATATGTAAAGCGGACCCCACGGCTTATGCCACCGCGGCGGAGCGCATGTTAATGGCTATCGGCGAACCGGAACTCGTCGACACCAGCAAAGATCTGCGTTTAACCCGCATCTTTGCCAATAAGGTGATCAAAGTCTATCCGGCCTTCCGCGACTTTTACGGCATGGAAGAGACGATCGAACAGATAGTCGCCTTTTTCCGGCATGCCGCCCAAGGGCTGGAAGAAAAGAAACAGATCCTCTATCTGCTCGGACCACCGGGTGGCGGAAAATCTTCCTTGGCGGAGAAGTTGAAATCTCTGATGGAGAAGATCCCCTTCTATGCCATTAAGGACTCGCCGGTCAATGAATCCCCTCTGAGCCTGTTTTCACGGGAAGAGGACGGGCGGATCCTCGAGGAAGACTACGGCATACCGCAACGCTACCTGGGCAAGATCATGTCGCCCTGGGCCGTGAAGCGGCTGCATGAATACAACGGTGACATCACCAAATTCAAGGTTGTAAAACTGCATCCCTCCATACTCCGCCAAATCGGTATTTCCAAAACGGAGCCCGGAGATGAAAACAATCAGGATATCTCCAGCCTGGTAGGCAAGGTGGATATCCGTAAGCTTGAGCAATTTTCACAGGACGACCCGGATGCCTACAGTTATTCGGGCGGTTTGTGCCTGGCCAACCAAGGACTCCTGGAGTTCGTGGAAATGTTCAAGGCACCCATCAAGGTACTCCATCCCCTGCTGACCGCCACTCAGGAAGGCAACTACAAAGGCACCGAAGGTTTTCCCGCCATCCCCTTTGACGGGATCGTCCTCGCTCACTCCAATGAATCGGAATGGCAGGCGTTCAAGAACAATAAAAACAACGAAGCGTTCCTCGACCGTATCTATATCGTCAAGGTACCCTATTGCCTGCGTGTACACGAGGAGATGAAGATCTATGAGAAGCTGCTTACCAACAGCTCACTCGCCAATTCTCCCTGCGCACCCAGCACTCTGGAGATGATGGCGCAGTTTGCGGTACTGTCACGCCTCAAGGAACCGGAAAACTCCAGCATCTATTCCAAGATGCGGGTGTATGACGGGGAAAACCTGAAAGACGTCGACCCCAAGGCGAAATCCTATCAGGAGTATCGCGATTTTGCCGGCCCTGACGAAGGCATGTCCGGTCTCTCGACCCGCTTCGCCTTTAAGATTCTTTCCAAGGTCTTCAATTACGATCACTCGGAGATCGCGGCCAACCCCGTCCATCTGCTGTACATCATCGAACAGCAGATCGAACAGGAACAGTATCCGCCCGAGATAATGGAGAAATATCTGTCATTCCTCAAGGGCTATCTGGCACCCCGTTACGCGGAGTTCATCGGCAAAGAAATTCAGACCGCCTACCTGGAATCCTATTCCGAGTTCGGCCAGAATATCTTCGACCGTTATGTAACCTATGCCGATTACTGGATCCAGGATTCGGAGTTCCGCGACCCCGATACCGGCGAGTTCCTGGACCGGGCGGCCCTCAATGCCGAACTGGAAAAGATCGAGAAACCGGCCGGCATCAGCAACCCCAAGGACTTCCGCAACGAGATCGTCAATTTCGTGTTGCGTGCCCGCGCGCACAACGCCGGGAAGAATCCAGCGTGGACCAGCTACGAGAAATTGCGCGAGGTAATTGAAAAGAAGATGTTCTCCACGACCGAAGACCTGTTGCCGGTGATCTCCTTCAATGCCAAGGCCTCTTCGGAAGACAAGAAAAAACACGAGGAATTCGTCAATCGCATGGTAATGAAAGGATATACGCCTAAACAGGTGCGCCTGCTATGTGAATGGCATTTACGCACCCGCAAGGCCTCCTAAGGAAAGAGAGAGGTATTATTTTGTGGCCCAATTCATCGATAGGCGGCCTAACGGTAAAAACAAAAGTGCGGTAAACCGCCATAAATTTATCCGGCGTTACAAGAACCAGATAAAGAAAGCGGTATCGGATGCAATCGCCGAGCGCAGCATCACCGACCTGGATCGCGGTGAAAATGTAAATATCCCCGCCAAGGATATTTCGGAGCCTTATCTGCATCACGGCAGCGGCGGCTCCAAAGAGACCGCTCACCCCGGCAACACGGATTTTGTCACCGGGGATCGAGTGCCGCGCCCTCTCGGCGGTGGAGGCGGCGGTGGCGGCAGTGACGCCACCAACAGCGGCGAAGGTCTCGATGATTTCGTATTTCAGATCTCACGCGAAGAATTTCTTAATTTATTCTTCGAAGACCTGGAGTTGCCCGACCTTATCAAGACTCAGCTCACCAAGCTGATGTTGGAAAAGACCGTGCGCGCCGGCTACACCACCAGCGGCGTACCGACCAATATCAATGTCGTCCGCTCACTGAAAGGCGCATTGAGCCGCCGTATCGCCCTGCGTTCTCCGTATCAGTCGCAGCTCCGCGAAGCCGAAGATGAGTTGGAACTGCAGCTGCGCCTTAACGAAGACAACAGCCCCGTTATCATTGAACTCAAGCAACGCATCGAATATCTCAAGACCAAGATCAAAGCGGTGCCGTTTATAGACACCTTCGACCTGCGTTACAACAATCGCGTCAAGCAACCTTATCCATCAAGTCAAGCCGTGATGTTTTGCCTCATGGACGTCTCGGGCTCCATGGACCAGTCAAAAAAAGACATTGCCAAACGTTTCTTTACGCTCCTCTATTTCTTCCTGACGGGCACCTACGACAACATCGAATTGGTCTTCATCCGCCATCATACGGTCGCCAAGGAAGTTGACGAGCATGAATTCTTCTATTCACGCGAGACCGGCGGAACCGTCGTTTCCAGCGCATTAAAATTGATGGACGAAATCATAGCCGACCGGTATCCGACCTCGGAGTGGAATATCTATGCGGCGCAAGCCTCGGACGGCGACAACTGGAGTGACGATTCCCCGCTGTGCAAAGAGATATTAATCAATTCCATTATGCCCAAAGTGCAATATTACGCCTATATCGAAATCACGGAAGACACCCCGCGTGGCCTATGGCGTGAATTCATGAACGTAAAAAATTCCTGCGCTAATTTCGCCATACAACGCATTGAAAAGGCCAGCGACATATTTCCGGTATTTCAAAAACTCTTTAAAAAGAAGGCCGCATGAGCGGCGAAAAACTACCATACACGTCCGAATGGACCTTCGACCTGCTGCGGCGCTACGATGAAGAGATCGCCAAAATAGCGGCGGAATACAATCTCGACACTTACCCGAATCAAATCGAGGTTATCAGCGCCGAACAGATGATGGATGCCTATTCCTCGGTAGGCATGCCGGTCGGCTATCATCATTGGTCATTCGGCAAACAGTTCCTCAGCGTGGAACAGCGCTATAAGCGCGGCCACATGGGGCTGGCCTATGAGATCGTGATCAACTCCAACCCCTGTATCGCCTACCTAATGGAAGAAAACTCCATGACCATGCAGGCGCTGGTCATCGCGCATGCCGGTTACGGCCATAATTCCTTTTTCAAAGGAAACTATCTCTTCAAGACCTGGACCAACCCCGACTCCATCATCGATTATCTTGTATTCGCTAAAAAATATGTCATGGATTGCGAACGCCGTCATGGTGAAGAGGAAGTGGAGCTTATTCTGGATTCCTGCCATGCGTTGATGAATTACGGGGTGGATCGCTACAAGCGACCACCCCGCCTTTCTTTGCAGAAAGAACGGCTGCGTCAGAAGGATCGGGAAGAATATCTTCAATCTCAGATCAACGATTTGTGGCGCACCATTCCCAGGGCCGACACGGCGGAGGATGCAGCCAAGGAAGTACTGTTCCCTTCCGAACCCCAGGAAAACATTCTCTATTTCATCGAAAAAAATGCCCCGCTACTCGAACCATGGCAGCGCGAACTTGTACGCATCGTCAGAAAAATCGCCCAGTATTTTTATCCGCAACGCCAAACTCAAGTCATGAACGAGGGTTGGGCGACCTTCTGGCATTACACCATTCTAAACACGCTCTACGACAAAGGACTGGTCAGCGACGGTTTTATAATTGAATTCTTGAAGACCCACACCAATGTGATCTTTCAGCCGGCGTATAACAGCCCCTACTATTCTGGTATCAACCCCTATGCTCTGGGCTTTGCCATGATGAGCGACATACGCAGAATTTGCGAACACCCCACTGAAGAGGATAGACGTTGGTTTCCGGAATTTGCCGGGGCTGACTGGTTAAAAACCCTAGATTTTGCCATGAGAAATTTCAAGGATGAAAGCTTTATAGCTCAATATTTATCCCCGAAACTCATTCGCGATTTCAGATTATTCAGCGTCCTCGACGACGATAGCGACAACTACCTCGAGGTCTCGGCCATCCACGACGATGCGGGCTACCGTCATGTGCGCAGCGCCTTGGCCAACCAATACAATCTCAGCGTCCGCGAACCGAATATCCAGGTTCACAATGTGAATTTAAGAGGAGACCGCTCCCTTACCTTGCGCCATATCCAGCACAACCGCCAACCTCTCGCCGAGGATACCGATGAAATCATGAGGCATATAGCTCGTCTGTGGGGCTTCAACGTACGCCTCGAGACAATGCTTGAGGACGGCCAGGTAGAATTATGCTACGAATCCAAAAATGAAGATTCCTGATTCATCCGCCTTTAGCCCGCTGCAGCTAACGCTATTTAATTTTTAACCCCCGCGCCCGATAACAATATATGGATTGGGTATTTAAATTTGATGCTCAAGCTCTAAATATTTGAATTTGATTGGGAAATATCATCCTAATGTTGAGAATAGGCCGTCTCGTCGCGTCTCACACATATTTGCCCTTTGAGCATGTAGGTGCTTATGTCTAGTAATCAGCCCCAAGTAACTCTCGACCCGAAACCCGAGCAGAATCTCTCCACGCTCATGAGCAAGGCGATCAATTATCCTACGCCTCCCTTGTGTATCGTTCCCACTGAAATGGGCGTGCAGCAGGGAGAGAAAGTAATATTGGAGTTAAGTAACGGACACAAGTTGATCGGAAAGCTCCACTCCTTCGATTCCGAAAAGGGCAACATCAGTGTCGCCATCGATGACGATGACAAGCCCAAAGCACATGGCATGCATGAAATCAGACTGCTGCGAATCCCAAAAGCGCGACGCTGGATATTGGATGAAGATTCGATATTGACCCAGGCAAAGGGCGTCAAGGTCAG